>Ga0265294_10001798_pt1 | contig 28639 bp, 33 predicted proteins | sample MunlanPumphouse3_FD_192504 | JGI IMG/M metagenome (GOLD analysis project Ga0265294, IMG submission 192504) | Groundwater microbial communities from a municipal landfill in Southern Ontario, Canada - Pumphouse #3 | ecosystem: Environmental > Aquatic > Deep subsurface > Groundwater | place...
AGACATCGAATCTCTGATAGCATCTCCATTGTTCCTAGATGCAAGGAAAAGGGGCGTAGAAAGGGTCGAAGATGCGGTCAAAGAATCCGAGGTCTCGTACGTCTCTTTGATCTCGCCCTATGAACAGCTCATGGAGATAGTGTCATATCCGTATGCAAGGATGATCGTTTCCTGCATCAATGATCGTTTCCTGACCAAAAGATATGCACTTGCTGAATCTGTGAGGATGAATAGATTGCTTGGCAGTGAAATGCAAAGTACGGTTCTTCAGGTCTCGCAGTCGTTAGGAGTAAAATCCATCTTGGTCGACGATAAACTAAAAATGCATTTCAGCGACTTTCTCAAATTCTCAACGCGCATAAAAAGTCCGGAATGGAAGCTGGTCAACTCGGAAATGTACGAAGGTTATGTTTTTTTGTCACATGAAAAATTCGATCGTCTTCTACAAAATGCGTTACAAGATAGAATAGAAGCAGAATTGCCGTTAGAGATACCAGACGAGATCAAGAAGGCCATTTCCAAAGATATGGACCACATCAAGATGATGCTCGCCGAAATAAAGAACAGATATAGTCCGCAGTTCACGGGAGAATTGGTGGTAGAACAGCTTCCGCCGTGTATCAGAACTCTTTTGAGCAATGCTCAAAACGGCGTAAATCTACCACACAGCGGAAGATTCGCAATGGTATCTTTCTTGCACGCCATAGGCATGAATTCCGATCAGATATTGACATTATTCTCTCAATCACCTGATTTTGACGAATCAAAATCAAGTTATCAGATCAGGCACATCACAGGAGAACTGCACGGAAGTGACGGGTATACGCCACCCGAATGCAGCACGATGAAGACCAACGGTATATGTTACGAACCAGACAATCTATGCAATAGTGGAAAAATGAGTCATCCTCTGTTGTATTACAGAATCAAATCAAATACCAAAAGACCATCCGAGATGGAGAAAAAGGAAGGATGACCTATCCTTTGCACATGTTTTTCCAGGTGATTATCCCTCTTTGGACAGCTGTTATATTTCCAACGACAGCAAACCACAGCATCATGATCTCCAACCAAGTGATGTCAAATGCGTAGTTGCCAACGGTGAAATTGAACGAGGCATATGCGGTACCGAGGAGTATGAACTGTATTAGTGGGAATATGGTACTTAGGACGACGCGGTCCGCGCGGCCTAACAAGCCAGCGTAAAGGCGTGGTGCACCTACTGCCTGTGCCTGTGTCCCCATGTACGATGTGAGCAATACACCGACAAGTGCCAGCAATCCCAAATACGGATTGCACCAAGCACTTACCGCAACTCCGCCGATCATGAATACGTCCGCATATCTGTCAAAGACATGGTCAAGATAATCACCTTTCAAAGAGGCCTTTCCGGAGAGTTTTGCAACTTTCCCGTCCAGTGCATCGAAATAACCTGAAATGATCACGACAATTGCGCCGATCACCAGAAGAATATGGTTATCATAACTGAGGTAAAAAAGCAATCCAGATACGAATGCGAGTATCAGGCCGATCCACGAAATGGTATTCGGATTGACATTGATCATTCTTTTCGCTACGGGAATGAGCGCAAAATCTACCTTGCTTCTCTGTCCATCTAGAACCATTTTTCCATCTCCTCAGTCCAATTCACATTTCCTGGTTGGTAGTCATTTGTCTTCTTATGGATAATGTCTTCTGTTCTTTCCACCGATTCATCAACGGTCAGTGATGTGCAGTCGATCTCGAATGTCGGCAGACCGGTGTCGATAGATTCGCATAGAATCACATCCAATACCTCTGCCTGAACGTTCTCCAGGATTTTCTCGTGGTCGTAGCCTCTTCTTTCAAGTCTTTCGTATATGACAGAGGGTGCACATCTGATGACGATTATAGTATCACAATCCACAAAATGTGCTAGATGTCCATCCAGAATGACGGTGTGTTCTTTATTTTTTAGATGTTCAAGCGATCCACTGAGTGCACAGGTATCAACGTTGAATGAGTCCATTTTCTTATCGAACGATCCAAGAAGACCGTTATCGACAATATACTGATGTAGATCGATCACATCATAACCCTTTGCGCGAAGACCTTTTGAAATGGTGGTCTTTCCGACCCCTGGTGTTCCGGTGAGTGCAAACAATGTCATCTCATATCATACTCAATGCTTTGTCGGCGCGTTCCATTACCTGGTCCCACGATGGGATATTGGATAATGCGCCGATCTCCTCTACCACAAAAGAAGCTGTTGCCGTTGCGATTACGAAGGATTCCTCCATCGAATATTTTCTGTATCGACCTGCATAGTATCCTGCTCTGAATGCATCTCCTGCGCCGGTAACATCCACGGTCTTTTTTGCTTCAATACGGTCGAAGTGACGGAATTTGCCGTTGATATAGATATCACTGCCGTCCATGCCTCTGGTACAGACGACCAGTTGTTTATCGATCTTTGAGAGTGAGTCTATGTTCAGATATTGCATTATTATCTTAGCCTCGTGCTGATTGCAAAAAAGTGCATCTGACAGGCTCAGGGCATCGGCGAGCAGTTTCGGGTTCCACATCTTATGAATTTCCTGTGCAGGGTCCAATGCAATCTTTCCCTGTCCGTTTATGGCATTCATCACAGAGATGTAGTATTTCGGTTCTCCTGTGCAGAAATGAACATATGATGATTCCTTTGCGTTTTTGGTCATCAGATGATTCAGGGAGGATGCGGACCCCTGTGGGCCCTGATAGAACAGGACCCTCTGTTCCATACTAATATCGTTGACTACAATGGCCTGGGAAGTTTCAAAACCTTCCACTTTAATGAATTCGTTCATTATAAGGTCCTTTGAGGCCATGAATTTTTCAAAATCCTTTGGAAAATCACTGCCTACAAAGGAACATATGGCCGTTGGCACACCCAATGCTGCAGCCATGACGGAGATATTTGTACCAGTTCCACCCAGTTTGGTATTTTTCGATATCACATCCGTGGATGTGTTGGGTAAAGGGAAATTGGTAACAGACATTATCTGATCGATAGATACATGCCCGTATACCGACAGAAAAGGTTTCATTATGTGCCTTCCTCCCATCCCGAGATGTATTTCTTCTGTTCGTTGGAAAGTGTATCTATCGTAACTCCCATGGCTTTCAGTTTATGCTCCGCGATGACGGTATCTATCTCTGAGGGTACAGGATAGACTTTGTTTTCCATTTTTTTGTGATTTTTCACAAGATACTCGATTGTCAAGGCCTGAACGGCAAAACTCATGTCCATGATCTCTGCTGGATGTCCTTGGCCTGCGGCCAGGTTCATCAGGCGTCCTTCGGCAATGAGATATATGCATCTTCCATCCTTCAGCTTATATTCATCAACAAAATCCCTTACACGCGCGACCGATACCGATGCATCGTTGAGGGCATCTTTGTTGATCTCGTTGTCAAAATGACCGACGTTACACAACATGCAGCCGTCCCGCATCTGTCTAAGGTGTTCGTCTTTTATGATGTCTTTACACCCTGTTACGGTCATGACGATGTCCGAAACCTTTACGGCATCGATCATTTTCATGACCTCGAATCCATCCATCTTGGCTTCTATCGCTCTGATAGGGTCTATTTCGGTAACGATGACACTTGCTCCGAGACCTTTGGCCCTCATTGCAATACCCTTTCCGCACCAGCCGTATCCCGCTACTGTGAGTCTTTTCCCTGAGATCATGAGATTGGTAGCATTCATCCAGCCGTCAAATGCGGATTGTCCGGTCCCATATCTGTTATCGAACAGGAATTTCATTTTTGCATCATTCACGGCCATTACAGGAAATTCCAACTTGCCGTCTGCAGACATCGATCTGAGACGAATGACCCCTGTGGTCGTTTCTTCGTTGGCCCCCTTGATATCCTTAATTAGCTCTCTTCGAGTTGTATGTAACATCGCGATAAGATCCGCGCCGTCATCAATGATATAGTCGGGTCTCATGTCAAGAACGCTGTTAAGATGTGAATAGTATTCTTCCTGGCTCTCACCCTTTTTAGCATATACTTCCAGACCGTAATGTTTTTTCAAGGCCAATGCGACCGAATCGTCGGTCGACAAAGGATTGCAGCTGGCTAAACGTATGTGGGCCCCAGCGTCTGCCAGGGTCAGGGCGAGAATCCCGGTCTTTGCTTCTGTATGGAGCGCCATTCCTATCTTGAGGCCCTCAAGTGGTTTTTCTTTTTTGAAACGTTCTCTAATTGTTTTCAAGACGGGCATATGAGATTCTGCCCAGTGAAGTCTGAGAATGCCTTTTTCCAATAATTCATCCATATTACGGCCTCATTGTGACTTTAAGAATCTGCATATGGCAGATATCAGATCCTTACGGTTAATATCGTTTTGATATGAAGATATCGTTTTTTCGATAAGATCGTCCTTTCCCCTCATTTCCTTGATGAAGGATATTATATTTTCCAATGCACGGCTCATTTCATCAGAAATAGAGACCGTGGCGGTCTTTGACGTCCTAGATAACGGATTGAGATCTATCGAGATCACGACCTTACCCATTTTCACCAAGGCCTCTGCCCGATCACCGTCCTCTATCGGTACAACGATCACATCGCAATCGAAAATGCCCTCTTTTGTGCACAAAGCACGATCAGACGTCAATCCAGGGATTCTTGCATCTGGTTCTCTTCCAAGAACATTCTTTGCGCCCTGAGACTCCATGTACGAGATCAACAGTTCCATTCTGTTTTCCGTGCGATGAAAGATATTCACCTCTATCTTTGACGGTATCTCTTCGGCCAGTGCGATCAAGCCTTTTGCATCCAGTGCAGCAGCGTTGCCATTGACGCATACGACAGGTCTTTCTGCCTTTAGGAGAAACGCGGCTGCAGCTTTTTCAGCTTTCAGGGACGGTTTCAATGTCTTCTCGCCCATGAGATAATCGAAAGCCTCCCCTCTTCCGTGAGATATCAGCCCAGTCGGATTGACTAAGCCCTCTTCTACCATCTCTGTCAAATGTTCTCTGATGATCAGGGATCTGTATCTCGGGTGATCTTTCGGAATGTTCACGTTCTTGATATCGAGGGGGAATACTTTAGGTTATTGTTAAGTAAGTGCTACGTCTTCCGCGATGATAGTATGCCTGATATCCGTATTGTAATAGTAGGCCCGAAGTTCGAGGGAAATGTCGGTGCTATTGCAAGGTCAATGGCCAATTTCGATATCAGTGAGTTGTATCTAGTACATCCAGCATGTGAGATAGGCGATGAAGCCTGGCGCAGAGCGAAACACGGCGACCGTGTCCTTGAGAACACCAAAATTGTAGAGACTCTCGAGGAAGCCGTAGAAGGTTGCTTTTTGATAGTAGGAACGAGCGCCATCATAACCAAAAACGATAAGAATTACGTCAGAGTGCCGATTCCTGTACATACGTTTGCGGAACGTGCACACGATTATCCGGAAAAGATGGCCATTTTGTTTGGTCGTGAGGACATCGGTCTGTTACAAGAGGAACTGGCCAAATGTGATGTATTGATATCCATTCCTGCTAGCGAGACATATCCCGTCATGAATCTATCACACGCTGCTACAGTTGTGATGTATGAGATGTTCGGTATCGGGATGGAAAGACCAGAACCCGCCGACTCTCATGAAAAAGAACAGATTTTTGAATTTTTCGATAATCTACTGGACGCCATCGATTATCCTGAACACAGGAGAGAAAACACATCTGTGATGTTCAGAAGGATGATGGGGCGTGCAGTACCCACGAAATGGGAGTATAATACGATAATGGGTGTTTTTGGTGACGCTGTAAAGGCGATAGATCGTAAGAAGGATTAGTCCTTGGATTTCATTCTTGCTCTCGTATATTCCCTGACAGCGTTGCGTATTGCATCGTCCAGAGATACTGAGTCGCCGTTCTTGACCAGGGATTCCAATTCCACAACATTGCCCTTTGGAATGTCGATCGTTATCTTGGCAATGTTCTCAGGCGTGAACTTACTGTTGATGAAGACATCGATGGCCTCTCTCACAACATCGGAAAGATTCTCATAGTCGCCATCACTGACAAGATGCTCTAGTATAGCTACCTTGTCAGAAGGTATCCTGACTGTGATCCTCTCTGTGCTTACCGTTCTTTCACCCCAATATGTCAGACAATCGTTTACCTTTATATCTAATCTGCGATATTTAAAGCCATTTTAAATTGGAAAATCAGATGGGATCAAACAAAAAGTATAATCTCAACTTCATTGGCATGTTTTATTTCTAATGTGGTCTGGCACTTTATCATCATTAATGCGCAGTGGAATCAAGGATGAAAATATAGACGAACAATAAAAATTTGAATTGAAAAAGGTTTATTTTGTCAGGGACCAACTTTTGATCATCCGAACAAGGCGCTAAGACCTGCTGCAGCCTCTTCTTCACTGACTGCTTCTACTTCCTTCTTCTCTGCGGCTGCGGGTGCGGCTGCGGAAGAAGCTGCGGGAGCTGCGGCGGCTGCGGGTGCGGCTGCCATAACAGAGGCGCTTGCGATGGCCTCTTTGATGTTAACTCCCTCAAGGGATGCGGTCAGAGCTTTGATCTTGGCTGCGTCAGCGTTCACTCCTGCGGCTTTGAGAATTGCTGCGATAGCATCCTCAGTAATGTCTTTGCCTGCAGAGTAAAGCACCATTGCGCTGTAGATATACTCCATTGTATTCAACCTCCTATATTTTTAGCCGAATAATGCACTCAGGCCAGCTGCTGCTTCTTCTTCGCTGACCTGTTCTTCTTTCTCTTCGACGTCCTTCTTATCATTAGCATGTGTCGTTGCGGGTGCAGCGACGGCGGTCACAGCAGTAGCACTTAACCTTGCGGCTATGGTGTCGTTGCTGTATCCAGCTGTAGATGCGAGAGCGAGCATTTGTCTGTCCGCTTTCGAAAGGAGCATCTCGATGTTGTCTCTGGTTGGTATCGCGGCCGATATCGAGAGGCCCAAAGCCTCCCTGAACGCCTTTGCAATGAGTGGCACGATCGTTTCCTCTGTGGGGAATGCGATAGAAACACCCAACGCGCGAGCGTTGAATACAGCCGTAGCGAACATATCAGAATAGTAGTTGTCCGGAATGTCAAGAACGTCCCTGTGGTAAATGAGTCCTTTTTCGTAAGCGGCCCTAAGGTCCAGTCCTACGATCATGGGCAAAATCTCCAATTTGGGGAGCATTGCTGCAACATTGGCAGGAACGGGTTCTCCCGCTTTTACCAGTGTCGTATCCTTTTTAACTGCTATTTTTCCTGCCTCAATTGCGGCAGGAAGGCCTAATTTTTGAAGATCTCCGATGATTGGTCCTGGTCCGAACGGAGTCGGTCCTTTTGGAACAATGATATCGAAAGGTGCGATCTCTCCTGCTTTTGCGGGCGCTGGAGCCTTTGTTGCTTCAAGCTGTTTGAACAGCATGAACGGATTGAGGTCCGTCGCAATCAAAGCGCATTGTCCGTAAATCTCAGATTTCAAGTCATTGAGTGCTGGTTTCTCTTTAGCGGCGATATCGAGTGCCAAGAGCGCTAAATTGTTCTTGGTCATTTTGAGAGTCGCGTGCTTTCTGAGTCCTGCCCTCATGGACTGGATCTGTTGACCGCCAATCCCGTGTACATCCACTACGGCTACTATGGGTTTATCGATCAATTCTTGGGCGAGTTCATTCACCAGATCTTTTTTCCAAGCTGCGACGTGTGCCATCTTCGAACCTCCTCAAATCAACCTCTCAGACGGTCCCATGGTCGTCTTGACATAAGATGAAGCGATGTTCATCCTTCCCTTTTCAAGCTTCAGTTCGACACGCTTGAGAACGGTCTCAATGTTGTCAGCGATCTGCTCGGCGGTCATGTCTACGGTTCCAACGGGCGTATGGAAGGTCATTCTGTCTTTTGTTCTAACAGAAACAGTCTTTCGGAAATTCTCAATCAATCCAGTAGGATCTACTCCTGGCGGGATTGGCTTGGGCATCTTTCCGCGAGGACCGAGAACCGTACCGAGTCTCTTACCAACAGCGGCCATTAATGGCGCTTCGGCAATGAAATAATCAGTCTGGTTTGCGATCTTTTTTGCCTGCTTCTTGTTGTCCGCGAGACTCTGGAGTTCTTCCGGAGTGATCACGGTGTCGGCAACGTCTTTGGCTTTCAAGGCAAGTTCGCCACCACCAATCACGCAGACGTGAACTGCTCTCCCACGACCGTGTGGCAGGATGACATCATCCGTAATACGGTTTTTGGGAACACTCAGATCGACATCTTTGAGATTGATGGCCAACTCAACCGTCTCAGTAAAATTGCGCTTCTTCGCACTGTCGAGTGCTTTCTGCACAGCCATTACGGTTGGTTTTTCTGCCAATATAATTCCTCCTCGTAGTGCATGCGAACCCGAAGGTTCTCCTACAAGTGTGTCGTCTTAATAAGGGGGTGGTATATAAGGTTTGAGGGAAGTCCTCAAAGGGAGTAATGACGACCGTACACGGGAATATCGCCGATGGAGATGTAAGCTTCGGGGTTCGCATACTCCGTATCGAGCGTCAATGTGTATGACGTCCATCCATCGACGGTCTCTGTGATCGTTAGGAAATCGTCAGTCTCGTACGATATCCCAGAAGCTATTGTTTGTGCCAGATATTTGTGGGTATCGCTTATGATGTTGCCGCCGAATACGCATATCATCCCTGTGCCGTCATAGTACTTTGTGAGACTGACGCTGCTGAAGCCGTCTTTGACGAAACCGATGTCGATTGAACACGGAACGTCGGTGCTGATCCCGAAAGTCGATTCATTGTACATCACGTTCAGTGCGGATCCGATGTTTCTATCCGAGTCTGGATCCGAACCGAACGCAGTGTTCGAGTTCACGGCACCAGCCGTGTTGAAGAACAGCATATCATAGTTCTTGACCTCTGACAGAGGTTCTGCGGTCGTGATGCTATGTGCCGAATATTTACCGATCGCATCATAGATCCAGTAGATGCTCCCTCCTTCGGATAACCAGTTAAACAGGGCGTCGTCCGCATTCCCCGTATACACGGTATCTGGGAATGCGCCCGTCATCATTATGATAGCATATCCTTCGGTATTCTCGGAATTAATCAGTGTTCCCAGCAAAATCGCATCGCATCTGTTGACTGTCAGATCTCTTATCTCCAATTCTTGCTCAAGATCGGAGATCTTCTTCTCTATCTCTTCGTATGTCGTGTCTACGACAGCGTAACTCTCGTCGAAATAGACGTACAGATGCTCTATGTTCGGGAAGTCTCCGTTATCGAACAGCGAAAAGGTGTACTCATTCGTAACGGAGGAATACACATTGCACGTTACGCCGTCATCGCCGACCTCAACATCCGAGCCATAGGTGTACGGGGATATCCAGTATACGGAGATCTGACCCACCATAATGACGAAGACCAGCACTATGATTGTCAACAGCGGCCAATCAATTTTTTTCATAGGTCCTCCGTCTGAGTAAAGAGCTGTGATATGCCAGATCCAAGAGGAAGATCCAGATCCCGGATGTTCCTATTATCTTGAGTGGAATCGTATCCTTGATGTAGATCGTATTCGCCAATTCGACAAGGTCGTTCAGATTCAGCATGCCGGTATTGACGGCGAACGTGTAGAGGAAGGGGAGAGGAGCTCCAAATATGACAATGACATATGTGACAGACATGAAGAGGAGGGAAAGGACGTATCTGAGATTCCTTGTGGCTGTACAATATGCGAATGCTGGAACCGCGAAAACATAATATGACGGCGAACCGGCGGGGACCATCAGAACGACCGCCATAGTCAGTAAGGACACCATGAAAAAACACGAGTCCAGCTCATCCGGTCTGTGACTTCTTGCGTAGAAGTAGAGCAGAAGCCCCATCAGTACCGCGAAGACGATCACCATCGGTTGCAATATCACGAACGCCGAATAATCCATAAAGATTCCAGAATCGACTATGCTTAATCTTCCGGTTATACCTCCGAAGATGTTGTCGGTCGATCCGTAGAATATCTGAGGTATGCAGATCATGACGAAGGTCACTATCGCAGCGACGATGCTGGTCGAAAGGTTAGTGAGACCGGTTTTCAACGAGTCGCGATTCTTGATCAGGACGTAAGATATTAGCACGAACATCACATAGATGGGGAATACCTTTGTGCCTACTGCGAGTGAGAAGGAGACACCGGCCAGAACATATCTGTTCTCGGAGGCGAACAGCAATGTCAGGAGCATAAAGATTACGGCAATCGATTCGAACATGGTCGATACGCAAGAGACAACGAAGATCAACGGACACAGGAACCATACCGCAAAACCGACAGTTGCCTTTTTTTCACTGTTCGTGGAGATCATCACGATCCTGTAGATCAGCAATCCTGCTACGATGTCCATCAGGGTCAAGAATCCCTTGAGGAGGGCCAGATATGCGAAAGTAGGTGTCCACATATATCCGCAATCGTCTGCGACTAGGATCATCGAATCGGGATTCAGTGAAAATGTAGAAATGCCAAATACATATTTGCCGACATCCATTATCGAAGAGAGCAGGTATCCCCAGATCGGCGGGTAATAATAGCCCGGCACTCCGTAAAGTCCGAATTCCGAAGCAATATTCGCAGACACCCTTATCCAGTGGCTCGTATCGTAAACAAGAGTGAGAAAGATACCGACGACCATCCTGATGACGATGCCCACTATACAGATCTGTACGACTCTGTTGGACAGGACGGCGCGGGTTCTTTCGACAAACATGATTTCTTTCCTGTTTGGAGTTACCGGTACCAACCGTTTAATAACCTTTCTAGGACGTACATTATTTTCACAGCGAAGCGACAAACGATTAAATGCTGTTACATTTTCACCGCAATGTGAACGATGGCATTCCGGAAAAGGATTTCACGAAGAGATTCACGCCGAATCTTGTAATGAACTTGCTTGCGCTGCTTATCAATGCGATAGTAGGTCTTCTGCTGGTCCCGTATTTTATCGATGAGCTCGGAATAGCAGCGTACGGTATCGTTCCCATTGCAACATCAGTAACTGGATATGTCACATTGGCCTCAGATTCGATAGTGAATTCGGTGTATCGATATCTCGCCGTAGCGACACAGAACGGTCAAATCGACAATGCGAAAAAAACGTACAATACCGCGATATTGGGTCTGCTTAGGGTCGTGATTGCGCTGATTCCCGTCGTATTGGCGGTATCATACCTCTCGCCGTACATATTCAATATAAGCGGCAGCACGTCAAGGGATGTTCGACTGCTGTTCCTGGGGGTACTGGGGTCGGTGCTCGTAATAACGTGGAGCAACATATTCACGACCGTCCTGATGTCAAATAACAGATTGGATCTTCAGGGAACGGTAAGGATCATTCAGTTGCTGGTGCAGGTCGGTCTGATCGTCTTGCTTTTCACTGTCGTCGGACCTTCCCTTGTGAATGTCGGCATAGCATATTTCATTGCGGCCGTGGTGTTTGCGGTGGCTTGCTACACTCTTTCGAAGAAGGTCTCGCCGGAGTTGAGAGTGGAGCGCGGCCATTACTCTTCGGAGCATTTCAAAGAGATATGCGAGGTGGGCGGTTGGAATCTGATCAACACCATCGGAAATCTTTTGTTCATACAGATGTCGCTGATGCTGGCCAACGTGTTCTACGGTTCATCATCGGGAGGAGAGTTCTCCATCGTCGCATCCATGGTTTCCATAATAGTGGCACTGAGTGCGACCGTAACAAATGTATTCACACCGATCACCTATCATAATTATTCCAACGGTCACTATGACTCCATGAATCGCATATGCCGTTCCGCCGTCAAGGTCGTGGGCATGTTCGTCGCACCGGTTCTCGCTTTCATCTGTGTTTTTTCGCCGCAGTTATTGACACTGTGGGTCGGAAAATCGTTCGCAGATCTCAGCAGTCTCGTATGGATAATGTTGGTGCTGATGGTCGGATTCGAGGCCATAGCACCCGTGTATCCTATAGCGTTGGCGCGTTTGAAGGTCAGAGTGCCGGCAATCACTACTGTGATCTTCGGTCTGATGAACGTGGTCCTTGCCACCTCCTTCTATTATCTCACGGATTGGGGACTGGAAGGGATCGCAGCAGCATGGACGGTCTCCATGTTGACGAAGAACTGTATTTTCTTTCCCTGGTACCATGCAAAGATCACGGGGCTTGACGGGACAGCGTTCCACCGCTCGCTTCTGTACGGATATGTCGGAATGATGGGCTCTCTGGTGGTGTATATGGCGGTCGATCATGTATTCGATGTTCCGGCAGATATCTTCATACTGCTTGCGGTGGCATTCTCCGTCTTCGTCGTGTATGTCATAGTAATAATGAGGTTCTTCCTGACCAAAGAGGAGAAATCGTTGGTAAGGGCCACGATCCCGGGTAAACTTGCGAAGATCATTCCGAAATGGATACTTTGATCTCTGTCGATTGTGTTTAATAAATCGTTCGTGATGATGGAATGATGAAAGTAGCTCTTCTTTGTGCATCCGGAGGCCATCTCACGGAGATGATGTGCATCAAAGAAGCTTGGAAGGATTATGACCACTTCATTGTCACTCTGGATTGTCCTAGGACGGAGAGCATAAAGGAAGACATGTATCTGATAGAGAATCCGGAAAAGAATCTGAGGTCCTATCCGAGATCCCTGAGAAAGCTATTTTTCATGATGTCTAAGGAAAAACCCGATGTCGTGATCTCAACAGGATTGGGTTGGTTCGATATATTCGTGTTTCTGTTAGCTAAACTGACCAAGAGCCATACGATATACATTGAAAGCTGGTGCAGAACTGACAGTTGTACGGGAACGGGTAACATCCTGAGGCATATAGCGGACGAATTCCTGGTCCAGTGGCCGGAACTTGCCGAAAAAGATGGGAAGGTCAAATTCAGAGGCGGTGTAATATGATACTGGTCATCGTCGGAACATTGGGATATCCTTTCGATCGACTGCTCAGGAAGATGGACGAGATCGCTCCGGAATTGGATGAGGAGATAGTCATGCAGTTGGGTGTCTCGGAATATAATCCCAAAAACACAAGGTCCTTCCATTTTGAGTCGGAAGAGAGGTTGGACGCCCTTTACGATGAGTGTTCTCTGCTGGTGTGTCATGCCGGTGCCGGTACGATACTCAACGGGCTGGTAAGAGGTAAACCTATAGTTCTCGTGCCCCGCAGAGCTGCGGAAAAGGAGATAACCAACGATCATCAGTTGCTCCTGACGGATAAGATGAGAGCGCAGGGAAAGGCCGTGGCGGCCCTAGACATCAATGAACTGAAGGAGGCCATTTTCAAGGCACGTGAACTTTCCTCCGAACCGGTCGTTGCGGACCATCGGTTGGCGGATTATCTGTCGGATGTTCTGTCGGAATATTCCAAGAAATCCAAGATATGCGTTCCTGGACCGTTTTTTCGAATGCGATTATAAATATGCCGCTCCATATGGAGGAGGTGATGGTCTCGATAACCTTCATCAGGCGCAAACCCTGCACCGTTCCAAATGGCCTGAGTCGTTACGCCGACGCGCTGGAGGAAATCGCTAATGGGGGCGGTGCTGAAACGGAGGACCTCTATCTTACGTGGGACAGATCGTCGGACGGCATCGGAGGTATATTCTCTATGATGTCCAGACAGTTTCTGAGACTGATATCCGAACGTGGCAAACAGGACGTATATCATATCACCGACGAGGCTTGCGCGCTGTTCATTCCCTTCATGAAAGGAAGAAGGATAGTGACTTTTCATCACATCGTAAAACAGGGAGAGGGCGATTCGAAAACCTACTACAGGACATGGAAATTTCTGGCTGCGATCGCTGTACGATATTCGGATATGATAATCGCACAGTCATCGTTGACCAAGAGAGAGATAATGAGTACATTTCCCGTAGAGGACAGCAGGATACAGGTCATCCCAAGTAGCATCAATCCAAGGTACAGAACGCTGCAAAATGTAGAGAAGAAGAACATAATCGGATGCATCGGCGGTCTGAATGTAAGGAAGAATTTCACGTCGGCCGTAAAGTCGTTCAAACTGTTCTTGGATATGCCATTCACATCAGGGTACGAACTGCACATATGCGGTATCGGTCCCGACAGGGATGCGATAACCGAAGAGGCTCGAAGATTGGGGATCGCCGACAGAGTGGTCATAATCTCCGAGCTATCGGACGACAAGGTGGTCGAGTATTACAATTCGATGAAGGTCCTTGCGAATCCGTCTTTGCACGAAGGTCTCGGATTGGCTACCCTGGAAGCACAAAGATGTTCTACACCCGTGGTTTATTTCAAGAACGCGAACATGCCATCGGAGGTGACGAGATATGCCATACCCAGCGATGATGAGAGAGAATTTGCCAAAAATATGCACAAGCTGGTGACGGATCGCGAGTATTACGAAAAGACCGTAGCGGAAGGAAAGGAATATGCTGACGGATTCGGTTGTGACTTCAGAGACAGGATATCGGACATATACGGTCTGACCAGGGTGAGATGAGATACGATGAATGATGAAGATCTCTCCGTGACATTGATCAGGCGTTATTCTGAAAAATCAACGGAGAAGACGGGCCTGGGCGTCTACGCGGACAATCTGGAGGAAATTCTGAGAGAAGCATCCGTAACTTACGACAGGATCGAATCCCAGATGGACAACAAGGACGGTTTGCGGGTATTCCTCTTCAGAGGGATCCTCCGCCCTTTCGTGAACGTTCTTAAACACAGAGATGGGGGGGTCTATCACATCACGGATGAATTATGCGGAATATTCGCACCATTCGTTCACGGAAGAAAGGTCCTCACGGTGCATCATGTCGTAAAGAGGGGAGAGGCGTCGATTCTCTATCGCTGGTACTGGAGACTCTCTACACGGATAGCCGTTTCCAATTCAGATGTGGTAATCGCGGCATCGCCTCAGACCAAGAGGGAATTGGTCAGCGAACTGAAGATACACGAGGATAAGATAGTGACCTTCTACAGCTGCATAAGGGACGTCTATATTGCCAAGAATCTGGAGAGGGAGAAGATTATCGGCGGTATAGGCGAATTGATACCAAGAAAGAATTTTGCAAAATTGATCAGGGCATTTGCTATATTCGTTTCGATGCGCGACACACAGGATTACCGTCTGCAGATATGCGGGAAAGGTGAACAATACGGTGAACTGATGGAACTGATAGATGAGTTGGGTCTCAAGGACAAGGTCACCATATTTTCCGATCTCACCGTGGATCAGGTTGTGGATTTCTATAACAGGATCATGGTACTGGCCAATCCTTCATTGCATGAAGGTTTGGGTCTTGTGACTTTGGAAGCTCAGAAATGTAACACGCCGGTGGTCTGCATGAGAGGAGCTGACATTCCGGAGGACGTCACACGTTGCGCGGTCCTTTCAGGTGAGGACGATCAAGATTTTGCGGACAAGATCCACAAGGTCATCGTGAATCAGAAGTACAGGGACCGTATGATCGCGGCAGGGAAGGAATATGCGGATAATTTCGGGAGGGATTTTTCTGAAAACATTCTGCAGTTGTATCGTAATCTTTCGAAAGAGGACCGCATAATAAAATAACATGGATAATGTTCGACATCCGTCAAAAGGTGATATCATGAGGATAGCGATGGTGACAGACAGTTATTACCCTACGAGGGACGGCGTCGTAACGTCAATCACCACGATCAAAGGTGCTCTGGAATCGTTGGGACACGAGGTCTTCGTGATAGCTCCGGATCCGGGAGAGGAATCCCGTCAGGAAGGCGTTCGTTACTTTCCCGCCATGGAATTCAAAAGCTACAGGGGTTATTACATCCCTATATTTCCATCGAATAAGATCGAGGTCATGAAGGACCTCGATGTGGACGTCATCCACATACATGGGATAGCGGTGATGGCACTGAAGGGAATGATATGCGCGCACACTCTGAAGGTTCCCGCGGTGATAACGTTCCATACCCTGGTCGGCGATACCATGAAGTATTACTCTCCTGTGCCGATGCCACAGGACATTTCAGAAAGACTGGTTTGGATCTATCTCAGGAACATATTGAAACGTGCGGATGCGGTGATATCACCTACAGAGTCGACCGCGTCGGAACTTAAAAGCAACGGTGTATGTGCCAGAGATCTGAGGGTAATACCTACGGGGATAGATACTGAAAGATTCGTTCCCGGTATCGATGGTTCTGGACTGGAGGACAAATACCACATAGATGGGAGAAGAGTGATCGTTTGTGTCGGTCGTATATCTTACGAGAAGGAGATCGATGTTCTGGTCAGGGCCATGGCGGATATCGACGATGCCGTTTTGATGATAATCGGGAAAGGGCCGGCGGCAGCCGACCTGAAACGGCTAGCCGCGGATCTGAAAGTGGATAAGAAGGTGATATTCACCGGTTTCGTCCAAGACAGCGAATTGATTCGGTACTATGGTATCGCGGATATAGCGGTCTCGGCCTCCAGATTCGAGACACAGGGCCTTTCCATCCTGGAGGCGATGTCCTGCGGACTCCCGGTTGTCTGTACGAGTGCCAGGGCATTCACCGATTTCGTGGAAGACGGCTACAACGGCTATCTATTTGACGGTTCGTCCGAAGACTGTTCGAAGGCGATCGTAAGGGCCCTTTCCGCAGAGGATATTATCGGCAGGAACGCGAGAAAGACCGCAGAGCGATTCTCTATCGAGTTATGTGTCGCGAAGACGGTGTCGCTCTACGAAGACGTGATCGCCGCCAAGAAAAAAAGATTGGGTGGATAGATGCTGATCGACATAGGCGGATGGATGTACGGATTTTTCGGTCCCTACGGGGGGTGGGGTGTGCTTCTATGCATAATGCTGATATTTTTGATCGATGCATTGATCTTTCCGACACTGCCGGAGCTGTTCTTCGTCATCGGTTTCATATACAATCCGACTTTGACATTCGGCGTTGAGCTGCTGTTCGCCGCCGCGATCGGTGAAGTGATCGGAATAAGCATACTGTATCTAGTAGTGGAAAAGATCAGTGTTCCGGCCAAGATAAAGAAGGTCGCGGACAGATACATCAACTTCCTGGTGGTGAGCGACGAAAGGATACTTCTTGTGAACCGTGTAGCTCCGATGATACCCTTTGCGGGTGCATTCATCAGTATCGTTGACAGCTGGAAACTGTCAAGGGCGCTGATGTACGTGGTAATGGGATGTTTTTTGAAATACGGTGTCATACTGTTGATGAGCGGTTTCTTCTATGCGTATTTCAGCAGCGATGCCGCACAGACCTACACGATCGTCTTCGTGTTCATTGTGATAATCGTGAGTTTCATCGTTTCCATGCTTAAAAAGAAGAAAAAGCTGACGGAGAACACTACCGATTGAGAACGTCCTCATAGACCTTCTCTATTTTTGGGATCTCAACATCCCAATTGTAACTTTCCGCTCTTCTTCTGGCAGAATCTCCGAGCGATGTTCTGCGTTCATCATCGGAAAGCAATGAGTTTATGGCATCGGACAAGGCGCCCGCATCCTTTGGAGGAACGACTACGCCGCCGTCGCCGACGGTCTCCGGAAGACCGTTCACATCCGAACATATCAGAGGGCGTCCGTACGACATGAGCTCTATCGCGGCAAGACCCAAAGATTCAAAAAGAGAGGGCATTACAAAGAATTTGCATGTGCTCATCAGTGCGGTCTTTTCCTCCTCGCTGACATAACCTCTCATCTCTATCTTACCTTCCAGACCGTTCTTCCTTATGAGTTTCGCAAGATGCTTGGATTCGGGACCTTTGCCGCAGATTATCAATCTGCAATCGACATCCCTCATCGCCTCTATGAGATAATCCAGACCCTTGGTCTTTACCAATCTTCCAAGGGAGAGTATGAAATCGTCTTCCTTCCGACCGATGTCGGGTAAGGAATCCAGACATGTAGGAACGGTGGTGAGCATGGCGGGGTCCAGACCCCTTCGTATGAGGTCGTTGCGAACGTAATTGCTCACACATATGACATGGTCGAAGGTGTTCAGACATCTTCTGAATCTGTTGTCGTTCATCTCGGATACCTTTGCCTGCAGTCCTATGCCCTCTCCCCACATATTGTGATATGTGAACACTTTTTTCCCTCTGTAGGCGGCGAGGTCCCTGTTGTAGGAGGGAGCCCATCTGTAATTGTAGTTGACGATGTCAGCATCCAATGATTCCAAGGTCTCCAAAATGTCGCTGGAGGAGATATACGGCGGATTGTAGACGTTTATGAATCTGGACTTTAGGCGGATTATGTCGTATCCTTCGGGGGACCTTTCCCTCATCTCTGTTCCTGGGAGCTGTCCCGTGAGGACAGTCACGTCATGACCGCGTGCCGCAAGCAATCTGCTTGTATCGTTGATGCGGCGCTCTATTCCGCCCATGTACGGAAAGAAGAAGGGATTGACGTCTACTATTCTCATTGGCTTGGGGTATTACGAAGACCATCATATATCTCTGTACCGAAACTCATGTGGCGGGGGCGTCGTCAATGAACGGCGTCTTTCCATGGACGTACCTGAGGTAGGTCCAAACGAACAATCCGAATCCGACGAGACTGATCAGAAGACCGACCCACCACCACTCCTGTCCGAATATGTACGTTTCCTGTATCTCGGTGAACAGGACAGCCGGCATAACGAAGATGATCAGCAGGAACATATTGATTGTCACGCGACGATCTTTGACACCCCAGAGCAGGAAAAGCACGGCGGGCATTATGAAATAAACGTTAAGGATCTTCGGATAGCAGACGAAGAACACCAACATCACCAATGCGGATGTCTGTGTGACGGACATCTTTCTCATATACCCGTATATCGAAGCGGCGAATATTCCCACCACCGTGCTCACCGTGAAAACCAGGCTCGGGATTCTCAATCCGCCTATAGCGAGGAAATGCCACGGACTTATACCGCCGAATCCGCCCAGTACCTGCGGATCGCCGATCGTATCGCTGCCTCCGCCGGTTAGATAGTATTTCAGGAACGTGAGAAGTATATTCGGATCGGAATAGATGAAGAAAGGCAGAAGAACGATCAAAGATACCGAGACGCCGGTCAGTAAGATGATCAATCTCTCCCTATTGTCCCTCCCGTAGATCAACTGTGCCGGAAGGAAGAGCACGTTGAAGAATTTCACCCATACACCCAGTGTACCGAAGGCGATTCCCGTGTACACCTTCCCGAGTCCATATATCAGGATGGGCATTATGAAGAAGAAGGTGGTTATCATCTCATCCTGGATTCCGAATACGCACTCGATGAAGACGAAAGGGATGAACATGTACAGCATCGCCATTTCGAAACCTTCTTTTTCGTGCCGTTCACGGAATACCCAATAGATGCACATGCTCGTAAGTATCACGAACAACGAGAAATATATCTGATACATCCAATCGGCACCTCCGAATACCTGGGGTATCACAAGAAGGTACATGATGAGGGGCGGGGATTCAGATTGGAAATTCTCCGTATAGGGAATTTCTCCGTCAAGGATGTTCTGTGCGCGTTCGCGATAATAGTCGAGATCCGTTTTGTGACCTTCATACTGTCCGGACATGTCATTGATTATGTCCCGCGTCACAAAATGGTCGAAAGTTATCAGGGCACCGTAGAAGAGAAGTCCGACGATGAATATGCACAATATCTTCTTCTTCGAATCCAAGGAACACATTTTCCTCCAACAGGTCGAAATGGTTGCGTGCGCATTCATGGGATTGACGGTGTATTCCCTCATGGGGGAATATAGTTGTGGTGAAAGAGGGCACTTTTATATTGGTAACCGTCATAACGACAGACACACGGGGCAGATCAATGAACAGATATGTCGGCTTCTCCATTCTCCTATCTTGTGTGGTCATAGCCGTAACATTATGGCAAAATGATTGGATCTGGGTGTTCGTGGCCTCTATGGGGATCGTCATAATGGTATCGCCGATCATCATAACACACGATATCGAGGCATCCTACGGACGAAGTCTCATGGCACTTGTGCCGATTCCGCTGATCGCCTATCTTGTTCTGTTTACGATCAATATGTACCTTACCCTTGATGCATTCTACGAAACATCGGTCGCCATCATGGCATTCGCCAGCATGTTGTACGGTATGATGGTGGCGATCTATCTCAATATCAACAAGGAGACGGTACTTTCACGTCGCTGGATCATAATATATTCTTTGATATTCGCCTGTTCGCTGTCAATGCTTTACATGCTGTTCACGGTGATATGGATGAGTACCACGGGATATCCGCTCTACAACGGGGATTTCGAGAATACGATGGACAATGACGAGTCGAATCGTATGCTTATGCTTCCGATAGCGGTCACGACAGTCGTCACGGTGTTCTATGTGGTCATTCTGAACACTTACTTCAAAAGGGTGGACAGGAAGGTAATGTCGGAGTACGCCATAGGAGGGTCCAGGGATGAAAAGAATTGATCGATCCGACGCTGTATGCATGATCGCGGCCATAGTGTTGCTGATAATGTCCGTGATGTCATACATTGGAGACGAACGGATGGGATATCAGGTGAATACGGGTCTCTTCTGTGCGGTCATATGTCTCGTGCCCATGATCTTCAGGCAGTTCAACATAATGCAGCTGCCGTTCGTGTTCGTTGTTCTCATAGAGGTCTCCATATTTCTGCACGCGTACGGGGTTTTGCTTCTCAAGTATGATCTGTTGGTGATGTACGATACGTTGACACACACCGTGTCATCTATAACCGTGGCACTGTGTGTATTCTACGCACTGATGGCTGTCGAGATCTTCGATCCGAAGACAAAATTCACGCCGAAATGGATCCCCATGTTCATCGCTATGATAATGCTCACATTCAGTGTTTACTGGGAGGTCTTCGAGTTCTTCGTGGACGAGTTCACGGGGACGAACATGCAGTACAGTCCATGGGATACGGTCCGTGATATGCTCTGCAACACGTTCGGTGCACTGCTGGTAACGATTTCATCAAGATACTATCTGAGGAACCATACTTGTGTGGCATTCATCGACAGCCTCCGTATACATCCCAAATTGAAGAAGTACCTTTCGAAGTGAAGGAAACCCGAATAAGCAGGAAAAACACCGTTCAGCCACGCCGTCCCTCTATGAAAACATTATATATCGCTATAGGATAGGCGACATCCGCTCTTTAGAGCCGATGAATAATGAGGGCGTCAGAGCCTGAAAGAGGTAATTGAAATGTCTGTATTTGTAAAGTTTGAGACACCGAAAGAGCTGTCGGATAAAGCCTACTCTCTTGCAGAAGCGGCGAGGGACGGCGGAAAAATCAAAAAAGGTACCAACGAGGTCACCAAAGCCGTAGAGCGTGGCGACGCATCCATGGTGATAATGGCACTCGATGTCGATCCACCAGAGATCCTTGCGCATATGCCTGCTCTCTGCGACGAGAGAAACGTACCGTACATCTATGTTCCCAGCAAAGCGGAGCTAGGAAACGCCATCGGTCTCGAAAAGCCGACAGCGTCCATAGCGATTACCGATGTGGGAAGAGGAAAGGCACTTTGTGATGAGATCGCTGCAGCAGTGAAATCGCTGAAGAACTAAGGTGATTTGAATGGTAGACACAGATAGCATCCCTTCAGAGGTTGTCGAGGTAATCGGCCGCACTGGGATGACTGGCGAGGCCACCCAGGTCAAGGTTCGTGTACTCGACGGCCGTGACAAGGGGAGGATAATCACCAGAAACATAATGGGTCCGGTAAGAATGGGGGACATTCTCATGTTGAGAGAGACTTCCAGAGAAGCCAGGAAACTCGGAATGAGGTGATTTCGATGGCAGAGATTAAAAAATGTTCATTCTGCGGTGATGAGATCGAGTTGGGGACCGGCAAGATGTACGTCAAGAAGGACGGCACGGTTCTTAATTTCTGCAGCAACAAGTGTTTCAAGAACATGATCCAGCTGAAGAGGGTCCCGAGGACAACCGCTTGGACGCAGAAAGCGATCACAGAGAAAGCAGCCCGTTTAAAAGCAGCTGAGAAGAAGGAGTGATCCAATGGAGAGAACCTACCTTATGATCAAACCGGATGCGGTTCAGCGTGGCTTGTGCGGTGAGATCGTTTCCCGCTTTGAGAAAAAGGGTCTGAAGCTCATCGCCATGAAATTCATGCAGATCCCCAGATCGACCGCCGAGTTCCACTACGGAGAACACAAAGGTAAGAAGTTCTACGATTCCCTTATAGCCTACATAACCTCCGGACCGGTCCTTGCGATGGTCTGGGAGGGCGAGGATGCGGTATCGGTGTGCAGGACCATGATGGGAAAGACCAATCCAAAGGAATCCGCACCCGGAACCATTCGCGGTGATTACGGAATGCAGACGGGGATGAACATCATCCACGGTTCCGATTCGCCCGAGTCTGCCGAAAGGGAGATTTCTATCTTCTTCAAGCCCGAAGAGCTTGTCCAATATGCGAGAACCGCAGACAAGTGGGTTTACGAGTAAACCTTTTTCATTTTCCTTTCGAAGGTGATCAATCATGGCAATTAGGCAGCCCATTGTGAGTGTCCTTGGTCATGTGGACCACGGAAAGACAAAACTCCTCGATGTTATCAGGGGCACTTCTGTACAATCACGGGAGGCCGGATTGATAACGCAGCATATCGGTGCTACGGAGGTGCCGATCGAACACATCTACAAGGTCTGCGGTCCGCTCATCGGGAAGAGGAAGTTCGATGTTCCCGGGTTGCTTTTCATCGATACCCCCGGCCACCATTCATTCATAACGCTCAGGGCCAGAGGGGGGTCCTTGGCAGACATTGCCGTGCTGGTCATCGATGTGAAGGAAGGACTGAAACCACAGACCGTCGAATCGATCCGTATCCTCAGGCAGTACAAGACACCCTTCATCATCGCGTTGAACAAGATAGACACGATCCAGGGTTGGATATGTGAGAACGGCAGATCTTTCATAGTATCGGAGAAGACGCAACAGGAACACGCTGTCGCGGCGCTCAATGAGAAGATGTACAAGATCATAGGTGACCTGTCGACGGAGGGGATCTTCGCCGACAGATACGACAGGATAGAGGATTTCACAAAGACGGTCGCGCTTGTTCCGTTGAGCGCAAAAGAGAACGAAGGTATCGCCGACCTTCTTCTGGTTTTAATAGGTTTGGCACAACGTTTCTTGGAGATGCAGTTGACACAGGCGACCGAGGGTCCCGGGAGAGGGACGATCCTGGAGGTGAAGGAAGAACGCGGGTTGGGGCAGACGTTGGACATGATCCTCTATTCAGGCGTTCTCAGGAAGGGGGATACGGTCGCGCTCGGAACGAGAGCCGCGCCCGTGGTCACAAGAGTGAAGGCCATACTCAAGCCAAAACCGCTGGATGAGATAATGGATCCAAGGGACAGATTCGATTCCGTAAAGGAGCTTCATGCGGCGGCCGGTGTTAAAATATCCTGTCAGGATATGAACGGTGTCATCGCCGGTGCCCCGTTAAGGGTCGTCAAAGGTCCCAATGATCCTGCAATCGCCGAAATGACCGAAGAATCCACGGTCAAAATAGAGACACAGGACAAAGGGGTCACGATCAAGGCGGATGCCATAGGCTCTCTGGAGGCATTGGCATTCGAAGCCAAGGCTGCGGGAATACCTATCAGAAAGTACGGCATAGGAGAGTTGTCCAGAAGAGATATCGTGGAGACCGCTGCCGCGCACGGAGACCCGATGAACAGGGTCATACTGGCTTTCAACACGGTCCTATCCAAAGATGCCGCCGCCGAGGTGGCGAATCAGGATATCAAAGTATTTTCGAGTCCGATCGTGTATCGTTTGATCGAAGAATACGTGGAGTGGGTGGAAGCTGCCAAGAAGAAGACCGATGTTGATAAAAGGTCAGAGTTCTCTTTTCCGGCCAAGATCAGAGTGTTGCCGAACTGCATATTCAGAACGAGTAAACCAGCGATCGTAGGCGTGCGCGTACTCGCGGGAAGGGTCAGACCGAACATGAAACTGATAACCGCCGAAGGGCATGATGCAGGAAAGATCAGAAGTCTACGTACCGGCGAGGATGTCGTGAAAGAGGCTACACAGGGTGAAGAGGTGGCCGTAGCGATAGACGCCATCACCATAGGAAGGCAGGTGAATGTCGAAGACGTCTTATATGTCGACCTCCTGGAATCATCGGTCAGAGAGTTGGCCAAGATGGATCTGAACGAAGACGAGAAGATGACTCTGGAAGAGGTCTTTGCGATCAAAAGAAAGGAAGATAAATTCTGGGGCATGTAGAATCTATGAACGACGACACAAGATCGAATTCGGACAGGGATCCCCGCAACATGGCCAGAGAGACGTATTGTTTCGTAGAGGATCTGGATCATGCCGTCAGTGAAGAACTGTCTCTCGATGTGGATTTTGACAAGATAGTCATCTGCGGAATGGGCGGTTCGGCAATCGGAGGGGATATTCTGGCGGATTGTGCATTCTCGATCTCTGACTTTCCGATCAAAGTTCTGAGATTCCCGGAATTGCCGTCATGGATCAACGACAGGACACTCGTCATCGTCTCCAGTTATTCTGGGAACACGCGTGAGACCATCTCGATGTACGAACAGGCCGTGAAAAGAGGATGCACCACGATAGTGATAACATCAGGCGGTAAACTGAAGGAGATGGCAACGGCCAACAAAAACATGATCATCAACATCAAAGAAGGGCTGCAGCCACGTAATGCGTTGGGATTCACGATGGGCTACATGGCAAACGTCATCGATACAGTGGGCGGGCCCAAATACAAGGCCGGGATCAAGAAACTGATCCCGGTTCTTACGAAGCTCAGGAACAGGCTCAGTACATTCGATAACATGAATGTGGCAAAGACCGTTGCGATAAAGATAGACGGATGCATACCCGTCATATATTCCACAACGGGGATCAACGCCTCTGCAATGAGATGGAAGACCCAGATCAATGAGAATTCGAAAATGATGGCTTTTAACGGTACCATCACTGAATTCAACCACAGCGAGATCGTAGGTTGGTCCGAGGGGACGATCACAAACATGAGGTGTGTTCCGATCGTGCTCTACGAAGAGAACGTGAGCAAGATGATGAAACAGATGACGGATGCATCGATCAAGACACTCAAGAAGAGCGGCGTCGATATGCAGGTCGTGAAGATCAAAGGCAAGACCACACTCGAAAGAAGTCTTCGCGCCATAATGATAGGCGACTATGTTTCGCTTCAGCTGGCATATTTCAAAGGCGTCGATCCCGCGGAGGTTAGGATCATAAACAGTTTCAAACAGAAGATAACACAGCTTCTCACTCGCAAAAAGCCGAAATATGCCAACAAGAAGCGAAAAAAGCAATGTTGAGTACGGGCCCTCCACGATAGTTCGTCCGTGTCTACCAAACATTTATAACTTGCGTTTTATTAGGCGGACGCACAGGTGTTCAAATGGTAGAATTCAAAACCATAGTCAATGACGTGAAGACCGGCAAATCTTTCAACATCGCCGTGTCAGGTCACCACGCGAACTCTCTGATTGGTAAAAACATCGGAGAGATCGTAGACGGAATATTCGTTGGTCTCCCGGGTTATAAACTTAAAATCACCGGTGGAAGCGACGGGAACGGCACTCCCATGAGAGCCGACCTCCCCGGGAACAAGAGGAAGAAACTCCTTCTCTCTGACAGTACCGGATTCCACGAGAAATATCCGGGACAGAGGATGAGGATCGCGATCCGCGGGTCGACAATCTCATCTGAGATCGTACAGGTCAACATGGCCGTTGCAGAGTACGGACCCAAAACCATAGAGGAGTCTCTTGCTCCAGAGGTCGAGACCCCTGCGGGGAGCTAATGAAAGTTCCCAAGCAGCCCGAGATCAATATCGGAATGATCGGGCATGTCGACCACGGTAAGACGACTCTTACGAAGGCCCTCAGCGGTGAATGGACGGATCGTCATTCGGAGGAAGTGAAAAGAGGGATATCCATCCGGCTCGGGTATGCCGACGTCGCATTTTACAGATGTCCCAATTGCAAGGGCACCGCATCCCATGGCACCAAACCAATATGTCCGGTCTGCGGTGCGGAGACAGAGTTCGTCAGAGCGGTCTCATTCGTTGATGCACCCGGTCACGAGACCCTGATGGCGACCATGCTGTCAGGAGCGGCCCTCATGGACGGCGCGATACTCTTGGTCGCGGCCAATGAGAAATGTCCGCAGCCACAGACGAAAGAGCATCTCATGGCCCTGTCGATAGTGGGTATCGACAAAATAATCATAGTGCAGAACAAGATAGACATCGTCACCCGCGAAGAGGCCGTTGAGAATTTCAAGGAGATCAAGGAATTCGTCAAGGGGACCATCGCGGAGAATGCGCCGATAATCCCGATCTCGGCCAATCGCGGTGTGAATCTGGATAAACTCGTAGAAGCGATCGAGACCTACATCGTCGCGACCACGGAGAAGGATCACAATGCTACACCCCTGATGCATGTTGCCCGTTCTTTCGATATAAATTCTCCGGGAACGCATCCGAAGGACCTCAAGGGCGGGGTACTGGGCGGATCGCTGATACAGGGAACGTTGAAGATCGGGGACGAGATAGAGATTGTTCCCGGGATCAAGACGGAGGTGGGCGGTAAGACGATATGGCAGAGGGTGACCACGAAAGTCACATCCCTGTACGCTGGCAGCAATGCGGTCGATACCGTTAATCCAGGGGGGCTCATATCAATCGGTACCGGTCTCGATCCGGCAATCACGAAATCGGATGGACTCACGGGGAGGATGGTCGGTGTTCCGGGTCATCTTCCCAAGGTCGTCCACGACTTCAGTATGACGACCACACTCTTGGACCGTGTGGTGGGTTCGACATCGGATATGAAGGTGGATGAGATAAAGAGCAACGAGCCCCTGATGCTCAGCATCGGTACCGCGACGACCGTAGGTATCGTCAAAAATGGCAAGGGCGGTGTAATACAGGTTGCGCTCAAAATACCGGTCTGCGTTCTGGAGGGCCAAAGAGTGGCGATTTCCAGAAGGATCTCCAATAAATGGAGACTGATCGGTTACGGGATCATAGAGTAGATATGCAGACCGTCGTCCTCGATACGAATGCCCTGCTCATGCCCTTCGAGAGAAGGATGAACATCGATCTTTCCGTGAGGGATCTTTTGGGGGATTTTCGGTTCGTGGTACCGGGACCGCTGATCGGCGAACTGAAGCATCTTGATAACAAGTACGCTTCGGCGGCGTTGGAATTGGCCAGGAGATACGAGATAATACCTACGGAAGCGGCCGGCGATAAGGCGGTGATCGAATTGGCGCTCAAGACAAAAGGTTACGTATTGACCAATGATAAGGAACTCAGACGGACCCTGAGATCATTCAAGGTACCGTTGATATATCTTCGTTCGGGCACGCATCTGGTGTTGGAAGATCTCAGATGAGCGGGAACGGTCCGTCCTCGAGTACGGTATCGGGTTTTCTTCCCAATTCCTTCAGTTTGGCCGTGATGAGCTCCGCACCGGTCTCGGTCGCGGCGTACACGGGAACCTTGGTGCCGGCCTGAAGAACAGCTTTTGTCCTGGCCACATCCCGTATCGTCTTAGATGCGCACGAAGTTATGACATCGCAGCATTCGAAGAATCTTTCTGCGTCCTCCATCGATGTTCCGGTCGTATGTACGGCCATTATCGCCACGTTATGTCCGAAACAATCCCTGATCTCCTGTGCTTCTTCTGCTGAGGCCACCGTAACACCGACTCTGGAATAATGCATCGCAAAGGCTTTGTTCACACCACCGAATTGGTCTATCTCGGCCGTTTCGGGGTCCAAAGGCCTGTCGTAGCCTATACCTTCTATGACGCTTCGGATAGGTTCTGTCTCAATGATCCCTGATATGCGACCCCCCATTCCCTGAACGATCTCGGGATCGTCAAGAACGACGGTGCCGCAGCCGTCGGCGGCTATCACCACGGCATCCAACATCTTGTTCGCGAGCGCCAGACTAAGGATCTCCGAGATACCGAAATTGAGGAAGTAGTGCATTCTTATCTTGCGGTCCTCGGTACACATGCCGAAATGTTCGATACGGTACTCCATGTTCTCTCTGATCGTCTCACAGTTGAGTTCTTCGATGTTGCGTTGCTTTTTGAACAGAGGGCAGTATTTCACGATGGGTTCGCTCACTTCCGTGATCTTGCCGTTCTCGATCACGATTCTGGATTTTCCTAGGGCCTCCATAACGTGTCTGCTCATATCTTTCCCTCATTCTTCGATGTCAACGGCCGTGACCCTGATGTCCTTCACCGGTTTATCCCCTCTCCCGGTTTCACATTTGCCGATATTGTCCACGACGGACATGCTCTTCTCATCCACGATCTGTCCGAATACGGGATGCGCGGAAGGCGATCTCGGATTGTCCCAGTCCAAATAACTGTTGTCAACGGTGTTTATGAAGAACTGGCTGCCGCCGCTGTTCGGCTGGCCTGTGTTGGCCATCGCGACAGTGCCTCTCGCATTGGAATGGCCTTTGACGAACTCATCCTGTATACAGTATCCCGGACCGCCGCATCCCGTGCCCGTCGGATCACCGCCCTGGATCATGAAGTTCTTGATGACCCTGTGGAAGATCGTACCGGTG
>Ga0265294_10001799_pt1 | contig 28638 bp, 27 predicted proteins | sample MunlanPumphouse3_FD_192504 | JGI IMG/M metagenome (GOLD analysis project Ga0265294, IMG submission 192504) | Groundwater microbial communities from a municipal landfill in Southern Ontario, Canada - Pumphouse #3 | ecosystem: Environmental > Aquatic > Deep subsurface > Groundwater | place...
CGTTCAAACCGAGGATGCTGCTTAATCTTCTTAAAAATGCAGTCGAGGCCACCGCTGGCGAAGGAGGAGAGATCAGGATCGCACTTACCCGGGAGAGGGAGAAGCTGCATCTCGATTTGTGCAACAATGGACGGCCCATACCGGAAGAAGTGCTGCCCAATATTTTTGTCCCATTCTTTACGACCAAAGAATCGGGTACCGGCATCGGCTTAAGTCTCTCCCGTTACATCATGCGTTTGCATGGTGGCACGCTGACCCATTTCACCGACGGGGATTGGACCGTTTTCAGACTCACCTTTGTGTAAAAAGAGAGAGGCTGTCTCAAAGCATTTATTGTTCTTGCCCCTGCAAAGAACCGTCTTGCACGGATAATGGATGGGTAATAGAAGGGTAATGGGTCGTTATCTCCTTATACATATACGGAGGGATAACGGAGGGATAACGGAGGGGTAACGGAGGGATAACGGAGGGATACCAGCGAAGTATCAAAGAAAGGCCGTCTCATCATAAAACATGAGACGGCCTTTCCCGGTATATCAGTAATGTTTGGATATTTATTTTGCGATCCTTTCCAGCCACTTGATCATTCCCAGCATGGTAAACATGGAGATGAGGCAGGCAACCACGAAAACCATCCAGGTAGCCGACATGGAGAAGGTGGTATAAAAGATGGCGCCGATGAAGAGCAGGCTGTTCCCTATGGCAGTGGCACCCAGCCAGGCTCCTTGCATGATACCTTGATATTTTGGCGGGGCCACCTTCGAGACGAAAGAGATACCCAGAGGGCTGATGAAAAGCTCAGCTACGGTAAGGATAAAATAGGTGCCGACTAGCAACCAAGGGGTTACGCGGGTAGCATCGGGCAGTCCGCCCATGGCATCCACCTCTCCCTTCAGCGGGAGACCCATCGATCCGAGTGCCATCACGGCATAGGCCAATGCGGCAATTCCCATGCCAATGGCGATCTTTCGGGGTGTGGAAGGTTCTTTACCCTTGGCACGTAGCCAGCCGAAGAAACCCACAATTATGGGAGTCAGGAACACCACGAAGAATGGGTTGATCGACTGGAAAATTTCCGCACCCTGCAGGGTGGCAAATCCCAGGTTGATCTTGATTAGGCTCAGGTCGGAATAATCCTTGGCAAAATAGGTGAGGGTGAGTCCGTTCTGGTGAAAAGAGAACCAGAAGAAAATGACCACGGCAAATACGGCAAATAGGGCATAGAGACGCTGTTTCACCTCTTTGATATCCATCTCTTCCACTGCGTCGCCATTTTCGGCCAATTGCTGCTTATTGGCAGGATCGGGGAACCTGCTCTTATTGATCATGAAAATCACCAGCGAGATCAGCATGGCAAGGATGGCTACTGCAAAGGCATAATGAAACCCGGTGGTGAAAATGCCCAGATACTCATTGGCAAATGCCGTGAGGTCGCTTCCGGTATAGCCCATTTGCGAGGCGAGAAGCTGCAGACGTTCTGATCCCTCACCAGTAATGGTATTTCCCAGTTGCTGGTGTGCCAGGGTTGGCAGGTCGGCATGATACTGAAAACCGTTCTGCTCCACCCACCAGTTTCTGACACCGACAGCCAATAGGGGGGCGAAAATGGCTCCTATGTTAATAAACATATAGAATAACTGGAAGCCCGAATCGCGCATTTTGCTGTACTTCGGATTGTCATACATCTGTCCTACCAATGCCTGCAGGTTACCTTTGAACAATCCGTTGCCGAAAGCAATTACCAGAAGACCCAGGCAGGTGAATGCCAGCAACAGTCCGAACTGACCGGCAGGAACCGGTGTGGGTGTGGGAATGGCGATGATCACGTAACCCAGCGTCATCAGCAGCAAGCCGGTGAGGATCACACCTTTGTAATTACGGGTTTTATCGGCCAGCAGCCCGCCCACGAGTGCCAATAGGTAGATGGAGGCATAGAAAATAGAGTAGATGATGCCGGTTTTGGTTTCGTCCAGGCCAAACTTAGTCATAATAAAGAGCGAGAGGATGGCCATCATCGTATAAAAACCAAACCGCTCACCCATGTTTGCCAGCGATGCGGCAAGCAAACCTTTGGGATGATTTTTGAACATGCTTCAATTATTTTAGGTTGTAATTATGTAAAATATTAGTTTTCGGTTTTTTTAATGTGCAAATATAAACTTTTTTGCCAGAAATAACCGTGGCTTCGGTAAAAAAACCAATTAAATTTCCTGGTCTGGATTCATATTTTTTTTCTCATTTTATTCGTTTATATGAAAAATGTTGTACATTTGTACCCATCATTCCATAAAAAAATGAACGTGAATCATTCGAGTTTTGCATATTCTTTCGGTTTTTACTTTTACTTTAGTAGGTAAAGGCGGGATTTTATATGCAAAAAAGAAGATAACAACATATCATACAAATAAAGTCCCGTCGGTTACACGATGGGATTTTTTTTTGAAAAAAAAAGAACAAATGAAAAGAGTAGCTATACAAGGAGGTTTGGGCGCTTATCACGAAATCGCGGCACGCGAATATTTCAGCGACGAAAATGTGGAGATTGTACCATGCAGTACCTTTCGCGACATTTTTGCAGAGGCTGAAAAAGATCCGCAGCTGGTGGGTGTCATGGCCATTGAAAATACCATCGCCGGCAGTCTGCTGAAGAATCACGATCTGTTAAAGATGCACAACCTGCAGATTGCGGGGGAGCACAAGTTGCGTATTACCCATTCACTGGCTGCCCTGCCCGGGCAGACGCTCGCTGATATCAGGGAGGTGATGTCGCACCCCATGGCATTGATGCAATGTGAAGATTTTCTCGACACCCTCCCGGGTATCAAAGTGGTAGAGCACGACGATACCGCGTTGGCAGCCAGAGATATTCAAGAGAAAACGCTGGCCGGTACGGCTGCCATTTGCAGCAGCTTCGCGGCCGAAATGTACGGACTGGAGATCCTCGCATCGGGTATAGAAACAAACAAACGTAATTTCACCCGCTTTTTTATCCTGGCGCGTGAGGAGATGTTGCATGAGATACAGAAAGACAACAACATCAACAAATCGTCGCTGGTATTTGTGTTACCCCATGCTGAGGGTAGTCTCTCGCAGGTGCTGTCGGTTTTGTCGTTTTACGGTATCAACCTCACCCGCATCCAGTCTTTACCAATCATCGGAAGAGAGTGGGAGTACCAGTTCTACATCGACCTCACCTTCAACGATTACAATCGTTACAGGCAATCGATCGACGCCATCATGCCCCTGATCAGCGGCTTGAAAGTACTGGGTGAATACAGGGAGGAGAAACATAAAAAGAACGAAGAAGAAAATAAATAAATAATGAAAACGATGCACATTGAACCTGCCGAACATATCAAGTCTATTCAGGAATACTATTTTTCAGTGAAGCTGGCTGAAGTAGCCCGCATGAATGCCGAAGGAAAGGATGTAATCAGTCTGGCTGTGGGGGCACCCGACCGGATGCCTTCACAGGAGACCATCGACACGCTGTGTGAAACAGCCCGCAGACCCGATGTGCATGCCTATCAGCCCTATACGGGCATACCCGAACTGCGTCGCGCCTATGCCGACTGGTACCACAAAATCTATGGTGTGTCGCTGGCACCGGATGAAGTGTTGCCTCTCATCGGATCGAAAGAGGGTATTCTCCATATCTCCATGACATTTTTGAATTACGGCGATGCCGTACTGGTACCCAATCCCGGCTACCCTACCTACACGTCGGTGTCGGAACTGCTCAGAGCACGGGTCATCCAGTACGATTTAAAGGAAGATGAGAACTGGCAGCCCGATTTCGAGGCACTGGAGAAGATGGACCTGCGGGGAGTAAAGCTGATGTGGGTGAATTACCCGAATATGCCTACCGGCGCCAATGCCTCGATATCGCTGTTCGAGAAGCTGGTCGCATTCGGTAAAAAACACAACATCCTTATCTGCCACGATAATCCTTACAGTTTTATCCTGAATGATACGCCCCTGAGCATCTTATCGGTGCCAGGAGCCAAAGATATCTGCATTGAGTTGAACTCATTGAGCAAGTCGCACAACATGTCGGGCTGGCGTATGGGCATGCTGGCCTCCAACGCGCAGTTTGTGAAATGGGTCCTCAAGGCCAAGAGCAACATCGACAGCGGCCAGTTTAAGCCAATGCAACTGGCCACGGTGGCTGCACTGTCGAACAGTGCGGCCTGGCATGCCGACATGAACCGCATCTATGCGGAGCGGCGCATATGGGCAGAGAAAATAATGGATCTGCTGCACGCCGCCTACGACAGGAGTCAGGTGGGACTGTTTGTCTGGGGTAAGCTGCCCGACGAGCAGCCTGGAAGTGAAGCACTGGTGGATGAGTTGCTGCATGGTGCACGGGTTTTTATCACACCCGGCTCTATCTTCGGCAGCAATGGGGCACGCTATATCCGCATCTCTCTCGGTTCTTCCGTGGAGAAAATGCAGGAAGCACACAAGCGAATTGAGGAGCACATACAAAGTAAATTTGAATAACAACGCATAACAAGATAACAATGGAATTTGAATCAATTTTATTGCCAGGAATAGACGATAAGCGGCCGCTGGTAATTGCAGGACCCTGCAGCGCCGAAACCGAAGAGCAGGTGATGACTACGGCCCGACAGCTCGCTGCCGCCGGCGTAAAAATTTACAGAGCGGGTGTGTGGAAACCACGCACCAAGCCGGGTGGTTTCGAAGGGATCGGTAGCCCTGCCCTCAAATGGATGATGCAGGCTGAAAAGGAGACAGGCATGTACATGGCGACTGAGGTGGCAACTGAGAAGCATGTCTACGAAGCGTTGAAGTATGGAGTGGATATGCTATGGATCGGCGCCCGTACCACAGCCAACCCTTTTGCGGTACAGGAAATAGCCGATACGTTGAAGGGTGTGGATATTCCCGTGCTGATCAAGAACCCGGTGAATCCCGACATCGAGCTCTGGATTGGGGCCTTGGAACGTTTGTACAACGCGGGCATCAGGAGGCTGGGTGTGATACACCGAGGTTTTAGCACCACCGACAAAACCATTTACCGCAATATTCCCCAATGGCATATTCCCATTGAACTGAAACGACGTTTCCCCACGTTGCCCATTCTCTGTGATCCGAGCCACATTGGCGGAGCGCGAAATCTCATTCTGAAAATCAGCCAGCAGGCGATGGACCTCAATTATGGCGGGTTAATCATTGAATCGCATTGTTCTCCCGATGAGGCATGGAGCGATAAGGCGCAGCAAGTAACGCCGGCAGAGCTCAAAGAAATTCTGCAGAACCTCGTGATTCGCGATACCATGCAAACTACCGAAGACCTGTCGGTCCTGCGCGATCAGATCGACGAACTCGACAATGAACTGTTGCAGCTGCTGGCCAAGCGCATGCGTGTCTCACGGGAGATCGGACATTATAAGCTGGAGCATGATATGCCCATTTTGCAGACAAAGCGTTATGATCAGATACTGACCGACCGCGCCTACCAGGGTGAACGGATGGAGATGTCGGGTGAGTTCATTAAAAAGGTACTCGAGGCCATCCACTCCGAGTCGGTGCGTCAGCAGATGGTGGTGATGGAGCGCGAGAAAAAGCAGGTAAACAATCATTAAAAAACAACCGAACAGATGAAGATATTGATACTTGGAGCCGGCAAAATGGGATCTTTCTTTGCCGATGTGCTCAGTTTTGATCACGAGGTGGCTGTGCTGGAACCCGATTCCAGGAAGCTGCGTTTTATCTACAACACACAGCGCATGACCGATGCTGCGGAAGTGGAAGCTTTTGCTCCGGAACTGGTCATCAATGCCGCCACGCTCAAGTACACCATTCCCGCCTTTGAGTCGGTACTCCCTTATCTACCGGCAACCTGCATTTTGAGCGACATTGCCTCGGTAAAAACGGGTTTGGAGGAATTTTATAAAGAGCGTTCGCACCCCTATGTCTCCACACATCCCATGTTTGGCCCCACCTTTGCCAGTTTGAGCGACCTGAGTACGCAGAGCGCCATCATCATCTCCGAATCCTCTCACCTGGGTAAAGTTTTTTTCAGGGACCTCTATCGTCATCTCAAACTGAATGTATTTGAATATTCGTTTCGGGAACATGATGAGACCATTGCCTACTCCCTCTCCATTCCCTTTGCTTCGACACTGGTGTTTGCGTCGGTGATGAAGCACCAGGATGCACCGGGAACTACCTTCAAAAAGCACATGCAAATTGCACAGGGGTTGCTCTCGGAAGATGATTTCTTGCTGAGTGAAATACTGTTCAATCCCTACACGCCCGGTCAGCTGACCCACATACGGGAGAAACTCAAAGAGTTGCTGACCATTGTGGAACAGAAAGACAGCGAGGGAATGAAGCAATTTCTCGAAGAGGTTCGAAAAAATATCGAGTAATCAGGAGATAAACGGGGGCAAGACCTACTCTGTATAGACCCGAATGATCTTTGCATCGGTTGTGGGTCGGCTGTTGCCGTCGACAGGCAGGACTGCGATTTTATCAATCACCTCCAGTCCCTCCGTCACCTCACCGAAAACGGTGTATTCACCATCCAGGTGATGCAGGCCGCCGAAAGTGGTGTAAGCCTCTTTCAAACCTTCCGGCAGAAAGAATTTCCCCGGTGCCAGGGCATAGAGTGAGTCCACCACGCCCAACACAGAATCGAGCAGCGCGTTAAAACCTCGCGGGTCGCTCTCTTTTAAACGGGCCAGTTCCTCCTTATGCGGTGCATAGTGGGTGCGGATAAGCTGGTTCTTGATGGGAACATTCACGGCCATCTCCATGGTGTCGAGCCTTCCCTGGGTGTATTCCTTTCCGTGAACGATATAAAACTGGGAGGCATCCGATTTCTTTTGCGGATTCTCGTTGTCTCCCTTTCGAGGAGCAGCGAGGGCTCCTTTTTTGTGAAACCTGTTCTCGCGGAATTCAGGCATCAGCTCCATGTCGGTGCGGCCATTGCCAATTTGTATGCCAGCGGGTGCGTTGCGTGAGTCCTGTGCTCCGCCTTGAATCACAAAGTTTTTCACTACTCGGTGAAAAAGAGTCCCGTTGAAGTATCCTTCTTTGATTAGCTTCAGGTAGTGATCGCTATGATGCGGTGTGTCGTCGTACAACATTGCCTTCATGGTGCCGTAGTTGGTTTCTATGACAATGACGGGATATCGGCTTTGTGCCTGCAAGCTGGTTGCAGCGACGATGCAGAGAAAAAAGAGTAAAATCCGGTTCATCATTTTAATTTTTTTAGCTGAACGCTGATCACTGACTGCTTCTTTTTAATTGGGTGCCTTTTTGTAAAGATACAACGCGATGAGAATAAATATGATATTTGGTATCCACGCGGCGATGAAAGGACTCATGCCTCCCTTCACAGCGAAGGTGGAGCTTACGGTCATAAAAAGGATGTAAGCCATGCTCAGTGCCAATCCGATGCCGATGTTCAACCCCATGCCCCCCTTTACTTTTCGTGCCGAGAGGGCGGCGCCGATGATGGTGAGGATAAAGGCAGAGAAAACAGAGGCAATGCGGGAATGATATTCAATCTGAAACGCCTGGATGTTACCCATCCCTCGTTCTTTCTGACTTTTTACGTAACTGCGCAGCTGTGGTGAAGTCATCATCTGCTGGTCACTGTTGGCGATGATGAAGTCGTTCGGCACAATCTGTAGGGTGGAGTCTATAGAGGTACCCTGTGTGATGGTTTCTTTCAGGCCATCAAAATCGCGTATCTGATAGTCCTGGATTGTCCACTGAAAGGCCGAGTCGTAACGGATTGACTGGGCCGTAAGTCGCGACACCAACTGGAGGCTGTCGAAATGATCGATGGAGAAGTTATAACCTGTTTTGCTCGGCATGTCGAAATTCCCAAAGTAGACAATGGTCCCCGGGCCCACTTTAAACTGGATATCGCGATCACCTGTTTTTTTCTTACGCGGGTCCACATAATTCTGTTCGAATTCGATGCGTGTGGCGTTGGCCGGCGGAATGATGTAGCTTCCGAAGACAAAAGCGAAGAGCGCAATGACCAGTGCCGAGATCATATAGGGCTTCATCAACCGCTTGAAACTGATGCCATTTGAGAGGATGGCCGTGATCTCCGAATTGAGTGCCATCTTCGAGGTGAAAAAGATTACCGCAAGGAAGACGAACAACGGGCTGAAAAGATTGGTGTAAAAGGGGATGAAGTTGAGATAATAATCGAAGATGATGTCGTGCAACGTAGCGTTGTGGGTCATGAACTTATCGATTTTCTCGTTGATGTCAAACACCACCGCAATGGAAATGATCAACACGATCATGAATATGTAGGTACCCAGGAACTTCTTAATGATGTACCAGTCCAGACGATTTACCCTCAAAAGCTTGTCTCCTTGTTTCATAATCTTCTTGTGACATTTTTAATCATCTCAGGCATCCAGACAGAAAAATCGCCGGCAATGATCCTTCTACGGGCTTCCTCTACCAGCCATACATAAAATGCCAGGTTGTGGATGGATGCAATTTGTAAACCCAGTATCTCGTTTACGTGGATGAGGTGGCGCAGGTAGGCCTTGCTGTAAAGTGTATCCACAAACGATGCGCCATTCTCCTCAATGGGGGAGAAGTCATCTTTCCATTTTTCATTGCGCATGTTCATCACTCCCTGTTTGGTGAAAATCTGCCCGTTGCGGCCGTTGCGGGTGGGCATGATGCAATCGAACATATCCACGCCGCGGGCAATGGCCTCCAGAAGATTTTCCGGTTTACCCACCCCCATCAGGTAGCGCGGCTTGTCTTGTGGCAGAATCTCATTCACCAGCTCCACCATTTCGTACATCTTTTCGGTGGGTTCACCCACGGCCAGACCGCCAATGGCGTTGCCGTCGGCACCTTTTGAAGCTACGTTTTCGGCTGCACGACGTCTCAGATCGGGATACACACACCCTTGCACTATGGGAAAGAGCGCCTGGCTGTGGCCGTAGGGACATGCTGTTTCATCAAAGCGTGTCAGACAACGATCGAGCCACCGTTCGGTGAGGTCGAGCGACTTTTTGGCATAGGCATAGTCCGCATCGCCGGGTGTACATTCATCAAAAGCCATCATGATGTCGGCACCGATGATGCGCTGGATGTCAATCACCTTCTCCGGGGTAAAAAAATGGCGCGACCCGTCTAAGTGCGATCGAAACTCGGCTCCCTCCTCCGACAGCTTCCTGCTGTCGTTCAGCGAGAATACCTGAAATCCCCCACTGTCGGTCAGCATCGGTTTGTTCCAGCTGTTGAAGTGGTGAAGGCCGCCGGCTTGTTGCAGTATCTCAAGCCCCGGACGCAGGTAAAGATGATAGGTATTTCCCAGGATAATCTGAGCTCCGATATCATCTTTCAGTTCGGAGATGTGTACCGCCTTGACGCTGCCTACGGTACCCACAGGCATAAAAACAGGCGTTTCCACTTCTCCATGGTCGGTGGTGATCAGTCCGGCTCTGGCATTCGTTTTCGGATCGGTATGCTGTAGTTGAAATTTCAAATTGCTTTTTTTCGGTTGTTTTCGGGGCAAAGATAAAGTTTTTGCCGTTACAAACAGGATAGTAACCGTTTAAAAATAGTTATGAGTGCCGTCGGGAGTCTTTGGGTGCGGGCATATTTTTAATTTACCGCTATCGATTTTTTAATATCTTTGTTTTTTATCCCTCAGAATTTTTTTAATTAGAATAGCTATGAAATTCAGTATTGTATGCGTAACTGTCTTTTTTATGTTTTTTCATTCATATTCCCAAACAGAAAAAGCAGCACAGATGATGTATGGTGATACATCCCGAACAGGAGTGCCATTTTCCAAAGATCCGCATGTTGTTAATTTTAAAGGGCGTTATTTGATGTACTATTCCATTCCCCCCATGAAAGAAGTCGAAGGATCGGGCTGGAATATTGGCATTGCGGAAAGTAGCGATTTGACATCGTGGACAAAGGTTGGAGAGATTACTCCCGCACCGGATGCCGATTACGAAAAGAAAGGATTGTGCGCACCAGGGGCTTTAGTCAGGGAAGGGAAAGTGCATCTTTTTTACCAGACATATGGCAACGGGCGGAATGATGCCATTTGCCATGCAGTATCCCACGACGGCATTCATTTTGAGCGCAATGAAACAAATCCAATTTTCAGGCCTACCGGAGAGTGGAATTGCGGGCGAGCCATTGATGCCGAAGTGTGTGAATTCAATGGCCAGTATTTTCTCTACTTTGCCACACGCGACCCGGATTACAAGAAACAGATCATGGGTGTAGCTGTTGCCCCGAAAGAGACGGATTTTAACCGGGAAGATTGGCAACAAGCATGCGACGCCTCCATCTTATATCCCGAATTGCCGTGGGAGGGCATGTGCGTGGAAGGTGCCTCCATTGCCATTCATGATGGAAGGATGTATATGTTTTATGCGGGTGCTTATAATAACTGGCCCCAACAAATAGGTGTGGCTGTGAGCGACAATGGGCTGACATGGAAGAGGTTGTTCAACGATCCCTTTCTTCCTAACGGAAATCCGGGTGAATGGAATGAGAGTGAATCGGGACACCCGCACATATTTACAGATCTTAATGGACAGACGTACCTGTTTTTTCAAGGAAATAACAACAAGGGAAAAAGCTGGTACATTTCTCAAAAAGAGGTATTCTGGTATAAGGGGAGGCCTTCTTTTCACCAGGTAGAGCCGTAGAAAACGGGCTTTGTTCATTGGAATGGCTTGCCCATCCATGCGTGATTTTTTGATGAACCGTTCCCGGAGGATGTAAAAATGAAGAAAGAAAATTGTACATTTGTCCTGTATTGACATTTTATTAAATCACACACCGGTTATGCTCGACGCAGAAAATGCAGCTTGCGCTGCATATTGGCAAGAGTGTGACTGTCTAAGAACATATCGTTATGGAGAAGAAGCCAGAATTGATGATGAGAAAGCCTGAATGGCTGAAGATATCATTACCCCAGGGAAAAGAATACCTGGATGTAAAAGAAATCATTGCAAGAAAACAACTACATACCATTTGTGTGAGCGGAAAGTGCCCCAACCTAGCGGAATGCTGGGGCAGGGGAACTGCTACCTTCATGATACTGGGTGACATCTGCACCCGGGCGTGCAGGTTCTGTAACGTGAAAACAGGCAGTCCGCAGGGCATTGTCGATTGGGACGAACCCGACAGGCTTGCCGATACCATTGAAGGGATGAAACTGCGGCATGTGGTGCTGACCAGCGTAGACAGAGATGACCTGCCCGATGGCGGCGCGGCACTCTGGGCAAAGACGGTGCAACGTGTGAAAGAGAGAAGTCCGCAGGTAACCATCGAGACACTGATACCCGATTTTAACGGAGTGGCTGCACTCATCAATCAGGTGATTGATGCGGGTCCCAATATTGTGTCACACAACATGGAAACGGTACGCCGCCTGACGCCCAAAGTGCGAAGCCGTGCGAAATACGAAGTGAGCCTGAAAACAATAGAGACCATTGCCAGGCATGGAAAGGTAAAGGCCAAATCGGGCATCATGGTAGGCCTTGGAGAGACACCCGAAGAAATTATAGAGACGATGGATGACCTGCGAAATGTGGGATGCATGATCCTGACCATAGGGCAGTACTTGCAACCAACGCGTAAGCATCTGACTGTAAAAGAGTATGTCTCCATTGAACAGTTTCAGGAATACAAGAGAATCGGACTGGAGAAAGGGTTTAAGTTCGTGGAAAGTGGTCCGCTGGTGCGTTCCTCCTACCATGCAGAAAAACATGTGTGAGTCAATGTGCCAATGTGCCAATGTGCCAATGTGCCAATGAGTCAATGTGCCAATATGCCAATGGGGCGATAGAGAATCTGGGGTATGGGTAAGAAAGTGATATTTGAGAATTTGGGCAGAATCCGTTACAAGGAGGCCTGGGATTATCAGGAAAAGCTGTTCCGGGAGGTTATCCGGGACAAACTGGAGCAGAGATCGGAAAAAAAGCAATACCTGCTCTTCTGCGAACATGAGCATGTGTTTACCATCGGGAAAAGCGGCAATCAGAATAATTTGTTGATTGCCAAAAACCTGTGTCAAAGCAAGCACATCGATCTGCATGCCATCGATCGGGGAGGAGACATCACCTACCATGGACCGGGTCAGCTGGTCGTTTATCCGATCATCGATCTGGAGGATTTTCAGATAGGCATCAAACGATATATCGCTATGCTGGAGGATGTGGTGATCGAAACATTGAAGGTTTTTGGTATTGCGGCCGAAAAAGATGAGAAGGCAATGGGGGTCTGGCTGGATCCTGCTCATCCCGCCAAAGCACGAAAAATATGTGCCATCGGGGTGAGGGCCAGCCGCTTCGTCACAATGCATGGACTGGCTTTGAATGTGAACACCGACCTCTCTTATTTCAATTATATCAACCCCTGTGGATTCACCGACAGAGGGGTCACCTCCATGCAGAAAGAATTGGGACATGAAGTGGATTTTCAGGCCGTATCCAAAACAATGAAAGATACTTTTGCCGCTCTTTTCGGAATATCATACAGTGAGGAGGCTGTCGGACAGAACCAGATGATGGTCCAGTGACTGAACTGCTGATTTTCTGAAGAAAACTTAAACATTTTTAACGACGTTTCCTCACGAAACCGCTTTAACATTTCTATTTTTGTATCCCATAACAAGCATCCATCATTAACAGTCGAAAAAAGTATGAGCCAGGTAGTCGATATCAAAGAACTGAACGAGAGAATCGAGCAGAAGAGCGCTTTTGTGCAAACGCTCGTGACAGGGATGAACAAAACAATTGTGGGACAGAAGCACCTCGTGGAGTCACTTCTGATCGGCCTGCTGTCAGACGGCCATATTTTGCTGGAAGGAGTGCCCGGACTGGCAAAGACGCTGGCAATCAAAACGCTGTCGCAGCTAATTGATGCAAAATACAGCCGCATACAGTTTACTCCCGACCTGCTGCCAGCCGACGTTGTTGGAACCATGATTTATAGCCAGCGCAACGAAGAGTTTTTGGTGAAACATGGTCCCGTGTTCGCCAACTTCGTATTAGCGGATGAAATTAACCGTGCTCCGGCCAAAGTGCAGAGTGCCTTGCTTGAGGCCATGCAGGAAAGGCAGGTCACCATCGGTGAACAAACTTATCGGTTACCCGATCCCTTCCTGGTGATGGCCACCCAAAACCCCATCGAGCAGGAAGGTACCTATCCATTGCCTGAGGCTCAGGTCGACCGCTTTATGCTGAAGGTGGTGATCTCATATCCCTCTAAGGAAGAAGAAAAACAGATCATTCAACAGAATATTTTTGAGCCAGTGACCATCGATCGGGCTGTCATCTCCACCGAAGCAATACTGGAGGCACGTAAGGTAGTGCGCGAAGTATATATCGATGAGAAAATTGGTAAATATATCGTGGATATCGTGTTTGCTACCCGCTTCCCCGATCAGTACGGCATGAGCGACCTCAAAGAGATGATTGGTTTCGGCGGTTCACCCCGTGCATCCATCAATCTGGCACTCGCGGCACGTGCTTTTGCATTTATCAAACGCCGGGGTTATGTCATTCCCGAGGATATTCGTGCCGTTTGCCACGATGTGCTCCGCCACCGTATCGGACTCACGTACGAAGCGGAAGCCAACAATCTTACTTCCGAGGAGATCATCAGTGAGATACTGAATAAGGTAGAGGTGCCCTGATCTGATTGAGATTATCAACCAAAGTTCAATTCAAAAACCTCATCACGAGGTTGTGACCCAAATGGAGACGACCGATCTATTAAGAAAAGTACGACACATAGAAATAAAAGCACGCGGTCTCTCCCGCAATATCTTTGCCGGAGAATACCATTCTGCTTTTAAGGGGCGTGGTATGGCTTTTGCAGAAGTGCGGGAGTACCAGTACGGAGACGACTTGCGTGACATCGACTGGAATGTGACAGCACGCTACAACCGTCCCTATGTGAAAATTTTCGAGGAGGAACGGGAACTCACCGTCATGCTGATGATCGACGTTTCGGAGAGCCTGGGATTTGGATCGCGTAAGATACTCAAACGCGATATGGTGGCCGAGATCGCCGCTACTCTGGCCTTCTCGGCGATACAGAACAACGACAAGATTGGCGTTATCTTTTTTACCGACAAAGTGGAGAAATTTATTCCGCCTAAAAAAGGTAAAAAACACATCCTTTTCATTATTCGCGAGATACTGGGGTTCACTCCAGAAAACAAGGGTACCGATCTGAACATGGCACTGCGTTACATGACCAATGCCATCAAGAAGAAATGTACCGCGTTCCTGATATCCGATTTTATCGACCCCGACGATTATAAAAAAGCATTGCAGATAGCCAACCGCAAGCACGACGTGGTGGCCATTCAGGTTTATGACCAGCTGAGTACAGACCTCCTTCCCGTGGGCCTGATGAAAGTCAGAGACCCTGAAACAGGAGAGGAACGATGGATCAATACCTCCTCCCGAAAGTTTAGGGAAAGATATCATAACTGGTGGAGCAGCATTAAGAGCAATATGCAGTATGCTTTCCGACAAAGTGGTGTGGACAGCGTGGCGGTCTCTACCAACGACGATTATGTGAAGGCGCTCCTGCAATTATTTCAGCAAAGAAAGTGACATTGAGAACCAGGAAATATCATATCGACTTGTGGATGAGAACAGCATGGATGTTGTGTGCCATCTCACTCTCGTTGCCGCTGACAGCTCAGCGTGCGTCGGTGCAGGCAACCGTACAGCCCACTGAGATTCAGATCGGCGAGCAAGCGCTGATCAACCTGAAGGTGATCACGCCCAAAGATAAAACCATTCTTTTCCCGGTTTTTGAGAAAGAGATTATCCCCGGTATCGAGGTAATCACCATGCTGCCGCCAGACACCACCGTGGAGAATAATGTGATGACGCTGAACTTCAAGTATCTCATCACCTCTTTCGACTCCACCCTTTACCATATCCCCCATATGTCGGTTTTTGACGGTACCGATACCATTTTCTCCAACTCCTTTGGACTGAAAGTGACTTCACCCCAGCTCTCGGACTCTACCCTGGCTTATTTGGAGAAAATTAACAAGGGAGAGACCGACTCCATCGATTTTGAACAACTACAATTGCGCGATATCAAGCCTGTGCGCAAGGCACCTTTCGTGTGGACCGATTACCTTTGGATCTTATGGATTGTGCTGGCGGTCATGTTATTCATCGCACTCATTGGCGTGGTCATATTTTTGGTACTGAAGAAAAAACGGAAAGGTTATATTTTCAAACCGCCCCTGGTGTTGCCGCCGCATGTGCGGGCCATCCGTGAACTGGACAAGTTGAAAGAAGAGAAAATCTGGCAGCAGGGCAGAGAAAAAGAATTCTATAGCAGGCTCACAGATACGCTTCGCCGCTACCTGGATGAACAGGAGGGAATCAACGCCATGGAGATGACTTCGGGTGAGATACTGAACGAGATACGTGATCTGTCGGATGTGGAATCGGTTTTCAACAACCTGAAACAGATCCTCACGACCGCCGATCTGGTGAAGTTTGCCAAATACAAACCCTACCCGGACGAGAACGATCTGAGTATGGTCAACGCTTATTTCTTTGTGAACCAGACCAGAGAACCTGATCCGGTTCCCCAAAAAGAGAATTTACAAAAGAACAATCATGAGGTACCCCAGGAGGGCGCCACAAAGAATGAATAAAGCATGGAATTTCTGCATCCTGAATATCTTTTTCTGTTGTTGCTGCTGCTCCCGCTGATTGGGTGGTATGTGATGCGACTGTCAAAGACACAGGCTTCCTTCAAGCTGGCGTCTACGCTCGCTTTTAAAGGAATGAAGCCCGATTTCAGGATCTATATGCGCCATCTGCCTTTTGCCTTGCGATTGATCTCCCTTGCCCTCATCATCATCGTGATTGCCCGTCCCCAGTCGGTGAGCAATTGGGAAGAGACCGAGTCACAGGGTATCGACATCGTGATGGCGCTTGATGTGTCGGGGTCGATGCTCTCACAGGATCTGCAACCCGACAGGCTGCAAGCCGCCAAGAAGGTAGCGTCTGAATTTATTACCGACAGAAAGAATGACAACATTGGCTTGGTAATCTTTGCCGGTGAGAGCTTCACGCAGTGTCCGCTGACGACCGATCACAAGGTGTTGCTCAACCTGCTGAACGAGATCAATTTTGGGATGATTGAAGATGGAACAGCCATTGGATTGGGATTGGCTACTTCGGTGAACAGGCTGAAAGAGAGTGTTTCCGATTCACGGGTGGTGATCCTGCTAACCGATGGAACCAACAACAGCGGACAAATAGCGCCGCTTACTGCTGCCGACCTGGCACGCTCCTACGGGATACGTGTCTACACGGTGGGTGTAGGAACCAAGGGTATGGCTCCCACGCCGGTGAACACACCCTATGGCATTAGGATGCAAAACATGCCCGTGGATATTGATGAGAAAACACTCACCGAGATTGCGGCGATGACCGGGGGACAGTACTTCAGGGCACAGGACACTGAGGGCCTTCGGCAGGTATATGAAGAGATCGATGAAATGGAAAAATACCTGGTCAGTGTACAGAACGTAACCCGGCGACAGGAATTGTTCCTTCCTTTTGCGCTGTTTGCACTGGGTTTGATATTGCTGGAGCTGCTTTTGCGAAGAACCTGGCTAAGGAGTATTCCATAAATGGTGCAATTATAAAGGTATAAACTAAAGCAAGACATGTTTAGATTCGGAAATCCGGAATATTTATGGTTGTTCACCGCCATGCCCCTGTTGCTGGCGGCCTACATCTATCTGAACATCAGAAAGCGTAAAGCGGTGCAAAAGATGGGCAACCTCTCCACGCTCAAGATGATGATGCCCGAATTATCGCTGAAACGTTCTTACCTGAAGTTCTGGCTTATTTTTGGCGCGCTCTGTACGGGTATCTTCATGATTGCCCGTCCCCAGTTTGGCACCAAAGTAGAAACAGTGGAGAAAGAAGGAATAGAACTGGTGATTGCCATGGATGTCTCCAACTCCATGCTGGCCAAAGATGTTTCCCCCGACAGGTTGTCGCGTGCCAAACAGATCTTATCGCGTCTCATCGATGTGCGGAAAAACGACAAGGTAGCCCTGATTGTCTTCGCGGGAGAAGCATACGTGCAGATGCCTCTTACATCGGATACACAATCGGCAAAGATATTCCTCAATACCATCGACCCCAGCCTTGTGCCCATACAGGGTACCGCCATCGGAGAGGCAATCAGGCTGGGAGTAAGCTCCTTCTCCAGCAACGAGGAGATCAGCAAGGCCATCGTAATCATCACGGACGGTGAAGATCATGAGGGTGATGCCTCCGAAGCAGCTGCGGAAGCAGCAAAGATAGGTGTGATGGTCAATGTACTGGGGATAGGTTCACCCGACGGTTCACCCGTACCTGCCCTGGAGTATGGAAGTAATTTCATGACCGACAACGAAGGCAACGTTGTGGTCTCGCGTCTGAATGAACAAATGGGCATGGAGATTGCACAGAGTGGAGAGGGATTTTATGTGCGTGCCGATAATTCGAACAAGGCAATCCGGGCGCTGGAGACCCAGCTTGATGAGCTGGAGACAGGTAAATCGACCAGCCTCTCTTATTCTGAATATGATGAGAAGTTCCCCTTACTGGCATGGATTCTTTTGGTCATCCTGCTGCTGGAGATGCTGGTGTATGAGAAGAAAAACAGGTTATTCAGAAATGTGAGGCTTTTTAAATGAGCTTTCAGCTGAGCGCAAAAATAAAAGGATAAATGAACAGATTGTTTGTAAAATATAGTTTATTGTTGCTACTGTTGATGCTCCTCCCTTTGTCGGTTTCTGCACAGAAGGATGTAAGGAAGAGTATCCGGAAGGGTAACAAGGAATATTCCCAGCAGAAATTTCCGGAGGCCACTATTTTATATGAAAAAGCACTGAGCGAAAATGCTTCCTCTAAAGAGGCTACATTTAATCTTGCCAACACGCTGTATAAGCAGAAAGAGTGGGATAAGTCCATCGAGCAATACAATCATTTCATCTCGCTGGAACAGGAAAACCCCGCGGAAGCTTCAGCAGGCTGGCACAACATAGGCAATGCCTTGCTGCAAAAAAAAGATTTGCAGAAATCGATGGAAGCCTACAAAATGGCCCTGCGGCTGAATCCGCAGGACGAAGAAACCCGCTACAACCTGGCAGTGGTGCAGAAGATGATCCAGGATCAGGAGCAACAGGATCAGGGTGAAGGAGAGCAGGAGCAGCCACAACAGGAACAACAGCAGGAGCAGAATCAACAGCAGCAATCTCCTCAAAATCAACAGGATCAAGAGAAGAAAGCAGAGCAACCTGATCAACCCGAACAGATGTCGCGCGACAATGCCCGGCAGCTGCTCCAGGCCATAGAGCAGGATGAGCAGCAGACACAGGAAAAGGTGCAGCAGATAAAAGCCCAGGAAAGAGAAACTGAGGCAGAAAATAACAGAAGGAACAACAAAAACTGGTAAATAACGGTGATGCATATAAAACAGAAACAACAAGGCGTGATGCTCTTTCTCCTCCTGGCATTCCTGTTAATAGGTAATGCAACCAGGAGTATGGCGCAGGTGACGTTCAAAGCTTCGGCACCCGCAGCAGTCGTGCAGGGAGAACAGTTCAGGTTAAGTTTTGTACTGAACAAGGAAGGGAGAGAACTGCGTTTACCCGATATGCCCGATTTCGACCTCCTTTTTGGACCCAGCACCTCTACCAGCTATAGCCAGCGCACGATAAACGGGAAAACCACCTCAGAAAGCTCGGTAACTTATACCTACATTCTTGTAGCGAAGAAGCCTGGATCGTTCTCTATTCCAGCAGCTTCTATCACGGTCGATGGTAGCAATTACAAGTCGAATGCAATTCAGATCAAAGTGCTCCCTCCCGATGAAAAAGCCTCACAGGGAGCCACTTCCCGTGATCGTTCATCCAGCGAGTCGACCTCCTCTGGTACAGCAACTGTCTCTGCCAGAGATGCATTCATCAGGGCTATTGTCTCTAAAAACAGCATCTATGAGCAGGAAGGGTTCACAGTTACCTTCCGTTTATATACCACGCTGAACATTGTGAATTTTGGGAAGATTCAATTTCCCGAATTTGAGGGATTCATGGTGGAGGATGTACCCTTGCCGGTCAATCAGCAGCTACAGATGGAGCGATACAATGATCGGAATTATTATACGGCGGACCTGAGAAAGACATTGCTCTTCCCGCAGCGTTCCGGGCAGATAACCATTCCAGCGGGCAACATCGAGATGGTCTTCTCCGTGCCTTCCGGAAAGAGTGTATCCACCTTCTTCGGTGCGCAGGAAGTGATGGTAGATGTAAAGAAAAATCTGACCACCAACCCTCTGGCTATTCATGTGAAGCCGTTGCCTGCAGACAAACCTGCCAGTTACGCAAACGCTGTGGGTACCTTCACGCTGAACCCGTCTATCAGTACGGATAAAGTAAAAGCCAACGAGGCAATCACCCTGACCCTGGAGATTTCCGGTACCGGGAACATGAAGTTGATCCGCAACCCGGAAGTTGCTTTTCCCGATAATTTCGAACTGTATGATCCGGTAGTGGACAATGCCCTGAATGTGACCACCAACGGACTTACCGGTATCCGGAAGATATCCTATATGGTTATACCCCGCTACGAAGGAAATTATGCCATTCCTCCGCTGGAATTTACTTATTTCGACCCTGCGACAAACAAATACAAAACGCTCACTACTCCCGAATATAAGCTGCAGATAGCCAAAGGTGATCCCGGCAGCGCTGCTGCAAGCGACTTTGTAAATCGCCAGGATGTAAAAGTAGAACAGGATATCCGTTTTTTGAAGACAGGTGAGATAACTTATCTCTCCCGCACGAACTTCTTCGTGGGATCATTCGCATACTGGCTGTGGTATCTCATTCCTCTGACTCTGCTGATTGTGTTGTTCCTGATAAACCGGAAGCAGGCGCGTGAAAATGCCAATGTAGCCCTGATGCGTACAAAGAAGGCCAACAAGATGGCTGTCAGACGTCTGAAAACGGCTGGGAAATACCTCAAAGAACAGGACAAAGAGCAATTCTACAACGAAGTGCTTCGGGCGCTTTGGGGCTATTTCAGCGACAAACTCTCCATTCCGCTGGCGCAGCTTTCAAAGCAGAACATCGAATCGGAGTTGTCCAAGCAGGGGATCAGCGAAGAACTTGTAGGTAAGTTTATGCATATTCTCGATACCTGTGAGTTTGCACGGTATGCACCGGCAGAGAGTGATGCCGGGATGGATCGGATTTACCAGGAAACCGTCGAGACAATCGGAGAGATGGAGAATAAGTTGAGAAAGAGCGTACGATGACCGCGAAAGCAAAAAGAGGAAAAATGAAATCGATTAAATTGATACTACTACTGCTGTTTGTGCTCTCCCTCCCTGTGAAAATGAATGGGCAGGACACCACGGCAGCGCAGGCTTACAGAGATCAGGACTACAAAAAAAGTATCGAGTTGTATGAGGAACTCGTAGCTAAGGGTATCCATGAGGATAAAGAATCGGCGCAGCTCTATTACAATCTGGGTAATGCCTATTTTAGAGATAATCAGCTGGGGAAGGCCATCCTCAATTACGAGAGAGCCCTGCTACTGAATCCGGGCGACAGCGATATACGGCACAATTTGCGTTTTGCCCAAAACAGAACCGAAGATCGGATCGAAACGGCCGGTGACCTGTTTCTTACCCACTGGTTCCATGCTGTACGTGATCTTTACCACTCTAATGGATGGGCAAACCTTGGCGTGATTCTCTTTATCCTTTTACTGCTCTCTGTGGGTACATTCCTCTTTGTCCGCATTCTCTGGATCCGGAAAAGTGCATTTTATGCAGGTCTTGTGCTGGTCGTCCTTATTGTCATGACAAACATCTTTGCCTTCAACCAGAAAAACGAGCGCATTCACAGAAACAATGCCATCGTCATGACGGGAGCAGCTCGGGTGACTGCTGCACCCAATGAAAATAGCAACGCTCTTTTTGAACTGCATGAAGGTACCAAAGTGAAGATCAGAAGTAGCGATGCCGAGTGGTATGAGATTGAAATTGCCAACGGTAGCGTGGGATGGACGAACAAAAATAACGTGGAGATCATCTGAAACGGGGCGGGGAATTACTCGTCCATACAGAGAAGAATAGTTGCCTGCACGTTCCATAATAAATTTTTTACATGAAAGAAGCAGTAGAGGCATTGTTACCCCTGGAGCGGGATCTATTTCTGATGTTGAACGGCAGCGACTCTCTCTTTCTCGATAACTTGATGTGGACGCTGAGCGGCCGTTTGGTCTGGATACCGCTTTTCCTATTTATTGTTTTTCTATTCTTCTATAAAACCTCCTGGAAGGAGGGCCTCCTGGTCACCCTCTTTTTTGTTCTCTTGTTTGCTGTGAGCGATCAGGTTTCCTCCTCATTTTTCAAACCTTTCTTCGAACGCTTTCGCCCCACACATCACCCCGATTTCATGGACCTTGTCGACATTGTGAATGGTTACAGGGGAGGACGATTCGGTTTTATATCCAGCCACGCCACCAACAGCTTCGGCTTGGCCGTTTTTCTCAGCCTGCTTTTCCGCTATCGATGGCTCACCGTCGGTGCCCTCTGCTGGGCATTGTTAAACAGTTATACTCGCATCTATCTGGGTGTTCATTTTGTGTCGGATATCGTAGCAGGCATGTTGGTGGGCACCTTGATTGCTTTTCTGCTTTTTTGGCTTTATCGCTTTGTGCGCAGCAGACTGCTTCTTCATTCCTGGCTCTCCAATCAGTCGGTTTATGGCCGCAAACATGCGATCCTGCTCTCGCTTTTTATTCCTGTTTATCTTGTTGTGTTGACTATTTTTAGTTCATTTTTAGCAACTTTACCCCACTGATCATGTTCTATTAATAGGAGCGAAACATTTTAGTAATTATTTTTAGAAATGCTTTGGGATATCTGTTTTTTTGTGTAAGTTTAGGGCATGAAATAATCCCATATGCATTCACAATAAAAAAATAAAAAGCCATGGCAAGAACAATTACTTTTAACGAATTGAGGGAACTGAAAGACAAACTCCCCGATGGTAGTATCCACCAAATAGCAACGGAGTTGGATATGAAGCCTGAGACAGTCCGGAATTATTTTGGTGGATACAATTACAAAGAAGGGAAAAGTGTAGGAATACACATTGAACCGGGACCAAATGGTGGTATTGTTGTGCTCGACGATACCACAATCTTTGATAAGGCTTTGAAAATACTCGGGTATGATGATTACCCACAAGCCGACATCGTAGAGACAAATGAAATAGATTAATCAGATAACAAAACCCAATATTTAACACTCAGGTAGTCGGATATTGGGTTTTCTGGTCTTTATCTAACACAGTGTTGCGTTTCTTAAATCCATGTTCACATAAAAGGAAATACATATGGAAAAAGATAAACTGGTTACGGTAGCCATTCATTCATATGAGAAAGCCCATATTCTCAAATCGATTCTGGAATCGGAAGGTATTCCAGCAGTTATACATGGCATTAAAATGATCGATCCGGTCATCCCGGGAAATGTACGTGTACGTATCAATGAAGCCGATCTTCCCAAAGCGCTGCGTATTATTGAAAAAGTAGACTTTACTTCCCAGGTAGATAAAGAGCAGGAGCAAGAGCTCAGCAAAGAGGTCCTCGTGCCGGTAGATTTCTCGGAGTACTCTCTCGCTGCATGCGAGTTTGGCTTTCGTCTGGCAAAGGATTTAAACTGTAAGGTAAAGCTGCTACATGCTTTCTTTACTCCATTCTATCCGGGTGCAATTCCTTTCGGAGATTCATTTACCTTGCAGGCGACCGACAAAGAACTGTACCAGGATATAAAACGTAAAACCGAAGGCGAGATGCAGGCGTTGGTACAGAAGATTCAAAAAGAAATTGATGCTGCTTTGTTACCGAAAGTGCCTTATCAAACTCTCCTGTTGGAGGGCCTTGCCGAAGAAGAGATTATCTCCTATTCTAGGAAAACGCGCCCCATGGCGATTGTGATGGGCACACGCGGAAAGAATGCCAAAGAACTCGATCTGATCGGAAGTGTGACAGCAGAGGTGATGGAAGGTAGCAAAACTCCTATCTTTGCTATTCCAGAGGGTGCGAAAGCCCGTGATCTTTCCGCGATGAAAACCATTGTCTTTCTAACCAATTTTCAGGAAAGGGAGTTTAAAGCGTTTGACATCATGATGAATTTCCTCGCCTCCTATCCTGTTAAGGTCTACCTTGCCCATATTGCAAAGAAAGAAGATGTCTGGAATGAAATAAAGCTGTCGGGTATTCAAAAGCGCTTCGCTGAGTTGTATCCTCAATTACGCACCGAATATAAGTTAATTGAACAGAACGAAGGGCTGGAAGAAGCTCTGGAAAAGTTTGTAATAGAACATCAGATTGACATGATTTCACTTTCGAGTTCACGCCGCAATATCTTTGCACGGATGTTCAATCCAGGCATTGCCCGCAGGATGTTGTTTCATTCTGATACACCCTTGCTGGTGATCAAAGGAATGTAATGAAGGATGTGTCATATCTACCAAAAAAAGGCTTCTGTACAGAAGCCTTTTTTTGGTAGATTATGTCTGTTTTTTTTATTGCAGACCCAATTTGGTTTTCACCGTGGGCGTAATGTTCGTGGCTGTTGGGCTTACATACACAATGGGTGATTGCATGGTGGAGACATCGAAAACAAAGGTGAATTGGTTTTCATCGCCGACAGCTTTGATGGCATCTGCGATTTTTTTGTTCACCGGTTCGAGCAGTTTTTGCTGTAGCTGCTGAATCTCCTGCTGGCTGTTTTGGAGGTATACCTGATATCTCTCTTGAATCTGAGCCAGTTGTTTTTGCTGGTCTTGCTGTATCGCCTCAGAGGTGGCTGGTGCTTTGTTGAATTCTTCCGACTTTTTGTTGAATTCATCCACCAGAGCCTGTCCATTCTTGGAGATTTCTTCCTGTTTCGCGCTGAGTTGTGTTTCAATACCGGCCAGTTCAGGCATGGCACCGAAGATCTCCTGTGCATTGAGATATGCAATTTTCACATTCTGTGCCACAGCTGCGATGGGAGCCAGTGCAATAAAAAAAATCAATAATTTCTTAAACATGGTTTCTATTCGTATTTATAATTAAAATTCCGTTCTTATACCGACACAAAGATAAACTATTTATTTTTAATAGCCTAACAGTGAAAGCACTTGATCGCTTATATCGATCTCCGGTGTGGCAAAAATGATAGAGGTGGCAGAGGCCCTGTCTAACACTACGCTATAGCCCTTCTCAGTGGCAATGTCTTTTACTGCAGCATAAATGTTATCCTGAATGGGTTTGATCAACGTTTCCTGCTGCTTGAACAACTCACCCTGGGGCCCGAAATACTGGTTTCGCAACTCCTGAATGGCGTTTTCCTTCGCCACAATTTCGTTTTCACGTTTGGTCTTTTCTGCTCCGTTGAGGAATGCCAGGTCGGCTTGATATTTTTTATAGAGTGCGTCCACCGCCTCTATCTCCGTGTCGACTGTGCTTTGCCACTGTGTGGACAAGCTTTCTATCTGCTTGTTGGCACTTTCGTATGCTGGTATTCTTTCGAGTATATACTCCATGTCGATGAGTGCATAACGCTGAGCATAGGAGCCACTTAAAGCCAATGACATGAACAATGTGATTATTAACAGTGTCTTTTTCATCATGATTTCTTTTTTTAGTTGAATCAAACGGGAATGCGCTTCATTTATGCAGACAACAAAACCAGGATACAACTCCCTGTAAGTTACGCTGTCGCTAGTTGTTATGTAAGACGGTTTTATATTTCAAACGTTTACCGCGATACCCGTAAAAAAAGTTAAACAAGGTGTAGCCAGAGACAACTTGTCTTAGAACTCCTGTCCAATGATAAAGTGGAACTGGCTTCCTCCCCTTTCACGGCTGCCACTGCCAAAGACAGTGTCAAATCCGTATGCCCAGTCGATACCCATTAATCCGATCATGGGCAGAAATATACGGGCACCCACACCTGCTGAACGTTTCAGATCGAAAGGGTTCAAGTCTTTCACGTTATACCAGGCGTTACCTGCTTCCAAAAAGGCCACGCCGTAGATGGTGGAGTTGGGTTCCAGAATAAAGGGATAACGCAGCTCCAGTCCCAAACGGGTGTAGGCACGTGCCTGTGTGGCAATAGAGTTATTCTCATAGCCTCTCAGGGCTATGTTTTCGGTAGCAAAAGAACTGGTATAACCACTCATGCCATCCCCTCCCACGTCGAACGTTTCAAACGGGGTCATTTTGTTTTTGTTGTAATGTCCGAGAACGCCGAACTCCACGCGTGTCGCTATTACGGGCGTGCGGGTCACCGTAGAAGGTGTGAGCGGAGTGAATGTGCGTACTTTCAGCTTCCACTTGTGGTACTCGCTCCATTTGTATTTATTCGGGTCGCTGTATGCCATGGCGTCATAATCGTTTCCGTCCCATAAAGAAAAGGGAGGGGTGGCGCTTACACTCAGCGTGAACTGCGAGCCAGTGCGTGTGTAGATGGGGTTATCGGTAGAAATACGCGATAACGTCAGACCGAGTGTGATGCTGTTGCTCGTCCCGGTTTGAAAAGGGAATTGGTTATACGACCAGTTCTTCAAGCCGTAACGTTGGTATCCCAATTCTGCCATGAATTGAAAGTAGTCATCGGGCCATTCAAGTCGTTTACCATAACCCAGTGATACGCCCACCATGCTGAACACCTGATCGGGGTCGTAAGCATATTCTGCCATGTCCTGGTAACCATATCCGCCATAGTTTCCGTATCCGCCGTATCCGTATCCGCCGTATCCATATCCGCCGTACCCACTGCCATATCCGTACATGTAGGGATTATAATAGCTGTTCTGCGAATAATAATTGGTGTTCAGTCCGGTATATCGTGAATAGTATGCGCTCACCGACAGATTGTTGGGCCTTTTCCCTCCAAACCAGGGTTCCATAAACTGGAATTGATAAGACTGGTAGTAACGACCATTTGTCTGTGCACTCAGTACCAGCGTTTGTCCCTCACCCTGTGGTATAATGCCTCTGTGCATGGAGGGGTTCAGCAAATTCTTCAGGGAGAAGTTGTTCAGTTTCAAACTGAGTTTACCCACAAGCCCGGTGACACCCCAGCCGGCGGAGAATTCAATTTGGTCGTTCCCTTTCGATGTGAGCGGATAGGTGATGTCTACCGTACCGTCCTCGGGATTGGGGGTGATACCCTGGCCGATGTCCGCGGAGAGAGCTTCGGGGTCGAAGTGCCCCGTTTGTGCAATTTCACGTACCGAGCGGAGCAGGTCTTCCTTGCTAAATACAGCTCCCGGCTTGGTGCGTAGCTCCCTTCGGATTACATCTTCATACAAACGGTCGTTTCCTTGAATAACAACCCTTTTAATAGTTGCTTTGGGTCCCTCAACCACACGCAACTCCAAATCTACGGAGTCGTTCTCAATGTTGATCTCAACAGGGTCGATGTTGGAGAAAAGGTAACCGTTGTTCTGATAAAGATTCACGGCTGCATCTTCATCGGATATCAATCTTTCCTGTAGTTTCTTTTGGTTGTATATGTCACCCGGGCTCATGTTCAACAATTGTTCGAGCCGCACCGAGGGGTACTGCGTGTTGCCCACCCAGTTGATGGAACGGATATGATATTGGGGACCTTCATCCACCAGCAACTCAATATTTACGGTTTTATCGTCGTATTTATAGACAGTGTCGCGGAGAATCTCTGCGTCACGATAGCCTTTCTCCTGGTATTTGGTGAGTACATTTTTCTTGTCTGCTTCATAAAGGTCTTCCACAAACTTTTTCGCACGGAATATATTCCGGATCTTTCCCTTCTCGTTGGTTTTTTTCATCGCCCACTTCAGCTGATTGTCGGTAAGCGCTTCGTTTCCTTCTATCTGGATGCTGTTGACCTTGAGCTTTTCTTTTTTATCTACATCTACCTCCAGTACAACCTGGTTTTTCTGGGTGCTGTCGGGACGCTGAAAGATGCGTACTTCGGCATCACCGAAACCCTTCTCCTCAAAGAAGCTTTTGATGATTGTCTCTGCCCTGTCGATTTGAGGAGGTGTAATCTGATTCCCTTTTACAAAGCCGATCTTCTTCTCAATATCTTCCTGCTCGCTTTTTTTCATGCCCAGGTAGCGAATGTCGGCAACGCGGGGACGGTCGGTGAGTTTGATCTCAAGCCAGACGCTGTCGCCTTCGATCCTCTTCTGCAGTATCTTTACATCAGAAAACAGACCCTGTTTCCAGAAACGCTTCAGTGCGTTGGTAATATCCTCGCCGGGGATTTGTATCTCCTGCCCCTTCGACAGTCCCGAAAAGCCAACAAGGACAAATTTCTGATCTTCATACATGGTCCCTTCCACTCCTGTGACATCGATATCGGCAACGACATATTTTTTTGGAGGGGCAGTGTAGTTGACGCTGAGTTCACTCGGAACCGTAGTACGCACACTGTCGTTGGTCTGTGCCAATGACAATGTCTGTGAAAGAAGCGTGAATAACAAAAGTAAAGTGAATGTTCTTTTCAACATTGTGATATTTCTTTTCTCTGACTGTCTTTTGTTCAGTGTGGTCTATTTATTTTTCTGATTCTATCTGTTCGCTGGTTTTGCCATATCTCCTTTCGCGACCCTGATAGTCGAGTATGGCTTCATACAGCTCCTCCTTACCGAAATCGGGCCAAAAGGTATCTGTAAAATACAACTCGGCATATGCACATTGCCACAACAGAAAATTACTGATCCGTTGTTCTCCCCCGGTCCGTATCAACAGGTCGGGGTCGGGCAGATCGCTAGTGCTGAGATACCGGCTGATGGTTTCTTCGGTGATATCTTCTGTCTTCAATGTACCTCCGATCACATCACTGGTAATTCTGCGGGTAGCCTCAGCAAGTTCCCACTTGGAGGAGTAACTTAACGCAATGACCAGTTTGAGGTTCTTGCCTTCCGCCGTTTCGTGGATGCATACCTCAAGTGCTTCCCTTACATGGAGTGGAAGTCGGTTTTTGTCGCCAATAGATGCAATGCTGACGCCATTTTTCCTGAGGTCTGCGGTCTCCTGGGTAATGGCATACACCATGAGGTTCATGAGTCCTTCGATCTCCTCAGTGGGGCGGCGCCAGTTCTCGGTAGAGAAAGCATATAGTGTAAGAGTCTGCACCGAAGCTTCAATAGCAGCTTCCACCACTTTTCTGATGGCGTTCACTCCTTCGCGGTGCCCTTCGGCTCTTTCCAATCCCTTTTCTTTTGCCCAACGTCCATTCCCATCCATGATAATGGCGATATGCGCAGGAAGACGACGATGGTCAATTTTTTCAAATAGTGACATCCTTTTTGTGGCTAATATGTTAGTTGCCGTGACATGGGTCATCTCTCAAACCGAAATTCCAGGTGAGGCAAATCATTGTAACTGAATACCAATCCTGGTTTTTGAGGTGGCTGCTCCCGATTCCGTAGGGTTGATCTAAATTCCACCCCTGCGTGGTGCGTGTCACGTCAAAATCATCTGCAAACAATTTTCGTATCGAGCATTCGACAGCAACATTCAATCTGTTTTTTAATTT
>Ga0265294_10001800_pt1 | contig 28636 bp, 28 predicted proteins | sample MunlanPumphouse3_FD_192504 | JGI IMG/M metagenome (GOLD analysis project Ga0265294, IMG submission 192504) | Groundwater microbial communities from a municipal landfill in Southern Ontario, Canada - Pumphouse #3 | ecosystem: Environmental > Aquatic > Deep subsurface > Groundwater | place...
GTAGTTGTCCGGGAGGTAAAACCGAAGTTTGAGGCTGGAGAAGATGAGCTGAACCCAGGAAAATCAAAGGCAGTTCTTGAGTTCATGCTGCCGAAGGGGAGTTATGCTACAACTGTACTCAGAGAGTATATGAAAGTGAACCCTCTCCAGATGAGTTAAGAGCCAATAACTCTAGCAAGCCTCAAGAAAATCTGTCCGCAAGAAAAATGAGCTGCTAAAGGCAGCTGCCTACTATTTTTAATTTGGGAAGCCATTCTGTTCCCAAAACATGTGCCTGCAATGCTCATAAAGGGAATAGCGGGTTATTATGGTCTCGAAAAAAGGTGATGCATTTTTTGCCTCCCTGACACAGTGGGGCTTACCTTCCTTATGCAGGGAGTTCTGGCGGCAGTGTTCATCGGAGCATGGAGGCTCAGTTTAATCGTTTGGCGCTAATACAATCTCAGAAGCAGGGCAGTAGCTTTCTTCACTCACAGGCTTTCCATTTTTGAGAAAACAAAACTCTTTCCAGAGCAAGCCCAGTACGACCATTAGCATCAGGAATTCCGCAGCCGGAGTTGCGAGCCAGACTCCATTAAGGCCAAGTAATGGGGGCAAAATCAAGAGCAAGGGAAGAAAGAAGAGAAAGACTTTTCCTAGCTGGATGAAAAGAGCGGACCTGACCCTGTTTATGGACTGGAAATAAACCGAACCAAGCATAACCGTCCCCTGGGCAAGTAGGGCAAACATGAAAATCCCCATACCGTTAAGGGTAATTTCCAGAAGTTCTGGGCTGTCATGGTTGAAGATGCGGATAACCTGTTCAGGAAATATAGATAGGAGCATAAAACCGACTGCTCCGGTCCCGAGGCAGGAGATAAAAGCCATCTTCAGGGTCCCGGCAACCCTGGAATAACAACGGGCTCCATAATTGAAACCTATGATCGGCTGGGTACCGACTGCGATTCCTTCAAAGATCAGGGAAAAGGTCGAGAAAACGTAACCTATGATACCGTAGCCTGAAACCGCAAGTTCCGAGCCGTATTTGAGCAGCATGTAATTGTTAGTAAAGAGCAGGAAGGAGGTTGAAAACTGCATTGCAAAGGAGGGGAGGCCTACCTTCATGATCCTGAAAATAGTTCCCGGCTCCAGGCAGAAGGCCCGGTATTTTAGCCTCAATCCGGCCCACCTGCTGAAAAAGTAGAGTGACAGAAGTATTCCGGAAAGGGAAAAAGCGATTACCGTGGCTATGGCAGCACCTGTGACTCCCATTCCCATGCGCATAACAAAGATATAGTCAAGAACGAGGTTTATGAGAACACCCACGACCATACATATCATGGCAAATCCTGGTTTTCCGTCATTTCGGACAAGTGGGTCAAGGGCAATTGCCAGAAGCATAAATACCGAACCTGCAAATAGGACCTTGAGGTAAGCATTTGCCATGGCAAAGACCGCACCGGAAGCTCCCAAAAGGAGGAGATAAGAATCCGAAAAAGCCAGTCCGAAGGCGGTAAGCCCTATTCCCACTAGCAGGAGCAAAGGAAAAGCATTATGTACAAGCCTGATAGCTTCCTGAAGATCACCTCTTCCACGGGCTAGAGCCACAAGACTTGAAGTCCCGATCCCTATCATATGTCCTACTGCTACTACGACTATAAGTGCAGGAAATGCAAGGGTCACCCCTGCAAGCCCCTGGCTACCTACCGCATTCCCGATAAAGAAACCGTCAATGACTCCCTGAATTCCCGCAACAATCAATCCGATGGTTGCCGGAAAAACAAATTTCAGAAAAAGCTTTTCGATGCTTTCAGACCTTATTTCCCTTTCATCGGTCATGCTTTTCCCCTTCAAGACCGGCAGCAATTTTCTCAAAGATCCTCTCCAGAACCTCAAGTTCTTCTTCGTCCAGAATTTCCCGGATCTTTTCGAAAAATTTCATATCAGCCCCGTTTTCGATCTCAATTACCTTTTTCCCTTTATCCGTAAGCCCGAGCAAGCAAACCCTTCCGTCTTTCGGAGAAGCCCCGGTTTCCACCAGGCCTTTTTCCGTCATTTTAGAGACCATGTTGCTGGCAGAGGGTTTGCTGACCTCCATAGCCTTTGCAAGTTCGGACATTGTGGGATTGCCCAGGGAGTTTATTTTCCTCAGGTAGAGGAAGGTATTGAAGCTTATATCGCTGTATTCCTCAGAGAATTCATATTCTTTTAAATTTTTTTGGTAATATCGGTCAATTTTTTCAAAAAACTGAGAGATTGCCATTTTTGCTCTCCATTAACGAGATTAGTGGGATTTGGTTAGTTAACCTAACTAGTTAGTTAGTCTAACTAATATATAACCTTTCTTCAGCTAAAAGATAGATTTGAAAATTCGCTTCTGTATACCGGGACAAGCTCTGCAGGAAGCAATATCAAAAAAATCAAATTCTATTTTTCCCATAGTTTGATTATCTGGAGAGAGAATGGCTGCTCTTGTTATTGCAGTATATCTGGCAGTTATCTTCTTTGCACTTACTCAGAAAGCAAAAAAATATTCAAAAAAGGTAAAAATGTCCATGCCAGAAAATCTGGCTGGAAACCAATATTATGAAACTTATATGATCTTACTCCAACCTTTACAGACTGGCTTCTGCTTTTCTTTCCACTAATCTTCCGTACATGTTTGCAACAAATATTGAATTCGTGAAAAGCATTCCAGGTATGCCCACAAGTACTATTGAAAGGACCATAAATATGATAACAAGAGCATACTGTTTCAGCACTGTAATGATATATTCTCCGAGGTTATCCCTGACAACATTCAGGACACTAAACTCAAAGAAAGATTCAACAGTTTGTTTCCTGAAGAAGTTAACGGCAAGCATAGGGACCACAAAGAACCCTAAAAGCAGGCTGATAATGTTCCCCAAACCTTCACTCACATACATTGCAGCAAACAATATGATTATATATATGATATAGAAGGGGAGAGACTTCAGGAAAACCATAAATCCAAACTTCAGGTCTTCCATAAAATCCAGTTTTATTGGTCCTTCATATCGACCTTCAATAAACTCATTAACAAGCCTTACACCATAGCCGAAAAGTGCAAGCCATCCTATAATTGGAACAAATATCAAGAGCGCATAAAGGAGCCTTTTCGGAGTTTTAAAAGGATATTTAAAAGCTTCTGAAAAACTTATAGTTTCTATAATTATCACCGACTATATCCCTATTTTTTGAGTATATAAAACTTTTTAAAAATAATTCTAAATAAATATATAAGATTTAACAAATAAATTTATAAAGATGTTAAGAACTGGAAGATAAGTCGGTGATTTATAGCTTATAATGATAATTAAACAAAAAGTAAAAAATATTTATAAGATAAGGGACGTACTTTTTAAAGGGAAATCAGCATATAATACTCAAAATGCATCCAGTCAAGTTCATGATTTAATTAATAAAAAAAAGGAAGATTAATTATTACTAAAATAAATTTATATATTTTCTAAATGTGTAGCAAACAGCATCTGTTAAAGCAGGATTCTATTTCTGAAATGGAAAATTTAAGATAGGGTTTTTTTCTAACCCCTCCAGAGCTTTCATGAGTAGCTTGAAAAAAACTTGCCGGTTATTTTCTCTTTATCTCTTTTTCAAGCATCTTCTTTGCTGCTTTGTCGCCTGAAGAAGCTTTCTTCTGCAGTTTTTCCATTTCTTTCCGAGCCTTAGAGTTAGAAATCTGTTCAAAATCTTTCTTATCCATTACCATATGACGATCTTTCAATAGGATTGCTGACGCAACCTCGCCACATTATTTTTGCAGCTTATAATTAGTCAAATATTACAGTAAGTCAGGAAATTAAATGTATAAACTATTTAATGATTTTGACAGAAAGGTTTCGAAAGGAAGGAAATACCTTGGAGAGGAATACATAAAAATATTCAGCAAAATAATAAGAATATTCAGCAAAATAATAAAAATATTCAGCAAAATAATAAGAATATTCAGCAAAATAATAAAAATATTCAGCAAATTAAGAACTCAAAAAATTAGAAAAACCCACATAAAAAGTTCTTAAGAACTCAAAAAGTCCTTAATTACATCTAATTGAGAAAAATTTCCGGGACATGAATTAATAAGTCCCGGTTTTTCTCATAAATATCACGCAAAAAGAAGAAAAGTGTTAGGGTTATTTTTTCTTCATTTCCTTTGCCAGCTTCTTCTTTGCGTCCTTGCTGCCTGCGGAAGCCATTTTTTCCAGCTCCTGCATCTTTTCTTTCTTAGCTGCCTTTTTCTTATCCATATCTTTTTTAGACATTGCCATGGTGTATACCTTCATAGAATTTAATGAAACAGAAATATCCGCAAGGTACGATGCCAGTTCAGTACCCCAGCAGATACCACATTAACCCATTAATTTCATTTTTAAAACTATTTATCAGTTTCCCGAGAAAGGGAAACTGACGTTTTTATAAAGTTCCGGAGTCATCCAGCAAATGCTGTCCTTACTGAACTTCTCTTTCCTTCCTGTATTTACACATTGCCCTGACGAGCCCTTTAAATGGAGGAGACGGCCTGCCTGGTCTCGACTTGAACTCAGGGTGGAACTGGGAGGCAAAGAAAAATCGTTTTCCTGGGATTTCGGCAATTTCCATTCTATTTTTATTTTTGCCGGAAAACACTATGCCAAAGGATTCAAGCCTGTCCACGAATTCGGGGTTTACTTCATACCTGTGGCGGTGACGCTCAACAATATAATTGGTCCCATAGAGCTTTGTGGCAAAGGAGCCTTCTTTCAGGATAGCATCATAGTCCCCAAGACGCATGGTGCCTCCCATATCCGCAACTCCGGTCTGTTCCGGGAGGATATCAATCACAGGGTAAGGAGTATCTTCATCAAACTCCGTGCTGTTTGCGTTTTCAAGGTTTGCCACATTTCTTGCAAACTCAATTACCGCAAGCTGCATACCCAGGCAGATTCCAAGGAACGGGATGTCGTTTTCCCTGGCAAATTTAATTGCAAGCATCTTCCCTTCAGTTCCACGGCCTCCGAAGCCGCCTGGAATCAGGATGCCATCATACTGTTTTAGTTTTTCAACTTCTACCAGGTCTTCTTCAAGGGTCTCAGCTTCAACCATGTTGACTTCAACCCTGCACGCGTTATCAATTCCTCCGTGCTTTACAGCTTCAAGGATGCTGAGATAGGAATCTTCGAGATTTGTATATTTGCCCACGATTGCCAGCTTTACCTCGTCGGTTGTGGACTTCATCCTTGCAACCATTTCTCTCCAGCCACCATCATCAACACCGGACTCCAGCCTCAGGTGCTTCATAAGCTGGGTGGTCAGTCCCTGCTCCTCGATCTCAAGAGGCACTTCGTAAATGTCGCCGGCATCATGGGCGCTGATAACCAGCTCCTGGGGAACATCACAGAATAAGGCAATTTTTTCCTTGGCGCTTTCCTGGAGGGGAGTCTTTGACCTTGTAACTATCACTTCGGGGCTCAGCCCAAGTGCCCGGAGTTCTTTCACCGAGTGCTGCGTAGGTTTGGTCTTCTGTTCTCCCTGCAAATCTTCCATTACAAGGGTCACATGGATAAAAACAATGTTTTCCGAAGGTTCTTCCCTGTGCATCTGGCGGACTGCTTCAAGGAAAGGCATGCTCTCAATGTCTCCTACAGTCCCTCCTATCTCAATAAGACAGACATCAGCCCCGCTCCTTGCTGCAACTTTTCTTATTTTATTTTTGATCTCATTTGTAATGTGAGGAATAATCTGGACGGTTTTTCCGAGGTAGTCTCCCCTCCTTTCTTTGGCGATCACTTCCTGATAAACCTTGCCAGTTGTTATGTTGTGGTCCCTGGTGAGTTCCGTGTCAAGGAACCTCTCGTAGTTTCCGAGATCCAGGTCAACTTCGCCTCCGTCCCTGAGCACAAAAACTTCCCCGTGCTGGTAAGGGCTCATGGTACCTGCATCGATATTGATGTAAGGGTCGATCTTGATAGCCGTAACTTTATAACCTTTATTTTTCAGGTTTCTGCCGATGGACGCGATGGTGATGCCTTTCCCAAGCCCGCTCATCACCCCACCGGTAACTACGATATACTTCATGGGTAAGCTTCCTCGATAATTTTCTAATAAGAATTCCGGACTGAATACAGTCCTGTAAATGTCAGATTAAAAAGTACTTAGAAGTGTAACTTATACAATTCCTGATTTAATTCTTGTGTACGAACACAATACCAATATCTTCATGATATAAAAATTACTCTCTGATTCTAAAAGAGACAGCACTTGGAAATGACAGAAAGTAAAGAGACATAACTTAAAAAGGACGGAACGTAAAGAGATAGAATTTAGAAAGAACGGAACGTAAAGAGACAAAACTTAAAAAGGACGGAACGTAAAGAGATAGAATTTAGAAAGGGAATAACGTAAATAATAAAAACAGTTCCATGTTTTTAGAATCAAACAGATCCAGAACTTAAAAAATTAAAAGCTCAAATGAGCCTGAGAATAAACAAAAGGTCCGGACAGGTGAGTTTAACTGAGCATCTTATCAGAAACCTTTTGCTTAATCCAGAATTTGTTTCACAGGGTTTTACTTCAAGCTATTTACATTAGCTGAACCGCGGAACATTAAGCCCGTAAACGGCACTTAAATTTCGTCCATAAACTTTAGCAGGATGTAGGTCGTACAGGTCACAAACAGAATCGAGAACAAAAGGGATTGGGTAAAACTTACATCGAACTGGAGGCTCTCTGGCAGCAGGAAATAAAGAAGGAATGAAGATACAAGAAGTAAAAATCCTCCCAGAGCCAGAATAAGGGGAAACCTTTCGTTTTCCCCGGTGCCTTTTCTGGTCCGTTTTCCTGAAGAAGCCGGGAATCCTCCCCTGAAGTTCTTGAAAGCTGAAGCTGATATCCCGCCAAATCCGCTTCCTCCTGACATCCGGGAGCGGGAAGCCTTTTTTGCTGGCTCTGCTACGAAAGGTCTTGAGGGTCTTAACTCTTCGCTCTCTTCTTCCCATTTATCAAGCTCATCTTTTTGGGGCTCCTGAGTCTTTGCCTCAACTTTTCCGAGCTGGACAGGAAAACTTTTCTTCTTTGAGCCGTAACCTGCGGTTATAAAAATCTGACCATTTGTAAGTACCCTGCCGTCCTGCGGAATTCTTGCGACTGCAGAAACATATTCTTTCTGAAGGACATAAGGGTTGTCCCGCAAAAATGTAATCTGCCCTTTAAGCTCGTCACTGACGGAAAGGTGAATATGTGTTGGGGATCCGTAGTTTGTGATAAGGATTTCAAAGGTCTGTTCTCCGCCCGGATAAAGAGGGATTTCAATATTTTCTTTTTCAAACTCAATTGAATTTATTTCCTGCCGATTGATAATAACGTTCTGGAATATCTGCTCCAAGTTCACCCCTCACATCAGTTCCTGAGGTCTGCAGGAAGCAAGTTCGGAATCCCTTCGTCTATGGGGTAATGCTCTTTACAGACAGGGCAGTAGAGGGTTCCGGATATGACCTCTTCTTTATTTTCTTCAACAACGTTCAAAGTCAGGTCGCCCTTACACACAGGGCAGGCCAGAATATCCATAAGGTCTTTTTTCACAAAAATTCACCATCAAAGCCACTTTTGCGATAGGGGAGACAGAGTTTTACTTTTCGCAGGAATAGTTAAATGTTTTGTTTTATATTTCCTGCTTCTTATCTTCATAATCCCGGATATGAAAAACTTATCCTTGTATTTACATTTAATCAGGGTATATCCGCCAGAGCCATTTACTTATATCTTTGCAGACTTCATGTTCGCCCACAGGTCTCATAGCCTTTATTTGACATTTCGAATTCCGGTGATTTTGTATTCAGACAGTGATTTTTTATTCCTGACCAGTGGAATTATCTGTAGAACTGGCTTTTCCTATCTCTACCCTTTGATCTCTGTAATACTGTAAATTTAATGTTTTCAATGAATCATTCTTCAATTCATCTTCCTATTTTAATGTAATCTAAGTACTTACAGCTAACCTATCATTTAATAGTCTATTTATGAGTTGGGTTTTAGATTTCTGCAGAAAGTTATAACTTTAGATATATATTAACGCGTTGCTTTTTTAAAGAAAGTATATAAAACAATAGCTTTTGATATTCTTAATAATTTATTAAACTAGAAAAGTCGAGATTCAGAGAAATCATGTTAACCCGGTTTGTCGCATTTTTTGGGTTTGGAGACACCTTAAAAAAATAAAAACTGGATTTTCGAGCAATCTCAAAAATGTACAGATAAAGATGTGGGATGTAAAATGAAACAAACGGCATTTGAGAAAAGCATCGACCCAGCAAGTCAGAAAATGCTGGAGAAAGCGGAAAATGAAGGCATAGAAACTGCCTGGGACAGGTATGAAAAGCAACTGCCTCAGTGCAGTTTTGGGCAATTGGGGATTTGCTGCAGGAACTGCAATATGGGGCCCTGCCGGATAGACCCTTTTGGGGAAGGGGCTGAGAAAGGGATATGCGGCGCTACGGCAGACATTATTGTTGCCCGGAATCTCTTAAGAATGATTGCTGCAGGAGCAGCAGCACATTCGGACCATGCCAGGGACGCAGTGTTGACTTTTAAGAAAATGACTGAAGGAGAAGCAGGAAGCTACGGGATAAAAGATAAAACAAAACTGTTCTCGCTTGCTTCAGAGTACGGGATTTCCTTAGAGGGAAAAAGCCATGAAGAAGTGGCAGGAGAACTTGCCAGTGCCCTGCTTGCGGAATTTGGAAAGCAGGAGGGGCCCATACAGTATACCCGCCGTGCCCCCGAAGCAAGGCTCAGGCTCTGGACAAGTCTCGGAATAGAGCCCAGAGGAGTTGACCGAGAAATTGTAGAATGCATGCACAGGACGCATATAGGAGTGGATAACGATGCAACTCATATACTCCTGCATGGGTTGAGGACCAGTCTCTCGGACGGCTGGGGAGGTTCCATGATCGCAACCGAGATACAGGACGTCCTTTTCGGAACACCTGAACCAAAGAAGAGTACTGTAAACCTCGGCGTGCTCTCCCATGACAAGGTAAACGTGATCATCCACGGGCATGAACCAATCCTCTCGGAAATGATTGTGCAAGCTGCGGAGGACCCTGAACTTCTTGAACTCGCAAAAGAGAAAGGGGCAGCAGGAATCAATGTTGCCGGAATTTGCTGTACGGGAAATGAAACCCTGATGCGCCATGGGACCCCTATTGCAGGAAACTTCCTTCAGCAGGAACTTGCAGTGGTTACAGGTGCTGTAGAAGCAATGATAGTGGACGTGCAGTGTATAATGCCAGCCCTGGGAAACCTTACAGGCTGTTATCACACGAAATTCATATCCACATCGCCTAAAGCTGATTTCCCCGGAACTGTGAGAATGGAATTCCATGAAGAAAGAGCTTATGACACCGCAAGGGAGATTGTGAGAACAGCTGTAGAAAACTTTCCTAACAGGAATATCGAAAAGGTAAATATTCCGGAAGAAAAGCAGGAGTGCATGGTCGGCTTCAGTGCGGAGGCAATCCTTAAAGCCCTTGGCGGCAGCCCTGCTCCACTCATCGATGCGATTGCCGGAGGTGCGGTGAAAGGGATCGGAGCAGTTGTCGGATGTAATAATGTAAAGGTCCAGCACAATTACGGGCACGTGAACCTTGTAAAGGAGCTGATAAAAAATAATGTCCTTGTGGTTACCACGGGATGCAATGCAATTGCCTGTGCTGAAGCCGGGCTCCTTGTACCTGAGGCTGCTGCCCAGGCAGGGGATGGTCTTAAAGGAGTCTGCGAGGCTCTCGGCATTCCACCTGTTCTGCATATGGGTTCCTGCGTGGATATCAGCCGAATCCTGGTGCTTGCCTCGGCAATTGCAAAGAGCCTGGGAGTCGACATAAGCGACCTGCCTGCTGCCGGAGCAGCTCCGGAGTGGATGAGCGAAAAAGCAGTGAGTATAGGAGCTTATGTTGTTTCTTCAGGAGTGTTTACAGTACTGGGCACTGTTCCACCTGTCCTTGGAAGCCAGGCAGTCACGGCTCTTCTGACAAAAGGCCTGGATAATGTTATTGGAGCAAGCTTTGCAGTTGAGCCTGACCCCTTCAAAGCCGCAAACCTGATGCTTGAGCACATTGAAGGAAAAAGAAAAGCATTGGGCCTGAACTGAGGGAGGAGGAACGTAATGAAAGACGTGATCATCCTGCCGGAACGCTGCATGGGCTGCCGCTCCTGTGAGGTTGCCTGTGCTGTTTCCCATTCAAAAAGCAAGAACCTTTTCCAGGCTTTAGGAGAAGAAAAAGTCCCGAAAAAACGCATCTCTGTTGAATACATCCACGCACTTGAAGCCTCAGTTCCTATCTCCTGCCGTCACTGCGAGGATGCACCCTGCGTTTCGGTTTGCCCCACAAAAGCTCTTTCCAAGGACACAGTAACAGGTACTGTAAATCACAATAATGAGCTTTGCGTGGACTGCTGGAAATGTTCTACTGTATGCACCCGTTTTTCGCCCCTGTATCTCTTACTCCTTGTTTCAGGGTGCTGGAGCTCTTCCATGTCACACAACTATGGAGTAATCGACAGGCAGACTGAAGAAGGGACAATTGTAAGATGTGATCTATGCGGGGAAAGGGAATTACCTGCATGTGTTGAAGCCTGCCCAACACACGCTCTTGTATTTCTGGATATAAAGAGGCATCCGGAAACAAAGGCTTTTAGCTATTTCTGAAAACTCCAGGGCAAATTAAAAAATATACTGGAAAACATCATTTATGGTAATGGGTTTTCCAGGTTTTATTTTTCGTCGTGAAACAGTAAAGTAGCCGGATATTCTCTCAGATGGAGTACAGGGTTTCTGCTGGTGCCTGGTTGATGCTACTTACCTGCTGATAGATTTCTCCAGAGGCGATCAGAAAGGTTTTTTCAACTTCTCCAGCAAACGAGTAGATTCAAACGAGTAGATTCAAACAAGTAGATTAGTCCTTCCTGTAATCCTGGTTCTTTTTTTCTGATAAATCCTGAAAGGAGTTTGATCTCTCTTATCCGGTTAGCCTCCATGAATGATACTATATAAAGGATTATCGTGATATTAATATAAAGAACTGAAAAAGGGAGTCAGGTATGAACAGTAATCTTTACAGAAAAATAATGGTCGCAACAGATGGCTCGGAAAATGTAAAAAAAGCTGTCAGTACCGCTGTTGAACTTGCAAAGCTTAGCAGGGCAAAACTTTATGCAGTATATGTTGTTGCTGCCGGTGGAGGGTATACGTTTGGCCATCCCAGAGACCTTGGATGGGAAAGAGCAATGAAAGAGCAGTTAAATGCTGAGGGGGTAGAAGCGACAGCTTATGTGGAAACTGCCGGAAAAGCTGCTGATGTGGATGTTGAACCCGTTATTCTTGAAGGGGGCCCGGCAAATGAAATTGTCGATTTCGCGGAAAAAAATAATATCGACCTCATAGTACTGGGAACACTGGGAAAGACGGGAATTGAGAGGTTTTTACTCGGAAGCGTTGCTCAGAACGTGGTGAGGCATTCCAGAAAAGCCGTACTGGTCGTAAAAGAATTGGAAACAGAGTGATGAAGCATACGTACCGGACACAAAAACAGGCGGCATATGCAGAAACTCCATGTGTAAAAACATAAAGCGAAAGGTTTCCGGGCAGGAGCTCCGAACTTTTTCGGGATAGATTGATTTACCTGCCCGGTCCAAATGTCTTTCAATGATAGAACTCTTTCTCAGCGTACTGGATTTTGCGCTTCCTGTGCTTGTAATGATTTTTGTCGGGCTTGTAGGCACCAGTGTACTTGTAGAGCTTGGCCTGATGCAGAAATTTTCAAAACTTGCAAGCCCTGTTTTTGCCTATACGAACCTTCCTGAGACCTGTGCTTCTTCTTTTGTCGTGGCAATAGGGTCTGCAGATGCCGCAAACAGCATGCTTCTTCAGGCAAAAAAAGAAAACTGCATCAACGACAGGGAAGTCCTTCTATGTTCGATGATGAATGCGACACCTGCCTATTTCAGGGAACTTTTCACCTATCAGATCCCTATAGTGCTTCCCGCACTCGGGCTTGTGGTCGGAGGATTTTACTCTCTTGTATTTGTGTTCACTGCCGTGGTAAAAGTTCTGCTTATTGCGGTTGCGAGCAGGATATTTCTTAAGGGCAATTCCTGTAAAGCCCCTGAAACCCGGAGCAGAGAAAAAGTGTCCCTGAAGACTGCTTTTGAGCGTGCATTCAGGAAAGAGTTCAGGCTCTTTCTGAAGATAGCAGGAATTTACCTTATAGCAACCACGGTTATTTTCATCCTTCAGGAAAAGGGAGCTTTCGAAATTTTCAGTGTGCTTCCTCTTGCAGAGCTGTTTAAAATCCCGCCGGAGACAATTGTCCCTCTTACAAGTTACGTAGCGAGCCCCATTCTGGGAATTTCCCTTCTCGGACCCATGATCCATTCGGGAGAGATGACAGAGGTACAGGCAATGATCGTACTTATGCTGGGCAGCATGTTCATGCTCCCGATTTTTGCTATCCGCAGCCAGCTCCCGAGGAAGGTAGCTATTTTCGGGACGCGCCTTGGAGTTCAGATTGTTGCATATTCGACATCAATAAGTATACTTGTAAGGTTTGCAATTCTGCTAATACTGCTCAGTATGGTTTCCTGAAAATAACAAATGGGTTTTAAAAATAATTGTCAAGTTGTATCAAATAAATATTTTCTCAAAAGAGCCTCAGGATATAAAAATGTTAAAATAATTAAGTGAAGATCACAAGAAAGGAAAGACAGATGGATAAAACTGAACTAAAGTTTAGTTGTATATACTTAAAAAAATATTAAAAGCAAGTTAGTGAACGGGGTTTTTTGAAGGAGGTTAAAATATGTTGGATTTAATTATGAGCAATAATATTTGATTTTGAGCTTGGCCCGTTCACCAAGCTCAACAGAGGAGTAAGCAATATATAAAGTTTTTGGCACAAAAAAATACAATGCCTTTTTGTACCATAAATAGAAAAAAAATACTAAATTTTCAGATATTCTTTCCTTATATGACTAATTAAACAGAAAATGATATTAATATGAACAGGAATGTCATTGCCTGTCCTGGATGAAAAGAGAGAATAAAAGAAAAATTGATTAAAAATTAAATTAAAAGAGTTATGTAATTTCATAACCATTATCTTTTTGTAATAATACTAATCCTGGCATAAAAAGATTCCAATCATTTTAGATTATACTAAAAAGAGATTTAAACGATAATTGCCACACTATAATATGAAATAAATATATACACACAGAATATTAGAACTGGAAAGAAAACATAGCCATCATGAGCCTTCTATAGAAAAACGGATCTTATAAGGCTTAAAAGAGAATAAAATTGAGGGATATGGCATGAGAGAAGAAACTTTTAAAAAAATAATGGTTGCAACCGATGGTTCCGAGCTTGTAAAAAAAGCAGTTGAGACTGCCGTTGAAATAGCAAGGCTGAGCGGAGCTAAACTTTACGCTGTGTACGTTATAGTTGCAGCAACCCGTTCTCCGCGAGACTTCGGCTGGGAAAGAGCTGCTATGGAGCATTTCAGGAAGGAAGGCGAACAGGCTACCCGTTTTGTGGAAGAGAGCGCAAAAGCTGCCGGAGTAGAGGTGGAATCCGTACTGCTTGAAGGGAACCCTGCAGATAAAATTGTGGAGTTTGCAGAACAGCAGGGCACTGAAATGATCGTAATGGGGACACTCGGAAAAACCGGACTTGACAGGTTCCTGCTTGGCAGCGTAGCCGAAAAAGTGGTGAGGCATTCAAAGACACCTGTACTTGTGGTAAGAGAAGAAAACCCCTAACAGAAATAAAAGCTGATAGATAAGGAATTAAATAAAAAAAGAGGGCTTCAGAGTTTAAATCTGAAGTTAGCTGAAATCTGAGCCTTTGAAGACAGAAAAAACTGACTGCAATGGCTCAGATATTAAAAATACTGTTTTATCCGATTACACTCAGACCGGAGACCCGGATAGAGGGCGTGATTATGCCACCAACTTTCCTCACGTCCAGGCCTGCACCTGTGATGTTCTTAAGGAGCTCGAAAGCATTGCCCGAAATCATAATAGATTTTACAGGCTTATCCAGGGCTCCGTCTTTGATTGTAAAGGCATTTCTGGCTTCTACGGAAAAGTCCCCGGAAATCGAGTTTGCGGTATGAGCGCCGATAATTGTGTTTACGAAAATCCCTGAGGAAGTATTTGCAATAACGTCCTCCTGAGGATAATCGATTATGAAGTTCCTGAGCCCCACCGAAGGAGGGCTTGTATAAGATGACCTTGAACCGTTTCCTGTACTTTTCACACCGGCTTTTCCTGCCGTGTAGCTGTCATAGAGGTAGGACTTAAGGACGCCGTTTTCAATAACTGTGGTGTGCTGAGAAGGAACTCCTTCGTCATCCGAAGCTGAGGTTTCTATGCCTGCTTCAATCAGCCCATCGTCGTAAATGCACAGTTCGGAAACAGCAATTTCATCCCCGAGCTTTTCTATCAGGCCGGAACGTCCTTTTTGCACATTGTCAGCGTCAAGAGAGGGAGCGAGGGCTTCTTCAAGAATGTCAGAAAAGGCAAATGGGTGAAAAATAACATCGGTTTTCTGGGGCTCGATTTTTATTCCACTTCTGGATTTCAGGGCAAGGTCAGAAGCGTTTTTCCCGAGAACAAAAAAATCAATATCAAGAGACCGGGAAACAGCAAAGTCATAGGCTGTAGAGGTATCTCCGTTTACGGTGATAACATCGACAAAACCGGAAACTGCTGTTGACTCCTCTTCTATTTCTATCCCGTTTGTGTTCAGGATAAGCCTTTTGCTCTTAGAACGGGTAAACCCTCCAGAGGTAGGAAGCGTGCCTGGAGTCTCTTTTGTACCTTCAACGAGTTCTACGGCATAGCCTATGCATTCCTCGAGTTTGAGAGCCTCAACTTTTTTGTCGAAAATGCCTGAGACCTGAGGGTATTTCCCGTTTGAAGGAAGTGCTACCCAGTCAGGGTCACTTTCCCGGACACGGGCTTCTGCAACCGCAATCTTTACGGCATTCTCGAGTTCTGCTACAGAATTGGTGCTGGAAAAGCCCACTGCTCCGTTTACTATAGCACGAATTCCCAGCCCTTCAGAGAAACGGTCCTTTGCGCTTTCAAGGGCATCTTTTTTGAAATTGACGCTTGTAGAATGGTTTGCAGCGTAATAAATTTCGGCTTCTTCGGCTCCTGCCTGTTCTGCCATTTTCAGGGCTTTTTCTGCAAGCTCGTACATCTTCAGGCACCTCCTACAAGTGCTTTCGAAATGGCAATATGTGGGGACCCGTCAGACACAGGTACAAGCTGTCCGGCTTTTCCGCATCGTCCGGCAGTCATTTTCAGGTCGTTGCCGACTAGGGTCACATGGTTAAGGATTTCAAGCGTCTTTCCTGAAAGAGAGACGTCCCTTAAGAGCCCGGTAAGCTCTCCGTTTTTTATAAGGTACCCTTTTTCGGCATTGAACTGGAATATACCTTCTCCGGTGTTTACCTGTCCGCCTCTTGACCCTATAAGGTACATGCCGTCCTTTACTTCCTCGAGCATCTCTTCAAACCTGGAATCTCCGTTGTCAATGAATGTGTTGCTCATCCTGACAACGGGCATGGAATAACCCTGAGCCCTGCAGTTTCCCGGAGTTCCTCCAAGTTTGGCTGCTGTTTCCCGGGAGTGGAGATAAGAGTTAAAAATTCCGTCCTTTATTATCTCAGTCCTTTTTGACTCCGAACCTTCTGCATCAAAAGGATAATATCCAAACTCATGCAGAGTCGGGTCGTCAATAATGTTAATAAGCGGAGATGCGATCTGTTCTCCTATCCTGTTTTCAAGAATGGAATCACCTTCAAGCACAAGGTCGGCTTCTGAAGCATGCCCCACGGCTTCATGGGCAAATACGCCTGCCAGCTCCTGGTCAAGCACCACAGGCATTTCCCCGCCTTTAGGTGTTTTAGCTTTTAAGAGTTCAAGCGCGGTCTTTCCCGCTTTTCCGGCAAGTTCGAGAACATTTTCGTTTTCAAAAAGCTCATAACCGTACCCGAAACGGCTTTCCCTGCCTGCCTGATAAACGCCGTTTTCCGAAGCAACGGCAGAGACTGCAAAACCGACATTTAAAAGCTCATATTCACATTCCAGACCTTCGGAGTTCCGGTAATCAACTTTAAACTCAGACTCGAGATACATTACCTTTGTACTGTGAACACCTTCAAGCTTTGCGTGTTCTTCAATACTCTTCAAAAGGCTTACTTTTTCTTCAATTGCAATATCTCTAGGGTTAGTCCTTACCTCAGGAAGATCCCTTACTTCAGGAGAATCCACGGCTGCAAGTTCTACATCTTCTTTGGGGGTGCTCGCATTCATAGAAAAAGCAAGTTTTGAGGCCGTGTCGACCCCGCGTTTAAGGTTAATATCCCCTTCAACAGCCGTATAGCCCCAGGAACCTCCGCAGAGGGCCCTTATTCCGGCCCCCTTTGTGAAGTTTCGGGATATTTCTTCTATCTTTCCGTTATCCAGGACGATAGAAGTGGAACTGCCTTCTATCACCCTGCAGTCATAAAATTTAATGTCCTGCATAATACTATTCATGATCAGTTCCTGCACCCGAAGAGATTAATAGCCTGTACGGAAGCGGGTGATACTTCCGGGATGTCGAAACTTAGTTTTGTAATATTTTTGAGTTTTTCAATAATTGTATTCTTTCTCGGACCCACAAGGCTGTGTTCCATTACTTCGGCTATTGAGGAAACAGGAATGATCTGGATCTTTTCCCTGTATGCCTTTTCAACAAGAACATCTGCCTCGTTGGCTTTGGGTATGATGACTTTCTTCATGCCGGCCTGGGCTGCTGCCTCGATCTTGTAGGTGACACCGCCAACAGGCAGGACATCTCCCCTTACAGAAAGAGAACCGGTCATTGCGACAGTCTGATCCACAGGAATCTTTTCAATGGCAGAAATTACTGCAGTTGCTATGGAAACCGATGCACTGTCTCCTTCCACACCTTCATATGTCCCAACAAACTGAATGTGGACATCATGGCGCGAGACATCCGTGCCTGTCATATTCTTGATAACTGCGGATACGTTCTGCACAGCTTCTTTTGCAATAGTCTTGAGTTTACCTGTAGCAATAATTCGCCCCTCGGCTCCGGAAAGGGCAGGGGTGACTTCGGATACAATCGGAAGTACGATTCCCGAATCTCCGCCCATAACTGCAAGCCCGTTGACTCTTCCGACAGCGGAACCTTTCCTGAGGAAAGACTCATATTCCTTGCGCTGTTCGAGGTAGCTGTCTGCAAGCTGCTGTTCTATGGACCTTGCAATCCTCTTTGCCGCAAGAACATGCTCGGAAGTTGTAAGCGGAGCGCCTTCGGAGTGGGCAATATCGCCTGCAACACGCACAAGCCCTCCGAGGTCACGGAGTTTGAGGGTAAGGTGGCCTTTCCTGCCTGCACGCCTTCTAGCTTCCCGTATCACTTCTTCTACAGCTCCCTCGTCAAAGTGAGGGATGTGACCGTCTCTCATGACTTCCTGGGCAACGAAGCGGACAAGTTTCTTCCGGTTTTCATGTGTGTCTTCCATGGAGTCCCGCATGTAGACTTCATACCCGTAACCTTTTATCCTTGACCTGAGTGCGGGGTGCATTTTCTGAACAGCGTCCAGGTTCCCTGCAGAGACCATAATAAAGTCACAGGGTACAGGCTCGGTCTTAACAAGAGCTCCGGAGCTTCTTTCGGACTGCCCGGTAATCGGGTATTCCTTTTCCTGAAGCGCGGTCAGGAGGCTCTGCTGTGACTCAAGCCTGAGAGTGTTGATTTCGTCAATGAAAAGCACACCTTTGTGGGCTTTGTGAATGTCTCCGGCTTCTACCCTGTCATGTGCAGGGGTCTCAAGCCCTCCGGACTGGAACGGGTCGTGCCTGACATCACCAAGCAGAGCTCCGGCGTGGGCTCCGGTTGCATCGATGTAAGGTGCGTGCTCCTTATCATAATTTGAAACCGCCATTTTCGGAATCATCATTTCCTCTTTGGGAAGGAACTGGCGGGTTAACATGAGAATCATTATGCCTGCAATAATACCCCAGAGAAGCTGGGAGACGAAATAAGAATAGATAATAATACCCACAACAAAGAGCATCATAAGCATGTTCCGTGCCTGGGCTTTCTTTCTTGCTTCCATCTTGTGAGCCATGACAATTTCTCTACCTTTTCCGGCCGGAACCTCTCTTATCTTGGGGTTATTGAGATCCTCAAGATTGGGATATACAAGGATATCCTTGAGCTCCTCTTTAGGAAGAAGTTCTGCCATTGCTTTTGCAAGCAGGGACTTTCCTGTACCTGGAGTCCCTATCATCATGATGTGACGCCTCTGGCTGGCGGCCTTCCTCACGACCTCCACTGCGTGTTCCTGACCCAGCACCTGGTCAATAAGGAGCTTGGGGACCTCTATATTTGAAGTGTCTTCAAACTGGAAGCCGATGTCAACATCTTCATCTATATCTTCATGTAACTCAGACTCGGCCATGACCTTGTTAGGCTCATCCTTTGTCTGGTCGGCCGCAGACGGATCAACTTTCGGAACAGGCTCTTCCATTTTATGGGCCTGCCTGTCCATATTCTCCGAAGATCCGTCTATGTTCTGATTATTATTATACACCATGGTTAGCTCACATATTCGAACGTTATTTGATAGACGTTATCTGATCGAGATTATATACTTGACGCTTTTGAAAAAACAATAAATCTGAGTAGAATAACGGGAAAAGCGGCTGTTACAATAACAGATTCCTGAAGTTACTGTAACCCCATCCATACTTCGGCTAATTATATAAACTTACTGTATATAAAATTAACCTACCACTGTACATACAGTATATAGAAGCCTTTCATTATATACTATTTGCTGGTTAATATTAGATCCGAAGTTCTGGACGGAAAAATTAAATATCAAATTAATGCACAGGAGAATTTGCAGGATATTTTTTACATGAATATGCGATATCCCCTATATAAACATCACCTGACCTGAAACTCTGTATTGAGGAGTTTATCCAGTGCCTCACAATCGATATCGACAGTTATTTAAAAAACAGGAAGGAATTCTCTTTCATGGCCAGAAGCAAGGTAAAAAATCTTCTCCTTCTAAAGCAGATTCACAGTGCTGTAAGCCAGATCAAGAAAGGAAAACTGGATAAAGCTCTAGAGACTCTGGATAAAGCCGAAACATCTGCAAGGCAGTCGAAATCAACAGATGCTCTCTATTATATCCTTTTTACCCGCGGGGGCATTCTCTATTCGGCAAAAGAATACGACCAGGCTCTTGAAGCTTATGAAAAAGCCCTTGAAGCGGGTTCAGATCTCCTGAAAACTGACCCGGAAAATGCTGATTACCAGCATTACATGGGTACAACCCTGAGCAATACTGGAAATCTCCTGAAAAAGAAAAGCGAAATTGATAAAGCTGACGAATATTATTCTCAAGCCCGAAAAATTTATTTTGATCTGATCAAAAAGGACCCTCAGAATGCTGTATACCAATCTTATGCCGGAGAAAACCTGAACAATTACGGTGAACTTCTTATGGAATCCGGCTCCCTCGAAAAAGCCTGTGAAATCCTGAGAGAAGCTATTGAAATTTACGAAAAACTTTATAAAGAGAAGCCTGACAACCTCGGTTATCAGGCAGAACTTTCAGTCGCGCTCAGCCAGTTAGGAGGTTGCCTCAAACATCAGGTGCCTGAAGAATCTGGAGCGGCAAAAGAGAAACTTGAAAAAGCTCTGGAATTGCAGGAAAGTCTGCTGGACCAGCAGCCTGAAAATGAGAAGGTTAAAGAAGCCATCGCCCTGACAGAGGAAAGACTGAAAGGGCTTTGAAAGTCCTTCAAAGGTTTTTTCCGGAAAACAGCAGCATGTGAACATAAAGGAGAACCATCAGCCCGACGACCACCCCCCATATAAACTGGAGAGTAAAATAAGAGTAAACTACAAGCCCGAGAACAAATAAAGTGATCAGGATATTTGCAAGCCTGACCTTTCTCTTTGTTCCGGGGTCGTGAGGAGTTCCGGCTTCATCCTCGTTCAGGTCGCATTCGGTGAAATAACGCCTTTCCTGCTGCACAAGGAAGTAAATCCTCAGGATAAGGATATCAATGATTATACCCCAGAGAAGCTGACCTATGTAAAGGGTATAGAAAAAGATAGCCGCGAGCAGGATTCCGATTAATATAATTAAGAATTTTTCATACCTGCCTTTTCCATCAGCCTTACTGCCAGTCCTGTATGAACTTCTGTCCATTTTCTCTTTCTCTGTCTCCCGATCCATACTGCCCTGCCTGTGAGTACCCCTTCAATGTAGATGAACAGTAAAATATCCAGAAAACTCGCGTTTAAGAAAGGTATAAAACTCCAATATCTATTAAAACTTTAATACCTGTTATATTTATTATATAGTTTTTAATAATATATAAAAAGTTGGGAAAAGAAAGGAACAGGAAGAAAAAACGAATTCGATAACATAATCTATAAGGCAATAAAAGTCCTTTTTTTAATATGCCTGAGAAGCCCGATAGACTGAGAGAAGAAGCAGTAAAACATTTTAACAGAACAATTGACCTGATGCAGGAAGGAAAGCCCGAAGAATCCCTTGAAGCGCTCCAGAAAGCTGAAAATGCCGCACAGGAAGCAAAAAGTGACGCTATTTTGTTCCACACCTTAAAAGCGAGGGGTCAGATCCTTCAGTCCCTTGGCAGGCTTGAAGAAGCTCTGGATACTTACGTTTTTTCCTTAAAAATCAGCTATAAACTGCTCTCAGAAGACCCGGGAAACGAACTCTATAAAGACACCATCCGTCTTAACCTCAACAATATCGGAAACCTCGGCAATATTTTTCAGAGAGCTGGCAACTTTATCCTATCGAAACAATGCTATGAGACCGGACTTGAGATCTGCCAGAAGCTTCTTGATTCCCACCCGGAAAACACCTTTTATCAAATGTATGCAGGAAATACCCTCAACAATCTCGGGGAACTGCTTTTTAGCGTGGGACAGATAGAAGAAGCAAAAGAAAAATACGAAAAAGCCCTGGAAATATATGAAAAGCTCCTTCAAAACTACCCTGAAGATACGGAATACCTCTCAGATAAAGAAATGACCCTTAACAACCTTGGAATTCTCTTTTCTCAAAAAGAGCAAAAAGAAGCGGCAAAAAAGAACTTCAAAGAATCTCTTGAAATCCTGGAAATCCTGAGCAAAAAAGACCCCAGAGATCAGAAGCTCAAGGAAGAAATTAGCCTCAGGCGGGAAAAGCTTGAAAAGATTTGAAACATGATTTCTGAAGCAAATCGAATAAATCTTCAAAGAAACGTTTCTCTTTTTACATACATGAATTTTTTATATATAAGAGTTTATAAAACAAACATTGTCTCCATCGAGCGTAACAAAAAAGACACGAAATAGCGAATATTGTTGCAGGGGTCAGAGCTTTTTTTGATTATTTTGCTTTCTTACTAAAACTTACTGTTATAATATTTTAATTAGTCCTCTTGAACGAGCGAAGCGAGTGAAAAGGACAGCGGACTCCCGAGGCGCAATTCGGGCGAGACGGGACTCGGGCGCTGAAAACTCCATAACTTGCAAATTTTACGTGAAAAGATCAAAAATGTTTCCGAGCATGCTGCTGTCAGCCTGGTAGAATTCTGTGTATTTGCAGCGCTTGCAGGTGATATGGGTAAATTTTTTATTCTGAATATCGAGAAGCTTGCTGATCAAGCCACCTGTTGTGCGGATCTCACCGATGTCGTAGGAGCTGTTTCCGCATTTCGGGCAGACGAAGTTAATGTTTTTGCTCATTTTTCAGCCTCATTTTTATTCTCACTTTTATTCTCACATTTATTTTTAGATAGTTTGAAGTATGGAATAGCTTTATTTTTACGCTATTTAATGTTATTGCAGAACTGCAGGTGCAGGAGAGATTCCTTAATAGGCTTACAATTTTTAAGAAATAAATATATTAGAAAAGAAAACCAATACAGCGTTACACACATGAAAGTAAAAGCTATAATTACAATCGCCCTGATAATCTCGGCTGCTTTAATGGCTGCAAAAATCTCACCGGGAGAAGACTCGGAGCAGTTCGGGGAAGGGAATTACATCCATATTGACACTATGGTGATTGAATTTAACAGGACGGATGCGAATGTCCAGATAAAATACCATCTGAGCCCTTTTGCCCAGGTTTATATGTTCATGTTCGGGAGCAAGCATCTGGAGCCAAAAATAAAGGATATATTTTTTGATTTTGAAAATATAGAGGTCCGCAGGATAGGCAGATCCAGTGCATTAATCCACGTAAACGACATTTCCAGACATGACGATGAATACTACCTTCACGACTCAAGAGAACTGGGAATACAGCCGGATATACTCACCCTTGTCTATCCCGACAGGACAAGGCAAAATATAGAATATGCCAGGGCTACTCCAGACATATTCTATGTTTGAAATTATAGTCTGGATTTTCAGTGGCGGTCCTGCCGTCCACTAATTCAATTTCATTTATGATTCGTTTATATGATTTTTATGATTTATTTGTATGATTCCTTTATTTGGTTTCTTTAGATAGTTTCTTTATACAATTTCTTTATATGATTTATTTAATTCAAGCTTCTTATTTTTCTTACATTTATTTGCGTTTATTTCTTCCATTCTCCGAAATCAAATAGCTCAAATAGGAAACTAATAATAAAAAATATCACATAAAGGATATAAAGCGGATGTTTCAGGAACATATATTTAGTAAAAGAAACCCAATTTTCTTTGATAGCAATGGGAAGATTCACATTAAAATGTCTGAAATGCGGAAGGGAATACGGACAGGAATACAGGTTAACCTGTGATAATGACGACTCCCTTTTGAGGGCGGATTACTTTGAAAAAAAGCTGGAACTTAGAGACCAGCCCGGAATAGGGAGATTCCATTCCTGGCTCCCTGTACAGGAAGAGCTTACCACAGAAGCGGGGCCAATCACTTACAAAAGCGAAGCTCTCGCAAAGGAACTCGGGCTTTCCAACCTGTATATAGGGTTCAGCGGGTACTGGCCCGAAAGAGAAGCATTAATTAAAACCTGCAGTTTCAAAGAACTGGAAGCCCACCCTACAATGCAGCTTCTGAAAGAGTCAGGCGGAAAAGCCATAGTTCTTGCCTCTGCAGGCAACACTGGAAGAGCTTTTGCATATTCTTCGTCCCTTACAGGCACGGACGCTTATATAGTGGTCCCGGATTCAGGCGTTTCGAGCATCTGGCTTCCTGAAGAACCTGCTAATTCCATTCATCTTATCAGCATGACTCCGGGTAATGATTACACAGATGCTATCAACCTTGCAGGCAGGCTTGCAAAACTCCCGGGAATGGTTCCTGAAGGAGGGGCAAGAAACGTTGCCAGAAGGGAAGGGATGGGAACTGTAATGCTTGATGCAGCCGTGACCATAGGAAAAATGCCTGACCACTATTTCCAGGCTGTAGGGAGCGGTACGGGAGGAATGTCAGCATGGGAAGCTTCACTGCGGCTCAGGGACGACGGGCGTTTCGGCTCAAAGCTTCCAAAACTCCAGCTTGCCCAGAACCTCCCATTTGTTCCCATGTACAATGCCTGGAAGGCAGGAAGAAGGGAAATCATCCCTGACATTGACATGAAGGATGCAAAAAAGCAGATAGAAGAGACATATGCTACAGTTCTCACCAACAGGGCTCCTCCCTATTCCATAACTGGAGGGCTATATGATGCACTTGTCGACACGGACGGGATAATGTATGCCATCACAAGAGAAGAGGCCCTTGAAGCAAAAGCCCTTTTTGAGTCCCTCGAAGGGATAGACATCCTGGAACCTTCCGCAGTTGCGGCTGCTTCCCTGTTAAAAGCCGTAGAAGCCGGAAACGTGGAAAAAGACGATGTCATTCTCCTTAATATTGCAGGCGGAGGTTTTAAGCGGCTGAAAGAAGACTTTACGCTATTCCAGGTTGAACCTGAGGTTACGGTCAGCAGTTCTGAAGTCTCACTTGATGAACTGAAGATTTGAACTTCCATTACATCCGGAATCAAATTTCAAAAAACATAACAAAAATCTGTGTAAATCTGTTAATAGAAACCTGTAAGAAAAACAGGCTCAGAATACTCATAAGCATAAGCACGTCAGAAGGTAGGCATGTTAAACCCGGAAGAAGAAGTAATAACACTCATGAAAAAAGCAGGGATTGACCTCGTGGCAACCCTGCCCTGTGACAGGATTAAAAATCTGCTTCCCCTGGTCTCAAAAAATTTTCCAGAAATCAAGATGACAAGGGAAGAAAACGGGGTGGGAATTTGCGCCGGGTTCTATCTTGCAGGCGGAAAGCCCTTAATGCTGATTCAAAGCACAGGGCTGGGGAATATGATCAATGCCCTTGAATCCCTGAACGTGACCTGTAAAATACCCCTGCCTGTCCTGACGAGCTGGCGTGGTGTTTACAAAGAAGCAATTGAAGCCCAGGTTCCTCTCGGAGTCCACCTGCCTGCGATTCTTGAAGGGGCAGGGCTTGCATACACAATAATCGATGAGGTTGAAAAACTCCACCAGATTGAAAATGTAATCAGTGACGCCTTTGAAAATTCCAGGCCCCATATAGCCCTGATCTCCCCAAAAGTCTGGGAAGCTTCAGAGTGCTGCGCCTGGCAGGGTGCAGGAATGCCAGAAAAGCCGGAGGTTATGGAAAGGACATGCAGTATTTTCCTCAAAAAAGAGGTCCTCAAGCCGGTAATGCTGAGAAACGATGCCATCTGCGCAATAGCTTCAGAGCTTGATGACGAAGTTACTGTAACAAACCTGGGAGTCCCCTGCAAGGAACTTTATGCCTGTAAAGACAGGGACCTTAATTTCTATATGTTTGGCTCAATGGGGCTTGTCTCTTCCATAGGTATGGGAATTGCCCTCCGTTCCGAAAAAACAGTTGTCGCTTTTGACGGAGACGGAAGCCTGCTTATGAACCCAAATGCCCTTCTTGAGATTGCAAAAGAATCCCCGAAAAACCTCATTATTATTGCCCTTGATAACGGCGCCTACGGGTCTACAGGTTCCCAGGAAACCTGCGCTCTCAGGTACATTGACCTCGAAATATTTGCAAACGCCTGCGGGATCACAAACACAGCCAAAGTAAATGCCAGAGAAGAACTGATAAAAATATTCAAAAAGTTTAGAGACATGAAAGAGCTGGCTTTGATCCACGTAATCCTGAAGCCGGGAAATACAAACGCTCCAAACATTCCACTGAGCCCCGAAGGTGCCGCAAAGCGATTCAAAGAAGCCCTTGAAGCAAAAAAGAATTAAAAGGGTTTGATTCAGGCTTATTGAGATTTGATCAGGGGTTAATCTCTCAAGCTTTATTCTTTAACCCTTTATTCTCTCCAGCTTATTTTCTCAACCGGTTCTGTGAGCCTGAACCTTCCCGTAAGAAGCTGTTCTTTAAGTTCCTGTGCGGCTTTTACTGCCCTTGCACGGTCAGACTGGCGCAGAGTTACCTTGATATCTCTGAGACAACCTCCGGCTTCACATCTGACAGTACCCAGGTTTGCCCTGAAGGCTTCCCCTCTGCACCTTGAAATACAGAGCCCGCAGTTAAAGCAGAGTTCAGGGTTATGTTCAGCTCCGTTTTCTCCTTTGCTTACTGCGCCCATTGGACACGCCTCAGCCACAGGGCAAACCTTGCAGTTAATACATTTTCCTGGATCGTACTTTACTCTCAGGTCTGCGTTATCCCAGACGTCCCCGTATGTTATATCGCAAAGGGGAATCCTGCCCGCCAGGTCCACCAGTTTGAGCGGGATCTGGCTGTCCAGTTTAAGGATATTTTCCAGCATACTCCTGGAAAGTACAGGGATGGGGACAGCCCACGTATTGATAATTTCAGGGCCTCCAGAAGTTACAAAGCCGCCCATGTACTCAGGGACCATATCATGAAGATCCGCAAAACCGGTAAGGTTGGGGTTATCAGGAACGCTGCGAGTGCCCTGGCCTGTGACAAAACCTTCAGCCCCGTTGATCAGAACTCTTGTCCCGATCCCTATTGTCTCGAGTCCGGGGACGTTTTCAATGGGGTTCAACTCTCCGCAACCGCAGAAAGTCATCTCCCTGAACTCCCCTTCAAAAGGCAGGGCATGGAAAATAGTGTCGATAGGGTCCTTACCGGGATTTACAAACGCTCTGTAATTTTTAAATGCATGTCTGGTTGCATAAAGACGTGCAAATGGGATTTCAGAAAGGCAGGTCTCTACGGAGAAACACTTGCCTTCATTTGTGGTTACGTCAACGCGAATGATTTTTCCTTCCACCATGTCCCGGAAAAGATGCCCACCTCCATAACGGGGATCTGATACACTGTGAGCTGTCCCGAGTACTATAATGTCAAGAACCCCGAGCCTTTCGTTGGGGCACGGCCCAACAACTGCCGGCACACCGTTCAGAAAAACTTCAGAAGCTTTTATAAAAGAGTCAGGTTCTGAGACTTTGAATGAGAAAACTGCATAAGTTCCGCTCATGATTCCGCGGGTGGCGGTGGTTACAACATCGACATCTTCGAGCCCTATTTCTTCTCCTGCCCTGATCCTGGAGCTGATTTCTTCAGCTGTAAAGACTACGGCTTCTCCGGCATCAATTTTTGCCTGAATTTCCAGGATAGTCCTGTGTTCTTCTATATTAGCAGATGCTCCGTTCATGTTACCCTCAGCGCAGATAACGTATTCATCATATTTTAGATGGAATGATGCCATCTATTTACCATTCATTTAGAGACAGGTTAACTGGATGCAGGGTACATGGGAGTGTATTCAGCCAGATGGGAAAATTGGTGTTTATTCGGAAAACTGATGATACTCAGGAAATCGAAGCACTATATTAGAAGAATGAGCAGAATTAAAAGGTGAACAAAATCAGAATAAGAAGAATCTAAAGGGTAAGAAGAAAAGGCTTCGTTTTTTTAATTTCTAATACACTGCCCGGTTAATTAAGCCATAAATGCAAATATAAATAAGGGTGCCAGTTATCATTTTTTAATCATTTTCCCATAGGAATCTTTTAATTTCTTGAAAGTTAAGGGTCTGCCATGACCTGGATAAAATGTCCTGCACCCCGAATCAATCAATACCTCCCAGCTCTTTAAAAGTTTAGGTACATCATCTGCAAAAGGAGGGAAAATTGTCCCTGGGATGACATTAAAAAGAGTATCACCAACGAATGCAACCTCATTTTTAATAACAAGACTGATAGAGCCTGCAGTATGGCCTGGAGTTGAGATGATTTTTGCGTGAGGGATATACCTGTCCAGATCATATTCATCACTTACAACAATATCAGAACTCACAGGCTTGTATCTTGACTTTGATAACATGAAGGTGTTTCCTATCCGGGAAATGATTCTTGAGAACCATAAAGTGCCCTCAGGAAAGGGAGTTGTACCCTTTTCCAGGCATTCTTTTTCCTCTGCATGAACAAGAATTTTTGCCCCGCTCTTTTCTTTTATTTCGGCAAGGCAACTCACATGATCATAATGAGTGTGGGTGAGGACTACCAGAACTATATCGGTAAAATTAATGTGGTTTCTTTCAAGAGCAATTTGGAGGTTCTTGATTTTGCCAGGGTGTCCCGCATCCACAAGAATTCCCTAACCTCCTGTAACTATAAGGTAAGAGTTTGAATGACCCATTGGGACAGTAATAATACTGTAAGGCTTATCAGTATCCAGTCTTTTAGTGTATGATTTATCACTGTCTGATCTATAAGTATCCGATCTTTCAATGTTTAATCTTTCAATATTTGGCCTGTCACTTTCTGGCCTATTATCATTCATGCTGCCACATTTTAGCCTGGTTGTTCCGTTTAAAGATATTGGAAATTCCCCCGGTGAATATGGAGAAACAGATAATTAGCCGTCCCTATTATTGAGTTTTTCATAAAATAGCTCTCTGCCCGGCTCTCCATTTACCTTTATTAAACAGTTGTATTTTCAACGCTTTCTTGCATTAATTTTTAGCATTCTTCACATCGATGGATAAATCGGTTACAAAACAGTGCAAGATATTTTGCTTTATCAGGACTCTATCCAGCAAAAAAAGCCAGAACCACCCAAAACTTATATAAATGATGATGCGTACTATGGTGTTGCACTTCCGTGCGAGAAACGGAAGCAATACACATTGTAGAGGGCTCGTGGTCTAGACGGTTATGACGTCGCCTTGACATGGCGGAGGTCCTGAGTTCGAATCTCAGCGGGCCCACTTAAGAATTTAGAAAAAACAGTCAGGACCTTTCCAGAGTTTTTTCTGGAAAGCGAAAAACGAAAATACTGCCAGTTCTTTTAAGATATGTTCTTAAAAAGGAACCTGCAGTATTAGATCTGCCTGCCCAGGTAGCTCAGTGGGAGAGCGCTGCCCTGAAGAGGCAGTTGTCCCCGGTTCGAATCCGGGTCTGGGCACCAAAAAACAGGGAACATCAGTAGTGTAGCGGTCATCACCGGGCGTTGCCAACGCTCGAACCCGGGTTCGAATCCCGGCTGGTGTATAATTTTATTGACCATGTTTATGATCAAATCTTTTTTCCTTA
>Ga0265294_10001801_pt1 | contig 28628 bp, 27 predicted proteins | sample MunlanPumphouse3_FD_192504 | JGI IMG/M metagenome (GOLD analysis project Ga0265294, IMG submission 192504) | Groundwater microbial communities from a municipal landfill in Southern Ontario, Canada - Pumphouse #3 | ecosystem: Environmental > Aquatic > Deep subsurface > Groundwater | place...
GAAAGTTAAAATCTCATAAAAATTTACCAACAGTATATTACCAAATAGGAGAAAAATTTAGAAATGAAATACGTTCAAGAGGTTTCTTGTTAAGAGGTAAAAGCTTTTTAATGATGGATGCATATAGTTTTAATAAAGATGAAAAAGATTTAGTAAAAAGTTATGAATTATTAAAAATAGCATATAAGAATATATTTGAAAGATTAGGATTAAATGTTTTCCCAGTTGCTGCTGATAACGGAGCAATAGGTGGTAAGAAATCTGAAGAATATATGATGATATCTCAAATTGGTGAAGATACAGTATTATATGATTCAAAAACAGGTCAAGGTTTTAACATAGAAATTAAAGAAAAAGATAATTTTATAGATTATTTAAAAGATTATGGTATAGAAGATATTTCTTCTTTGAAGGAAGAAAAAACTGTAGAATTAGGACATATATTCCAATTAGGAACAAAGTATTCTGAAACAATGAATGCAACATATGTTGATTCAAATGGTGAAGAAAAAGTATTCTATATGGGATGTTATGGTATTGGAGTAAGTAGAACTTTAGCAACTGTATATGAAAATAATGTTGTTAAAGATAAAAATAATAATCCATGTGGTTTTGTATTACCATATAGTTTAGCACCATATAAAGTACAAATAATATATAAAAAAGAAAAAGAAAATAAAGCTTTAGAAATATATGAATTGTTAAATAGTAATGGTGTAGCTTGTATATTAGATGATAGAGAAGATACAACAATTGGATCAAGTATTAAGGATGTTAAGATCCTTGGAACACCATATATGATTGTTTTAGGAGATAAAACAAATGATGGTGAATTAGAAATTGAAAATGTAAAAACTGAGAATAAAGAAATAATAAAAGAAAATATAATACTAGAATATTTTAAAAATTTAAGTAAATAGATTTAAAAGAGTATGTTCATTAAAGGATTATAGCAAAAACTATAATCCTTTATTTTTAATGAATCCTACTTTTTCCACTTTCATTGATGGCTTGCTTTTAGTATGGTAGTATTAAAACTAATAATGCATTGTATATAGGTTTATAGAAGATTTTAATTTTATAAATTTTAACCATTAGTGTAATAATGTATATTGAAAGGATAGAAAAATGAGTATAAAGAAAAAAATTGTATTATCAATTAGTACTTGTTTACTTATTGCATTAATTGTAGTTGGAGTGTATGTATATAGTCTTTTTAATACACCTTTAATTATAATGGATGAAATCATGCCAGTAGCATCAATGAATTTACAAATATATTTATCTGATACAATAGTTTTAGCAAAAGTTGTTAGTGATAATAATAGTAAAATGATTACATGTAAAGAACAAATACAAAATGGAGAAAAAACATACAACAAATTAATAACTGATACGCAATTAGAAATTAAAGAAGTATAAAAAGGAGATATTACTGAAGATTTTAAAATAACATATAGAGGGAACTATGGGAAAATTGAAAATTTAGAAATTAGTGATGCATCTAAAAATCCTAATTTTAACATTGGAGAAGAATTTATTATATTCTTACAAAAAGATAATGAAAGTAATACATATAATTGGAGTTTAGGACCACAATCAAAATTCATATATGATGAAGCTAATAAGAAATATATTGGGAAATATTTAACTTTTGAAAACATAAATACAGAAATAGAAAGATATAATAATACACCAGAAAAAGAAAGAGATTTACCGCAAGGTTCAAATAATAGTATATAGCAAAGCAAAAAAATAAAAAAATCAGTTTTAATTTAACAGATTTTTTTTATTTAGTTTTAATTATTATTTTATTTTAAATCTAATTTAATTGTATATTTAATTGCATTGTCATTATCTTCAATTGTAATCTTTATTAATCTTTCTGCTGAACCAGTAATTATTGTTTGAATAGTATCAGGTTCTCCAGCAGTCATACTTGATGGATATGCATTCTTAAAGTAATCAAATATTTCTTGAGATGTTTTATTTGAAACAACATCAATAGTAATAGATTGATTATTATTTTTTGTATTGTATATTATATTTGTTTTTGTAATTTTATCATTTGGAATAATAGATATATCATTATCTTTTAATATAGGATTTAATTTTAAATTTTTTCCTGTAGTAGTAGTTGTTATAATATTATCATTTACCAATTTTTCTACAGATATTCCATTTATTAAATAATTAATATTAAAAATATTAAAAAAATACATTATTACAAATATAATTATTAAAAGAGTTAATATAGATATTATTTTTCTATGTGTTTTTTTCATTATTCTATCTCCTTGCTAATATAAAAATAACACAAAATCATTAATAAATCAATGATTTTGCATATAAAAAAAGAATTAAGTTAGCCATAGCTAGTATCATAGGAATCTGTTTTGTTGAGTTCTATTTTGGTACTTACTTCTTTTGTGTAGCCAATAATGAATGCAAATAACTTATTTCCAAGCGTAGCAACATAAATGTTATCTGCTAAGTGTGTTACGTTTGATACTTCTTCGGGTGAATGAATTATTCCGGAAATACTTGCGTTATTTGTTTTCTCATCAAGGAATAGCAGATTAAAGTCAAAAAATTGACCATTTCCTGGAATGCATTTTGTACAGGCAATAAATGCTTCTCCTTTTTTTATTTGAGTATCTCTTGCAGCTACATATAAACTACTTTCTGTTTCTATAAGTAAAAAGCTATCATTTAGTTTGTGTGTATTTACAATATGATTTTCTCTGTAATCTACAACTAGTAAATCATTTTTACTATCGATGCTGAATTCTTTGATGTAGTCATCTGAGATATAGCATGCCAAGTAAGTTTGTTTTTCTTTTTTAGGTAATTTTTCAATAACTGTTGAAAAATTATTAATAATAGAGTTCTTTTTAGCGGTACTTTCAATAAAATCATTTTTTTGGCTCATAATATTCACCATAAATACAATTAATTTTTACTTATTTAGTATAACATATTTTTTTAGTTTTTTCAATTATTGTTGAAAATACATGCTTTTTAAAGTATAATAGCAATAGGTGATAACATGAAAATGGAAGAATTAGAATATACAAAAGATATATTAAAAGAATTAAAATTAAAGAATAAATATGCTGTAGATGATATAAATAATGTCTATGATATTATTACTGTAGGTAATGATATACTTAGATCTAAAAATGATGATGTTGATATATCTCAAAAAGAGGTACAAAAGCTTATAATTAATATGGTTAATTCATTATATTATTGGAATGGTTGTGGTATTGCAGCTCCACAAGTAGGTAAAAATCTAAATATATTTATTGTAAAAATAGTAATGACTGATGAAAATGAGAAAGAAGATGTTGTTTTGCCTTTAACTGTTTTTGTTAATCCTAAAATATTGGAATATAGTAAAGATACGAACATTGAATATGAAGGATGTTTAAGCATAAGTAATTATAGTGCGAAAGTTGAAAGAAGCAATAGTATTAAAATTGAGTATCAAGATATTCATGGCGAAAAACATGTGGATATTTTTGAAGGTTTTGCAGCAAGAGCGGTTCAACATGAATATGATCATTTGCAAGGAATTGTTTATACAGACATTGCGGATATGAAGACTTTTACATTAAATGATAATTTAGATTTAGAATGTAAAGAGTAACATTTGACATGTAGAGTTTTTTGTATATAATATATTTATATATATAGGAGGAATAAATGAAAAAAGATATGAAAGAAAAAACTATTATTGGTGATGATGGAGAAATTATAACAGTAAGAGAAACTGTAAAAGAGAAAAAGTATACACAAGCACAATATAATAAATTACATGCTCCAAAAGATTCAAATGGTTTAAATGTAAAATTAATTGTAATATTGGTATTAGTTTTACTAGTTGCAATTATAGGGGTATTATCTTTACAAACATTTATGAAAGACGATTTTAATCAAAAAACAAGAGCTACTGTTCAAAAAGGAACAGTATATGGAACAATTGATGGAAGCTCTGTTATTGTATCTTCTTTATCTGAAGCAATAACATCAAAAGTATCCTCAACTGTAACAAAAGTATATTATAAACAAAACCAAACAGTAAGAAGTGGAGCTTTATTATTGGAATTAGATAATACTTTTGCTAAAGATGAAATAGCAAGATATAATACATCATTAAATAGTATGCAAAACATGTTAAAATTATATGATGAAAAAGTTGAAGAATTAACAGTCAAAGCACCAACAGATGGTTTTATTGTTAATGTTAAAGTTAAAAAGGGTGATAGTGTTAAAGAAGGAGACTTATTAGCATCATATATTCCTACAACATGTTTTTCATCAATATATTCTTTTGTATATGATGAAAATAGAAAAATTGAACAATGGCAAAAAGTTATAGTATCATATGAAGGTGGAACAGTAAATGGAATAGTATATAATATTACAGGAGATTCTTCTCAAGGTAAAACTATTCAAGTTGAAGTATATATAACTAATTCGCAAGTTAATTTATCTGGATTAGTAACAACTGCTGAAGTTGAAACATTAAATGGAAAGGTAAAGAGTACAGTTTCTTCAAATATTCGTATAGTTCCAACAATTCCATTATATGCAACACAGACTGGAAAAGTTGAAACTATAAATATAAATAATTCAAAGGCTGTGAATGCTGGAACTGTATTAGTGTCATTGAGTAATGCAGATATACAAGCTTTAAAAATAAAATTTACTAATGATGTTGCAACATTACAAAATACTGTAAATTACAAAAACAATTATGATTTAAATAATTATTTAATATATGCTCAAATTGGAGGAGTAGTTCAAACTCCTGAACTTAATGTTGGAGATCAAGTCGTTGCTAATAAAGAAATTATATTGATACAAACAGAACAAGATATAAAGACAACTATATATGTTGGTTCAGCATATATAGATAATATTGCATTAGGACAAAGTGCAAAACTATATGTAGATATAGATGGGAATATAATTACTTTAAATGGAACTGTTACAAATAAAGAATCAAGATTATTATTACAAGATGGTGTAGATTATTCTGTAGAAATTACAGTAAAATCATCAGAAGCAAGACCAGAATATATTGGTAGAACAGTAAATGTAGGAATTGTAACTCAAGAGAAAAAGGATTCATTGTTTGTTCCAACAAGTTTAGTATATGGAAATACAGTTTATGTTCCAATTAATGGAGAAGCTGTTCCAAAGACTGTAACTATTGGAATTAAAAATTTGCAATATACCGAAATATTAGAAGGATTAGCTGAAGGCGATGTTATTATGGAGCAAAATTAATAAATATTATATGGGAAATAATAGAATTTATTTCCTATTTTTTTATGCTTATTGAATAGTATTTAATTGACAATTATTTTATAAAAATATATACTAGATATTGTAATAAAAAATTTGGTGGTAATCTATGAAAGATTTACGAGTAGAAAAATTAGCAAAAATGCTATTAATACATTCTGTTGAACTCAAAGAAAACGAAAGTATATTAATTGAGCTCATGTCCTATGAGAGTATAGAATTAGGAAAAGAATTATTAAAACAGGCATATGCATTAAAAGCTAAACCATATTTAAAAATATGGGATTGTCAAGCACAAAGAATAACTTTAGAAAATGCAACTCAGGAGAATATGAAAGAATTATTAGATATAGATTTATATATGATGGAAAAAATGGATGCATATATAAAAATATATTCTGAAAATAATTCTTTTGAATTTGCTCATATTTCATCAGATAATATGGATTTATATAAGAGTTGTTATGTGAAGCCATTGCATTATGATTATAGAGTAAATAATACTAAGTGGTGTTTGTTAATGTACCCAAATCATTCAATAGCACAACTTGCTAAAATGTGTTTAGAAGATTATGAAGAATTCTTCTTTAATTCATGCATAGTGGATTATGCAAAAATGGGTAAATCAATGGATATATTAATGGATTTATTGAAAAGAACAGATAAAGTTCGTGTTACTGCTAAGGATACAGATATAACATTTTCTATTAAGGGTATAGGTTGTAAAAAGTGTTATGGTAAACGTAATATTCCAGATGGAGAAGTATATTCAGCTCCAGTAAAAGATTCAATAAATGGTGTTATAACATATAATACACCAACAATATATAATGGAGTTGCTTTTGAGAATATTAAATTTGTATTTAAAGATGGTAAAATTATTGACGCGACATGTAATAATACAAAGAAATTAAATGAAATTCTAGATGTTGATGAAGGTGCAAGGTATATTGGAGAATTTGCTTTAGCTGTAAATCCATATATAACAAGACCTATGCTTAATAGTTTATTCGATGAAAAAATTGCAGGTAGCATTCATTTAACACCTGGGGCCTCCTATAAAGAAGTACCTAATGGGAATGATTCATCAATTCATTGGGATCTTGTATTAATACAAACCCCAGAATATGGTGGTGGCGAAATATGGTTTGATGATAAACTTATTCGTCTTGATGGTAGATTTATTTTACAAGAACTTGAATGTTTAAATCCAGAAAATTTAAAATAATTTTTAAATTTTCTATTTTTTTATAACTTTTTTATTATCTATTGACAATGATAATTAAGTAGTATATAATAATTTAGCACTCGGAGATAAAGAGTGCTAAATACGGAGGGAGGTGTGGTATTATGTTAAAACCATTAGGTGAAAATATAGTATTAAAAATGATTGAAGCAGAAGAAACAACTAAAAGTGGAATATTGTTAGCAACTAACAATAAAGAAAAATCACAAATAGGTGAAGTTGTAGCTATTGGCGATAAAGAAGAAAAAATAAAAGTTAAAGATAAAGTAGTTGTTAATAAATATGCAGGTACTTCAATAGAATATTTAGATGTTGAATATTATATATTTAATAGTAAAGATATTTTAGCTATAGTTGAATAGGAGGTAATTAATTATGTCAAAAGAAATTAAATTTGGAGAAGATGCTAGAAAAGCATTAGAAAAAGGTGTAGATAAATTAGCGAATACTGTTAAAGTTACATTAGGACCAAAAGGAAGAAATGTTGTATTAAACAAATCATATGGAAGTCCTTTAATAACAAATGATGGTGTTACAATTGCAAAAGAAATAGATTTAGAAGATCCATTTGAAAATATGGGGGCACAATTAGTAAAAGAAGTATCAACAAAAACAAATGATGTTGCAGGTGATGGAACGACGACAGCAACAGTATTAGCACAAGCAATGATAAAAGAAGGTGTTAAAAATGTTGCAGCTGGTGCAAATCCAATGATAATGAAGAAAGGTATAAATAAAGCAGTTGATGTAATTGTGGAAGAAATTAAAAATTTAAGTACAAAAATTGATTCAAAGGAAGATATTGCAAAAGTTGCTTCAGTTTCTGCTAATGATGAAGATATTGGCAAATTAATTTCCGAGGCTATGGAAAAAGTTTCAAAAGATGGTGTTATTACTGTTGAAGAATCTCAAACTATGGCAACAGATGTAAATATAGTTGAAGGAATGCAATTCGATAAAGGATATATTTCTCCATATATGATTACAGATACAGAAAAAATGGAAACAAAATTTGATGATCCCTATATTTTAATAACAGATAAAAAGATTAGTGTTATACAAGAAATATTACCAATACTTGAAAAAATTGTTGAACAAGGTAAGAAGTTAGTTATTATTGCAGATGATATAGATGGAGAAGCATTAACAACATTAATATTAAATAAATTAAGAGGAGTATTCCAATGTGTTGCAGTAAAAGCACCAGGGTTTGGAGATAAGAGAAAAGAAATGTTGCAGGATATTGCAATATTAACTGGTGGGGAAGTAATTACAGAAGAATTAGGTTTAGATTTAAAAGAGGTTCAAGTTGAACAGTTAGGTAAAGCTAAACAAGTTAAGGTTAGTAAAGACCAAACAATAATTGTTAATGGTGCTGGTGAAAAGGAAGAAATTACTAACAGAATTACATTGCTAAAATCTCAAATAAATAATGCTACATCACAATATGATAAAGAAGCTTTACAAGAAAGATTAGCAAAATTAGCAGGTGGTGTTGCAGTAATTGAAGTTGGTGCAGCAACAGAAGTTGAAATGAAAGAAAAAAAATTAAGAATTGAAGATGCTCTTGCAGCTACAAAAGCAGCTCTTGAAGAAGGAATTGTTGCAGGTGGAGGAGTAGCATATATTAATGCAAGTAAAAAAGCAAAGGCATTATTAGATACAACAAGTGGAGATGAAAAAACAGGTGTTATTACAGTATTAAAAGCTTTGGAAGAACCGATTAAGCAAATAGTTATTAATGCAGGATTAGAGGGTAGTGTTATATTAGATAAAGTTAAAGGATTAGAAAATGGAAAAGGGTTTGATGTTTTAACTGAACAATATATTGATATGAAATCTGCAGGAATTGTTGACCCAACAAAAGTAACAAGATCAGCAATACAAAATGCAGCCTCAGTTGCTTCAATGGTATTAACTACTGAAAGTTTAGTAAGTGATAAAAAAGAAGATAAATGTGAATGCAATAGTAATAATATGCAAATGCCAGGAATGTATTAGAAATATTAAAGTATAAGAAGCAAAACATTATAATATTAATGTTTTGCTTTTTATCTATTTATATTATATAATATATTCTGAGGTAAAAACTATGAGAAAAATTGATTTGCATAATCATACTAAATGTTCAGATGGCAAAAAGACACCAATTGATGTTTTAAAAGAAGCATATGAATTAGATCCAAACATGATTATATCCATTACAGATCATAATAGGGTTGATGCTTATTATGAATTAAAAAGGGATATATCTTCAAACAAATATATTTTTGAAAATTTAAAAATTATATTTGGAACAGAACTTTCTGCAAATTATGCTAATATTACAATAGATATATTAGGATATAACTACGATTTAGATTTAATGAAAAAAGAAACAGATAAATTAGCAAAAAAATATAAAAGACCTAAAAATTTTTTAATTAATAATTGCTTAAGAATTGCAGAAGAAAATAATTTGGTTTTGAATGATAAAGTTTTTGAAAATTGCAAATTGTATATTTCTACTTTTCATAAAGAATTATTGGAACATGAGGAAAACCATAAATTAGTTAATCCTGAAATCTCATTTAAGCAATTCTTTATAAATGAGATTAATAATCCACAATCTATATTCTATATAAATTATGGTATGTTCAGGCCAAAAGTACAAGAAGTAATTGATGCAATTCATAATGCAAATGGAATAGCTTTTTTAGCACATCCAATACGTTATAATTTTAGTTTAACAGATAATATAGAATTTTTTGTTAATGCAGGTATAGATGGATTAGAAGTTTGGTATCCAATGCATGATACAGAATATATTAATTATTTATTAGCTTTAACTAAAAAATATAATTTGAAAGTATCTGGTGGTTCAGACAATCATAATTATCCGGATGATACTTTAGGATGTGTTAATCTTAGAGATATTTCGCAAACCAATTGGATCAATGAAACTATTGAGGAAAATAAAGATTTTTATTCAATTATTTCCAAATAAGCAATAAAGTATCTATATATTATATATATAGATACTTTATTTATATCTATTTAATTGACTTAATTACCGATTTAATATAAAATATATACAATGAAAGAGGTGACAAAATGTCAAAAGGAATGGTAGCAATTATAGGTAGACCTAATGTTGGTAAATCTACATTCTTTAATTATTTAGCTGGTAAAAAAATATCCATAGTTGAAGATATACCAGGAGTTACTCGTGATAGAATTTTAACTGATTGCGAATGGAGGGGCAGAACATTTACAATTATAGATACTGGTGGTATTGAAATGAAAAGTAATGAACCACTTCATGAACATATGAAAAAACAAGCACAAATGGCAATGGATATGGCTGATGTTATAGTTTTTTTAACAGATATAAAACAAGGCGTTACGGCAGATGATACAGATATAGCTAATATGCTTAGAAAAATTAAAAAACCGATAGTATTAGTTGTTAATAAGGCAGATAAAACAGGAAAAACTTCAGATGATATTTATGAATTCTATAATTTAGGATTAGGCGAACCAAAACCTATATCTTGTATAAATGGTTTAGGAATTGGTGATGCACTAGATGAAATTTATAATAATTTACCTGAACAAGATGAACATGAAATTGATGATGGAGTTATTAAAGTTGCAATTATTGGAAAGCCTAATGTAGGTAAATCGTCATTAGTAAATAAAATACTTGGAGAAGAAAGAGTAATTGTAAGTGATATAGCAGGAACGACTCGTGATGCTGTAGATTCATATTTTGAAAATGATTTTGGAAAATATATTTTTATAGATACAGCAGGAATTAGGAAAAAGAGCAAAGTTGATGAAAAAATTGAATATTATAGTGTTATAAGAAGTAAAACTGCAATTGAAAGAGCCGATGTATGCTTGATATTGATAGATGCAGAAGAGGGTGTTACTGATCAAGATACAAAGATTGCAGGAGAAGCACATGAAGCTGGAAAAGGTATTATAATTGTTATAAATAAATGGGATAAAATTGAAAAAGATACAGGTACATTAGAAAAATATAAAAAAGATGTTTATGGGAAATTAGCATATTTAACATATGCACCAGTAATGTTTATATCAGCTCAAACTGGACAAAGAATAAAAGATTTATTTCAGAAAATCAATTATGTTGAAGGCCAAAACTCATTAAGAGTTTCTACATCAGCATTAAATAATGTTTTGAATGAAGCAATAGCTATGGTACAACCACCAAGTGATAAAGGTAAACGTTTGAAAGTATTTTATATAACTCAAGCAGATATAAAACCTCCAACATTTGTGTTATTCGTAAATAATAAAGATTTAATGCATTTTTCATATCAAAGATATATTGAAAATCAAATACGAAAAACTTTTGGAATGGATGGTACACCAATCAGATTTATAATTAAAGAGAGGAGTGAAGAGTAATGTCTATATGGTATATTTTAATAGTAGTAGTTGGATATTTAATAGGTAGCATTAATTTGTCAATAGTATTAACAAAAAAAGTAAAGGGTATTGATATACGAAAAGAAGGTAGTGGTAATGCTGGTACAACAAATACATTAAGAGTATTAGGCAAAAAGTATGCAGCAATAGTATTGTTATTTGATATATTAAAAGGTGTAATTGTAATTTTAATTGCAATGCTAATTTCACCATTAGTTGCAGATGCTAATTTATTGATAAGTTTAGGTGGATTAGCAGTAATATTAGGGCACAACTTCCCATTATATTATAACTTTAAAGGTGGTAAAGGTGTAGCAACTACATTAGGAATAATATTAATAGTAACACCAAGCCTTGGTTGTATTTGTTTAATATTTGGTCTTATAATTATAGCATTAACAAAAATGGTCTCAGTAGGATCAATTTTAGCAGCAATATTATATCCAATATTAGTATTGTTCTTAGCAAAAGAATATTTTATATTTGCATTATTTGTATCATTATTATTAATATTTAGGCATAGAAAGAATATTAAAAAAATACTTGAAGGTAACGAAAGTAAAATATCATTATTTAAGAAAAAGGAGTAATAGGCATGAATAAGAAAATTGCTATTTTAGGAAGTGGAAGTTGGGGTATAGGTTTATCAATATTATTAAATAAAAATGGATATGATCCATATGTTTGGTCTTTTGCACAAGAAGAAGCGGATTTAATAAATAAAGAACATAAATGTATGTTTTTACCAGAAGTAAAATTAGATGAACATATTAAATGTTCAACAAACTTTGAAGAAGTAATAACTGGAGCAAAATTCATTATTCTTGTTACGCCTTCGCATGCAATAAGAACAACAATTAAAAATTGCAAACAATATATAAATAAAGATCAAAGTATAATAATATGTTCAAAAGGATTAGAAGAAGCAACATTAAAAACTTTATCTGAAGTCGTTGAAGAAGAATTACCTGAAAATAAAGTTGGAGTATTATCTGGACCAAGTCATGCTGAAGAAGTTGCAAAGGGTATACCAACAACAATAGTTTTATGTTCAAAACATGATGATGTATTACAAGAATTACAGGATATATTTATGTCAGATATATTTAGAGTATATACATCAAATGATGTTATAGCTGTAGAAACTGGTGGAGCATTTAAGAATATTATTGCTTTAGCAGCTGGAATGGCAGCAGGATTAGGCTATGGAGATAATACTTTTGCTGCATTAATAACAAGAGGATTAGCAGAATTATCTAGATTAGGTGTGAAAATGGGTGGAGAAGAAAAAACATTTTATGGATTGTCTGGATTAGGAGATATTATTGTTACTTGTTTAAGTGAACACAGTAGAAATAGAAAATGCGGATTCTTAATAGGCCAAGGGGTACCTGTTGAAGAAGCAATAAAACAAGTTGGTATGGTTGTTGAAGGTATTATTGCAACAAAAGTTGCAAAAAAGGTAGTTGAAAAATATGATGTTGAAACACCAATTATAAATGCAACATATAGTGTGTTGTTTGAAGGACAAGATCCAAAAGAGATGGTTACAAAACTTATGACAAGAGCTAAAAAAAGTGAATAAAGGGGGAATGTGGAATGGGTATATTAGATGATTTCGGTAAAGTTGTTTCAGATACATATAAATCTGCAACAAAAACATCTGGAAAGATTATTGAAGAAGGAAAATTGAAATTATTAATAATGGATAATGAATCTGCTATGAAAGAAATATATCAATCAATAGGTAAAGAATATTGTGAAACATATTTCAAAGGTGAATTATTAAATAATGATAAATTTCAAAATGAATTTGATGAATTAAAAAGAATGCAATTAGAAAATAGTCAAGCACAAGAAAGAATACTTGAATTAAAGAGTGTAAGAAAATGTACAAATTGCGATAAAGAAATAGATTTGAATAGTACATTTTGTCATTATTGTGGAACTAAACAACCTGATTATGTTCCTACTAAACAAGATAATGAAGAAGAAAATATTGCAGATGTAAAGATTGAAGCTGAATCAGTTGAAGAGGTAATCGTTTCGGAAATACAATGCAAAAATTGTAACGCAAATATTAAATCTAGTGATGATTTCTGTCCAAATTGTGGAGCTAAAATAGAATAATATAGTTATAATGTCAATAATATATATGGGGTGCCATATGTATTATTTTTTATCTTTGTGGCTGGAATATAGCCATTAATTAATGCTATTTCAGTAGTTAGGTTGCTAAAAATTTAATTTTATTGTATAATAATAAAGTAATAGGAATTTATTATGAAAGAATTTGATCCTTCAAATTTAGCTCAGAGACATGTCTTATGTAAAGATAATACTAAGATTCAAAATGTTCCTGATGATTGCGGAGAAAACTGTTTGTCTACTGGTATGATTTATCATATGGAAGATTTAATAGTTAATAATGACCTTACATTAGTTCAATTAAAAGAATTGCCTAAATTATGGTTTTATTCAACGCGTTTTGCCGAAGTTGAGTATTATGAAAATTCTAGTGATTTTGATATTCGTGATACTAGAATGCGACATGTTGTTTGTGTTAATAATCAAGACATAAATTGGTCTTTAAATGGTAATGCATCACAGCATTTGAAAGTAGGAGAAATCTATCATGCTTTGGGGATTGAAGTTCACGGATTCCATACAAGAGTTAGTTTACTTGAATTTCCTAAGTTGCAGTTCAATTCAATTAATTTTTCAGAAATTAGCATTTCTGAAGATGAAGAGTTCTAAAAAAACATATCTTTTTTGATATGTAATTTTTTTTTGAAAAATTAAAATATATAGTACTATATAATCTGGATAAATAGTGAATTAATATAGAAATTAGATTATATATTTGCTAATTTGCATAAAATCTATATTTGTTGTATAATTATTATGTAAGTGAAATTATATTATGAAGGATTTAGATTATTTAAATTCTAAATTAAGACATTTACTTTGCGTAGATGATTCTAACGCTAAAGTTGGTGTTGATGATAAAGGAGAAATTAATTTAATGGCTGGTATGGTTTATCATTTGCAAGCTCTAAAAGTTTATGATAACTATACATTAGTTCAATTAAATGAATTTCCTGAATTGTGGTTTAATTCAATGCGCTTTACAGAAGTAGAATATTCGAAAGATTTTAGTGATTTCCATATTTTTGATTCTAGAATGCGACACGTTGTTTGTATTAATAATGAAGATATTTATTGGTCTTTCAACGATAATGCATCAAAGTATTTGAAAGTAGGATGGATCTATCATGTATCGGAAGTCGAAGTTCATGATTGGCATACGAGAATTCGTTTGCTTGAATTCTCTGGTTTGCAGTTTCAATCAACACATTTTTCAGAAATTATTTTTCGTAGGGAAGCTATATGCTAACACAACATATCTTTTTGATATGTTGTGTTTTTTTGAAATAAATTCAAAATGCATAGTAATATATAATTTAAATAAATAATAAACTAATAGTTAATCTGTCTTATTGATTATTTGCTAATTTGCATAAAATATAATTTTATAGTATAATTATAATATTAGTAGGAAATTATTATGAAAAAAGTGAATTTATTATTTAATTCTGAACCAAGACTTGTGTTTTGCGTTGACACTACTGAGGCATTAGATGGTCTTAATGATACTGGACATATCAATTTAATTCCTGGCATATTTTATCATTTGGATGCTGTAAAAAAAGTTGTAGAAAATGACAAGATTTATTTAGAAGTTGCATTGAAAGAACTCGAAGACGCTTTTTTTAATGTAAATCGTTTCGTCGAAGTTGAATATGAAAAAAGGTTTGGTGATTTTGATATTCGTAATCCTAGAATGAGGCATATTGCTTGTGTTAATAATGATGACTTCATATTTGGTTGCAAAGATAATGCATCAAAGTATTTGAAAAGAGGGAAAATTTATCATGTGTTAGAAGTCCATATTGATATACAAGGCATATATGTTCTATTGCATGAATTCCCTAATTTGGAGTTTAATGCAGGACATTTTTCTGAGATTGTTCCCGTTGTTAATGAATGCTAAAAAACATATCTTTTTTGATATGTATTTTTTATTGACAACAATTCCAAAATGTATAGTAATAGAAATTAGCTTATGGATTTGCTATTTGCATAAAATCTAAATTTACTGTATAATTACTAATCAGTAGGAATTTATTATGAAGGAAATGGATTTATTTAATTCTAAACCAAGACATGTATTCTGTGTTGACGATACTGAGGCAGAAGATAGTCTTAATGATTATGGAGAACACAAATTAATTGCTGGTAAGATTTATCATTTGAAAGCTTTAAAAATGGATAATGGTAATCCAGTAGTTAAATTGAATGAATTTTCTGACATGTTGTTTAATTCAACGCGTTTTGCAGAAATTCAATATTCTGAAGGTTCTAGTGATTTTCATATTATGGATCCTAGCATAAGGCATGTTGCCTGTATTAACAACCACGACATGAGTTGGCTTTTCAAAGATAATGCATCAAAGCATTTAAGAATAGGAAAAATTTATCATATGTCTGAGGTTGAAATTTGTGATCGGTATGCATTAGTCCGGTTATTCGACATACCTAAATTACAGTTTAATTCAATGCATTTTTCAGAACTTAGAATTTTTAAAAATTATGCATAATAAAAACATATCTTTTTTGATATGTGTTTTTTATTGACAATAATTCTAAAATGCATTAAAATATATATATAGTAAATCAGATGATCGTATGCGAAAGCATGAGGAAAGTCCGGGCACCATAGGGCGGGGATGCTGGATAACGTCCAGTAAAGGTGACTTTAAGGAAAGTGCAACAGAAAATTACCGCATTACTTTGTAATGTAAGGGTGAAAAAGTGAGGTAAGAGCTTACTAGTAATATGGTGACATATTATTTTGTGTAAACCCCATTCGGTGCAACACCAAAAATAAATATATATAACGGCCCGTTATGTTTAGGTAGGTGGCTTGAATTATATAGCAATATATAATCTAGATAAATGATCGTCTAATACAGAACCCGGCTTATAGATTTGCTAAATATGAAAGACAATAGGATAAACCTATTGTCTTTCTTTTGTTTTTAATATTGAAATATTTTTTATTTTATTATATGTTTTTTAAAACATTTTTAATTAAGTTTTCATCTTCAATAATTTCAAATTTTGCTCCAAACATATTATTATATTTTTTATCTTTTAAAAGAATCATTTTAGGATCATTTGGAATGGTATCAATTATATATTCTGATGCAAGAATATAATTATTTGATTTATATGGGATGATGGATAATATGCAAAAATCTATATTATCTATATTTAATATTTTTCCAACATTATAATTTTCCATTATGTCTCCTTATTTTAAAAATTCTTTAAAATTATTTTGTATATATGAATAATCTATTTTTAAATCTTTAGTATTGCCAATTTCTTTTGCAATACTGTTGAATTTAAACATATAATCGGTACCCGGCACACCAGTAATATTTTCAAGTAGATGTGAAATGCTACTGTTGTTTTGCATATTACAAAAAGGGAATGTTTTAGAAATATTATTTATTGAGCAACATGCTGAAGATATAACAGCTGAATTATTAAATTCTTTTTTTGATATATTTGCAAAAAATGGCACAAAAAAGAATGATGAATTAGAATTTTGTTTTATTTCTGCGCCAGATCTTGCTATATAATTAGATAATAATTCTATATCATTACTTACTTTCATATATTCCCCCTATTTTATATTTTGATTATATCACAAAAAAACAAATATACAAGTATATAATATTATTTTAATAAACTTTTCATATCTTCTGGAATATTACAAATAATTGTGATTTCTTTTTTTATTATTGGATGAATAAAACTAATTTTACTGCAATGTAAAGCTTGTCTTTTTAATAGATTAGATTTATCTCCATAAATATCATCACCTATTAATGGATGATGTAGGTATGAGAAATGTACTCGTATTTGATGAGTTCTTCCTGTTTCAAGGATAACATTTACTAATGAATACTTTTTAAATTCTTGTAATACTGTATAATGAGTAATTGCTTTTTGACCATTTTCATTAACACATCTTTCAATAATACTATTATTTTTTCTTGCAATTGGTAAATCTATCGTTCCATTTTTCCCTTTTAATATTCCATTTATAATGCAAATATATTCTTTTTTAAAAGTATGATTTTTCATTTGTTTTATTAAAGCTTCTTGTATAAATGAGTTTTTAGCAAATAGAATAATTCCACTTGTATCTTTATCTAATCTGTTAATTGGCCTAATAGGTATAAAAATATTTTTACTATTAAAATAGTATTTTAAATAATTGGATATTGTATCTGAATAATGTAAAATTGATGGGTGAGTGGGAGTGTTAGCCGGTTTATTTAATATAATTAAAGATTCATCTTCATAAAGTATTGAAATATCTTTTTTTATTGGAATAATATTATCATTTTCTTCTTCAGAAAAGTTTATTTCAATAGATACTATATCATCTGTTTTAACCATATGATTCACATAGCAAGGAATATTGTTACAAAATATTTGATTATATTTTTTTAATTTAATAATTAGTCTATTAGAAATATTAAAATTAGTTTTTAATATTTCTTTTACAGTTTTACCATTATTTAATTCTGTTATTTTTTCTTTAAGTTTCATTATGATTTACCTCATTTTAGATTATATGAATAATAAGTATTTTTGTCAATAAAAGCAAAGCTATTTATGTAAAGCAATAAAAGTATATATATTATTTATATACTTTTAATAGTACTTTTCTTATTGTATTTAAAAAGATTATGTGATAAAATATATGCTAAATTAAGGATGGTAGAAAGATGACAGATAAAAGTAAAATAAGAAATTTTTGTATAATTGCACATATAGATCATGGTAAATCTACTCTTGCAGATAGATTAATTGAAATGACAGGAGTATTAACGAAAAGAGAAATGGAAGCTCAAGTTCTAGATAATATGGATATAGAACGTGAAAGAGGCATTACAATTAAAGCACAAGCAGTTAGAATGATATATAAAGCAAAAGATAAAAATGAATATATATTGAATTTAATTGACACCCCAGGACATGTAGATTTTACTTATGAAGTATCTAGAAGCCTTGCTGCATGTGAAGGAGCAATACTAGTAGTTGATGCATCACAAGGTGTAGAAGCTCAGACTTTAGCAAATGTATATTTAGCATTAGAAAATAATCTTGAAATATTTCCAGTTATAAATAAAATAGATTTACCTAATGCTCGAGTTGAAGAGGTAAAAAAAGAAATAGAAGATATTATTGGAATAGATGCAAGTGATGCTCCATGTATTTCTGCAAAAACAGGACTAAATGTTGAACAGGTATTAGAAAAAATAGTATCAATAATACCTTCGCCAAATGGTGAAGAAAAGCAACCATTAAGAGCTTTAATATTTGATTCATACTATGATAATTATAAAGGTGCTTTAGCTCATGTTAGAATAGTAGATGGTAGTGTTAAAGTTGGTGATGAAATAAAATTTATGGGAGCTAATCAAGATTATGTAGTAACTGAAATAGGATATTTTAAACCAGGTGGTTATTTACCAGTTAAAGAATTAGTTGCGGGAGAAGTAGGATATATTGCTGCAAGTGTAAAGACTATATCAGATATTAGTGTTGGTGATACAATTACTACTACTTTAAAGCCAGCTAAAACAATGTTAAAAGGATATAAGAAAGTTAAGCCTATGGTATACTCTGGTATATTTCCAGCAGATGGTAAAGATTACGAATTATTAAAAATATCATTAGAAAAATTGAAATTAAATGATGCATCATTAGTATATGAACCAGAATCATCTCAAGCTTTAGGCTTTGGATTCCGTTGTGGCTTTTTAGGATTATTGCATATGGAAATAATTCAAGAAAGATTAGAGAGAGAATATGATTTAAATCTCGTTACAACAGCTCCTAGTGTAATATATAAATTGCATAAAACTACAGGAGAGGATATATTACTTTATTCACCTGTGGATATGCCACCAATTACTGAAATAGAATATATGGAAGAACCAATTGTTGAAGCACAAATATTATTACCAAAAGAATTTGTTGGAAATGTAATGGAAATATGTCAGCAAAGAAGAGGTATATATATAGATATGAAATATTTAGATGACAATAGAGTTACTTTAATTTATCATTTACCATTAAATGAAATAATATATGATTTTTTTGATGCGTTAAAATCTAGATCAAGAGGATATGCATCTTTTGATTATGAAATAATTGGATATGAAAAATCTGAATTAGTAAAATTAGATATAATGCTAAATAGTGATATAGTTGATGCATTATCTTTTATAGTACATAAAGAAAAAGCATATGATCGTGGTAGGAGAATGGCTGAAAAATTGAAAGACGTAATTCCAAGACAACAATTTGAGATACCAATACAAGCTTGTATTGGTGGAAAAATAATTGCAAGAGAAACAATATCTGCTGTAAGAAAAGATGTATTAGCAAAATGTTATGGTGGAGATATAACGAGAAAGAAAAAATTATTAGAGAAGCAAAAAGAAGGAAAGAAAAAAATGAGACAGATTGGTAGTGTTCAATTACCACAAGATGCATTTATGAGTGTATTAAAGCTTGATGAATAGGAGATATTTCATGGAGAATGATTATATTGTTGAAGGTAGAAATGCTGTGATGGAAGTTTTAAAATCTGGTAGAGAAGTTAACAAACTTGTTATACAAAAAGGTGAAAGAACAGGTTCTATTATACAAATTATACAAATTGCAAAAGATAAAAAAATAGTAATTACTGAAGCTGAAAAATGTAAATTAGATAAAATATCCATTACTGGACATCATCAAGGTGTAATTATATATACTAGTCCAAAGGAATATTGTGAAATAGAAGATATAATACAAATTGCAAAAGAAAAAAAAGAAGAACCATTTATTGTTATACTTGATGAAATAGAGGATCCCTATAATTTAGGTTCTATTATTAGAACATGTGAAGTTGCAGGAGCACATGGATTAATTATTCCCAAAAGAAGGTCTGCTTTAATATCTGAAACAGTAGAAAAAGTATCTGTTGGTGCAACAAATTATTTGCCAATTGCACGTGTCAATAATTTAGCACAAACAATTGATGCCTTAAAAAAAATGAATATATGGGTTGTTGGAACAGATATTGCTGCTCCTAAAATACATTCAGATACAGATTTATCTGGACCAATAGCTTTAATAATAGGTAATGAAGGAAAAGGTATGGGAAGATTGGTAAAAGAAAAATGTGATTTTCTTATAAAAATACCAATGAAAGGAAAAGTTTCATCGCTAAATGCAGGTGTGTCTGCAGGAATTTGTATATATGAAATAGTTAGACAAAGAGGTAATATTAAAATTTAATATATCGGAGGTTTTCATGGACGAAAAGTATAGTTTAGCTAAAAGAATATTAGAAAAATATAATCAATTACATGTATTAAAAGGATATAATTTGTTATCTGAAAAAAGTAAAGAAAAATTACTTGATCAAATATTGAAATTAGATTTTGAAACTGTAAAAAGTATTTATGATAACAAAGATAGTATTGGTGTAATAGATAGAAACATTATACAACCTATTGATGTTATAGATAAAGAAGAAATAGATGAAGAAATAAAGAATGAATGTATAAAAATTGGTGAGAATATTATATATAATAATCAATATGCTGTAGTAATTATGGCAGGAGGACAGGGGACACGTTTAGGTCATAATGGACCGAAAGGTACATATATGTTGGATATAACACCAGCTAAAAGTATATTTGAAATATTGATAGATAGATTTAAAGAAGCAAAAGAAAAATATGGAGTTGTTATTCCATGTTATATAATGACAAGTCGAGATAATTATGATGCGACATTAGAATTTTTTGAACAACATGAATATTTTGATTATCCAAGTAATGCGATTAAATTTTTTAACCAAGAAGAATTACCAATGTTAGATAGTGATGGGAAAATAATTTTAGAAGAATTAGATTTAATTAAAGAGGGCGCTAATGGCAATGGTGGTGTATTTGGTTCGTTATATAGAAACGGTATACTTGATGAAATGAATAATGCCGGAATAAGCTGGATATTTATTTCTGGCGTAGATAATATACTAGCCAATATTATTGATCCTTTATTTTTAGGATTAACAATAAATGCTAATTGCCCAATAGCATCAAAGTCTATAAAGAAAAGAGCACCTGAGGAAAAAGCTGGTGTGTTTTGTATAAAAAATGGGAAAAAAGTTATAGTAAATTACAATGAAATATCTGATGAAATGTCAAGAAAAAAAGATGAAAAAGGTAATTTATTATATGGAGATATAAATATAGTAAGTCATTTATTTAGTATAGATAGTTTGTATCAAATAATTAATGAGAAACTACCTTATCATGCAGATTATAAGAAATGTAATTACATAAATTCTTTAGGTACTAAAGTAATTGCTACAGAACCGAATGCATTTAAATTTGAAACATATATTTTCGATAGTTTTGAATTTTTTGAAGATATGTTAATATACAGAGTTAAAAGAGAAGATGAGTTTGCTCCAATAAAGAATGCTCAAGGAGAAGATAGCCCTCACACTGCTAAAGAATTATATTTAAAAAGGAGATGTTTTTAGATGAGCAATTTAGAAGATGTAAAAGGTGTGCTAAATGAGTATGGACAGGAACATTTATTAAGTTTCTATAATAACTTAAATATGAATGAGCAAAATTTATTATTTGATCAAGTTTCAAAAATAGATTTTCATTTAGTAGATAAATTATATAATATATCTCAAGAAGAAAAACAAAAGCAACCAATATTCCAATTTGAAAATGCATCAAGATTTAATCAAGAAGATATTTTGCAAGCCAATCAATTAGATAATCCAGATTATGGTGGATTAACCGATGTTGAACAAATAAAACAAATAAATAAAAAAGAGATATCTATAAATTCTAAGTTAATGGAGAGAATTTATGCATCTACGATAGAAAAGAAAATAGATTGTATAGAACCTATAGAACATTTAGATAAAAGTAAAATATCTGAAGAAGATAAAAAGAAATATGAAGAAATAGGTCTTGAAGCAGTAAAAAAAGGACAATATGCAGTAGTAACAATGGCTGGGGGACAAGGTACAAGATTAGGCTTTAATGGGCCTAAAGGTGCATATATACTTGATTTAGATACTGAGAAGAAATCATTATTTGAGATATTATGTAGTAGATTAAAAGAAATAAAGAATCAATATGGTGTTGTTATACCTTGGTATATAATGACGAGTAGCGAAAATAATAATGATACTATAAAGTTTTTTGAAATAAATAAATATTTTGGATATCCTAAAGAATCAATTAAGTTTTTTGTTCAAGGTGAATTACCAATGATATTAAAAAATGGTAATATAGTTTTAGAAGAAAAGTGGAAAGTAAAAGAAGGTGCAGATGGACATGGAGGAATATTTACTGCATTAAAGAAAAATCATATAACAGATGAAATGAGAGAAAATGGTGTTAAGTGGTTTTTTGTATGTGGTATAGATAATATATTAGCTAAACTTGTAGATTTAGAATTTTTAGGTTTAGTTATTGACCAAAAAGTTTTAGTTGCATCAAAGTCTGTTCTAAAAGCAAACCCAACAGAAAAAGTAGGAGTATTTTGTTTAAGAAATGGTAGACCAAGTGTAGTTGAATATACAGAAATATCTGATGAAATGAGTAAACAAACACTTGCTGATGGAGAATTAAAATTTAGTGAAGCTAATATTTTAGCACATATTTTCAGTATTGATTTAGTTGATTTAATTGAAGGAGGGGAATTACCATATCATGTTGCTTTAAAGAAAACTGATTATATTGATGAAAACGGTAAAAAGGTTATTCCAACAGAAGAAAATGCATATAAATTTGAATGTTTTATATTTGATGCATTTTATAAAGCCGACAAAATGCTAGTTTTAAGAGTAAAAAGAGAACACGAATTTGCGCCAATTAAGAATGCTGAAGGTGTTGATAGTCCACAGACAGCAAGAGAATTATATATAAAATATATAAAATAACTATAAAAAGACTTGAAATATGAATATTTTTATGTTAATATTATAAGGCGTAATTATAAAAAGTTAAAACTTTAATATAAATAATACGAAATTTGAAGGTAGGTGAAAGTAATGAAAGAAGGAATACATCCTAAATATGAAGAAGCAGAAGTAATTTGTTCATGTGGTAATAAATTTAAAACACGTTCTACAAAGGCTGAATTAAAAGTTGAATCTTGTTCAAAATGTCATCCATTTTATAATGGTAAACAAGATATGACCGGAGCTAAAGGTAGTAGAGCAGAAGCTTTTATGAAAAAATATGGTATTAATAAAAAATAGGATAATACGATTATAAAATGATATGAAAGGGAAATCCTTTTATATCATTTTTAATAATAAGGAGGATATAACATGTTCTTTGATAAATTAAAAGAGAAACTTTTTAAAACTAAAGAAGTTTTTGAAGATAAGGTTAATGATATAATTAAGAATTTTCGTAAAGTTGATGAACAATTATTAGCTGAGTTAGAAGAAATTTTAATAATGTCAGATTTTGGTGCTAATACAAGTGTAAAGATTATAAATAAATTAAGGGATAGAATTAAAACTGAAAATATCCAAGATGCAGATATTGTAAAATATGTATTAAAGGAAGAAATAGAAAAATTATTTAATGGACAAGATACACAATTAAAATTAGATAATAAATTATCAGTAATACTTGTTATTGGAGTAAATGGCGCTGGTAAAACAACCTCGATTGGCAAAATATCTAATAATTTGAGAAAGCAAGGTAAAAAGGTCTTAGTTGCAGCAGCAGATACTTTTAGAGCAGCAGCTGTTGAACAATTAGAAGTATGGACTCAAAGAGCAGGTGTAGATATAATAAAAAAACCTGAAGGAATAGATCCTGCATCAGTTGTATTTGATGCAATAGCAAAAGCAAAACAAGAAAATTATGATGTTTTAATCGTAGATACAGCAGGTAGATTGCATAATAAAAAAGATTTGATGGAAGAATTATCAAAGATGAATAAGATTATAGATAGAGAATTAACAGATGCTAGTAAAGAAACATTATTAGTCTTGGATGGTACAACAGGTCAAAATGCTATTAATCAAGCAAAATTATTTACTGAAACTGCAAAAGTTACAGGTATTGTTTTAACAAAGATGGATGGAACATCAAAAGGTGGCTTTGTTGTTGGTATAGTATCAGAATTAAATATACCAGTTAAATATATAGGAATTGGTGAACAAATTGAAGATATGCAACCTTTTGTGGCAAAGGAATTTGTGGATTCAATTATGTAGTGTAAGGGGGGAATAATTATGGAAGTCGTATTGTTTAAAAAGAGGATGAAAATTAGGACAATTGTACTTTTAGCATTTATTGCATTTATGGTAATATATGCAATAGTTGGAGCTGTAGCATTAAATATTGAATACATGGAGTATCAGGAAATTGGAGAAAACTTTACTGATGTGTTTTGGACGAATTTATCTACAAAAGCTTTGTTAATGTTAATATCATTTGTTGTAGTTTTTGTTGTATTTTTTGTTACTAATATTTTTGTAAATAAAGGATTAAAACAGATGTGTGCTAATGAGCATATAATGTTTAGTAAAATGCCCAATAAAACATTATCTTTTATAGCAGCTGTTATATTAAGTTTTGCATTTGCTAGTACAATGAGTGAAGAAGTATTATTATTTTTGAATTCAGTATTATTTAATTTAACAGATCCAATATTTATGAAAGATATATCATATTTTGTATTCCAAAGACCATTAGTAATTGAATTACTTGGTTCGTTAAGTGCTTTAATGGTAATACTAATTGCATATACAATTTGTTATTATCTATATGGAATGAGTAAATTAGCATTAAAAGGTATTACAAAAAATACATTTACAAATAAAATATTTGTAATGCATAATTTTGTAAATATAGGAATTTTTTTATTGATTTGTGCATTTACTTTTGCTATAAGTGTTGAAGGATTAGTATTTTCAAATTTTTTAGATAAAAGTATAAATGGAACATTAACTTCATTGGTTGGAGCAGGATTTATAGATGTTAATATTTCAAGATATGTTTATTTAGCATTACCAGTTATAACCGTAATATGCATTATAATTGCAGCTTTATTTATAAGGAAAGGTAATATTAAAAAAACTGTAATTGCATTAGCTGTATTGCCAGCAGTTTTAATATTGCATGGTTTAGTTGTAGGTGTTGTAGATACATTTTTTGTTTCACCAAATGAATTAGATATGGAAAGAGAATATATTAGTTATAATATGAAATATACAAAAGAAGGATATAATCTTGATGTGGATGAAAAATATTATGATGTAACAACAAATATTTCATTAAATGAAATTAATGATAATATGGAATTAATAGATAATGCTCGTATATTAGATTATAGAGCAACACTAAAAGTGTTAAATCAATATCAAACAATTAGAGGATATTATACATTTAACGATGTAGATATTGCTGTATATGATATAGATGGAGAAAAGAAAGCTGTATTTATTGCAGCAAGAGAATTAAATGAAGATCAATTAAAAGATAAAAGTTATGTATTAAAAAGATTTCAATATACGCATGGTTATGGTATAACAGCTTCATCAGTTAATAGTATTGATGAAAATGGATATCCTAATTATATACTTAAAGATATTATAGCGGATTATTCACAAGAAGATTTAATAATAACACAACCAAGAATATATTATGGTGAATTATTAAATGAGCACGTAGTAGTTAATGCAAATAATATTAAAGAATTTGATTATCCAACTGGAGAATCTGGAGAACAAGAATATATTTATGAAGGCGATTCAGGAATAGATTTGACATTAGGAAACAGAATTTTAATGGCATTAAAATATAGTGATCCTAAATTAATTTATTCACAATATATAGCTAATGATAGTAGTTTATTAATAAATAGAAATATTATCGAAAGAGCAAATAAAGTTGCTCCATTCTTTGAATATGACTCAGATCCATATTTAGTAATAACAGCAGAAGGAAAGTTAATGTGGGTATTAGATGCATATACAACTACAACAAATTATCCATATTCACAAATGACATATGCTAATATTAAATATGCAAATGGTTCAATGTATTCAACAGCATATAATTATATTAGAAATTCAGTTAAGGTAATAATAGATGCATATGATGGAACAACAAAATTTTATATTATAGATCAAACAGATCCAATAGCAATGGCGTATTATAATATGTATCCATCATTGTTCGAAAATATTGACACAGGATTATCTGATGAAATATGGTCACATGTAAGATTTCCAGAGTACTTATACAAAGTACAAGTAAATCAATTACTTGCATACCATGTAGATAATGTAGAAATGTTTTATAGAAATGAAGATGTATGGCAAATATCTACACATAATAATGGAGCAAAAGAAGAAGTTATGGATCCATATTATGGTTTAACGGTTTTAGATGAGAAATTAGAATTTGCTTTAATGCAACAGTTTACACCAAATAATAGGAGTAATTTAATAGCATGGTCAGCTGCCAAGTCAAATAAAGATGAATATGGTAAAATGCAATTGTATAAGTTTAATACTGAAAGAAATATTTTAGGAACAATTCAGTTTGATAATCAAATAAATCAAAATGCAGATATTTCTAAAGATTTAAACTTATGGAGTACAGGTGGTTCGAGCATAATTAGAAGTATGACAATAGTTCCAGTGGGAGATTCATTGTTATATATAGAACCAATATATTTAGCAGCATCAAATTCATCACAGATACCAGCTATAAAGAAAATAATTGTATCTGATGGAAATAATTTAGCTATGGCGGATACATTTGAACTAGCATTAGAAAAATTATTAAATGAAAGAATAGTTACACCAGGTGAAGGTGAAGTTACTACAGAACAAGACATTATAAAGACAATTATTGAGACAAATAATAAATTAAAGAATGCAATGCAAAATTCAAATTGGGAAGATTATGGAAGATATATGCAAGATTTAAATGATTTAATTGAACAATTAGAAATAGAAGACGCTAAAAAATAAAATAAGATAGTTAATTTAAAAAGAGCTTTCAAAATGAAAGCTCTTTTGTTATATATAATTGTACTTTAATCTAATATATAGTATAATTATATATATTGAAGAAAAGGAAGATAAACATGGAAATATTAAAAAATAATGAATATATTGTAGATATAATAGATATGGGAATAAATGCAGAAGGTGTTGCTAAAATTGAAGGATTTCCTATTTTTATAAAAGACGGAATAATTGATGAAAAGGTTAAGATTAAAATAATAAAAGTAAGCAAAGATTATGCTATTGGTAAAATAATCGAAATTATTGAAAAAAGCAAATATAGGGAAGAACCTTTTTGTAGCCAATATGTGAGATGTGGTGGATGCAATATGCAACATATTGAATATAAAAAACAATTAGATATAAAAATGAATCAAGTTAAAAATAGTTTTAAAAAATTTGGTTTAGATGAAAATAAAATTATAGATATAATAGGAATGGATAATCCTTATGAGTATAGAAACAAAGTACAATATCCAGTTGGCTTAGATAATAATGGTGAGCCTGTAATTGGATTCTATGCACCACGTTCACATGATATAGTTTCTAACGATATATGCAAAATTGAATATGCAGAAAGTGCAAAAATAATAAGATATATTAAGCAATATATAAAGGATAATAACATATCTATATATGATGAAATCGCTGGTAAAGGTTATTTAAAACATATAGTAATTAAAATTGGATTTAATACAAAACAAATAATGGTCATATTTGTTACTAATAATTTTAGTAATGGTTTAAAAGATTTAGAAAAAGAATTAGTTAAAAATTTCGAGCAAGTAAAAACTGTTGTACAAAATATAAACATGAGAAATAGTAATGTTATTATGGGTGACGAAAACAAAGTATTGTATGGTAATGGATATATACAAGATAAGCTAGGTGAGTATGTATTTAATATATCTCCTAATTCATTTTATCAGGTAAACCCAGTTCAAGCAAAAGTTTTATATGATATTGCTAAACAATATGTTGAAAGCGCTAATATATTATTTGATTTGTATTGTGGTATAGGTACAATAGGAATATATTGTAGTGATATTTCAAAAGAAGTATATGCAATTGAAATAGTTGAACAAGCAATTGAAGATGCAAAAGTAAATGCTAAAAATAATAATATAAACAATATAACATTTTTAGTTGGTGCTGTTGAAGAAAAGATAAACGATCTATATAGTAAAAATATAGAAGCTGATTGTATTTTAGTAGATCCACCAAGAAAAGGATTGGATAGAAAAGTTATTGATGTAATTTGTAATAAAAGACCTGATAAAATTGTGTATATTAGTTGTAATAATGCAACTCTTGCTAGAGATATACAATTATTAAAAGAACATTATGAATTAATAGAATGTAAATTAGTAGATATGTTTCCACATACAAGTCATATAGAATGTGTATGTT
>Ga0265294_10001802_pt1 | contig 28622 bp, 27 predicted proteins | sample MunlanPumphouse3_FD_192504 | JGI IMG/M metagenome (GOLD analysis project Ga0265294, IMG submission 192504) | Groundwater microbial communities from a municipal landfill in Southern Ontario, Canada - Pumphouse #3 | ecosystem: Environmental > Aquatic > Deep subsurface > Groundwater | place...
TAATACAATTAAAAAAAGAATTGAGAGTATGGAATATTAAATATAATAATTTAGAACATTGTGCTCTAGATGGTTTAACTCCAAATGAGGCGTTAAAAAAAGTGCAAAATGTGTGTTCCTAAAACAATTTGTCCACAATGCAATAATAAATAAAAATTAATCTATTGTTTCTTGTAAACTTTTATTCAATAAAAAAAGGAGGCATTATATATTCGGCAAAAATTCTTCATCTTTCGATTTTGCCAGAAATATAATTCCCCCTATGATTAGGAATCCTCCTATAATAGCCACTCCCGGAATGTCAGGAAGCGATGGCTTTGGGCCAAAAGCCGCCCGAGATGCAGCTTCGCGTGCCCTTTCTTGCCTTTCCTCAAATTCACTCCATGGATCTGAGGAATCCTTTGGAACCTGCTGAGCAGGATCCTTTTTTTCTTCAACCTGTCTAGGTCCAGATAGATGCGATACACCCTAGCATGTTTGAAAATTATGGACTAGTACACATTATTGCTTCTCTTCTAATAATAAAGTATAATTTACTTATATTATGTTTAATATTAAGTTTACACCAGAGGCCTTTTTTATGCTTCCCACTGCCCTATTTCTTGATTTGTGCGGATTGGGATTAGTTATTTTCGGATTAGATGATTTAGGCATACTTGATATTACAGGAATGTTTATCTTTTTTCCTTGGTTGTTAATCAGAGGACACAGGCCACCATCTCTTAGAGGAAGAAAAAGCTTTGGCAAAATTAAAAAGCTTTTCAAGAATAAATATTTAAGATTTTTAACCCCCTTAATCGGAGAAACATCTCCATGGTTAGGAGGAATAGGGTTCTTTTGGACAATGACAGTGTTGTTTAATTTAGAAGAATAATATATGGAACAAAATTTTGGAGAAATAGTAGTTAGTATATTCAATATCGCTATAATGGGAGGGATTGCTCTTACTGTTTTTATGATTGTTTTTCAGGGAATTAATCTTTTGAATTCTCGTGGAGATACTTCTGCTTTTTCTAGAGCCAAAGAAAAAATAAAAAATACATTAATAGGTCTTGGAGTGTTGCTACTCTCATATGTTCTTATATACACAATTAATCCTAATATATTAGATGTAGAATTGAACATTGGCGAAATTAGCATTACTCCTCCCGCTGTAATTACGCCCAAGCCACCGGTAGTTAAAGAGTTAGATACATACACCTTTGAAGAAATACCCTTGGGCACAATAACAGAAGCGATTTTAGCTGGAGTTTCTTCTATTGATGTTCCTTGTTATCAATACGAAACAAGGCTTAGAGATGCTTCCGGAAATATTATCATCGGAAATGTTGTTGATCAAAATAAAGATGGTAAAATAAATGAAAAAGATGTTCTTTTAAATAAGGACTTATTTTACTGTACAAAACTTTTAACTGATGCATACGCAGCTAAAATTGAACATCACTTATATCCTCTAATAGAAGAATTAAATGACCTAATGAAGCAATGTGGATGTAATAGATGCTATACTGGAAGATATGAGGGCGCTAGCTTCCTTAGCGATCATGGTTCTTACGGTTCTTATACGGGCTCATGTACTACCTGTTCTTGTTCTGAAGATGGTGGTTGTAGTTGCTCTACTAGCTATAGAACCTGTTCAAATTCTTCCTGGTGGAGTTATTGTTATAATTGTTGCGGAGCTGCAGAAGGATGTCCGAATGCTCAGCCAAGCGAAGGCGGATTAATTATAAACCCTATTGTAGAAACAATAGAAGAATTTAATCAATACAAGTATGATCCTTGTCCTAATAGATTAGAGCTACAGTGTAAAAGCGAAGAAATTGAATGGTTAATAGCAGGAACCAAACCAAGAGAAATTTGTTTTTCTCAAGGGTTAATTAAGGATACAGCTCCCGAAGCACCAATTTTATTAACATTAGACGATGGAATCGAAAGAATAGAATTTTTTAGGGATTATTATCAAACGCATCTTAACAATCTATCAGAAGCAAAGTTAAAAATGAAAATGCCGTGGGGGGAAAGAATTACTTTAGCAGAGTTTAACAAGCTTCAAGGCGAAGCGACAAATTATAAAATAGAAAAAACAACATTTAAAGATTATGATATTTCTAGATATTGTAGAAATTTTAATTCTTCAGGGACTGTCGATGTAGAGCCATGTAAAATTACAGACGACCAAAGAGAATATTTTTATGACGGAGACGAGGCAACCTTTTATTTTAGCAGTGATTATAATGCTTTAATGTCTAAAATAAAAAAAACCACAGGAGAAAAGAAATGTTCTGTTATTGAGGGAGAAATGGAAAAAGGATTTTATAGTGGAGTAATTCCAATTGGTGAAACAGTTGATGAAGCAGAAGATTGGGGCAAGGAAGTTATAAGGAGAATAGATTTTACCATTAATGAATCTAAAGCAATAAGAGATCAGGCGATATTAATTCCGTCTCTTCAAGAGGGATGTGCATGTAATAGATGTAAGTCGGGCAATCCTTGGTTTGGTAAATGTCAATCAAATTGTCATTGTAGTTCATATAGTTGTACAACTCTTTCCTGTTATTCCTGTGTCCCTAGTACATGTTTCGGAGTTTGTCCTATTGAAAATTTTTGTGATGCTATTAATAAAATATATTATTGGGAAGATGATTTTAGTTTAGGAATATTAGAAGAAGATGGCGAGGTAGAAATAAAACATTGTTTTGAGGCGACTAATGACTCGGCAGAGCATCAAATAAGGTCTCAAAATATGAACAAAATGGGTCTTTTGCAAAAATTTAAAGAATATTCTAATCGGCTTTTAGAATTATCAGACATGAAAATTAATCATCCTTTTTACAATATAGGAAACCTTTCAGGAGTAATTGGTTATGTTTGCTCTCCATGCAAGAAGGCAGGTCTTGCTGGTGGAAAATTTAAATCGTGTGATCCTGAATTAAGCATTAAAGTTGAAAAAAGGTTTGATATTTTAGAAAAACTATCTTATTCAAGAAAAAAGTTCACAGGGTGCGTTAAAGGATATGGTGCTGGATACAAAGATAACCCAACAGAAGTAATAGAAGTGATAAGTTGCATGGAAGGAATTACAGATCCTGGAGTGTTAATTCTCCCAGAGTTCCCCTACCCAGGAAAAGGCAATGTTAATCCTCCATATAATAATTGCTATCCTCAAAATAGTGATAGATTAACAGAAGATGAAAGATCACAATGCTTCTATAATCCCCTAAGAGAAGGAACGGCTTCTAATCCAGGATGTTTATTAATAACAAAGGAATATACAGATAATTATTATTGTTGCAATTAATATATAAATATGAAAAAAATACTATCTTTAATATTTCTACTACTAATAATCTCCACGCCTGTTTTTGCCGATGTTCAAATCGGAGAGTTTATTATCACCGACGAAACTACGCCAGAAGAAATAATATCATACATATTTCAAATTCTTGTTGGTTTGGGAGCATTAATAGCCGTAGCAATGGTTGTTATGGCGGGAGTAGAGTGGATGACCTCTGATGGAAATCCAGGAAAAATTGATGGAGCAAAAACAAAAATAAAAAATGCACTATTGGGCGTTGGAGTTCTTTTGGGAAGTTATTTAATTATTAACACCATTAATCCTCAAATTGCTAATATACAAATAGATGATTTGCGATGCGAAAGTGGAATTATTGTTGGTGTTAAGTTAGAAGATGATGGGCCAGAGCTTCAAAGATGCTTAGATAGCAATACAGTAAAAATAGAATATGATATTGTTAAAACAATAAATGAGAGCAAATGGAATTTTCCATCTGGAACAATTTTAAAAGCTTTTGTCTATGAGGGTGAAAATTATACAGGAGCAAGAAGAACATTTAAAATGGATGTTTCTGGTAATATTTCAGGTGATATTTCAGGAGCTAAATCAATATATTTTTTAAGGCACTATCAAGGAGTTTATTTATATGACAGTGTAAATTATAATCTTGGTAGTTCTCCCTACCCTATCTATACCGCTACTAGTATTTCCAATTTAATTTCTTCTAATTTTAATAATAAAACTCAGTCAATAGAAATTATTCAAGGAGGAATGGAAAAATACCGAGCAGTTGTTTTTGCAAATCCGAACCATGAAGGATTTTGTTCCCTAGTTGGAGAGTCAATAGACAATTTAAACTCAAGTGCGAAGGACCAGTGGCAATACAGTGAGAGTATAGGAAATAATAGAATTTCTTCTTTGGTTGTAAAAAAAGAAGTTTCAACTCCGGGAGTTACAATAGACAGAGGTCAAGTTATTTTTTATACAACTAAAAATTGTGGAAGAAAACAACCAGGGGCGATATCCTTGCCAACAATTGGTTCAACAGAAATTAAAGAATGTAGGGTTAATATTAGCTCAACAACAAGGCATATCAATATTCTTGATAATTGTTCTGGTTGGGACGAAGGCGATGCAATTTTATCTTTTGAGATTTTAGGAAATGCGGGGCTAGTATTAAGCACTTCTAAGCAAGGTGAGGCAGGCATAGGCACGAATTGTAAATATTTTGACTCCTCGTTACTTGAGGGAGGAACATGTTACGCTGATATTAGTGGAACTTCTGTTTATGAAACATGGGGAGTAAAACCGCAATCATTTATAATTATTTCTGCTGACTGATGAAGAAAATAATATTTTTAATTTTAATAGGATTCTTGATTTTTCCTAATATAATATTAGCTGATTATCCTATTATTGGCGGAATTAATATTAATGATCCTGATACAACAGCATCACAGTTTATTACCTATCTTTTTTATATAATAACAGCGATAGGATCTTTCTTGGGTGTAGTGCTTTTAATTATAGCTGGATTAGAGTGGGTTTCTGCTTATGGTGATGCAAAAGTTATTAATTCAGCAAAGAGAAAAATAGCAGCAGTTCTTACTGGCCTTGCTGTTTTATTTACATCTTATATTATAATCAATACTATTAACCCAGCAATAATGAATGTTAATATTGATGATATAGGTAGTGACTATGAACCGATAGACATTGTTATTCCTGAAGGAAAGGGTATTTTTTTGTACAGCGAAGTTAATTATGAAACAGAAGAAGATCCTCTAAATATTAAAATCTCAAAGGCCAGTTTAATTAGTGATAGCTTTTACAGAAAAACTTCTTCAATTAAAATTAACCAACCAGATAATATGACTTTAGGAGCAATACTTTTTGCAGATAGAGAAGCTGATGAGGGCAAGGTTATTACAGGAACAGAATTCAGAGGAAAATGCTCATACATTACAGGAAGCATTTCCAATCTAGACAATGCTTTGGGCGACCAAAATGACCCTCCAATAGGTCAAGATACTTTAGCTTCACTAGTTGTCCTCGCAGGCAAAACAGGGGGTGAAATTACAATATATAATAATTATAATTGCGAGCCTAAGGTTGATAAATATTGCAGAGAAATAGACGATCACGATGATGAATGGGAAGAGCCGAATCCTTGTCCTTTGCCAGAAGAGTATTCTTGCAGTTTTAATATTAATGAGTTTAAGTCAATCAGCGAGTTGTTGGAAGAAGATTGTCAATCAGAAGATGGTGGGTTTGAAGGAGACATTTTGTCCATTGGTGTTTCAAAAAGAACAGGGATACTCTTGAGAGGGAGATTAATTGATGGTGAAGATGAGGCAGAAGAATCTTGTCAATATATTGATTCAAAAAATACTACTTGTATTAATATGATAAAATATGGTCCTTTCTATAGGGTGATTGATGGAAAAATGGATTCTTTTTTTTCACCTAAGGAAATTATGGTCTTTTCATTAGATTAAAAAGGTCTTTCCATTGTTCAACACTTAAGTTTTCTGCTCTCTCCCCTGCTTTCAATTTATTCTCTTTGAGCCAATTTTCTACGAACTCTCTAGCTTCTAAATTATTAGCAAGCTTTTTTCTTGGATGAAAAAAGCCTTTTTTAATTAATTTAAAAAAGTCATCATTCTTTTTTATCCCATTGGGCTTAATTTGGATAAAAGCGCTATCTACCTTGGGGGCGGGATAAAAGGAATTCTTAGAAACATTAAAGAGAACTTTAGGAGTTGCATAATATTGGACTGATATTGCTAAGACAGACATATCTCCTGGCTTAGAGCATATTCTGCGCCCTACTTCTTTTTGTATCATTAAATAAATATCGCTTGGCTGATTGGTGCTTTCTAGTAGGCCCTTAATTATTGAAGAAGTAATATAGTATGGAATGTTTGCAACAACCTTGTATTCTTTAAGATCAATGTCTTTGATGAATTCAAGAGCATCTGCATTAATTATTTCTACATTGTCCCCTACTTTCTCTTTTAGTTTCTCAATCATCTCCTTATCTTTTTCAACGCAAATTACTTTTTTAGCTTTTTTAGATAATTCAATAGTGATTGCTCCTAGTCCTGGACCAATTTCTAAAACAACATCATCTTTATTAATATCAATGTTATTAATTATTTTATTAATTATGTTTTTATCAGTCAAAAGGTTTTGACCAAGGCCTTTTTTAAGGAAAACATCTTCTTTTTTTGGTGTGGAAAAGTTTCTTGACATATATTGTTATAAGGGTAGAATTATAGTATTCAGATAAATACGCTGGATTTTGATAACTATTAATCTACAAGATTTTGAACAGAAACCTTGTAGCACGAATTATTCTTACAAAAGATAAAATTAGTAAATTATTCAATAAGATAGGCAAAAAGAAGTTATTTTGGTCTTTTTTTGTTCTCTTGTGTCTTTGGGCTACTTTTTCAACAGGACAAGCTGATACAGCTAGTCCAGCAGTAGCCACAAGCTCACATGGTCATTTTATCAGTGTTCAGGATGCTTTTCAACCCATTATCAGTAGTTTGGTTATTCAACAAGAGAATATTCTAGGGGCAATATCTTCTCCTCTGTTCATTACCTCTGAAACAATGGCTTCTTTGTCTATGGAGGAGTTCAATGAAGAGAAGTATATCATTAAACATACTGTTCTAGAAGGAGAAACGTTATCTGTTATTTCTGAAAAATACAATATATCTGTGACAACAATACTCTTGGCTAATGATCTTAATAACTCTAAGATTTATCCTGGCCAAGAGCTTTTAATTTTACCAATTAATGGCATTCTTCACATGGTAGATAAGGGGGAAAGTATCGATGCTCTAGCTAAGAATTATTCTGCCAAGAAAGATGAGATTATTAGCTATAATAAACTTTCTTCTGATGGAAGTATATATATAGGAGATATTATCGTTATTCCTAATGGTGTAATGCCAAGGCAAATTGCTCCTACTATTGCAACAACACAAACTAATACAAGTGTTTCAAATTCTTACTTTATAGTTCCTACAAAAGGAATTATTACTCAAAGATCTCACTATGCGTATACTAGTGCTGGGGTAGCATATTATACGGCAGTTGATATTGCTAACTCTATTGGAACGCCAATAGTAGCAGCAGCTGGAGGAACAGTTCAAATTGTTAAGAATGTTTGGCCTTATGGAAACTATATTACAATTCTTCATCCAAACGGCGTAGTTACTCTGTACGCACATCTTAGCGCTTTTGCAAGAGGAATAACTCCTGGATCTAGCGTTTTACAAGGTCAAATCATCGGATATATGGGCAATACAGGAAGAACTATTAATATGGGTGGAAATGGTTCTCATTTACACTTTGAAACAAGAGGAACACAGAATCCTTTAAGGAATTATTCTTTAGGAGTATCCGTTAGTTACTAATACACTCACTGTCCTTGCATTTGCACACGTCACAAGTTCTTGCCTCAGGAAGAACAGTTAAGCGTTCTTCAGATATTAACTCTCCACAACTACACTTGCCATACTCTCCCCTTTCAATATTCTCTAATGCAACATTAATATTTTTTAGTTTTTCTTCTAATGATCTTTCTATGGGAAGAAGATTCTCATACTCTTCTACTTCGTCTGTTTTTTCTTCTTCAACGCCATCCATTTGAGGATATTTTGTTTCCCAATTGTCTTTGCTTGTTCTAACAGCAAATTCATTAAGCTCTTTTTCAAGCTCTTCTTTTCTGTTTAATAAGTCTTCTTTTCTTTGTTTTATGAATTCTGGTGTCATATTATTTTATTACCAAAAGAACAATAAAAACTATGATTAATATGATTATTGCTCTAATCATTATCTTAGAAATAGTTGTTGGTTTTGGCATTAAGGTTTATTAATCTTATCTTCTATCTCGAAAATCTGAGTTTTAATTTGTTTTGCTTGAGAAGCAACGTCTCGATACTTTTCTTTAATTGTCTTTCTGTTAAAGTCAAGATTGTCAAGAATGTCTTCTGTGTCCCATCTCTCCTTTTCAAGTCCCCTTCTTCTCTCTTCTAGGGCAATTCTTTTCTCTGCGATCTTTCTCAAATCATTCTCATCTTTTGTCTCAGATTGTCTTTTCTCTAGTATCTTTATCTCCTCTTCAATTGATTCTTCATTTGCCTTAATTGAGGTTAGGTTTCTTTCTGCTTTGTCTTGTTGTTTTGTGTTCTCAAACATCTCTCTTTTAATATCTTCCATTCTATCTTCTAAGGGCTTAAGATCTATGCTTAATTCTTTCTTTGATCTTGTTAGGATAATTATTTCCTTTTGTCTTTTTAGGATATTAATTTCTTGAGTAATATTTTTTTCCCTAACATTAACCTTATCAGCGTTAAGAGAACATTCTTTTGATTGTAGTTCAAGGGACTTTATTCGATCTTCTTTTTCAAATATTTCTTTTTCAATATTTGTTCTTTCTTCTTCTATTCTCCATCTTTCTTTTTCAACAGACCTTTTTTCTCCTGTTGTTTCTGCTATTGCCTCTCTTTCTTCGATAGCTTTTTTGTCACTATCAATAATATTTTTCTTTTCTAGAAGCATTCCAATCTTTTTCTTTGTGTTGTCTATCTCATTATATATTTCTTCCTTTCTATTATTGAAAGGCTCTTTTTCTTCTTCAACTGATTTCAAAACATCTTCTAATTCAAGAACCTTTTCAGCTATTGTCTTTAGTGTTTTCTCTTCTTCATTGGCTTCTTTTATTTTTTGAAGTTCCTCTTCGCTCATTTCCTCTTTCTTTTCTTCACGCTTTATTACAATCTCTCCTTCTTCGGGGTCCTCTAATCCTAATTCAACTGCACTAGGCAACTTTTCTTCCTCTTCCTCGGTAGTTAATTCTATTTCCTCAGAGACTACTTCATTAATAGTAATTTCTTCTTCCTTATTAATAGGAGTCTCTTCTGTTGGCGGTACAATTACTTCTATTCCTGAATCTTCTATTTCTATGTTTTCTTCAATCGGAAGGCTTGCTTCTTCAGTAGTAGCAACTTCTTCTATTGGTAAGTCTTCTTTCTCCTCTCCCTTATCTTCTTCTGAATCATTAATTGTTAGTCCTTCTGTTTCTTCTATTTCTGGTAGTGGTATTTCAAGTGTTTCTTCTTCGACTTCATCAATCTTGTTATTAGGCAAAGAAGATAAGTTAGTAAAATTATCTTCTCTTGGGTAGACCATTTCTCCAGCTGCTTCTTTAAGGTCTTTGCTCATTGTCTTAATTTTCTTAGGGTCTAAAATTTGTTCTTCCATTTTTGAAGTTAATTAATAATTATTTCTTAGCTTCCTTTAATGATAGATTAATTCTACCCTGTTCGTCAATAAAGATTACTTTTACAGGAACAATATCTCCAACTTTTACAACGTCACTTACTTTTTCTACTCGCTTTTCTGATAGTTGAGATATGTGAATCATCCCCTCTTGTCCTGGAAGTATTTCAGCAAAAGCACCAAAATCAAGAACTCTTTTAATTAGTCCTTGGAACATCTCTCCAACAACAACTTCTCTTGTAATGTTCTTAATCCATTCAACTGCCTTTTGTGCCGATTCTTCATTCTCAGCAGTAACAAAGACCTCTCCTGTTTCTTCGATGTCGATTGAAACATTGCAAGTGTCAATAATTTCATTTATTGTTTTTCCTCCGCTTCCAATTACTTCTCCAATTTGTTCTGGCTTAATTTTAAGCACATATATTCTTGGAGCATTAGGAGAAAGCTCTTTCCTTGGTTCGCTAATTGCTTCTTTCATTTTCTGAAGTATTTCTAGTCGTGCTTTTTTTGATTGAGATAAAGTAGTTGCTATTATTTCTCTAGTAATTCCTCTCACCTTAATGTCCATTTGAAGAGCAGTGATTCCTTTTTCTGTTCCAGCTGCTTTAAAGTCCATATCACCATAATGGTCTTCTTCTCCTTGAACATCTGTTAAAACAACATATGATTTATCCTCAGTACTTTTATTATCATTCATTTCCATCATTAGCCCCATTGCTATTCCAGAAACAGGTGCTTTGATTGGAACGCCTCCATCCATTAGAGCTAGACAAGCTGCACAGGTAGAAGCCATTGATGATGAACCATTTGAACACAATACTTCGGAAACAAGCCTAATTGTGTAAGGGAAAGTTTCAGCATTTGGTATCACGGGCTTTAATGCTTTTTCTCCTAACATTCCATGACCAATCTCCCTTCTTCCCGGGCCTCTTAATGGTCCAGTCTCGCCAACGCAAGAAGGCGGGAAATTATAGTGATGCATGAATCTTTTCTTTTCTTGTCTTTCCATTTCATCAAAAAGCTTTTGGTCTCCTGGAGAGCCAAGTGTTAGAAAGGAAAGAACTCTTGTTTCCCCTCTTGAGAATAATCCTGTTCCATGAACCATTGGTATTTTAGAAACATCGCAAAAAATATCTCTAATTTCTTCTACCCCCCTTCCATTAAAACGAAGTCCTTTTTCAATTGCATATTTATGAATTATTCCTTCAGAATAATTTTCAAAGAATGAAAAGCCATAGCGAAGAGCATTAGGATCTTCAAGATCTTTTAATTTCAAGGCAAGGTCATCTCTAATTTGAGGCATATCATCTGTTGGGTCTTTCTTAAGAGTGTTTTCTATTCTGCTATTAACAACTTCTTTGACGACTGCTTCAATTTCCTCATTTGATTGTGGCAATAATACTTTTACTTTTTCTTTTCCAATCTTACTTCTAATATCATCTTGAAAATCAATAATGTCTTGGTGATATTTTTTAGATAATTCTAATCCCTTTAATATTGTCTCTTCTGGAATCTCATTCATTCCTGCTTCAATCATATTAATTAAGATTTCTTTTTTTGATTCTGATTTTAGTCCAGCTAGTAGTAAGTCCATATCTCCTGTTTCTCTTTCATTAAATGTCGGAAAAACTTTTAGCTCTCCTTCTACAGATCCAATTCTTACCGGGGCGATTGGTCCGTCCCATGGAATGTCAGACGAATGTAGGACAATAGAAGCAGCTATCATTCCTAAAGAAGCTAAGTCAGTTTCTTTATCCCAAGAAAGACAAGTAATTATTACTTGGACTTCTCTTCTAAAGTTTTTAGGAAACAGTGGTCTCACAGCTCTATCAATTAATCTTGAAGTTAAAATAGATTGTTCGGATGGTCTACCTTCTCTTTTTGTAAATCTTGAGCCCAATATTTTTCCAACAGCATAGAATCTCTCTTCATATGCCACAGTTAAAGGAAAAAAATCGATCTCCTCGATTTCTTTATTGCTCATTACAACAGTTGCCATAACGACAGTATTCCCCATTTTAACGAAAGCAGAACTATTGGTTCTTTCAGCAAGATTGTTGAACTCTACTTCTAATATTTTATTATCAATATTTAGTTTAAATGTTTCTGTTTTCATTTTTATTTCTCTAGTCCTACTTTTTTAATTACTTCTTTGTAAGATTCTTCGTTTGTTCTTTTTAGGAACTTTAGAAGCTTCCTTCTACTGCTTACCATTTTTAGAAGACCTCTTCTAGAACTTACATCTTTCTTGTGCTTCTGGAGATGTTTCAGTAATTTATCTATTTCTTCAGAAAGTAATGCAACTTGGACTTCTGCTGAACCAGTATCTTTTTCGTTGACTTTAAATTCATCAACTATTTTTGTTTTTTGTTTTGTTGTTAACATATTTTTTATTCTTTATTATTTTGAAGTGCCCCGTGAGGGACTTGAACCCCCGACCTTGAAGTTAAGAGCTTCCTGCTCTGCCAACTGAGCTAACGGGGCAATTTTTTAATCACCGTTCTTGAAAAATGTTGTAATCCATGTTTCTCCTCCTAGTATTGTTATAAAAAGACTTACAAGTGTCCATGCAAGATAAATAACTATTATTCCTGCTGCAATTGCAATCATGGCAGACTTACCTTGATTAAACTTTCCTGGATCTCCTCCCGAAGTCATCATTATTATTCCGGCTACTACGAAACCAATAATGGCAACAAGAGGAACAATTGTGAAAGCTATAAAATCAAAAATAGTAGCAACCATTCCTATTAAGTCATTAGAATTGCAGGCCCTAACGCCATCTTTCTCAAAACCATCACAATCATCAGGAACCAGACCACCTCCTAAAACAGGAGAAACAGCTAAAAACAATAGTATAAATAGAAGAAATGTCTTCTTTGTTTTTGATAATGACATATGTTTTATGGGGCTAGTATAGCTTGTTTTATAGAAAAAATCAAGTTAAATCATCATTAATATTAGATAGTAAGGGATAAAATATATAGTCCTGCCATGCACCTCTTTTCTGCTTATTTCGTTTTTAGTAACTACGACACCATATTCAACATCTTTTTTCTTAATGTAGTTGATTAAAGGAGTCAATTCTTTTAAGTTGATATTATTAGAGAACTTGACTTCAATGGCCAGCTTTCTTTTATTCTTTTCTAGCAAGAAATCAATTTCTTTGTCTTTATTTCTCCAAAAGCTAATATTATCTTTTCCGTACTTAAGAACTAGGGTGTTGTATATAATGTTTTCAATAATCTTACCAAAAGCTTGAGGAACTTCATCTATACTCCTTTCGGTGTAGTGGTTTAGGGCACAGGTGAAATTAATACAGGGCGTATAGATTTTCTTAAGAGTTCTCCCCCTCTTAATCAGGGACTTGTGGTTTCTGTATAGCACTTCGATGACGTAGCTTTCTTTTAAATATTCTAAATAGTTTTCTAGGGTTTTTTTAGATGCCTCTATTTCACGACTGATGTTTGTTAATTCAAACAATGATGAGACGTTGTTTAATAGTTGTCGTGTAAATAATTTAAACTCATCTCTTTTTTCGACATTGAAGATACGGATGCAGTCGTCTTGTATTTTTCCAATGACTGATTCAGCTATATATTCACAGCGCTGTTCAGGAAGTTCTAAATTCTTAGTTTCTGGAAATTGCCCAGAAATAATATATTCTCTACTTAATTCATTAATCTTTTTGGCATTATATATATCAAATTGAGTCAATTTACCAAAGACCTTTGGAATCTCAAAGAGGTCATATTCTTCTAAATTATCTATTTTTTCTTCTCTAATTTTAATAAACTCACGGAATGACAATGGAGGCAAGTAATAATCAAAAACCCTTCCCGCTAAGCTTTCGTGATTCTTTCCTTTAAGAAGGATACTCTGTGAGCCCGTTACAATAAACTTGATTTTTTTATTTGATAAATCATAATACTTTTTTAATATTGATTGCCAGTTTTCAATATACTGTATTTCGTCTAGAAAAACATACACTATATTATCAAAATCTAAAGATGGTTTATCAATAATTTCTTTGAAGTAGAAGGATAAAACCTCATCAAGAAATTCAGCTTTTTGTATTTGAGAGGAATAATCAAAAAGGAAGTAAAAAACATTATTTGGGGCTACCTTTTTTTGCACCAAAAGATGATTAATTAATTGTTTTTGAATTGTGCTCTTACCAACACGCCTTAGTCCCACGATGTTTAGTATTAAAGAATGTGTTAGGTTTTTTTCTAGCACAAAATACATATCCCTTTTGGGAAGATTTCTTTCTGGGACAACGAACTCGTTGCCCCTCCACCAAGGATTTTTAATTTCTAAATCTTGTCTTTTTACCATATATGAGTAGTTGACTATCCTTAAAAGTACAATTTAAGGATAGTCCACTTCCCTTATTCTGTCAAGTGTGCCCCCGGCAAGACTCGAACTCGCACATCTGGTTCCGAAGACCAGCGCTCTATCCGTTGAGCTACAGGGGCTTTCTCCTCTTGATTCTTAATGGGGGGATTGTATCTTGATCAAAAAATAATCTATTCTCAATCAATTCTCTTTTTCCTTGCAATTCAATAATAGGGCTTAATCTCTTAATTAGGACAGGGATTAAGGCAATAAACAGAATGATGCCCGGCAAGGAGTATGCTTCAACTGAAAGTGAAAGAATAATTCCAGTTAAAAAAGATAAAAGAGTTCCCACAGAGGCCGTCCAGATTATAGTAAAAATTATACAAGGAATCAAGATGATGGCCAAATATATTGGGGAAATTACAGCAAGTGCTCCAACTAGAGTAGCAAGGCCTCTTCCCCCGCTAAACTTAAGGAATATTGACCAATTGTGTCCACTTACAGCTAAGATGGCGCAGGCAATTTGTATTTCAGTTCCTAGACCTAAATACATTGGCACATATACTGCTAAAGCACCTTTTGAGGCATCTAAAAGAAAGGTTGCGACGCCCTGCCACTTGCCAACATTCTTATATACATTTGAGCCAGAGTTTTTTTTCCATCCAATTTCTAGTAAATTCTTTTTGGTAGATAATTTAGTAATTAAATAGCCAAAAGGAATTGAACCTAAGATATATGATAATATTAAAACTAGTACTGTTTCAATCATTGAAGTATTTTTTAGCCTTTATTTTTTTAATCTGGTTTTCTATTCTATCTTTGTGAGCTATTACAATTAGAACTGTTCCTAGTAGCGCTGGATAGAATAATACTGGAGCAAAGATTGATATCCACCAAACAGCGTATATCTCACCTATCACCCTACCAATTATTTGTTCAGATACCGCATTTTTGACGAACTTCTTGCTAATTATCCCTCCCATTAATATTTCAACAAGGAACATAAAACAGAGAATGATAACTATCCAGCCGATAAAAACTATTGGATTTAAATAAAGAAAAACACCCATCAATGAAGCCGCTCCTCTTCCTCCCTTGAACCTTAGAAATATAGAATAGTTGTGTCCTAGAATTGAGAAGAATGTTCCAAGAGTTATTGCTAGCGCTTGGTTCTCTATAAAATGCATTGCAATAATCACAGCTAGAACTGCCTTAAAGGCATCTAGTAAAAATACAAAAAGGAATGATGGTATTCCCCACTTCTTACCTTTTTCATGAGAAACAATTCTTAAGGTGTTTAATGCTCCAGTGTTCTTTGAGCCAAACTGACGCATATCTTTGCCTAGAAGTAGTCGCACATATATTAAGGCAAAAGGAATTGACCCGATAATATATGAGAAAAGTGCTATTAGAACGTAATCTATTGTAATATTCATAGTATTATTTTTCTACTGAGCAACAAATTAATGCCCCTGGCCCAACATGGCAACCAATCACAGGGCTCGTAAGAGCTATAAAATCAACTTTGACCTGAGGATATTTTTCTTCAAACATTTTCTTAAGCTTTTCAGCTTCTTCTCGTGCATCAGCGTGACTAATCGCCACCCTACAGGCCTTACCTTCTTCTAGTGGCTTTTTAATTATTTCTTCTGTTTGTTTAAATAATGCTTGAGCAATGTCTTGTGCTTGCATTTTTAAGTTAGCCGGCTTAATTAGCCCATCTTTCATTGATAGAATTGGTCTCATTCCTATTTTTTGCATTTGAGAAAGTATGACTGATAGTGCGTGACTAATTCTTCCATTTGCTTCAAGCCATTTAGGACTTTCAAGCATGCCGAAAAGATAAACATTCGGAGACATTTCAGTAATTTCTTTAAATATTTCTTCCCCTGACTTGCCTTCTTCTGCAAGTTCTCCCGCTCTAAGAGCAATTAATGATTCACTTGCATCAGCATTAAAAGTATCTAAGATAAGAATCTTTTTTTGGTCTTCTTCTTTTATCATTTTCCTTGCTTGCATTGCAGAATTGTATGTTCCCGATATTCCCGAACTAATAGTGATGCAAATTACCGATTCGCTTTCTTTTAATGCTTCATCAAAAACTTTTTTAAAAGATCCCATTGATGGTTGACTTGTCTTAGGAGTTGTTTTAACTCCTTTTCTTTCTGCATCTCGCATTTTCTCAAAGACATTATTTCCTTCTAGTGAATCCATTTCAGGCCAGTCGATTACAAAAGGAACTACAATAAATCCATATTTCTCAACTAGTTCATTTGTTATTGAAGCACTTTGTCCGATAACGATTGTTGTTTTTTTCATATTTTTTTTATTATTCTTGCCATGCTAAAACTAATGAGTTGGGGCCAATATGACCTCCTATTGGAAAACAAGTGAGGTTAATAAAGGCAACTTCCGTATTCTTTAAAGAAAGAACCATTTCTTTTAATTTTTGTGCCTGATTGTCATCATCTGCATGAGTGATAGCAACTATAATTTTTTTGCCACCCTCTCTTGCTTTCTTTGTTGATTTTTCAAATTCTTCAAATAATGCTGATGATAAATCAGAGATGTTTCTTTTAATTCCAGCAATAGATAGTTTGCCATTCTTCATTCCAAATATGGGCTTGATGGACATTTTTTCTGCTCTTTGCATCATTGCTGGCACAAATCTTGGGAACCTTCCACTTGCCTCAAGCCACTTAGGACTATGATATGCTCCTAAAAGCTTTGTTCTCTCGATGCTTTCTTTAATTTTAGCATTAATCTCTTGACTATTAAAGTTATTTTTTATTAATTCTATTATTTTTAATGCAACAAGACCTTCTCCAGCGCTTCCATTTAATGAATCAATAATATGAACTTTGTCTTGGAACTCTTTTTGTAGAAACTTTTTTGCTTGAACTGCTGAATTATATGTTCCTGACAGCTTTGAAGATATTGTAACACAGAAAATCTCTTCAAATTCATTTAATTTTTCCTTAAAGACACTAAGAAAATCATTGATTGATGGTTGGCTTGTTTTAACCGTGCTTGATATTCCGCTTTTTTCTGCTTCTCTTGTTTTTTGGTATATGTTTCCAGGTAAGTCCTTCAGCTCTTGAAGATCAATTTTGAATCTAGCAATACCAATCTTGTATTTTTCAATTAATTTTTCTGTTAGATCAAATGCTTCGTCGCCGACTAATCCTATTTTCATATATTTTCATATTGCCAACTTAAGACAATTGTGTTTGGTCCTGTGTGAGCACCTAATACAATATCAAGCAGGTCAATATTTTTAATCTCAACATTATTTTTACTTTCAATTAAGCTTTTTAATTTGTTAGCTTGTTCGGGATTGTCTCCGTGAGATATAATAACACTTATCTTTTCTTTTATTCCATTAGTTTTCTTTTCAAATTCTTCAAATAATGGAGTAGCTAGATCAAAGAAGTTTCTTTTGATTGAGTAAGGCCTAATTCTCTTATCCTTTACGCACATTATTACTCCAATTTTCATTTGTTTCATTTTTTGAAGTCCATAGGGTAATATTCTAGGCATTCTTCCTCCAGCAAAAAGCCATTTAGGGTCGTCATAGACGAAGATTAGAAAGTTATTTTTAATATGCTTACTAAACCTTTCTATAATCTTATCCAATTGTAAATTATTTTTAATGTCTTTTACGATTTCCATCATTAATAGTCCCTGGGCACCACTTCCTGTTTCAGAATCCAGTATTATTATTCTCTCACCATCTTTTCCTAAGAACTTTTGCGCTTGTATCGCTGCATTATGTGCCCCTGAAGCACCAGAAGTAAAAGACAAGTGAATTACTTTCTCGTATTCGCTCAATTTATTCTTAAAGGCAGTTAAGTATTTTTGTAGCGATGGTTGAGATGTTTTTACTCCTCCCTTTTTGCCAAGTTTCTCTCCTGTTCTTTGTTTTTCAAAAATATGCCCTTCGATTGATTCAAGCTCTCCTAAATCAATATGAAAATCTATAATATCAATATCATTCTCTTTAATAAAATTTTTTGACAAGTCGCCACTGGAATCTATTGTTAATCCTATTTTTTGCATATTATTTAATAATCCAACCAACAAGCAAACTTTGTGGACAAGCGTTAATACTTGTGATGGGATCGGTTATGTTTATAAATGAAATATCTGTCTTTTTAATTCCTTTTAATAGTTTCTTAAGCTTTTCTGCTTCTTTTAGATTATCTCCATGAGCAATAACAGCTCTAATCCTCTTGCCACTTTCAACCTCTTTCTTAGAGTTTTTTTCTATTCTTTTAAAGGCCGCTTCTGCAAATTCGTTATTTCTAACGTTCTCAGCTTGAATTATTTTGCCTTTTCTCATTTCTCCTAAAGAATATCGTGGACTTCTGTTAAACCAAGAGGACTTCTTTTCCTTATTCCACCAATCATTTTTCTCAACGACGCAATAAAGATTAACTTTTTCAATGATCTGATCAATTTTTCTAACGATCTCATCTATTTTTCTTTGTTCCGCAATCATTTCAAGAGCTTCTAGAATTAGAATTGATTGCCCAGCACTAATGTTCCTTGAGTCGATAATGTAAATATGTCCCTTCTCCTCTTCGCTTAACAGTTCCTTGCCTTTAATAGCAGAATTATAATTATCAGAAAGCTCTGATGAAGAAGTAATACATAATACATCATCAAATTTCTGAAGTTGTGTTTTATATGACTCCATAAAGAACTCTGGAGAAATTGGATCAATCTTGGGACAGCTAGTAATTCCCTTCTCTTTTGCATCTTTAATTCTTTGGCAAATGTTTTCACCAGCAACTTCTTCCCCTTCTTCCCAAATAATTCTTAAGGGAATAATCTCTATATCGTAGTGATTAATAATTTTTGAGCTAAGTCCAGCCCTTTCATCAGTTACTACACCAATAGAAACATTTTCTACTGACTTTTGACCAGTAACTTCTTTTGTCATGTCTTCAATTCTAAGATTTTCAATGTTCCCCATTTTTTTAATAATATCTCTTACCTCATAAGGCATGTCGGTGTGAATATGTATTTTAGTTCTGTTTCCTATTTTAATAACATCTAGACAATTGCCAAGATGATTTAATTTCTCTCGAACTTGGCTTTGATCATAATATCCATCATCAAGCAAAGCTACAACTTCATACCTATTAGAAAGTATTTGTATGAATCTTTTAGGTCTCATGATTTCTACTTCTTTTTCAGCTTTTATAACAAACGGATCCTCTTGTTCTTTTAGAGTATCTAAGTATGTTTCTAATATCATTAGAAATCCCAATCCTCCTGCATCAACAACTCCTGCTTTCTTAAGAACTTCCATTTTGTTAGGCGTGTCTAGCAAGGCTTCATTAGCTTTCTCTATGGCAAAGTAAAAGTTCTTAACAATGTCTTTTTCTTCCTTTGAGCATTCTTTGACCGCTAGGGCAAAAGCTTTAATGACATCAAGCATTGTTCCTTCTTTTGGGTCTTGAATTGAATCTTTTGCTCTTTCGTAGCCTTTTTCGAAGGCAATACCCATCTTCTCTGCACTTAATTCCTTTTCCTCGGCAATACAAGGAAAAAATCCTGCTAGAAATCCAGTATAAATAATCCCTGTATTTCCTTGAGCGGCGGTAAGGGCTCCATCTAAAACACTGTCTGATAATTCAGCGATGCTTTCGAATTCCTTATTTTCGATATTATCTTTTATTCCCTTTAGGGTTGCTGAAAGATTCGTCCCTGTGTCTTGGTCTGGAACCGGGAAAACATTAATCTTGTTTATCTGTTCTTTGTCTCTCTCTATTCTCTCGCTTGAGAATAGAAGCATCTTTTTAAGTTCGTTTTGCGATATATAATCCATATTACTTTATTTTCTTTTCAATATCCTCCAGTGTTTTTCTTGCCATTTCCTTGCCTCCTAGACCAAAAGCAATGCTTACAGTTAAAACAATAAGAGTGATAAAGCCAATGAATATTATTAAGATAAGAGTCTGAACAATCTGTAATTGGTATAGTATTGCTAGTATAGCAACTATCCAAACGCTAGTAGAAAAGACATTGCCCAGAAAACTAGAATAAGTAAGCTTCTCTTCTCTAAAGTCACCAACTATGATTTTCTTACTGAAATCAGCAATAAAGACAGCGATAATAAAAATAATGATGGATATGAAGATATTTGGATAATACCCTATTATTCCCCCTATTATATTTCCAATAATTGATAGTGAGAGTATGTCGAGCGCAAGAACTATAAATAAAAGCAATAAGTAGATTTGAGTTATTGTTCCAAAGAAACGTGAAACGTCTAGTTTTGCATCGAACCTATTAAAAAACTCTTGCCAGCCCAAAGATCCAAGAACTTGGTTGAGCCTTATTTTGTTTAGGTAATAAGAAACGATATCCCTTACTTTACCAGAAAGGTAAAAGCCTAAAAAGATGATTACGACCGCCCAAATTATATTTGGAAGTCCCTTCATGAATTCAATGAAAAATGATTCTAGCATATTTATTTATTATTAATTATTACAATTTGATATTATATTACCACTTTGCTTTGTGCAAGTCCAAGTTGTACCCAATTCTATTGAATAAAACATGTATGAAAAATGTCAATACAAAAAGAGTGGTCCAGAAAGTAAAAGGTAGTCCAATTATTGGTTGAATAAAGACAAAGGCACCAATCACGTAATTGGTTTGATCAAATGGTATAAATGCTGTTCCTGGCTTTAGTCTTAGCCTTCTCTTGATGAAAGCGAAAAACAAATCACCAAAAACAATGCCCATCGCAAGGAGTATTCCTAGCAACCAGCTTGAAACAAAAAAACTATTTATTCCAATAACAGTTAAAAAAGGAAGATGGAAGTGATTATTGATCCAAAAGAATAATTGAAAAAGCAGTGTACAAATTGAAATCTCACAAATTAGTCCCCTCCAAGTTTTATGGGTTCCTAGTATTGGAATACCCTTAATCGTTCTTCCTCCGTCAATTGGTCTATTGAATCGGTTCAAAACATTAAAAGTATTAGCTAGAGGTGGAGAAGCATTAGCAATATATGCTGGTATAAAGAAGTAAATACAAGATACTATATATAGCAATGTAATCATAGCGATATTATGACACATTATTAATTATTTAACAATTTTCTTTTCTTCCCCCTTTATTAAGCGTTTTATATTCTCTCTATGGGCCCAATATATCATAACAATACAGAATAGCCCCAAATAGAAGTAAGCTAATGATTGGGTCTCAAACCAGAACCAAAAAGGAATTAATAAAATAATTAAAAGATTTGTCAAGCTCATAATCTTGATTAATTTAAGCATAACTATCCAGATTGCTAAGAAAGCTAATGCTTTCCATCCAGTAATATAGATAATGGCTGCAAAAACAGTTGAAACAGCTTTGCCTCCTTTAAAGTTAAGCCATATAGAGAAAACATGACCAATCATGGGTGCAATTATAACGAAAAGCATATGCCAATTATTAGAAATGTATAAACTAGCTATATATATAGGTAGGAGTGCTTTGAATACATCTAAGAAAGCAACCAATAAGGCATATTTGAATCCGAGAGATCTGGACACATTGGTGGCTCCTGTATTGCCACTTCCCTCTTTTCTGATATCAATTTTCTTTAGTTTTGCTATTAAATAGCCAAAAGGAATTGATCCTAGCAAATAACCCGTAATTATGAAAAAAGCTAATGTTATATATTCTTGCATATTCTTATTATTTATGATGTTTCACGTGAAACATCGTTAATTATTATTTTCTTAAATGATTCTGGACAAGACCTTGTCCACTTGGACAAATAATCTGTCCACTTGGACACAATGTGGACACATTCTGGACAACTTGGACACAATGTGGACAACTTGGACACGATTCTGGACAAAGCGTTTCTAAAAGAAAGTTATATTCAAATGTTTCACGTGAAACAATACAAACCTCTTATGGATTATTCTATGAATGTTTCACGTGAAACATTATGAAACCCAGTATTTTTCTTTTGTTTCTTTATCTTCCTTAAATATTACTTCATTCTTAGATTCTTTAGCTTTTTTTGCTAGGCTTTCTATTGTTTTATCGTCCAGCTTAGACAATTCATCCAATCTTTCTTTTAAGTACTTCTTATTGTTTCTTTTAGGCTCATTTAGAACGTCATCAAGCAATATATCAAGAATCATGCCTACTTTAGGAGATGGTTTAATGTTAAGGGTATCCATTACCTTCTTTCCGTTTATTTTAAGCATTTTAACTGAGATTGGGTCCTTTGAAACCTTTTCAATCATATACTTTAAGTGTCTCATTTTGTATGGTTCAGCTTTTGGGCAACCAGAACCAATCCTATCACACATTCTAAGTTGTAATAACTTTTCTACGCTTTCCAGACCTACGTTCTTAACTAGCCTTCTAACGGATGATTCTCCCACTTCATCTACATTATAGTAGAAAAGATGGTATCTAACTAAATTAACAATACTATGTGCTTCTTTTTTAGGAAGTTTAAGGCGATTTACTATCTTTTCGGTCATTTTAGCCCCAACAACTTCATGGTTATAGAAGGTTGCTGATTCTCCGTGTCCTCTTTTTGTTCTTGGTTTGCCAATATCATGTAATAAAGCGGCCATTCTAACATCAAAATCGAAATCTTTTCTAGTGGAATAAGCTAGTGATTCTAGATTATGTTTGTAACAGTCGTAAATATGGTGCTTGTTTTGTGCAACTGAACAACCTTCTTCTAATTCAGGTATGATATATGTTAATAAGCCACTATTTCTTAATGATTCTATGCCTTTTACAGCATTCTCGCTCATTATAATCTTAATTAATTCATCCCTGACCCTTTCTGGAGATACTTTCTTAAGTAATTTAGAATTGTTTTTAATAGCATTTAGAGTCTTTTCTTCTATTGTCCAATCAGAACCCAAGACAGCCTCAAGCCTAATTGCACGCATTATTCTAAGAGCATCTTCTGAAAATCTATCATTTGGCTCATTAACGGTGTGAATAATCTTCTTTTTTAGATCTTCTTGGCCATTAAACAAGTCAATTATGTCAAAATCACCGTTTTTAGGGGATATAGCAATAGCATTTATGGTAAAATCTCTTCTTTTCAGGTCTTCATCTATAGTTTTCGACCAGGTTACTTTGTCTGGATGACGACTATCACTGTAAGTAGCTTCATTCCTATATGTTGTGATCTCAACAATCTCAAAATCACCCTTTTTTAATGGAAAAGCTACTCCAACGGTGCCAAAATCATTTTCATAAAATGTTTTAATGTTTTTGTCAAGGAAGACTGATTGAATTTGTTCGGGGGTGGCATTTGTTGTAATGTCCCAGTCGTTTGGCTTAGCGCCCCTCAACAAATCTCTAGTACAACCGCCAACAATATAGGCTTCAAATTTTTCTTTTTGAAGTTGCTCTATGCAGAAGAGAACTTTCTTAGGAATTAGTTTAATATTAATTTTCATTGTATACATATATTATATTAAATATTTCTACTTGACAACTATTTTTGATCTGTTAATATATTAATACGATGAGGAAGTAAGAAGTTTTTTGATTGGTCGGATGGTTCCGACTTTTTTATTAAAGTAATAAATAATTAAATAAGTAAATAAAATTAAATATGGATTTTCAATCATTTTTATCTGCAATAAATCAGATATCTGAAGAAAAAGGATTATCTTCAGAAAAAATCATAGAAACAGTAGAACATGCTTTAGCTTCAGCGTACAAAAAAGAATATGCTAAAAGGGGGCAGATCATTAAGGCAAAGATTAATCCTAAGAATGGCAAAACAGAATTCTCAAGAATAATGTTAGTAGTAGATGATACAATGGTATATATCCCTGAGAGGGTTGAGGGTGAAGAAGAAGAAACATTTAAAGTAGGTAAGAGTTATAGACCAACAGAAGAAGAGCTTAATTCAGAAGAACCAAAAGAAGAGAACACTGAAAGAAGAGTGAGATACAATGAAGAAAAACACTTACTAATAGAAGAAGCAAAAAAGAAGGGCGATAAAGTTGAGCCAGGAGAAGAAATAGTTACATTATTAGAACCAAAAGAAGATTTCGGTAGAATTGCTGCTCAAACAGCAAAGCAAGTTGTTTTACAAAAGATTAGAGAAGCTGAAAAAGAAATTGTCCTAGAAGAATACAAGTCAAAAGAAGGGGAGATTGTTTCTGGAATTGTTCAAAGAATTGAAGGATCAAATATTTACTTTGATATTGGTAAGTCCCTTGGTGTTTTGCCAAGAGAGGAGCAGATAAGAGGGGAATTCTATAAAGAAGGTCAAAGATTAAAGTTATATATCCTAAGGGTAGATACAACTCCAAGGGGGCCAGTGATACTATTGTCAAGAAGTTATCCAAAACTAATATCTAGACTATTTGAATTAGAAGTTCCCGAAATACAAACGGGTCAATTAGAGATTAAATCTATTGCAAGAGAGCCAGGATCAAGAACAAAGATAGCAGTTAGTGCGCAAAGTGATGAAATTGATGCTATTGGTTCAATGGTTGGACAAAGAGGAGTAAGAGTTACTGCAGTAATGTCAGAGTTAGGAGGAGAAAAAATTGATATTATTGAATACAATGAAGATCCAGTTAAGTTCATATTGAATTCATTATCACCAGCAAAGATATCTGATGTTATAACAGGAGAAAACAATGCAGCCATCGTTGTTGTTCCTCAAGACCAATTGTCTTTAGCAATAGGAAAAGATGGTCAAAATGTTCGCTTAGCAGCTAAATTAACTGGTTGGAAATTAGATATTAAAGGGGAAGGAGAGCAGGCTGAAGAAGAAGAGCTAGACATTGACGAAGAAGAAGTTGAAGAAACTAAAGAAGAAAATTAATTATGAAATACGAAATTAAAGAAACAACAGCAACTAAAAAGAAAGTAGAGATTGAAGTTTCTGCTGAGGACTTTGCTGGTTATTATGCTAAGGCATTAAAGGAAATATCAGCTGATGCAGAAATACCTGGTTTTAGGAAAGGCAAGGTTCCAGAAAATATGGTTGAAGACCGTGTCACTAAAGAAGGTGTTTTGTCTGAAGCAGCAGAAATCGCTATAAGGGAATCATGGGCTGAGTTCTTAAAGGAAAGCAAGGAAGAAGCAATATCTCAACCACAAGTAGAAGTTATTAAAATAGCAAAAGACAATCCACTTGTTTTTACAGCTGAATTTGAAATATTACCTCAAATTGAGTTACCTAAACTTGATTCTGTAAAAGTAGAGAAAAAAGAAGTGGATGTGAGTGATAAGGAAGTTGAAGATGCTATCAAATGGATTCAACAATCAAGAGCTAAGTATTCAGAAAAGATGACTGAGGCAGAAGATGGTGACTTAGTTGAGTTTACTTTTTTTTGTCTAAGCATTGAAAACGACCCTGAAAAACAAGATAGAATTGTTTTAGGAAAAGGTCACTATATAGAAGGCCTTGAAGATGCTCTTAAAGGAATGAGAAGGGAAGAGGAAAAGGATTTTGAAACATCTGACCCAAGAAAGAAGGAAGTTAAGATTAAAATACACGTTAAGGTTGATTCAATCAAGAAAATGGAGCTTCCTGAAGTTAATGATGAATGGGTCAAAGGTCTTGGTGCATTTGATACAGTAGAAGAATTAAGAAAAGACATCAAGGAAGGTGTTAAGAAAGACAAAGAAGTGGCAGAACTACAAAAACTAAGGGAGGAGGCGATTAAAAAATTGGCGGAGAAGGTAGAGATAGAAATTCCTCAAACACTAGTTAAGAGGGAACAGGACTTTATGCTTAACAATATCAAAGAAAGGTGCTTGTCTGAATTAAAAATTACCTTTGAAGAATACTTAAAACAAGTTAAAAAAACAGAAGAAGAAATAACTAAAGAATTGGAGAAAACAGCGAAAGATAAGGTAAAGGGATTCTTAGTCTTGCATCAAATCATTAAAGATGAGAAAATAGAAGCAACAGAAGAAGAAGTCACAGAGAAGATAGAAGAAATGCTTAATCAATATCCTAACAAGGAAGAAATTAAAAAGACAATGGATGAAGCTCAGGTTAGACTATATATAGAAGACGAGCTAAAAAGAGAAAAAGCTTTCAAATTGTTAGGATGCTAATAATATAAAGAAAAATGTTAATACCAACAGTAATTGAAAAATCACCAACAGGAGAAAGAGCGTATGATATTTACTCTAAACTCCTAGAAAGAAGAATCATTTTCTTAACAGGTCAATTTAATGATGCAATGGCAAATTCAATAGTTGCCCAGCTTTTGTATTTAGCATCAAAGGACTCTGATAAAGATATACAGTTATATATTAATAGTCCTGGAGGATCAGTAACAGCCGGACTAGCAATCTACGATACAATGCAATATATCAAGCCAGATGTTTCGACAGTAAGTATTGGATTGTCTGCCTCAATGGGCGCAATGATATTGGCTTCGGGAGCAAAGGGAAAAAGATATGCATTGCCTAACGCAGAAATATTACTTCATCAAGTAATGGGGGGTGCTAGGGGACAGGCTTCTGAAATTGAAATTACGGCAAAGCAAATAATCAGAATTAAGGAAGAAATGAATAAGATATTATCTAAGCATACTGGCCAACCATTATCTAAAATATCTAAAGACACTGATAGAGACTTCTACTTAACAGCAAGTGAGGCAAAAGAATATGGAGTAATTGATAAAGTTATTAAGTCTCAAGAAGCTTTAATCTCTAAGTAGTAATAGAATTTAATTGACAACTTTTTTTAAGAAGATATAATAGAATAAAATAGTAAATTTATTTACAAAAGAAGGTCGACAATATTTAAAAAATTTAAAAAAAATGAAGATAAAAATAAAAATGGAAAAACAGAAATTATTAATAATTGTTTTAGTTGTATTAGTGTTAGCTTTGTCATCTTACTTTGCTTTTGATTTTTTTGGTAAGTATAAACAAAAATTAGTATTTCAAGGATACTATATCGCAATTGACGAGGTGATGAATTCTGCTAACAATGAGAATTGCGAACCTTTCTCAGTTTATTATGGAGAAGATACAATAAACTTAGTAAAATTAGATTGCTTAGAGAATCAGAATCTTGGATCTGAAGGAGAGTAGTTAATAATAAAAATTATAAAAATATGGAAGAAAAAAACGAACCAAAGAAATCAAGTAATAAGATTTTCTTAATAATCGGAATCATTATCGTCCTTATTGGTGCTGTTTATGCATTTTCTCTAATGGGAAAATCTAGTGAAAAAGCTCCTATTTCTCAAAATAATCCACAGCAAGGCGCTAATAATCCTAATGGAAATGTTAATGATCCAAATGGTGAAGCAGGAGAATATGTTGATCCTAGCGTTCCAGTTGTTAAGGATGGAGTTATTTATAGTCCAGAAGGTGAGCCTGCAAGAAATGATGTAGAGCCAGGTTCTTCAGGTGCTCCACAACAATCAGCACCAATTAGTCAAAACGAAGCACCAGCAAACTCTATTAAAATAAAGATGACTGCTGAAGGTATAACTCCAGGAGAATTCACAGTGAAAGCTGGATCATTGGTTACTCTTACAGTAACTTCTGGAGATGAATGGACTCATGTATTTGCATTTAAGGATCCATCATTGTCAGCTGTAGCTGTTGGTTTGGCTGGTGGAGAAACAAGAAGTATAACATTTAATGCTCCAAGTAAGAAAGGTGAATATGAAATTTACTGCAATGTTCCTGGGCATGAATCAAGGGGAGAAGTTTCAAAGATGATTGTTAATTAATTATTTAATGATCTCAAGAAAAAGAGGCTATCAGCTTCTTTTTTTTGTTTTGTAATAATTTATATATAAATACAAGAAGATATAATTTACAATAGTTTTTTATGATAACAAGATTTGATTTTTAAAATCTTAATTGTTATAATAATAATAATATTATTTATATTCTTTTAAAGAAGGAAATCATTAATATTCTAATTGAAAAGTAATTTTTTATAAACCTATTTATTAAATTATATTTTTATTTAAAAGTAAAAGATTTTTTAATTGACAATAGTGGTCTTATAGAATTATAATGATAGAAACAATTACGCTAAAAATAATGCCAAAGAAATCTCATTACAAAAAAAGAAATATTTTAAATATAAAAAATAAAAAACTATTTCTTTTCTTAACTTCTGTTTTTTTGTTTTTTAGTGTTTCCTTTTTATCTGCATGGACCGGTCCCCCTGGAGCGCCTCCAAATTGTCCAGCAGGAAGTGTTGGTTGTGCACAATTATTAGATGCCGGAACGGATCAATCAATAGGAGGAATTAAAACATTTACTGGTACTGTAATATTCAATAACCCAATAACTGTAGGTACTCCTACAGCAACAACTCATGCAGTAAGAGCAGATAGATCTATCTCAACAGGATTAGGTCTAACAGGAGGAGGCAATCTTACAGCAGACAGAACCCTAACCGTTGACTCTACTGTAGTAAGAACAACAGGGGATCAATCAATAGGAGGAACTAAGACATTCACAGGAACAGTTATAGTTCAGACTCCTTTATTACCTAACCATGTAACAACCAAGGCATACGTTGATGATCTAGTTGGTGGAGTGGTTGTCCCTGGAGGAAGAACAGCAGGAGATACAGGAGTGGGTTATTTGCTATACGCAGGAACAACCAGAACCGCTGGAAGACTTTATGGAGGAACAACAGCTCCATCAGGAACAACTAGATTAAACTATGATGGCTAC
>Ga0265294_10001804_pt1 | contig 28613 bp, 23 predicted proteins | sample MunlanPumphouse3_FD_192504 | JGI IMG/M metagenome (GOLD analysis project Ga0265294, IMG submission 192504) | Groundwater microbial communities from a municipal landfill in Southern Ontario, Canada - Pumphouse #3 | ecosystem: Environmental > Aquatic > Deep subsurface > Groundwater | place...
TCCATTGCGGAGAATCTTTTGTAGAATCTGCGGTTGGTTTTTCGCAGGGCGGACTCTAGGTCGATTCCCTGCCGGCGGGCAAAGTTTGCCAGTGTGAAAAGAATGTCACCGAATTCCTGCTCTTTTTGCTGCGGGCTGTCTGCCGCTTTGAATTCGCCGATTTCCTCCGCCATTTTCTCGAGTACGCCACTGTCTTCGTTCCAATCGAAACCGACGCGCGCCACCCGCCCTTGTATCGCCTGGCTGTAAGCCAGAGCCGGCATATCCGCCGGAACCCCATCCAGCATAGAGGCTTCTTTTTGACGCTTATTCTTCTTCAGCTGCTCCCAGTTAACGGTAACCTCTTCGGCATTTGCTACCTTAGTCTCTCCGAATACGTGGGGATGCCTGTAAATCAGTTTTTCGTTTATCTTTCTGATAACATCGCTGATAGTAAACTCACTGCTATCAGCCGCTATCCGGCTGTGAAGAACGATTTGTAACAGTAAATCCCCGAATTCCTCCGAGAGCTGTTGGGCATTAGCCTCGTCCATCGCCTCCAGCACTTCGTAAGTTTCTTCCAAAAGGTTCTTCCTAAGCGACTGATGTGTCTGTTTTCTGTCCCAGGGGCAGCCTTGCGGACTGCGCAGCAGGGCAATTATCTCTACCAGTGTTTCAAAACTGTCCAAATTTTTCGATATGGGCATGTTACAACCTCCCTGTCTTATTTCGTAAAGTTATCAAATAGTTATCGAAAAGTTATCATAATCCTGTTTTTTAATGACCGCCGCTAAAATGCGATAGGTCCACTACTAAAACTTGTCATCCCAGAGGGAGCGAAACGACCGGAGGATCTGTGGTGTATAGCCGTTCGTGGTGAGCTTGCAGAACCACAACGGCGGTGGAGTAGTTAAATATACGTTACCCGTTCGTTTGACCCTCCGACACGCTCGGCGAACGGGTAAAAAAGTTCCGCTCTCCCCAAAGGTCTAGGCCGGCTTACCGGAATGAAATCCACCTAAAATTATGACGGTAGTACCGAGCCGGCAAACTGTCTCTGTCCCCTTAAAAACTCCACAGATGACATCGGCTTCTTACCTTCCATTTGGAGCGTGACTATTTTTAATATGCCTTTTCCGGTCCCGATACCCGCGCTACCGTCCGGTAGTATTACCACCTTTCCGACATCGGCATCGGCACTCACGGATTGAGGCAAGGCTTCGATAATCTTCATATTTTTCCCCTGCCAGCATGTATTGCAACCGGGCTTGGGATAATAAGCGCGTACTTTACGCCCGATATTCTCTGCCGGCTCCGACCAATCGATTTCGCCTGATTCCCTGGTTATGGTACTAAAGTAATTAGCTGCCGAATCGTCCTGCGGACGAGGTGAAATCCCTCCCTTTATCCAATCAGGCAGGATTTCAAGCAGCAGAAAAGCCCCCAGAAGAGAGAGCTTATGTGTAAGTATGCCGGTATTGTCATAACCGAGAACAGGTATCTGCGCCTGTGAGATTACCGGACCGGTATCCAATCCTTTATCCATCTGCATTATACTGACTCCGGTAAAGCTGTCTCCGTTCAGTATCGATGCCGCCACCGGTACCGCTCCGCGGTATTTGGGCAGTAGTGAGGGGTGGATATTGATACATTTATATTTCGGCAAATCCAACACTGCTTGTGTAAGTATCTGCCCGTAGGCTGCTACCACAATGATATCCGGTTTCAAAGCTGCCAGCTGCTCAAAGGACTGCTCTTTTTTCAGGCTGTCGGGTTGTATTACCTTTAACCCGAGTGAAAGAGCTTCCTGCTTTACGGGAGATAAAGCCATCCTGCAACCGCGCCCGGCGGGCTTATCCGGCTGGGTATAGACCGCTATAACCTGATAATCATTTAGTACCAGCAGCTTTAGTACCGGCACGGCAAAATAGGGTGTTCCCATAAAAACGATACGCAAGGCTCTCCTCCGTTGAATAGATTCTAACACCCCGAGGCCTTACTAACAACTAATGTTTTACGTAACGCTAGAATATTTTCCCATAGACTTCCCGACCATAGCTAAAAGTGAGCATTTCAAAGAAAAACAGAGCTAGAGAGACCTTGCGACAAGTAACATAGTTAAAAATCGGCTAACAATTATAATAAAATGCCTTGCCAACGCTGATTGCCTCCTGATAACCTGAACAAGGTTTTTCATTAACAACCTTCTTTTCTGGAAAACCCTGATACAGTTAACTACCGACCCGGATTTTTTGGGTTTTTCGGGCTCCGATAGCCCGGATTATTTAAAACACGACATTTTTAAATAGGTATAATTTTGAGGTTTTAACAAGCCGTATCTGAATGAAGAGTAAGTATATTGTTTGGGAGATAGTATTTTTATAATGAGGTCGGCACAAGAAATCTGGGAAGCTGCACTGGGCGAGCTACAGCTGCAAATAAATAAACCCAACTATCAAACGTGGCTACAGGAAACCGAGGGTATAGAGTTCAGAGACGGACATTTCTATATCGGTACTCCCAATACCTTTGTTGCTGAATACCTTGAAAAAAACCAGCGTTCCCTGATTGAAAAAACGTTGATTGGCCTCGTTAAAAGCAAAGTTGTAGCTCACTTTCAGGTCAGCTCTATTCAACCGGAACCGACCGACGGATATGCCTACCGTGAAACGCCGCAGGCTATCGATTCTCAAATATCCGACTTTAACCCTAAATACACATTCGAATCCTTTGTTGTGGGAAACTCGAATCAGCTCGCTTATGCCGCGGCGCAGTCAGCGGCGCAGAATCCCGGTGAAAGCTACAATCCGCTTTTTATTTACGGGGGTTCGGGGCTGGGAAAAACACACCTGTTGCAGGCTATCGGGCATACCCTGCAGGCCAGACGTGCCAGTGTACTGTATGTCAGCGGAGAGCAGTTTACCAACGAATTTATTGATGCCATTCGTCACAGGACAACCGGTGAGTTCCGTGATAAATACCGCAGTGTCGATGCCCTGATGGTGGACGATATCCAGTTCATCAGCGGCAAAGAGCAAACGGAAGAGAGTTTCTTTCATACTTTCAATGAGCTACATAACTCCAACCGTCAAATCATCGTAACCAGCGATAAACTGCCCCAGTCGATGCCGGGCATGGAAGAACGCCTGCGTTCCCGTTTCGAATGGGGTTTAACCGTCGATATTCAACCTCCCGACCTGGAAACCCGCCTGGCTATACTGCAGACTAAAGCTGAACAGGCAGATACCGAAATAGCTATCGATGTACTGGAAATGGTAGCCCAGCAGGCGCGCCGTAACATCAGGGAGCTGGAAGGCAGCCTCAATCGCATCATAGCTTATGCCAAATTACTGCGCTCACAGATTACACGTGAAGTCGCTACAAAAGCCCTAACCAATATTAACGGAAACAGGGAAACGCGCGGGCAGATATCTCATATAAAACTGCTTGATACGGTTGCAGATTATTTCCAACTGGAACCGGAAATCATCATCGGCCCCCGCAGAGATAAAGAAGTGGCACTCGCCAGACAGATATCAATGTACCTGTTAAAACAACAGGACGGTTACTCGCTTTCTGAAATCGGCAAATTAACCGGAGGCAGGAATGCCTCCACCGTCAGTCACGCCTGTGAAAAAATAGCGCAGGATATCGAAAACAACCCGATACTGAAACGCAAGGTACGGGACATTCAGTCATCCCTCAAAACCGATTAAGCCGTCCTAAGTTTTTAAAAATCCGCAGACTTTTACCCTATGTAATATCTTTATCATAATATGCCTTTTTTTGCCTTACTTTTGCAGAAACAGAGGCTTTTCTTTGATAACTCCATTACGTTTTCGATAACCGGAAAATAGCTAAAGCCGGTTATTGGCATTATTTATAAAAATAAATGTCGTCAGCTATAAATAACCGTTATGCTCATATTACCACTGTTATTAGATATAACAAAGATTAAATGATATTGTATATACTTATGATATAATTATATTTGATAACTTCATGACCTTCATTTTCTGTTCTGCTATATATTAAATATCTTAGATGTATTATATTTAATAAAAGTATCGGTTGGATAAAAGGATGGCAAACGGATCCTTTCAGTCAGTGGAACTTCGCGATTTATAGAACAGATGAGTTTTTACTTTTTATAACTATAATATTAAAGGAATAGTCTGTTATGCTGAGCCGGAGCATTTAAAAGAGCGGTTTTAAAAAAGGAATAAAAATGTTTGATAGAGTTGAAATTATAGTGAGAGCCGGTAACGGCGGTGACGGAGCCGCAAGTTTCCGTCGCGAAAAATTCGTTCCGCTTGGAGGACCGGATGGGGGTGACGGAGGTCGTGGCGGCAGTGTCATTATCCGCGCAGATGATGATGTCAGTAATCTAAACTACTTTCGCCAGCACCGAGCATACAGCGCCGATAGTGGTAAGAACGGCTCAAGCCAGCGTAAATCGGGTAGAAGCGGAGCTGACCTGATATTGAAAGTCCCGCCGGGAACCATTGTTTCCGAAAAATTAGAAGAAGGCGACGATATTGTACTGGCAGATTTAAGGGAAAAAGGCCAGGAAGTGGTGGCGGCGGCCGGCGGTGGGGGAGGACTTGGAAACAGTCATTTTGCATCTTCCATAAATCAGGCACCTGTTCTGGCACAAAAAGGAGAAGAGGGTGAGCAAAAAAACGTTATCCTGGAGTTGAAGCTGATCGCGGATGCCGGAATTGTGGGCTATCCCAACGTTGGTAAGTCTTCACTGGTGGCGGCGGCTTCGGCGGCTCATCCCAAAATTGCCGATTATCCCTTTACAACGCTGGAGCCGGTGCTGGGCACTGTTATGGTAGGACATCAGACCTTCGTTCTGGCGGAGATTCCGGGTCTTATTGCGGAGGCAAGTCTCGGGAAAGGTCTGGGCCACGATTTTTTAAGGCACGTGGTCAGAACAAGGCTGCTGGTCCACCTCTTAAACGGAGATTCGCCATCACCGGTCGATGATATGATTCAGGTGAACAACGAACTCAGTGTCTTCGATTCGGCGCTCGGTAAGAAGCCGCAAATAGTAGCCGTCAATAAAATCGATTTGCCGCAGGTCAGGGAGCAGATGCCGGAAATCAGAAAGGTTTTTAAGGGAATCGGCATTAAGGTACATTTTATTTCCGCGTTTACCGGAGAAGGGGTTCCCGAGTTGATGGCGGAGGTTTTAAAAGAGCTTGAGCGCATCACGCCGCAGGAAGAGGAGCCGGCTACCGAAGAGTCGTTTGCCGTCTTTCATCCGCAGCCGAGGGGAGATACCAGAATTACACGTGACGGAGATGTCTTCGTTATAGAAAATAAAAGCCTGGAGCGCATTATAGAAGGGACCGATGCCACAAAAACTGAGGCAAAACGTCAGCTTATCGGTCTTTTAAACCGGCCTCATACCAGAAAAGCGCTTGAGAGAGCCGGCGCCAAAACGGGGGACAGGGTGCGCTGCGGCAGTTTCGAATGGCGGTGGTGATAAAATGAGATTAGCTGTTCTGGGAGGTACCTTCGACCCTATTCACAACGGGCATATCCTTATGGCTGAAACGGCGCTATCGCAGCTCGATCTGACGGAAGTTTTATTCATACCGGCCGGCAATCCGCGTTTTAAGGGCAATGAATCGGTCAGCGACGCGGCTCATCGCTTCGAGATGGTAGAACTGGCAATAGCTGGGAAGCCCTCATTTCAATTATCCGCTATGGAAATAGAGCGGGGAGGGGTAACCTATACAGTTGATACTTTGAGAGAGCTTAAAAGCGGTTTGGAGTTGCAGGATGAGCTTTTCTTTATTATGGGGTGGGGCAGTTTAGCAGAACTCCCTTTATGGTATCAGCCGGTAGAAATAATATCACTTTGTAAGCTGATTGTGGTGCCGAGAGCAGGCTTCCCGAAGCCGGATTTAACACAGCTGGAAACAGATGTGCCCGGAATCTCAGACAGGGTAATAATGCTTGATGAGCCGCAGATAGAAATTTCTTCATCCGATATAAGGGAAAAAGTTAAAAACGGCAAGGATATCAGGGGGCTGGTACCGGATGCGGTTGCCGATTACATTGCCGAAATGGGATTATACCGGTAAAACGGATTGGGCAAAGTCCCGGTTGGGTTTGTAAAAAGAAAACATTCAGATTGATCGCCGCAGTTATGGATTTAGATAATCCATGCATACTGAGTATAACAGTAACATTAGCGCGTCTTTGCCTGTCCCGACTTGCCGGGACTTTGTATTGTTGAGTGTTTTTCGTAATAACATTAACCAATTATCATGCTGGATCCTTGATGGTTAAGCAAAGCCTTTTTTAATCGCGGGATTTCGCTTCGGTTTCAGGAAATCAACATCCGGGATGGGGCAATTAAGTTGCATTGCAGGGATTGCTTCATTTTTCCTTCGGAAAAACTCGCAAAGACGATTTGTAAATAAAGAAAAGAACTACCACTTCGTAATTCTCTCCATTTCACAAAGGGAGAGAAAGAGGGATTTTGGCAAATTGACGGAATAGATGGAGCAATATGCAACAAATCTCCCTCACTCCCTCTTTTCCAAAGAGGGAAGATCTTGATTGTCATACTGACTTTGCACATTAGCTACGCTAAGTATAAGTGACGGTTAATCGAAGTACCGATATTACGAGATTGGCTTGTCGAACCCGAAGTACCCTTTAGGGTGATAGCGTTGTTAAAACCATTAGTCTAATTCCGTTAAAATCCTTCGACAGGCTCAGGATGAACGGTAACTTTTTTGTCGTGCTGGAGTTCGTTAAGAATGAATGGCGCGGCAAGCTCTACCGATTGATGCATTTATAAATACCTTTTATTGAATAAAAGACGCATTAGCAAGAGAAAGAATGGTGGGGTGGGGCTTTATAGCAGCCTTATATGTGCTTCAAGATATGAAGGCTGGAGGCATAACCTCGGATTTCACCGCCGGGCTAGATATCCAGGTTTTTGACGCTCTTGGCATGTGCCTGAATGAAGGCTTTGCGGGGAGGAACCTCTCCGCCCATCAGCATATTGAATACCTCGTCCGATTTGGCGGCATCTTCTATATTGACCCTAAGCATGGTGCGCGTTTCCGGGTTCATAGTGGTATCCCATAACTGCTCGGCGCTCATTTCACCGAGACCCTTGTATCTCTGAACCTCTACTTTTTTAGACTCCCGCTTCATTTTTTGCAGAATAAGGTCTTTATCAGGGTCGGTATAAACCCATTGCGAAGTCTTTCCCGCCTTGATTTTATAAAGGGGAGGCTGTGCGATATACAAATGCCCGTTGTGAATCAATTCCGGCATATGCCTGAAGAAAAAGGTCAAGAGCAGGGTACGGATATGAGCTCCGTCCACATCTGCATCAGCCATAAGAACAACACGATGGTAGCGCAGTCTCGCAAGGTCCATTGAATCGTCAATACCGCTGCCGAGAACGGTTATCATATTGCGGATTTCTTCGCTGGAAAGGATTCTCTCCATAGAAGCCTTTTCTACATTGAGGATTTTGCCCCTCAAAGGGAGTATCGCCTGGAAACGGCGGTTGCGCCCTTCCTTGGCGGAGCCTCCGGCTGATTGTCCTTCTACCAGGAACAGTTCGCAGAGAGATGGGTCTTTTTCCGAGCAGTCGGCAAGTTTACCGGGCAGTGTCCCGGACTCAAGGCTGTTTTTACGGATAACCAGGTCCCTGGCTTTCCGGGCGGCTTCACGAGCTTTAGCGGAAGTGAGGCATTTGTCGATGATTTTCTTGGCTTCGTCCGGATGCTCTTCCAGGTAAAGAGAAAGCCCCTCGACAACGATGCTTTCCGTTACACTCTTGATTTCAATGTTTCCCAGTTTTCCCTTGGTCTGTCCTTCGAATTGGGGTTCGGATAATTTAACGCTGATTACAGCGGTAATCCCTTCTCTGGTATCGTCTCCGACCAGATTGGGGTCGCCGTCTTTAAGTATTTTGTTTTTATGTGCATAGTCATTAAGCACACGTGTCAATGCCGAACGGAATCCGGTCAGGTGGGTTCCGCCGTCTACGGTATTGACGCAGTTGGCGAAACTGAGTGTGTTATCGGTATAACCGTCGTTATACTGGATAGCCGCTTCGACAACGGTGCTATTTTCCTGTTTGCATATATATATCGGTAACTTGTGAAGTACCGCTCGGTTGCGGTTTAGATGGCGTACAAATCCTATAATACCGCCCTCGAAATAAAAAGTCTGTTCACGGTCCGATTTTTCATCGTAAAAAGAAATTTCCAGCCCTTTATTCAGATAGGCAATTTCACGGAAGCGGTCGTTTAGGGTGTCGAAGTCATATTCTTCTTCGGTAAATATTTCCTTATCGGCGACAAATCTGATGGTGGTCCCTGTTCCCTCGGCTTCGCCGATTTCCTCCACCCTTTTTTGAGGAATGCCTTTTTTGTATTCCTGGTAGTATTCTTTACCGTTGAGCTTAACCCATACTTCCAAACGCTCCGATAGAGCATTTACCACCGATGAGCCTACGCCGTGCAGGCCGCCGGATACCTGGTAGGTTTTTCCGCCGAATTTGGCTCCGGCATGCAGTACCGTCAGAACCGTTTCCAGCGCCGATAATTTGGTAGTGGGGTGGATATCGACGGGAATACCGCGCCCGTTATCCTTCACTGTAACAATGTTATCTTTGTCGATGTGAATTTTTATCTTGTCACAGTAGCCGGCCATAGCTTCATCGACACTGTTATGAACTATTTCATAGACCAGATGATGCATGCCGCGCTGGTCGGTTGAGCCGATGTACATACCGGGGCGCCGGCGAACAGCTTCACGGCCGCCTAATACCTGTATATCGGCAGCCGTATAGTCCTTATTGCGGTTTAAATCCTTGTTATCTTGCGTCATTTACACTCTTATAAAAAATGGATTTGGTACACCATATAATAAAAGAGGCAGTCCGTTTCTGCTGCCCCGCTTCTATCACACATTTAATTATACCATAATTATGTAGCTGGGGTAAAACTTCTAAAGCTAAAAGATATATATTTTGATGAAAAAATGGCAGTTAAAAATCAAAAAAGAGGATTTTGGTACCCCCAAGCGGATTCGAACCGCTGTTGCCGGCGTGAAAGGCCAGTGTCCTAGGCCTCTAGACGATGGGGGCACTGGAATAAGTATATCAAAGGTTGCTGTTGTTTTCAATATTTCCCCGGCGAGCTTTATATCTCGATTTCATCGGTATTACAGAAAAGCTTTAGATACAAATTTGTTTATGGATGTTATTATCGGTTGACGTATATATTTTAACCACAGTCCGCTTCAGCTATATAGTGTTGTTTGTCATTTACTTGATTAGAATTGATAAACCGATATAATATAAAAATAAGCCCTGCGCTAAATGATTTAAGGAATATTGGTATGCACAGAGAAATCCCTGCGCTGCCCGCTACCCGTTGCGGAAATACAGTTTTTAACTGGGGTGAGCGCACCTACGTAATGGGTATCGTAAATGTCAGCCCCGATTCCTTTTCGGGAGACGGGTTAGATAATGTGGACTCTGCAATTGCGCAGGCGAAGCTTTTTATCAGGCAGGGAGCCGATATTATTGATATCGGCGGGGAGTCCACCAGACCTGATTCGAAGCCGATATCCGAAGAAGAGGAAATAGCCAGGGTAGTCCCTGTAATAAAGGCGTTATCGTCGCAGGTCTCCGTTCCGATAAGTATAGATACATATAAATCGTCTGTTGCCATCAGTGCGGTAAAAGCCGGCGCCAACCTGATAAACGACGTCTGGGGTTTAAAAAAATGCCCCGAGCTGGCAGAAATTGCGGCGGAAGCGAAAATACCCATAATCATAACCAGCAACCAGCGGGATGAACCCTCCAGGGATATCATCTCAGCAATAACTTTTGACTTGGAAGATAAAATCAGGCTGGCGGAAAATAGCGGTGTTAAGCCGGAAAATATTATAATAGACCCGGGTATCGGTTTCGGTAAAACAGCGGAGCAGAATCTGGAAATCATCGGCAGACTATCCGAGCTCAAATGTTTAAAAAAGCCGCTTTTACTGGGCACTTCACGCAAGTCTTTTATCGGAAAAGTGCTGGATTTACCGGAGAATCAAAGATTTGAAGGAACGGCGGCGACGGTAGCCATCGGTATTGCCAACGGAGCCGATATAGTAAGGGTACACGATGTCCAACAGATAGTGCGGGTTTGCCGCATGAGTGATGCTATAATAAGGAGAAAGGAATAATACAATAAATGGCAGGGATGGAATATACAACGGTATATTTAGGGCTGGGTTCCAATTTGGGTGACCGCAAGGATAATCTGGAAAAGGCATTAGATTATCTATCCCAAAGGTTGCGTATAACGGCAAAATCATCGATATACGATACCGAGGCGATGGAGAATCGTGAACAGCCGCGCTTTTTAAATATGGTTTGCCAGGTGAAAACAATCTTTAAACCGCAGGATATTTTAATGCTGGCAAAATCTATCGAACGGAAAATGGGCCGCCAGCCGAACTCTCACAATGACCCCCGCCCGATTGATATCGATATACTGTTTTACGGAGATGAAATAATCGATACACCCGAACTAATAATCCCCCACGCATCTTTGCCCAACCGGGCATTTGCGCTGGTTCCGATGGCGGAAATTGCTCCCAATGTGGTGCATCCGGTAACAAAAAAAACGATTAGCACTATGCTTGCTGAGCTGGAAAACGGTATTCAGGGGGTTATGAAAGTAACCTGCACTTAATAGGAATTGATTCTTATTGTCATTCGGGAGTCCCGATTTATCGGGGCTTCAATCGTCCCTTACGAATTCAGCATGACATTTAGAGTTTTACCTGTCCCAGGTCATTGTATATAGTTTAAGCGGATAAGACAGAAAGTAAATAAGGTTAATTAAAATAAAGGACCAGAAAATGTATAAACTGTCAGTAGAAGAACACTTCGATGCCGCCCACGCCTTAAGAGGGTATAAGGGTAAATGCGAGAACCTGCACGGACATCGTTTTGTCGTGAAAGTTAAAGTAACCTCGTCGCAGCTGGACGATATCGGGCTGGCTTTCGACTTTACCGAATTGAAGAGGATTTTGAAAGAAGTGCTTTCCCGCTTCGACCATACCAATCTGGACGAAACACCGCCCTTCGACAAAATCAATCCCTCTTCGGAAAACATCGCCCGCACTGTCTATGAAGCGATGAAAATCGAGTTGAAGGATGCCCCCGTAAAATTGTCCGGCGTCAAGGTGTGGGAATCGCCCGAGAGCGCCGTGGAATATAGGGAAGACTAAGCCTCTAGCAGGTGGCTGATAAGTATCCTCAGTCCGATGGCAATCAGAATAAGCCCACCGATAAGTTCCGCACGCTTGCCGAGCACTTTTCCGGCTTTTTTGCCCAGCAGAAATCCGAGTATCGTAATCAGAAACGCTGTTATACCGATAACTCCGGCGGCTAGGGCAATGTTTACTTTTAGGAAAGCAAAGGTCAGTCCAACCGCCAGTGCATCTATGCTGGTGGCAATCGACAGTGTTAAAAGTGAGCCCGGTTTTGTAATATCGGTTTTGCAGTTTTCATCTTGCTTGCGGAAGGATTCCCAAACCATCTTGCCGCCTATAAAAGCCAAAAGTGCGAAAGCAACCCAGTGGTCGTAATCGGCAATCGAGTCAACGATGGTTTGTCCTGCCAGCCATCCCAGAACGGGCATCAGGGCCTGGAAGATACCGAATGATAAAGAGGCGACGATAATTTGTTTTCTGGAAACAGATTTCATAGCGATGCATCCGCTGAAAGCAACAGCAAAGCAATCAGCGGAAAGGCCGAGGGCGATTATAAATACGGAGATTAAATCGAGGCTATTCATTAAGTCAATTCCGTCCAAGATTCTATTAACTTGCAAAAAGCAGACTGATTAAATCATAATATCTAAAATTTTTCAAAATAAATTACTTGTAATTACTTGTTAAACAGTACTATTATTGTTAGACTTCGATTTGTGATACTTGACATGCTGGGGTACAATAATTGTTCATAAAAAGCTTATTAATCAGGGATGGAATAAAGAATTAAACATGTCGTATGAAAATGAAGAACAAGCGAGAATAATGAGACAGCAGAGCAAAAATGCCATAGCTCTCGCTATGGAAGGCCGCTGGCGCGAAGCTGTAGAAACCAATAAAGCCATTATCGAAACGTTTCCCGAAGATGTAGATTCATTTAACCGGTTGGGGCGCGCTTATATGGAATTGGGAGAATACACGGCTGCCAGTGAGGCTTACAGCCGCGCAAAGCAATTAGACCCTCACAATAAAATAGCCGAGAAGAACCTGACCAGGATAGCTCACCTTATAGAAATCGGAGCCAAGCCGGAGGAGAATTCTTCAAAAGTGGAACCGAATGTGTTCATAGAAGAAACCGGCAAAGCGGGTGTTGTAAAGTTGATACAACTGGCATCGAAAAAGGATTTAGCCAAAGTAGACGCCGGCGACAGGGTTCAACTAAAAATAGTGGATTCGAATCTGGTGGTTGAAAACGGCAGCAGTGAATATCTGGGTTTAATCGAACCAAGGCACAGCCAACGATTGATAAGGCTGATGAACGGGGGCAACCGCTATTCGGCTACGGTAATCAGTGTTTCCGACGATAATTTGGCGGTAATAATAAAAGAAACATATCAACATCCTTCCCAGCTTGGCCAGCTCTCTTTTCCGTCGAAAGGTATCAGCGGTATCAGGCCTTATGTAAGTGATAAAGTATTGAAGCGTAAGCTGGAATATAATGATTCTATGACAGATCTGGAATATAATGATGATAGCGACGATGGAGACGTTTTATCCGAAGAGACTACGGAGGATAGCGGAGAAGGCGATGATCTCATTGAAGAAGATGAACAGGAGGTTTAAAGCGATATGAGTTTGGGTAACGTTAAGGATATAAAAATTGATGAAGAGGTAAAGAGCTCTTATCTTGATTACGCTATGAGCGTAATAGTTTCAAGGGCTTTACCGGATGTCAGGGATGGATTGAAGCCGGTGCATCGCCGCATTCTTTATGCCATGCAGGGTTTGGGGCTTTACCATTCCGGTTCGCATAAGAAAAGCGCACGTGTGGTCGGTGAAGTGCTGGGTAAGTATCATCCGCACGGCGATTCATCGGTATACGATGCTATGGTGCGTATGGCGCAGCCGTTTTCTATGAGGCATACACTGGTGGACGGGCAGGGCAACTTCGGCAGTGTAGATAACGACCCGCCGGCAGCTATGCGTTATACCGAGGTGCGCCTGGAGACTATAGCTGAGCATATGTTGGCGGATTTGGATAAAAATACCGTCGATTTTATGCCCAACTTCGATGACAGTCTGCAGGAGCCGGTAGTTCTTCCCAGCCGCCTTCCCAATCTACTGGTTAACGGCAGTTCAGGTATTGCTGTCGGTATGGCTACCAATATACCGCCGCATAATTTAAACGAGGTATGCGATGCCTTAAGCTATCTCATCGACAATCCCGATGCCGGGGTCGATGAACTTATGAAGTATGTCAAGGGTCCCGATTTTCCTACCGGCGGCATAATTTTGGGCAAGGACGGGATTGTCAGCGCCTATGCTACCGGTCATGGCAAGGTTTTAGTAAGGGCCAAGGCTTACTATGAAGAGTCCACCACCGGGCGTCAGCAAATAATTGTAACGGAGTTGCCATATCAGACCAACAAAGCGGCGCTGGTAGAAAAAATAGCCGAACTGGTTAAAGATAAAAAGATTGCCGGTATCAGCGACCTGCGCGATGAATCGGATAGGGACGGAATGCGCGTTGTAATCGAACTCAAGAAGGAAGCCCAGTCCCGTCAGGTGTTGAACGCTCTTTATAAGTACACCGCTATGCAGTCCTCTTTCTTTGTGAATATGCTGGCGCTGGTAGACGGGCAGCCGCGGGTTATAAGCCTTAAAGAAGCTTTGCAGTATTTTTTGGATTTCCGCCACGAGGTATTGACACGACGCACCAAATTCGAGTTAAAGGGTGCGCAGGATCGGGCTCATATCCTCGAGGGTTTGAAAAAGGCTTTGGATTTTATCGATGAAGTCATCAAGACCATTCGCCAGTCCAAATCGGCCGAAGATGCCAGAAAGGAACTGATGTCCAATTTTGAACTGACGCAGATTCAGGCACAGGCAATCCTCGATATGCAATTAAGGCGCCTGGCAAGCCTCGAAAGACAGAAGATAATCGATGAATATGAAGCGATACTTAAGACAATCTCCTATCTGGAGGATTTACTTAACAATCCGCGCAAAATGATGGTGCTGGTAAAAGATGAACTCGGTGAATTGAAATCCAAGTCCGGTAAACCTCGTAAGACCGAGATAAGCGTTCAGGAAGCGCTCGATTTCAGCGAGGAAGACCTGATTCCGCACCAGAGAATGGTGGTTACCTTAAGCGAGCGCGGTTTTGTAAAAAGAGTACCTTCCAAGTCGTTTACCCTGCAACATCGCGGCGGCAAGGGTATCATCGGGATGGTAACCCGCGAGCGGGATGCCGTCAGACTGTTGGTGGTCGGTGATACGCATGATACGCTGTTATTCTTCACGGATAAGGGCAAGGTGTTCTGCACAAAATGTCATGAAGTACCTTTGGATGTATCCAGAATTTCAAAGGGTATGGCTGTTGTCAACCTGTTCCCGATTCCGCAGGGAGAAAGAATAACTTCCTTGATTGCGGTTAGCGAATTTAAAGAAGACAGCTTCCTTTTGATGGCGACAGCTAAAGGCGAAGTAAAAAAGACCGCGGTCAGCAGTTTCAGTACAGTGCGCTCAAGCGGCTTGATTGCCATGGATTTGGATAAAGATGACAGTCTGGTAGCTGTTTGCCAGGGGCAGGAAACGGATGACGTTCTGATAATTACGCAGAAAGGTCAATCCATAAGATTCCCCATTTCTGAACTTAGAACCAGTTTAAGGGCAAGCGGCGGCGTCTATGGAATCAAACTGGAAAAGGATGACAGGGTTGTCAGTATGGATGTGGCAGAAAAAGGTTCCTTCGTGCTCACTGTTACTTCGGGCGGGCACGGCAAACTGACTCCTATCGACGATTATCCTTTGCAGCATCGTGCCGGCAGCGGCGTTATCACTTTTAAGATAGTCGGTAAAACGGGGGATGTAGCTGCTGCAAAAGCGGTAACCCCCGACCAGCAGGTAATGATAATTTCCGCCAAGGGTATCATCACTTTAACTCCTGTGAAGGAAAAAGACCCGAGGCTGGGGATTACAGTACAGGGCAGAAGCACTCAGGGCGTGCGTCTGATGAAGCTGGAGGACAACGACAGAGTGGTTGCCATCACTGCATTTGATGGTGAAGATAAAGAATAAGCTCCGTCTGACTAATCGACGGTATGAAAAGGGGCTGCTCCTATAATGGGGGCAGCCCCTTTGTGCTATAAAGTGGATTCTGTTGGTAGGAAGTCCCTAGCTATTTGTCATACTGAGTTCGTGGTGGTCGAACGAAGTATCTTGGGTGGGGTGGTTATTAAAGTGTTCTAGCCTGTTGCCATAGACACCTTTGTGCTGCTTCTCCCCACCCCCCGGATTCTTCAGTCACCCCTTGTGACTTCTGAGTGACAATTTAATCGTCAACCCTGTAGGGACGGGCATTGCCCGTCCGCCGGATATGGAAACATAAATGCGGGCGACCATTGGTCGCCCCTACGGGTTTATCATACTGAGTTCGCACATTAGCTTCGCTAAGTATAAATAAAGGACGAATGAAATCCCGATTTATCGGGACTTCATTCCGGCTTGCCGGAACTCAACATCCGGGGAGTCGTAAAAGTAAAAATATAAAGGCTCCCCGACCTGTTATCAACCGGGGAGCCTTTATTCGGAGGCAGAGAAGAATAATTAGCTAATTCAGCATAGAACGCAATGCGGCAGAAAAGCCATCGATAGATAAAGCGCTCACCATTTCTCTCTTAATTTCATCAGAAAAAGCATCGAAGTACCCTTGCGGGTTAGCAGCTTTGATGGTATCAACCCATTTGTTTAATGTTCCGTCGATATCCTTTACTACAACTCCGTCGCCGCTTATTCCGCTTGTATCGACGTGAACATCGAGACCTACACCGGTATTAGTGTAATGCAAGACTCCATCGTTAAAGCTATAACTGGTTATTATAGTCGATGTTACCACAGTTATGTTAGAAGACATATTCTCTAAATAATTTATAATAGCCTGCTGCCCTTCTTCCGGCAGGGCATTGAAGAAAATTATCGGGTCGGACGAATAACAGAACAAATCAAAAACAGCCCTCATTACAGCCGGGTCGCTCCAGTCCTCATCTCCTGTAATGGAAGCTATGGCATCTTCCACGGGTATGATATCGAATCCCAATTCATAGACTTCCTTTTCCCACCCTGATAGCAGTTTACCGGAGTCGTCCAGCGGGAGTTCTATATTGATATCCGCATTGAAATTATAATAACGGGTTACATGAGTCGTTATATAATTTTCGCTCTGAACAACCTGTTTTATCTGGCGTACCAGGTAATCGTCTTTCCCTATCCATATTCCAACTTTTGCATCGCCAATCTTCAGGTTTCCGATATAGTGTTGACATTGTACGCCATCTATAATTTCATCATCCAATTGCGCCGGTTCATCTATAAACCCCAGCATTGCCACAGCATGTTCCTGGCTCATAGACCCGCCATTTGCGTAATATAAAGAGTATAGGTCTCCCCATGACAGAAACTCCTTAGCCTCCGGCTGAAAATACTGATATTCCCCGTCACAATAAATCTCAAAGTGTTCTTCTTTCATGGTTGTAACACCGTTAAGAGTGGAAGGATAAGAGTGGTAATAATTTAAATGTGCAAGGTCGGGCAGGATAAACTCAAGGGTGGTATCTGTAACGGAACGTACAATTTCAGGGTTATCGATGTTCACTGTTGTATCATAGCTGTTAACACAATAAGCCTGTATATTCTCCGTAGCAGCTTCCACTTTGGCAAGTAAAGTGGTATAACCGTTGTTCCCCGTCCACGGCTGCATTACAAATAACATGGCTACGATAGCCACAACAGACAACGTTGCCAGAGCCGGTCGCAGCCATTTATTCCTGTTAAACTCTTTAATCGTATCCATTATCGGTATCCTTCTCCTTTTTGCGGCTGTCGCCGTTTTATTCGAGGCGGATTCGTATTTTTCTAATAAAGCCGTTTTCAAGAGCCTTTGGTGTGTTTGCAGTTCGGCCTCCGGAAGCCGGGCACTCTCCAATTTTTTTATTAAATCCTCTTCTTTCATCATCCACCTCTATAAAGGATAACCGTTAATTTTCTAAAAGGTTGCATTTTCATCCATTAATTTTTTAAGTTTTTTTATTCCGCGGTTAAGCAGCGATTTTACGGTTCCCTCGCGTTTTCCCAGTATGGCACAGATTTCGCTTATAAGTTTTTTCTCGAAGTACTTGAGAACAATTACTTCCTGGTAAATATGGGGCAGTTTAACTATGCACTTGTGCAATAAAAGAAATTCCTCTTGTTTTTGTATTTCGGCTTCAGCGCACGCAATCTCGTCTTCGATGGAGATATCGGATAGAATTTCTGAATTTTCAGCGTCCTGTTTGAGAAATATAATATGCTTGTTGCGTTTGTAGCCGTTGCTGATTTCATGTTCGGCAATGCGGTACAGCCAGGCGGAGAAGGGGATGCCTCTCCATTCGAAGTGCCCTATATTTTGCAGGGCTTTCAGGAAAACTTCTGAGACTATGTCTTTAGTAACTTCTACGTTAGCTGTCCTGTGCAGGACATAGCCGAAGATTTTTTTGTAATACTCGTCATAAAGTAATCCGAATGCGTAAGCATCGGTCTTTGCTTTAAAAACCAGCTCTTTTTCCTGCTCTAACTCCATTATGTCTTATAAGGATAACCCATTTTAACACAAAAAGTTGCATTATTTTTGCCGAAATCGAGGGAAAATTTTTTGAAAAGGGGGAAGTCCCGACTGACAATGCGGACTTCCCCCCCATTTAATTATTTGTTATTTATTTTCTACGATACTTCTATGGCGTCCATAGGGCAGGCGTCCTTACAATCCCCGCAGCTCTGGCACTTGCTGTTATCCGACACCTTGCAAACGCTGTCGTCCAGGTAAAGAATTTCTTGCGGGCATACGTCTGTGCAGGCTCCGCAACCGATGCATGCTTGTTCGTCGATTTTGACCATTGTTTTAGTTGTTTCCCCCTCTTTTAAAATTTAAGATTTTTTATATATACACAGATTATTGACTTTTTCAGTGCCGCAGGCGTTGCAGGGATGGTTGCGGCAATCCGGGGTCTCTTCTTCGTCAAGTGCCCGTTTGTACTCGCGCTTTAAAAATTCTACCGAAACACCGGTATCGATGTGCCCCCAAGGCAACGGTTCGTCCGGCTGGAGTTCCCTTTGAGTATAGAAATAGGGGTCTATTCCTTGCTCGCGGAAGGCTTTATCCCAAATATCGAATTTGAAGTGCTCGCCCCACCCGTCGAAATAAGCCCCCATCTGCCATGCACGATAAATAACCCTCCCTAATCTGCGGTCCCCGCGCGAAATGACGGCTTCCAAAAGGCTCCTGGGATAGTCCTGCCAGGCAGGATTCACATCTTTTCTCTGCAGACTGTTTTTTAAGATGTTTTGCTTGTGTTTTATGTTCTCTTCGCTGTCCATAGCTACCCACTGGAAAGGGGTATGCGGTTTGGGCACAAAGGTTGATAGGCTAAGTCTTATATTTGGTTTTCTCCCGGATATTCCTCTGCCGACGGCGCGGATTTTTTCCACCAGTTCGACGATGCCGTAAATATCGTCATCGGTTTCTGTGGGCAACCCCAGCATGAAATAGAGCTTAAGGCTTTTCCATCCTCTTTCGAAAGCCGCAGATACGGTATCCAGTACTTCCTGCTCAGGTATGCACTTGTTAATGACACGCTGTAATCTCCGGGTACCGGCTTCGGGGGCAAAGGTTAAGCCCGATTTTCTGCCGGTCGGCAGAGAATCAATAAGTTTTACCGAATCCACCATTAATCTCAGGCTGGGAAGGGATAAGGATATGTTTCTTTCACCGTATCGGTCAACCATTTTTTCTACCAGTTTATCGATTTCGTGGTAGTCGCTGGTACTGAGAGAAACGAGCGCTATTTCATCGTAACCGGTGTTATCGATAAGCTCTCCGGCGGCTTCTAAAACTTCTTCATGGGAACGCTGGCGCACCGGCCTGTATGTCATTCCGGCATGGCAAAAACGGCAGCCACGGGTACAACCGCGGCTGATTTCAATCGCCGCCCGGTCATGGGTAGCCTCGATAAAGGGAACTACCGGATTGAGTACCGGTGGCGGAAGATTGGCTACGATTTGTCTTTTTATAATTTGCGGGGCTTCCGGGACAGTGGGAGTGATGCTTTTGAACCTTCCGTCGTCTTCATATTCGACGGTGTACAGACCGGGAACATAAATGCCGGGTATTGCCGCAAGCTTTCGCAAGCGGTCTTTTCTTGATAGCCCCGTTTTTTTGCTGTTTAATTCTTTTAAGCAGGATAAAAGTTCGGGAAGCAATGGCTCTGCGTCGCCGATAACGAAAAAATCAAAAAAGTCTGCCATCGGCTCCGGGTTAAGTGCGCAGTTGCCGCCGGCAATTACCAGCGGGTGCTCTTCTGTCCTTTCGCATGCCAGTACCGGAATCCCTGCCATATTGAGCATATTGAGTATGTTGGTGTATGTCAGTTCATACCCCAGTGAAAAACCGACCACATCGAATTCAATTAAGGGGTGTCCGCTTTCAAGGCTCTGCAGGGGAATATCCGCTTCCTTAATTGCGGCAGCCATATCCACCCACGGCGCAAATACCCTTTCGGCAAGCACATCCGGCTGCTTGTTCAGTATCTCGTAAAGTATGGGAAGTGCCATATTGGACATGCCGATTTCGTAGATATCCGGATAGCTCAAGACGAATTTTATATCGGTCTTTTGCCAGTCTTTTACGACACTGTTCCATTCGCCGCCGGTATAGCGTGCGGGTTTGGTTACATTAAATAGAATACTATCGGGGTAGGTCAAATTATCCTCCAGAGCATTAATTATACGGTTTATGGATAATCTGTTGCAATTTTAGGACACAACAAGACTCATTTTGCCTACATTTAAGGTCGATTCCATTATTATAACGTCATTCCGTTATTTTTTTGTCATGCTGGATTCGTGAAGGACGAAACATTCGGGGAGGGGGTAAATACATTGTCGTAATCCCTCATCAGTTTCGTCCCGACCGATCGGGGCTCGACAGCTTCCCCCGAGGGAAGCCGTTTTTTGCCTTCCTCCCATTCCCCGGATTCTGGAATCCCGATGAATCGGGATTCCAGAATGACAATTTAATCGTTAACCCTGTAGGGACGGGCATTGCCCGTCCGCCATACGAATATATCAAGGCAGACGTTCATTGGCAATCAATTTATTTGTCATACTGAGTGCAGCGAAGTATCTCGATGCAATTCGATATTTGCCGCCGTTATGGTTCGAGTCCCGACGTATCGGGGCTGCGTGGTTCGACAGGCTCATCCACGAACGGCTTGGTCAGGCCTCCTCGCAATGGTAGTACAGGTGGGTCTTTGACCTTTGCTATTATTCTAATTACAATAGCATCATAATCTTTAAGGAGAGCATTATGGAAAATCTGTGGGCGCCGTGGCGTATGGAATATATCAAAAAAGTCGATAAAGAGGGCTGTATATTCTGTCAGAAACCACTTGAAAATAACGACTCGGAGAATTATATCCTCCACCGCGAAAAGCACAATTTCGTCATATTGAACTGCTATCCGTATAATCCGGGGCACCTGATGGTAGTCCCGTTTAAGCATTTATCCACTCCCGAGGATTTAACAGCCGAGGAACTTCTGGAGCATTATGAGCTGGTGCGTAAATGCATAACCACACTAAAAAAGGTTTCCACTCCCGACGGCTTCAATGTGGGGATGAATCTGGGAAGGGTAGCCGGAGCCGGCATCGATAAACACATACATACACATATCGTTCCGCGCTGGAACGGCGATAACAATTTTATGCCGGTTTTGGCTGATATCAGGGTGGTAAACGAATCGCTTCCCGCTACCTATAAAAAGCTGGCGGAGTGTTTTTAACCCTTCAGCTTGTCAATCAGGCAGTCCACAGGTAAGTTTTCCTGTGAGTTACCCGCCATATCTTTCAGGATAACCGTTTGCGAGGCAACCTCTTCATCGCCAATTATAACGGCATATTGCATTTGGAGATTATTTGCCTGTCTTAGCTGTGCTTTAAGGCTCTTGGTTCCGGTCGATTGTACGACTCCGATGCCTGCATTCCGTAGGTCGGATGACAGCTTAACGGCGGTCTCTCTGGCATTGTCCCCCATACTGGCTATAAACACGGATGGCTCGTATAACGCCGGGACGGCGATGCCCTCTCTTTTTAAGTTCAGAATGATTCTCTCAATGCCGGTGGCAAAACCGACTGCCGGAGTGGGTTTGCCTTCCAGTTCGGAAATCAGGTTGTCATAACGTCCGCCGCCGCCGATGGTGCTCTGCCCGCCTTCCAGTTCAGGCTGAATCTCAAAAACAGTCCTCGTGTAATAATCCAGCCCTCTGACCAGCTTATGATTAACCGAATAAGGTAAACAAATCTTATCAAGATATTTCTGTAATAAATTAAAGTGCTGCCCGCAGTCCTCGCACAGGTAATCAATGCTTTTGGGTGCATTATTCACAAATTGCCGGCAGTTCGATTGTTTGCAATCCAAAAGCCTTAAGGTATTCCGTTCCAGTCTGGTCCGGCAGTCCTTGCATAGGTTGTCACTGTGCCTTTGATAGTATTTTCGCAGTGTTTCCAGATAGTTGGGGCGGCATTCCTTACAGCCGATGCTGTTAATAAGCAAAGACAATTTTTCCAAGCCCAAAGATTGAAAAAAGCGCCATGCCATTTCGATAACTTCGGTATCTACGACCGGGTCGGCATCCCCGATAGCTTCATAGCCGAACTGGTGATGCTCACGCAGGCGTCCGGCTTGAGGCCTTTCGTATCTGAAAATCGATGTCAGATAGTATAGCTTAACCGGCTGCGGCAGATTCGCCATACCGTGCTCGATATAGGCGCGACAAATCGAGGCTGTTCCTTCCGGTCTTAATGTTATATCATTATCTCCCTTGTCTTTGAAAGAGTACATTTCCTTTTCTACGATATCGGTTCCGTCACCGATACCGCGCGCAAAAAGTTTCGTATTCTCAAAAGTGGGGGTATCGATACGTTCATATCCGTATAAACTGCATATGGCAGCAGCCTTCTGCTCAACATACCTCCAGTAAACCTGTTCTTCCGGTAGAATATCTACTGTTCCTCGCGGTGCCTGGTACACTTCATCTCCTGTCTATCCCCGGCGGGAATAAAAAATACGTTAAGGATGTAAATTATACTTTGCTAAGCAGTCTTTGTTCCTTTATACTAAAAGTACAATCCTTATGTTAAAACAAAAAAACACAACGGTCAATAAATTATTACAGAAAGCCTCCGCTTATCTGCCGCCCGAGAAACTTTCTCTGGTAGAAGAGGCATATAAGTTTGCCGAAAAGGCACACGAAGGGCAACTACGCGAGTCGGGGGAGCCTTACCTGGAACATCCGTTACATGTGGCGATTACGCTTACCGATTTGCAGATGGATGCCAGCACGCTGGCGGCATCATTAATGCACGATGTATGCGAGGATTGCGGTATATCACTTACCGAGATTGAAAATAAGTTCGGCGCCGAAGTTGCCAAACTGGTGGACGGGGTTACCAAGTTAAGCCAGCTTTCCTTGCATTTACCGGAGGGTGTTTCCCGCAAGAGCAGCGCTGCCGACAGCCAGCAGCAGGCTGAGAGCTTGAGAAAAATGCTGGTCGCTATGGCAGAAGACCTGCGTGTAGTTTTTATCAAGCTGGCAGACCGCCTGCATAATATGCGCACACTTTCGGCATTGCCGGCGGAAAAGCAACGTCATATAGCCCGGGAAACGATGGATATATACGCTCCGCTGGCGCACCGTCTGGGAATATGGGAGTTGAAATGGGAACTGGAAGACCTGGCTTTCCGTTATCTTGAACCAAAGAGATATGCGCAACTGGCAAAACTGGTTGCCGGAAAGCGTGAGGAACGGGAAGAGTTTATAGGAAGGGTAATCGGTGTTATTAAGAAAGAGTTCGAGAGGATGGGGTTTACCGCGGAAATAACCGGCCGCCCGAAGCACTTATACAGCATACATCAAAAAATACATAAATATTCGGCGCAGGGCAAGCAATTTAACGATATATATGACCTTTTTGCCTTAAGGGTGCTGGTGGACACAGTGCAGGATTGTTACAATGCCGTAGGCATCGTACATAGTATGTGGCATCCGGTTCCGGGGGCGTTCGACGACTACATTGCTAATCCGAAACCGAACGGCTATCAATCGCTGCATACCGTAGTCATGGCGTTCGGGACCACTCCGCTTGAAATTCAAATACGCACGCGTGATATGCACTATACCGATGAATACGGAATCGCCGCTCACTGGCGCTACAAAGAAGGCAAGAAAGAGGATTCACCTTATGAGGAAAGAATCGGCTGGCTGCGACAGTTAATCGACTGGCACCGCGAACTTGCCGGAACTGAAGAGTTCCTCGAATCCGTCAAGACCGATATATTTATAGACCAGGTATTCGTATTTACACCTAAAGGAGAGGTAAAGGACCTTCCCAAGGGCGCTACTCCGCTCGATTTTGCCTATCGTATTCATACCGAACTTGGGCATCGCTGTATCGGGGCAAAGGTCAACAACCGTTTGGTGTCTTTGAACACCCAGTTAAATAACGGAGACGTAGTGGAGATTATTACCACCAAGCGCGATAAGGGACCAAGCAGGGACTGGATGAACTCGCACCTGGGATATGTACGCACATCACATGCCCTCGAAAAGATTCGCCAGTGGTTCAAGAGGCAGGAGCGCGAAGACAACATTGAGCAGGGACGCATACTTCTGGACAAGGAATTAAAGCAACTGGGTTTGAAATACACCGACCGCGAATCCATCGCTAAATATTTCAAATATACCAATGTAGATGATTTTCTGGCTGCCATCGGTTATGGCGGCATAAATGTAGAGAGTATAGCTTTGAAACTGGCATCTCAGCAGGAGCAGCCGCGTGTGATTCCCGAAATAGCGCCCTTAAAACAGGTGAAATCCGAGGTGCAGGTGCTGGGTGTCGGGGAGCTTTTAACCAACCTTGCTCAGTGCTGCAATCCGGTGCCCGGCGACGATATAGTGGGGTATGTTACACGCAGCCGCGGTATAACCATACACCGCCGTGATTGTTTTAACGTAATCAATGAAGATGAAAAGGAAAGGTTAATCGAGGTGGAGTGGGGACAGACCGAAGCGCAGTATCCGGTCAGTATTCAGGTGGATGCCTGGGACAGGGTGGGGCTGGTACGCGATGTCTCAACAGTCATAGCTGAGGAAAAAGTTAACATACTGAGCATGACAGTAACCGAACATAATGACCGTACTACCACCATTATTCTGACAGTGGAAACCAAGGGATTGGCTCACCTCAGTCGCATACTGGCCAGAATCGGTGGGGTGAGGGGAGTGCTGAATATGAATCGTGTAGGGGATGAATCAGGCGGTAAACAGAAGCCCTTGATGGAATAAATTTTTTAAAAAGCTTGACTTTTTGTCTAAAAATAATTTTTATTGTATAATGTGAAACAGATTCAGGAGGAATAATTTGCCTAATATTAAATCAGCTGAAAAGCAGCAGAGAAAAGCGCTAAAAAGAAGAGCAATAAACAAAATTAACACCAGTAAGACAAAAACCGCCTTAAAAACGGCGGAAGAGTCGATTGCATCCGGTGATTATGAGAAAGCGTCACAGGATATAAAAGCTGCCGCAAGTGTTCTGGACAAAGCAGCCGGCAAGGGTGTTATCCATTCAAATAACGCTTCACGCCACAAATCGAGGCTGGAGAAAAGGCTCAACAAAGCCAAAGCTTCTTCTGCCGAGTAACCTGCTTTTTCAAAACGGTTCAGTATAATCAGTAAGCTGCCGATTAATCGGCAGCTGCTTGTTTGTCTTATTTTCGCATCTATTTGTTGACAGTGTGCGCTTATTGTTCTAAAATAACAGAACAGATGTTCTTGTGGGGTTATGCAATTGAAGACAAAGGAATTATCTAGCAAGCAGCAGCGCATTGTTGAATTCATACGCGAATTCTGGCTGGAGAATAATTTCCCTCCCAGCGTGCGTGATATCGTTGCCGGATGCGGTTTAAGCTCGACCTCCGTTGTAGACTACAATCTGAAAATACTTGAGAAGAAGGGCGCCATCCGCCGACACAGAGAAGTATCGCGCGGTATCGAGCTGCCTTCTCCGCCGGATTCGTCAAACAATCTTAATGTTCCCGTCATCGGGCAGATTGCTGCCGGTCAGCCGATACCGGTTCCGGATAACGATACCTGGGATATTACCTCCAATGCCGATACTATCGAGGTTACCCGCGATATTGTCCGCGGCAGGGAAGGGGTTTATGCCCTTAAAGTCAAGGGTAACTCAATGATTGAAGACCTCATTAATGATGGAGATATTGTTCTTCTGCAATCGGTAAATTTTGTAGAAAACGGGGAAACCGCTGCTATCTGGTTAAAGTCCGAAAAAGAAGCAACCCTCAAAAAATTCTTCCTCGAGCCCTCCGGTAAAATCCGCCTGCAGCCTGCAAACAGCCAGATGGGACCGATTTATGCCAGCCCCGACAACGTCGAAGTGCAGGGCAGAGTGATTGCCGTCATCCGCCGGATGGGGTAGCGACTATCGAATTTTTTTATAATCGATATAGTCGGATAGACCCTTTTGATTATTCATATTGTTAATCAAAATACTAAGTCATTCACTAATATGGTTTGGAAAGTTCATTATAACGAAATAAGCCTGTCATCCCGGAGACCCGACCTGTCGGGATTCCTCCGGTATAAAAACTCTGTTATTAAATGTTATATTGCAGAAGACTTGAGTGGTTATCGGGGCTTATAATTCGACGGGTGTTTTGCTCATCGGTCTTTTCTAATTCATCCTATTACACCCTCTTGGTTTGATTTTATTTTCCTTTAGTTCAAATCCTTTAACGGAAAACAGCCGTTACGGTTTCTGAATATCTCCCCTTATATTACGGTCTATCAAAACAAGAACAGGCTATCGTTTTTCTTCCTTATCTTTCCCTTTGAAGGAATCAAAAACAAGGTCCCTTTTCCTCCGTGAATTTTTTATTGAAAGCAGTGCTGTCGGTAAAAACTTGATAAAGCTGATTATAAACAGCACCGCTGCCATAATAGCGGCAAAAGCGGAATGGGTACCGAACCACACGATGAAGGGCAGGGCAATCAGCCCCAGAGCCATAGAAAGAGCAACGTTATGTGTGATAACAATAGGGATAAGCACGATGAAAATGAATATTCCCAGTTGCAGCGGATAGCCGTAAGCCAGGAAAAGAGTAATGATGATTCCGATGGCAGTTGCCATACCCTTGCCGCCGGTGAATTTCAGCCAGGGCATCCAGTTATGCCCTATTACTGCAGCCAAACCGGCAAGCAATACAAAGGCATCCGAGGTATTTAATCCCCATTTGGCGATGGCGATTGCGGCTACCCCTTTGGCAATATCGATAAAAACCACCACTAAAGCGGGCGCAATGCCCACTTCGCGGAAGACATTCATAAAACCGACATTGCCGCCGCCGAGTGTGCGGATATCGCGCTTAGCCCAAAGTCGTGTGACGACATAAGCGGTAGGCAAGGTGCCCAGGAGATAGCCGATAATAATTGCCAGTGCTTCAGTCATCGGGATTTCCGCAGATTATAATTTATCTGATTGTTTTTAATAAACAGGGGTACACCAGTCGATGTACTTTTCATTTTTCCCTTTGATGACGTCGAAGTATAATTTTTGCAGTTTAAAGGTGATTTCTCCCACCTCTCCCGTGCCTATTTTTTTATTCTCCACTTCAGATACGGGTGTCAGGTGAGCGGCAGTACCTGTTAAGAAACATTCATCGGCGTCATAGAGCTCTACCAGGTCGATTTTCTTTTCTATGGTATCGATTCCCAGCTCGTTCTTTGCCAGCGTCATAACCGTATCGCGTGTAATTCCTTTTAGGATACTGTCTTTGGTGGTCGGTGTAAATAATCTGCCATTCTTTATCAGGAAGATATTCTCGCCGCTGCCTTCGGAAACATTACCGTCCTGCGAAAGCATAATTCCCTCATCGTAACCCCTGGATTGGGCTTCCGTTTTTGTGAAAGCATTATTGATGTATAAGCCGGTTATTTTGGCGCTGGGAGGGATAACATTATCCGCAGGCCTTCTCCATGAAGATATGCAGCAACGGCAGGCATCTACATCGATATATCTGCCCCAGGGGATAGCGAAGACCAAAAAGTCGTTATCCAGGTTGTGCAGGCGAACACCCATCGCTTCGGTGCTTTTATATGAGAGCGGTCTGATATAAATATCTTCCTTAAACTCACCTTTTTTTACCAGGTCCACTGTAATTTTGCACAGTTCCTCAACCGAGTAAGGAAGCTCCATCTGTAAAACGGCGCTGCCTTGCGCCAGACGTTCGTAATGTTCTTTTAAGCGGAAAATATAAACCTGTTTTTTATCTTCGTTCCAGTTGCCCCTTATACCTTCGAACACTGCTGTGCCGTAATGGAGAGCATGTGTCATAATGCCGACCTTGGCATCTTCCAGCGGGATAAATTCATTGCGTAAAAAAGCGTATGACGGCATAGTACTCTCCTTATTTTTTTTAGATTTGTAGCTAGGATTATAACTCTAAGCAGCCGATTAGGCAAATGTCTGAATTAAAAAAAGTAAGGGTTTAACGGTTAAAGTAAACTAAAAAGTAACAACCTTATCACAATCAACCACCCATTCCGCCAGTTCGGGCATTTTAGCCTGCATCGCCCCGCTGATAAGAGGCTTATCTTTATGAATTCCGCAGCGCGTCATACAGGAGCCGCATACTTTTACCGGAATTTCTTTTGCTATCAAATCCGCCAGCATTTCCTTCAGGTTGAAATACCCTTCGGGAGGTACGACTCCTTCTTTTGCCAGGTCTATAGAGTCGTTCATTAAAAATATACGCAGTTCTGTCCCTTGCTCAAGCAGTTTCTCTGCCAGCCTGAGTGCATTCCAGGTGATATCGGTTCCGTCATAAGGGTTTCGGTTGAGAATCAATAAAGTTTTCATAATACCCCCGTCAAATATTAGTCCATTATTAAAAAACTGCTAAATACTATCGAACCAGTTGTCGCTCCATTTCCTCATTTTTTCCTCGTAAGGATAAGTTCTGGCGACAGCATCTTCCTTGAAACTAAATTTGTAATCCGAACAGTAATCCAGCAGGACCTTATATGCCCCGTTCAACTTCTTTATCATTTCATCGTCTGTTTTTGCGGCAGTGTTGTTTTTATCGGGATGGTACAGCTTTGCCAGTCTGCGATAGCTGTCTTTTATCTCTCTGATAGTTGCAGATTCATCCAGTCCCAATAATTTTCGGGCTTCATCGATATCGTTATAATTCATTTTTATCCT
>Ga0265294_10001805_pt1 | contig 28609 bp, 35 predicted proteins | sample MunlanPumphouse3_FD_192504 | JGI IMG/M metagenome (GOLD analysis project Ga0265294, IMG submission 192504) | Groundwater microbial communities from a municipal landfill in Southern Ontario, Canada - Pumphouse #3 | ecosystem: Environmental > Aquatic > Deep subsurface > Groundwater | place...
GTTGGAAATAATACTCCAGTATTTTTCGTACGAGATGCTTATAAATTCCCTGATTTTATTCATACTCAAAAAAGAGATCCACAAACAAATCTAAGAAGTAATACTGCAATGTGGGATTTTTGGAGTTTAAGCCCAGAGAGTTTACACCAAGTTACAATTCTAATGTCAGATAGAGGATTGCCAAAATCATTAAGAAATGTAAATGGATATGGTTCTCATACATATAGTTTAATCAACTCAAAAAATGAGAGATTTTGGGTTAAATTTCACTTCAAAACTCTTCAAGGAATAGAGACTTTAACAAATAAAGAGGCTGAATCAATAGTAGGAAAAGATAGAGAGTCAAATCAAAGAGATTTATTTGAAAATATTGAAAAAGGAAATTTCCCAAAATGGAGTTTTGAGATTCAAATTATGAGTGAAGAAGAAGCAAAAAAATGTTCATTTAATCCATTTGATTTAACTAAAGTTTGGCCTCATGGTGATTATCCAATAATTAAAGTTGGAACTATGACTTTAAATGAAAATCCAAAAAATTACTTCCAACAAGTTGAACAAGCTGCATTTAGCCCATCAAATATAGTTCCTGGAATCTCTTATTCACCTGATAAGATGCTACAAGCAAGAATTTTCTCATATCCAGATGCTCAAAGATATAGAGTTGGAACTCACTATGAGATGTTACCTGTAAATAGACCAATAGTTGAAGTAAATACATATAATCTTGATGGAAGTATGAATTTTGATATAAAAGAGCCTACAAAGGCATTTTATGAGCCAAATAGCTTTGATGGACCAGTTGAAGATGAAAGTTATTTAGAGCCAGATTTAGCTGTTGGAGATATTGCAAAAAGATATAACCATAGAGTTGGAAATGATGATTTTTCACAACCAAGAGCACTATTTTTACTTATGAATAGTAGTCAAAAAGAGCAACTCTTTTCAAATATAAAAGATGCAATGGCGACAGTTCCTAGAAATATTATAGATAGACAAATTGCACTTTTTGAAAAAGTACATCCTGAGTATGCAGCTGGTGTTAAAAAAGCTTTGGGAATATAGGATTTTATGGAAGTCTCACAAGAAGAGTTAAAGCGATATGAAGAGCTTCAAGTTTTTGCTCTTGATTTTGCAAGAGTTGGTAAAACACAAGATTTAAAAGCAATGCTTGAAGCTGGAATGAGTGTTAATCTAACAGATCACAAAGGCAATACTCTTTTGATGTTAGCTTCATATAATGGAAATTTTGAAACTACTAAGATGTTATTAGAATATGGTGCAGAAGTAGATAAAAAGAATGATAGAGGACAAACACCACTTGCTGGTGTTTGTTTCAAAGGTTATTTTGATATTGTAAAAATTTTAGTTGAAGCTGGTGCAAATATTCATGAAAATAATGGTTTAGGTACAACTCCACTTATGTTCGCAACTATTTTTGGAAATACACAAATTGTTGAGTATTTAAACAAACAAGATAAAAATAGAAGTTTTAAATCAACAATATATCTACTTTTTTCAAAATTTATTAGAGTTTTTAGAAAAAATAGATAAAAACTATATTTTTCTTTATTATATTTTTATTACTAATTAGTAATTAGCTTAAGAATAAACTAGCTACAATTCTAAAATTTTTTTAAAGGATTATCATGAGCAGTTGTGAAAATAAACTATCTTGTATACTAAATGAAGATATAGGAAAACTAATTTTAAGAGTAAGTATAGCAGGACTTATGCTATTTCACGGATTTTTTAAGTTATTCAATGGAATAGATGGGATTAAATTTTTAGTTACTCAAGCTGGATTACCAGAGTTTTTTACTTATGGTGTATATTTAGGAGAGATTCTATTTCCTATTTTAATAATCATTGGATTATTTACTAGAATTTCATCTTTATTTTTTGCTTTAACAATGGTTTTTGCTATATTCTTAGCTCATAGCAATGATATTTTTGCTTTGGGAAAAACTGGTGGACCTGTTATAGAGTTAGCTTTAATTTATCTTTTGACTTCTATTTCTATTATGTTTATTGGAGCTGGTAAATTTAGTCTTGATGCTAAATGTTCAAAAAAGTGTAGTAAAGAATAACTTAAAATAATATTTTAATTTTATATAAAAAAGTATGGAAAAATCCATACTTTATTTATGCTAAATGTTTAGCTACAACATCCCAGTTTACAATTTTCCAGAAATTTTCTAAGAATTTTGGTCTTGCATTTCTTGTATCAATATAATATGCATGTTCCCATACATCACATGTTAAAACAGGTTTTAAACCATCTGTTATTGGACATCCAGCATTTGAAGTTGTAACAATTTTTAACTCACCTTTATCAAGAACTAACCAAGCCCATCCTGAACCAAATTGTCCGATAGCTTTAGCTGTAAATTCTTCTTTAAATTTATCAACACTTCCAAAAGATTTTGTTAAAGCTGATTCAACAGATGCTGGAATTGCACCTTGAGTTGGAGTTAATCCATTAAAAAAGAAATCATGGTTAAATACTTGAGCAGAATTATTAAATAATCCACCTTCAGAATTTTTTACAATCTCTTCAAGACTCATTTCTTCAAATTTTGTACCTGCAATTAGGTTATTTAAATTTGTAACATAAGTATTATGGTGCTTTCCGTGATGATACTCTAAAGTCTCATCTGACATAAGTGGAGCTAAACTTGCATATGGTAATTTCATTAATTCGTGTTTCATATAATATCCTTTATTTAAATTTTAAAACTGTATAGAATACAATTTTTTTAATTTGCTTTGACTTAAAATATATTAACCATATTGATATGGTTTTATATCAAACTCCCCTAAAACTGAGTAGATATGGTCAAAAATATCTGATTGTATATTTTCATAATCAGACCAAACTGTTGTAGAAGTAAAACAATATATCTCAAGTGGAATTCCATATTCATCTGGAGCTAGTTGTCGCACCATTATTGTCATATCTTTATTTATATTTGGATGATTTTTTAAATATGTCAAAATATACGCTCTTAATGTTCCAATATTTGTAAGTCTTCTTCCATTCATTGCGACACTTAAATCAAATTTATTTGATTCATTATAATTTTTTATCTCATTTTTTTTATCTTGTAAATAAGGAGCTAAAAGATTTGCTTTTTCAAGTCTTTGCATATCTTGTTCATTTAAAAAATTAATACTATGTATATCAATTTTTATTGCTCTTTTTATTCTTCTTCCACCTGATTCTCGCATACCCCTATAATTTTTAAAACTATCTGAAACCAAAGCATATGTTGGAATAGTTGTAATTGTTTTATCAAAGTTTCTAACCTTTACAACATTTAATCCAATATCAAATACATCTCCATCTGCCCCATATTTTGGCATCTCTATCCAATCTCCAATTTGAACCATCTTATTTGTTGAAAGTTGAAGTCCTGCTGTAAATCCCAAAATTGTATCTTTGAAAACCAACATTAAAACAGCTGACATAGCTCCAAGTCCACTTAAAATTGCAACTGGTGATTTGTCCATCAAAATTGAAATAATATATATAAAGCATATTATTCCAAAGATTAATTTTATACTTTGAATTACACTTTGCATAGCAAAAAATGGTGTTTGAGTTGCAATATAAAGATTTTTAAAGGTTCTATCAATTAAAGAATATACAGATAAAAGTCCAAAAATAGATATCCAAACTAAAGATATAGTTAATAAAGTTTCATAAATATAACCTTTTTCTATCCATATAGTTGTTTGCCAATATACAACTAAACCTTGAAAAACCAATGCTAATCTTTGAAATAAATTTGATTCCAATAAAGTTGAAGTAAAAAAATTTCTCTTTTTATTATCAATTTTTATAATACTTTTCAAAATAATTTTATGTAATAAAATGTGAGTTACTATAGAGGTTATAGCAATAATTAAAAGTATAGAAATACTCATTGCAACAAAAGTAGGTTCAATTCCTAAATCCCTTAGATACTCAATTAAATGTTTTTTCATTAGTTATCCTAAAAGTGTTTATATTAAAAATAGCAGATATACAAAGCAAAAAGCTTTGTATATGTAAAATTATAAAAATGCAGGTTCTAAAAAAGGAATAATCTGTTTTTTTCTAGAAAGGCAACCATCTAACCAAACTTTTCCATCTTCAAGTTTGCAGTTAAATGCTTTTTCAAATATTGAAGTATCATCACTACTTACTAAAATTTCACTTCCCTCTTTCATAATATCAGTTAATAAAAGTGCAACTGTGTGAAGATTTTGTTCATCTTTTACTTTTTTTATATCTTCCATTAATTCATCTTTGATTTTATCAAATACAGATCCATCTACAACTTCAAGTTGTCCAACTCCAACTTTAAATCCATGCATATCAAAGTTTTTGTAATCTCTCATCACAAGCTCTCTTATTGGTGTACCTTCAACTTCAGATTTAACTTTAAACATCTCCATACCAAGTGCACCAAAATCTTCAATTCCAGCAATTTTTGCTAGTTCTCTTACAACTTGAATGTCAAGAGCAGTACAAGTTGGTGATTTAAAAATTACTGTATCACTTAAAATTGCACACAACATAATAGATGCAATATTTTTTGGAATTTCAACTTTATGATAATCATACATCTCTTTTACAATAGTATTTGTACAACCAACTGGTCTAATCCAACACTCTAGTGGAGCTGAAGTAGTTATATCTCCAAGTTTATGATGATCTACAATTCCAACAACCGTTGTTTTATCCATATCTTGAGGAGCTTGTGCTAAATCTGAATAATCTGTTATAAAAAGCTCATCACCAGCAAATGAAGTTTTAATTATTGGTGCTTCAAAACCAAATTTATCTAAAATAAATTTTGTCTCTGGATTTAACTCACCTTGTCTTGCAGGAGTTGCTGCTCGTCCAATTTTATTTAGTAGATAAGCTAAAGAGATAGCTGAACAAACTGAATCAGAATCTGGAATAATATGTCCACATGTATATAAAGCCATAGGTTGTATCCTTTTTTGATATTTTTTAATTTTAAGGTTAGATTTTATCTAAAAAGAGGTAAATTTCTTTTAAAATTCAAACTTTAATAATTTTAGACAGAATAATTTAATTATTTGTAAAAAAAGGATTATTTTGAAACTTAGTGTAAACTCTATTTGTCCTTGCGGAAGTTTAAAAAAATATAAAAAGTGTTGTAAGATTTTTCATGATGATATAAAAAAACCTTCAAATGCTTTGGAGCTTATGAAATCAAGATTTAGTGCTTTTGCTTTTTGTAAAAGTGATTATATTATAAAAACAACTCATCAAAAAAACTGCGATTTTTCTTTAAATACCTCATCTTGGATAGCTGATATTGAGCAATTTTGTAAAAATACTAGTTTTGAAAATCTAGAGATTTTAGATTTTATAGATAGTGAAATTGAAAGCTTTGTCACATTTAAAGCTACTTTATTTCAAAATAAAAAAGATATCTCTTTTATAGAAAAAAGTAGATTTTTAAAAGAGAGTAATATTTGGTTTTATGTAGATGGAGAGTTTTTAAATAGCTGAAATTAGAGAAATTTTTACTATATTTATTTCTCTAAAAATTTTCCTATTTCTCTATTTTTTATAAGTTTTTTATAGTTTTTAACACTTCCGTGCATTGAAATATAGATACCATTTTCACAATTTGAGTTAAGAAATCCAATTGCAGATGCAAAATTTAAAGTTGCCTCTATTTTATTTATAGAAATTGGAAGCATAGCTCCTGTTAAAACTATAGTTTTATCTTTTATATTTTCATCTATAAAAGATGCTGTTAAATCTATTGTATCTGTTCCATGAACTATAATAATATTTTCATTTTTACAATTTTTTATAGTTTTTACTATAAACTCTCTATCAGCATCACTCATATCTAAACTATCTTTAGATATAACATTTAAAACATCAAAATCTATGTTATAGCAATAACTTATAATCTCATCTAAGGCTAAACTATCTTTTGGCACTTCTAACTCTCCAGTTAGAGGATTGTACCTTTTATTAAAGGTACCTCCTGTATTTATAACTGTGATTTTAGATTTTGTCATAATTATGAACCATATTTTTTGGTTGAAGCAATTCGTCTAACTCATCTTTTGTAAATAACTTCTCTTCAAGTAAAATATCATAAACTCTTTTTCCAGTTCTTAAAGCCTCTTTTGCAACAGCAGAGCTTTTTTCATATCCTAAGATTGGATTTAATGAAGTTACCAAAGTAGCTGAATTTAAAACATTATTCATACAAACTTCAGGATTTGCTGTAATTCCTTTGATACACTTTTCAGCTAAACTTTCAAATGCTCTTCTCATCATATTTATAGAGATAAATAGTTTATATGCAATTATTGGCTCAAACACATTTAGTTGAAGTTGTCCATGCTCGCTTGCCATTGATATTGTAACATCAGCTCCTATTACATCAAAAGCAACTTGATTTACAACTTCAGGCATAACTGGATTTACTTTTCCAGGCATTATTGAACTTCCTGGTTGCATTGGTGGAAGATTTATCTCATTTAATCCAGCACGAGGACCACTACTTAAAAGTCTTAAATCGTTACAAATTTTTGATACTTTTATAGCAATTGATTTAAATCTTCCAGATATATGTACAAAAGTACTTGTATCTTGAGTTGCTTCAATCATATCTCTTGCCATATAATAATCTGTTTTTGTAACATCTTGTAAATGTTTAATTACAAGTTTTTGATACTCTGGTTTTGTATTTATTCCAGTTCCAATAGCTGTTGCACCAAGATTTATCTCTTTTAGAAGTTCTTGAGCTTTTGAAAGCCTATTTATATCATCATCAATCATTGTTGCATAAGTTTTAAACTCTTGCCCTAAAGTCATTGGAACTGCATCTTGAAGTTGAGTTCTTCCCATTTTTAAAATATCTTTAAATTCAACAGCTTTTCCATAAAAAGCATCTCTCAATATTTTAAGACTATCTTGTAGCTTAAAAATTAATTCATAAAGTGTAATTTTAATTGCAGTTGGGTATGCATCATTTGTAGATTGACTCATATTTACATGGTTATTTGGATGAATAATACTGTATGAACCTTTTGGCTCTCCTAAAATTTCCAAAGCTATATTTGCGATAACTTCATTTGCATTCATATTTGTAGAAGTTCCTGCTCCTCCTTGAATTGGATCAACTATAAATTGATCATGAAATTCACCTGCGATAATTCTATCACAAGCTTTAACAATTGCATCTTTTTGGATTTGTGTTAAATCTCCTAGCTCAAAGTTTGTTAAAGCACAAGCTTTTTTAACTTTTGCAAGAGAGATAATAAAATTTGGAAAAAGGTTTATTCCAATTGTAGTAATATTAAAATTTTCTTTTGCTCTTAAAGTTTGTATTCCATAATATTTATCAAACTCTATCTCTTTTTCACCTAAAAAATCTTTCTCAATTCTGTGTAGTTTTTCCATATAAAATCCTTTAAAAAGTTTAAAAGAAGTATAGAATAATCCTACACAAAATAGTATTAAACTATTTTTTAATTAACTCATCTACGATTTTTACTAAATAGTTGCTTGATATTTTTGCACTGCTATTTAAAAACTCATCAAAATCAAAATTTGCTTCACCATTAGCACTATCACTAATCGCTCTTAAAATAAAAAAAGGAACATTTAAAGAATCACAAACAACAGCAACACTTGCACCTTCCATCTCTAAAGCATCAGCACTAAAAGTTTTTTCAATAAACTCTTTTCTCTCATTTGAATGAACAAATTGATCACCAGTTGCAATAACTCCCTCAATAACTTTTAAATTCTCATTAACTGCTACTTTTTTTGCTATTTCCAAAAGTTCTTTAGAACTATCAACAAAAACTTTTCCACCTGGAACAAAACCATTAGGATGTCCAAATGCTGTTATATCCAAATCATGCTGGCAAAGTTTTGTAGCAACTATTAAATCACCAATATTAAGTTTTGGATTTATTGCTCCTGCAACACCTGAAAAAAGAAGAGTATCACAAGAGAATTTTTGAATTAAAGTGCTTGCAGTTAAACTTGCAAAAACTTTTCCAATTTTAGAGTGTGCAATTACAATATCTAAGCCTTTATAATTTACCTCATAATACTTATTATCAGCATACTCAATAGTTTTATAATCTTTAAAGAACTCTAAAAGAGGGTCTATTTCTTCTTGCATTGCTCCCATAATTGCTAATTTAGTCATTTAAAGCCTCTATTGTTTCATTTAATGTTTTCATATCAGATACATTTAGTGTTGGTTTTTCTGAACTTTTTTTATTTAAACCTTTTAAAACTGCACCATTTCCAAACTCAATATATAAATCAACTTTGCTATCGTGAGCTTTTATTGATTGTTTATATTTTACAGGACTAATTAGTTGAGAAGATAATAGTTCAATTGCCTCATCTTTTGTGTTATAAACTTCAGCACTTACATTTGAAATAACATCTAAAAACTCATCATTTAAGTACTCAAATAAATAAGGTTTTAGATTTTCAACAGCACTTTGAAGTAGTTCACAATGACTTGCAACACTCATATCTAAAACTAATGCTCTTTTTGCACCAGCAGCTTTAAAAGTATCAACTAAAGACTCTAAATCAGCCTTTAAACCAGCAAGAACCAATTGTCCATCCATGTTGTAGTTAGCTGGCCAAACTTTTTTTCCAGCTTCTCTTTGCTCTTTACAAATAGTCTCAACAGTTTCATCATCTAAACCTAATAGTGCCATCATTCCAGCACCACCACCACTGCAAGCCTCAGTCATAAAAGTACCTCTTTTATTTACAAGCTCAATTGCATCTAAATAATCAATTGCACCAGCAGCAACTAAAGCCGAAAACTCACCAAGAGAGTGGCCTAAAACAAACTCTGGTTCAATCTTAAATTTCTCTTTAAAAACTGCAAGAGCAATACAACTTACTAATAAAATAGCAGGTTGTGTAAATTCTGTTTTTCCTAAGTTTTCATTCTCTTCAAATAAAAGTTTTTCAAAATCTATATTTAATCTCTTACTTGCATCTTTTATCATCTCTTTTGCAATATTGCTATTAAGAAAAAAATCTTTTCCCATGCCAATAGATTGACTTCCTTGTCCTGGGAATATAAAAGCAACTTTCTTCATCTTAACCTCTTATTTTAAAATTAAATTGCCCAAATGTATCTCTACATCTGGGCAATTTTTATAGTTTCTTTATTTATAAAAATAAAATTAGTGGCAACCACATCCACCGTGTCCACCACCAGTTCCACAACCACCACCTTGGCTATCTCCATGATCATGGTCATCATGGTCATGTCCAGTTCCACAACCACCTCCACCACAACATCCACCACCCATAGCAGCAAATCCACCAACAACACCTGATTGGATCTCTTCTTCTGTTGCATCTCTTAAACTTAAAATTGCAACTGAAAACATTAAAGTTCTTCCAGCCATTGGATGATTATAATCTATTGTTACATTTGTATCATCAAATGATTTTACAACTACTTGAATAGTTTCTCCGTGCTCACCTTGACCATAAAGACTCATACCTTCACTTAACTCAATCCCAGCAAATTGCTCTTTTGGTAGAGTTTGAACTGCTTCTTCATTGTACTCACCATAACCATCTTTAGCTTCAACTAAAACATCAGCTTCTTCATTTGCAGACATATTTACAAGTTTATCTTCTAAACCTTTTATTATTTGACCTTTTCCTGAAACAAACTCTAACGGCGCTTGTCCTACATTTGTATCTAACTGCTCACCAGTTTTTGCATCTTTTAGTGTATATTCTATTCCAATTACTTTATTTGACATTTTAATTCCTTTTATAATTTATTTAAATTTGTTTTAGCGGTTTTAGCTTCTTTACTATTTGGATAAAGTTCTATTAAAGTACTATAAAAGTTTTTAGCATTATCTTTATCCTTTGTATTTTCAAATGATATAGCACTATTTAACAATAATGTTGGCATATAAGAAGCTTTATCATTAAGCATTGCTGACTTTTTAAAGTGAACAATAGCTTGATCATATTTTTTTCTTTTAAATAACATATCACCTAAATAGTAGTTATTTTCAGCAGGTTTATAGTTTACTTCAATTAGTTTTTCAAATTTTGGAATAGCACTATTATAAACTTTTGCATCATAATCTTTTTTTGCATCTGCCATAAATTTTATTTTATCATCTGCAGTTTTAAGTTCAACCGAACTAACAGCAGATGTAGTATCAACTATTTTTTCTTTTGCTTCAACTGTTGTTTTAGAAGATCCTTGTGGAGTTTTAATTCCCATAGCTTTTTTTACTGCTTCAAACTCTTCTCTAGTAACAAATTGTTGCATATTTTTTTCTAATTCAGTTGATGAAACATACTCTGCATTTATTTTATTAACAATCGTTGTTAATTTTGTAAGAGCTGCTTTTAAACTATTTAAATCTGATTGATTAACATTTGAAGCTTGCTCGTTAGAAGCTAAATCTGAAGATTGATTTAATTTTAAAGATAAATCATTTAATTTTCTTGAATCACCTTCATATGTAGACTCTAAGCCTTCTAATCTTCCATTAATAGATTTTACTAAACTATTAATTTCTTCGAGTTTAGAAGATAAATTACTTATATTTGATTGATTTTTTAGTATGTGTTTTTCGGACGCTGATAGTCCATATGAACTGTCTTGATTAGATGCTCCATAAACCGAAACCTCTTCGGCTACGGTTAATGAAGTTATTACGAATAATAAAGGTATAATTTTTTTCATAAAAATTATTTTTCTAATTCGTGCTCAACTCTTCTGTTATCTGCCCAACACTCTTTAGTTTTTTCAGTACAAACTGGATTGCTCTCACCTAAAGATACCATTGTAACATTAGTTTTTACACCATTTGATACTAATACATCTTTAACAGAATTTGCTCTTTTTAAACCTAAAGCATAATTGTACTCATCACTTCCCCATTCGTCAGTGTTTCCGAATACTTTAATTGTAGTATCAGAAGAAACTTGTGAAAGTTTAGAAGCATTACTTACAGCCTTGTCTTTATTAGCAGTTGTTAAATTGTATTTATCAAAATCAAAATATACATGCTCAATTAAAACTCTTTGACCATTAATCATATAATAGTTTCCATTACCAGCTCTTTCTAAAAGAGTACCATCTTGGATTGGTGCTTCAACAGATGAATTATCTGGTGCTACAACATCATTTACATCAGCATTTTTTTCGCTACAACCTGTAGTAAATAGTAAAGCTGAAACTAAAACTGAATAAAGACCTAACTTTTTCATTATTTTTCCTTAAAATAAAATTTTCAAGAAATAGTACTAAAGAGAAACTTAATTATTGTTTATATTTTTTATCTTTTTTATAATATTTTATATGAATTGATTCTTTTTTTTAGAAAAAAAGTAAATTTGAGAGAGATTTGATATTTTAGGGCATATAGCCCTAAAATATTTTTGAAATTTTACCAATCAATTGATTGAATTCTTTTACCTGCTAATGGGAATAAAAATGACTTATTATGCTCAAGTCTAATTATACCAACAGAACTAGTTCCATCAGTTTTTATAAATAAAACACTTTGTCCATCAGTAGAAAATTTTGGAAACTGATTTACACCACTTGAAGTTAATCTTTTTAAACTGTCTGATTTTGTTGAGATAAGATATAAATTAAAACTTTTTCCTAATTCATTGCTCGCATCTTTACTACTAAAAATTACATTATTTCCACTTGAAGTAACTGATGAGTTGTTGTTGCTATGAAAAACTAATCTTTCAACTCCACTTGAACCAATAGTTTGAGCAAAAATATTTGGATTTCCTAATCTATCTGATACAAATACAATTTTGCTATCATTTTCAACAAACTGCCCGCCAACATCAATTCCACTATAAGTTGTTATCTGTTTCTTTGCTCTTGTTCTTGTATCATATAAAAATACATCAGGTTGCCCTGTTGGAGATGCTGTTACTAAAAGTTTAGTTCCATCTGCATTTACATCTGAACAAGCTAACATTCCATCAGAATCCATAATAACATCTTTACTTCTGTTATATATATTTAACTTAACCAAAGTTGGTTTTTTATAGTTATAAGATGTATAATATATAGTTTTTTGTTCTTTATCTGCCCATTTAGGAAATATATTAAGACCACCACTTACAACTCTTTTTTTATAAGTCAAAGTATAATCACCTATCATAATATCAGCTTTAGCTGGACCTTCATAAACTGAGAATACAACAAATCTATCCATCCAAGATATACTAGGAGCTTTAAAATGGTCGTTTATTGAAATAGCTGCTTTATGAGCTAAAAAAACAAATCTCTCTTCAAGTGAAGTTGTATAATTTTTTTCCAAAACTAAAGCTCTTGAATTTATATCATATAACTTTGTCATCAAAGTATAATTACCATTTCCATCTTTTTTTGCTGAAAGATTTACAAATAAATTTACACCCTGATTTGATAAACCCAAAATATCTGGTAAACTATCATAAGCTGATACAGATGAAATATTTGCAACTTCAAAATGTCCACTTACATTAAAATCATCTGTAAGTGCTTTTTTTATCTTGCTTAAAGTATCCTTTTCTAAACTATCACTAGCAATTGAAATACCAACTTTTGGTAAAACCATACCTTTTTTAACAATATCTAAGTGACCATCAACTTCTGCAAAAACAGAGCTAATAAATATAGCTATTAATAAAAATATTTTTTTCATTTTTTATCCTTCAAATTTAAAATCAACTGAATATCTAACACCTTTTCCATTTGGTGGAATTGGATATGGAACTCCTCTTTGAGTATCTAAATATGATTTTAGAGCCTCATTGTAACCCTCATCGCTAGATGCTTTTTGTATTTTATAATCAAATTTTCCATTTTCATCAACCATTATTATTACTTTTGCTAAAACTTTTGTATCTTGAGATATTGGAGCTCCTGCTTGTAAGATTTCATAAATTTTACTTGCGTAGTCATCGCTCTTATCACCTTTTGCAGAGCTTTTAAGCTTTGAATCTGTTGCTGTTTTTTCATCTTCTAATAACTTATCAATTTTTATATTTGATGATTTTTTCTCTTTTTCAAATTTAGATTTAAATCTTTTTGGGTCAATAGATTTCTCAATATTATTAACCTCTTCTTTTACAACTTTATTTGATGTTTCTTTAACATTTGCAAATAAAGATTTTAGGTCTGGTTTTTTTTCATTTGAAGCTGAAGTAGATTTTTCAACAACTTCTTCTTTTACGATTTTTTCTGTTTTTCTTTCAACCATTTTTTTCTCCGCTATCTCTTCTATCATATCAAGTTCTATGGTAGTTGAGCTAGGAGTTATGTTTATACTCTCTTTTAATGGAGAAAATATATAGTACATAACTAAAAAACATATTGAAAAATAGATAAAAAATGCAATAACACCTGAAATAATAAATGAAGAATTATTTTGCATTTTTATCCATCTGTTACTAAAGCAACTTTGAAGAAACCAGCTTCTTTAACTGATTTTAGAACATATATAATATCATCATATTTCAAGCTCTTGTCTGCTCTTATATGTATTGGAGTGTTTTGGTCTTTTCCTTTTGAAAAAAGCAAAAAGCTATCTGCAAAATTTGATATTTCAACCTTATTTTTATTTAAAGTAACACTTCTATCTTTTGTAATAATAATATCGATTTTAGCAACATCTTGAGATTGTTGAGATTTACTTCCTGTTGGAAGATTTATAGGCTCTTCAAATTCAATAACAGGTGCTGTAACCATTAAAATTGCAAGAAGCACAAGCATAATATCAACCAAAGGTGTAATATTTAAATCTGGTTTTTGATTAAAATCAAACAATTTTTACCCTTTTGCTACTATTATTTCAGCCTGAGCTTTTAAATAGATATTTAATTCATATATTTTTCTCGAAATAATTTGGTGGAATGTATAAGCAAATATTGCTACAAAAATACCTGCAGCTGTTGCTACTAATGCTTCACTAATAGCTGGAGCTATAATTGAAAATGCAACTTTTGATTGATTTGCAAATTTTGCAAATGACTCTAATATTCCAATAACTGTTCCAAAAAGTCCGATAAATGGAGAAGTTGATGATATAATAGCTAGCCAAGATACACCATTACTAGCATCTTTAATAATATTTATCTCACAAGCGTGTAAAATCTCTTTTGAAGCAACTCCATTTGAACACTGAGTTAAAAGTGAAAGTGGAGAGAATTTTGACTGACTTGTTGTTAAAATTTCTAAAGATCTTTTTTCATTTGCTATTAATCGATTTAATGCATTATTTCTATAAAAGAAAATCCAAAAAACAACTATCGTATAAACTGACAATAGCGCTAAAACTATGTAAGTTATAGCGCTACTATTTGCCAAATAATTTAGTAATGTAGAAATCATATATTTTTATGCAAACGAATTAATTTTTGCTTCAACTGCAGCCATTGATACTTTTGAATCTTTAACTGAGTTTACTAACTCTTTTGCTGCTTCAATATTTTTTGAAATTTCTGAATCTTTTCCACCTGTTAATGCAATAGCTCCATCAACTAATACATCAACCGATTTTTCATCTACTTTAACATGTCCCCAATTTATAGCAACAGCTTCAGTAGAATCGATTTTTTCAATAACAATTACACCAACACTAAGAGTTGATACTAATGATGAGTGACCAGGTAAAACCCCAAACTCTCCCTCTTTTCCAGGGAGAGTTACAGTTTTAACATCACCATTAAATATACTACCTGTTGGAGTAACTATTGATAATTTAATTGTATCCATACTATAACCCTTTATGGTTTATTTCATTTTCTCAGCTTTTGCAAGAACTTCGTCTATTCCACCAACCATATAGAATGCCATTTCAGGAATATGGTCATATTTACCATCTAAAATTCCTTGGAATCCTGCTATTGTATCTTTTAGCTCAACATATTTTCCAGGACTTCCTGTAAATACTTCAGCAACGAAGAATGGTTGAGATAAGAATCTTTCGATTTTTCTTGCACGTGCAACTACAAGTTTATCTGCTTCTGATAACTCATCCATACCAAGAATTGCAATAATATCTTGTAAGTCTTTATATTTTTGAAGCACAGATTGAACACCTCTTGCAGTACTATAATGCTCTTGTCCAATAATATCAGCACTTAAAATTCTTGAAGTAGAATCAAGTGGATCAACCGCTGGGTAGATACCTTTTTCTGCAATTTTTCTATTTAAAACTGTAGTTGCATCTAAGTGAGCAAAAACAGAAGCTGGTGCTGGATCCGTTAAGTCATCCGCTGGAACGTAAACAGCTTGAACTGAAGTAATAGAACCTTTAGAAGTTGAAGTAATTCTCTCTTGTAATTTACCCATTTCACTTGCAAGTGTTGGTTGGTATCCAACAGCTGAAGGAATTCTTCCTAAAAGTGCTGACATTTCAGAACCTGATTGTGCAAATCTAAAGATATTATCAACGAACATAAGAACATCTAGTCCTTTTTCATCTCTAAAATATTCAGCCATTGTAAGACCAGTAAGAGCAATTCTATTTCTTGCACCTGGTGGTTCACTCATTTGACCATAGCACAGAGCAACTTTGTCAAGAACGTTTGAATCTTTCATTTCATGGTAAAGGTCATTTCCTTCTCTTGTTCTCTCTCCAACTCCAGCAAATACAGAGTAACCTGAGTGTTTAAACGCAACGTTATGGATTAATTCCATAATAATAACTGTTTTTCCAACTCCAGCTCCACCAAACAGTCCTACTTTTCCACCTTTTGAATATGGTGCTAAAAGGTCAACAACTTTGATACCTGTTTCAAACATCTCTGTTTTTGTTGATTGCTCTTCAAAAGCAGGAGCATCTCTATGAATTGACCATCTTTCAACATCTGCAGGAATTGCTGCACCATCATCAATTGGATCTCCAATAACATTGAAAATTCTTCCTAATACAGCTTCACCAACTGGAACTTTAATAGGACCTCCTGTAGCTATACACTCTTGACCTCTTGTTAATCCATCTGTCATATCCATAGCAATAGCTCTAACTCTTCCATCACCGATATGCGCTGCTACTTCTAATACTAATCTATCTTTACCTGATGCAATATCAGATACATCAATAGCTTCGTTAATTTCTGGTAAGTATCCATCGAACTCTACGTCAACGACTGGACCCATTACCTGAATAATTTTACCTTTCATATAGGGCTTCTCCTTATTAAATTATTTTAATGCTTCAACACCACTGATAATTTCTATCAGCTCTGTTGTAATTGCTGCTTGTCTTGCTTTGTTGTATTCAACAGTTAAACTATTTACTTTCTCTTTTGCATTTTTACTTGCAGCTTCCATAGCCTGCATTCTAGCACTGTGTTCAGCTGCTAATGAGTCTATTAGTGCATAATACATATTGAAATCAATATATTTATCAGTTAATTCTTTCAAAACTTCATCATCATCATCTGGTTCAATATTTAGCATAGAAGTAGTTTCACTTATTTCAACTTTTTCTAAACCAACTGGTAATATCTCTTTTACTCTAATTTCTTGAGTTAGCATATTTAAAAAACCATTATAAACAATTATTACTTTATCAGTAAGTTCATTTTTAAAATCTTCAACAGCAATTTTTATATAATTAGATGCTTTTTCATAAGTTGGAGCTGATGATAAATCAATAGCTTTTTGCTCAAGAGTTTTACCTTGGAATGAAAAGAATTCAACTCCTTTTTTTCCAGCAGCTCTTAATCTTACTTTTACACCTTTTGCTTCGTAATCATTTATTAACTTACTAACAGTTTTAATTGTTGCCACATTAAAACCACCACAAAGTCCTTTATCGGCAGTTACAAAAACAATATCAACTGTTTTTGGAGTTGAATTTTGAATAAATGCTCTACCAATATTTCCATCATCTTGAACTTTGCTAACTCGTGCTGCAATATCAGAAAGAACTTCATTTATCTTAGCTGCATAACTTCTTGATTGCTCAGACAATTGTCTAGTTCTCGTAAGTTTTGCAGAAGATACAAGCTTCATAGCTTTTGTAGTTTTCTGAGTATTTTTAACACTATTTATTTTTATTTTTATCTCTTTTAAGTTAGCCATAGACTAGTCCTTAGTTTGCATTAAATACAGTTTTAAACTCTTCTAATGCAGCTTTTAATTGTGACTCTGTATTATCATCAATTTTTTGACTTGACTTAATTGCATCTAAAATATTTGAATATTTTTGCTCAATAAATGCATGTAATTCATTTTCAAATCTTACAACATCTTTAACTGCAACATCATTTAAGTACCCTTTAGTACCAGCATAAATAATTACAACTTGTTTTTCAATAACAAGTGGTTTATTAACACCTTGCTTTAAAACTTCAACCATTCTTTGTCCAAGTTCTAACTCTCTTCTCGTTGCTTCATCTAGGTCTGATGCGAATTGTGCAAACGCCTCAAGCTCTCTATATTGTGCAAGTGAAAGTTTAAGTGTACCAGCAACTTGTTTTGTAGCTTTAATTTGAGCAGCTCCACCAACTCTTGATACAGAAAGTCCTACGTTAATAGCAGGTCTAATACCTGAGTTAAATAGGTTAGTTTCTAAGAATATTTGTCCATCTGTAATCGAAATTACGTTTGTTGGAATATATGCAGCAACGTCTCCAGCTTGAGTTTCAATAATTGGTAGCGCAGTCATTGAACCAGCACCTTTTTCATCACTCATTTTAGCAGCTCTCTCAAGTAATCTTGAGTGTAGGTAGAATACATCTCCTGGATATGCTTCTCTTCCTGGAGGTCTTCTTAAAATTAATGACATCTCTCTATATGCAACTGCATGTTTTGATAAATCATCATAAATAATAAGTGCATGTTTTCCATTGTCTCTGAAGAATTCACCAATTGTAACACCTGTATATGGTGCTAGAAATTGAAGCGTTGCAGAATCAGCCGCAGATGCATTTACAACAATTGTATAATCCATAGCACCTGCATCTTCTAATGTTCTAACAACAGAAGCAACTGAAGATGATTTTTGTCCAATTGCAACATAAATACAAATTACATTTTCACCTTTTTGGTTAAGAATTGTATCAATTGCAACTGTTGTTTTACCAGTTTGTCTATCACCAATAATAAGCTCTCTTTGCCCTCTTCCAATTGGAACTAGTGCATCAATAGCTTTAATACCAGTTTGTAGTGGTTCATGAACAGATTTTCTTGCCATAATCCCAGGAGCTTTTTCTTCAACATATCTTGTTTCAGTTGAATTAATTGCACCTTTACCATCAATTGGTTCACCAAGAGCATTTACAACTCTTCCAACTAATGCCTCACCAACTGGTACTTCAAGAAGTTCTCCTAATCTTTTACAAGAAGTTCCTTCTCTAAGACCAGTACCTTTACCAAGAACAACAATACCAACTGAAGACTCTTCTAAGTTTGCAGCCATACCTTTTTCGCCATTCTCAAACTCAACCATCTCACCAGCCATAACATTTTTAAGACCGTAAACTTGAGCAATACCATCTGCATAAGATATAATCTTACCAGTTTCGTTTACATCTACATTTAATTCAAAGTTATCAATTCTCTCTTTAATAATCGAACTGATTTCATCTGCTTGAATTTTTGCACCCATTCAAATTCTCCTTTATAAGTTCTAAACTGCTTTTAAAATATGATTAATTAGCTGAGTTTTTAATCTATCTTTAGAAAAAGATATCTCAACACCTAGCCCATCTATATCAACTTTAATACCATCATAATCGCACACATTTTGTGACAATGAAAGTTTTACATTAAATTTTTTACTAAATTGTTCTTCTATAGAAGATATATAACTATTTGATAACTCTTTATTTGTATAAACAGTTCCAATATAACTACTATTCATCTTTGCAATTTGAGTTTTTAACTCAAAAGCTATTTCAGGAATAATATCTAATCTTCTTTTTTCACCAAGTAATTTAATAAAGTTTTCTAAACTTTTATCTGCTTTATCAATCATAGATAAAATAAATTTAGTTTTTTCAACTTCATTAATATCAGAAGATGCTAAAATAGAGTTAAATTTATCACTTTTGAAAGCTTTTGAAACTTCGTTTAATTTCTCAGAAATCAAAGTAACGCTATTTAAATCTCTTCCATCAACTAAAGCTTTTACATATCTTTTTGCTACTAAATCTTTCATTATGCTACCCTTTTAAGAACAATATTTACTAACTCATCTTGAGATAGTTTAATATTTTCTGAATTCAACAGCTCATCAAGTATTTCAGCAACAACTTGTTTTTTAGCTTTAGAAATTTCAACTTTTATCATTTCATCTAAATTTTTACTTAAATTTGCAATATCTGTATCAATAGATGTTGAAACTTTTTGTTTAATATTTTCAATATCAGATTTTGCACTTTCGATTATTTCAGCAGAAATCTTTTTTGCATCATCTAATTTTTTTTGAGCTTCAGCAACTCTATCTTTAGAAGCTTTCAAACTATCTTGAACTTTATCTAGTTCAGATTGAATTCCTAAAGTTCTATTAGCAAAAAATGCTTTAATTTTATCAGCAAGTAAATACCATAAAATCGCAGCAAATATAATAAAATTAACGGTTCTTTGAACTATATCATAGTTCGTTTCCGCACCTTCGCTTGCAAATAATGCAACTGGAACCATAGCCATAGCTAATAGTAATAGTACTCTTTTCATTATCACTTCCTATATTGAACTAAGCTTAGATTTTAAGCTTTCGTTAAATTGTGGCATTGATGATAATAAAGAGGCTTTTAATGCTTTCGTCTCATCTTGTAAACTTTTAGCAAATTCAGCAGATTTTGCTTCTAAATTTAATTTAGCACTTGCAAGTTTAACATCAGCACTATCTTTTGCTTCCTTATAAGCTTGCTCTCTAATTGCAGCTGCTTCTCTTTTAGCTTTTGAAAGCAAATCATTTGCTTCTGCTAAAAAACCATCTACATCAGCACTATTTGACTTTGAATCTTCCAAATCTTTTTTGATTTGAGCAGATCTTTCATCCATATGTTGAAGTAGAGGCTTGAAAAGACAACTGTTTAGCCTAGCAACCACCAAAAGAAAGATGATACCAGAACTAAGCAATAGTACAGGACTTATGTCTAACATTCATTCCTCCATATTTTTACAGTTTAGTTTAACTAAAACGTTTTTATTTTATCAAATTTATCTATAAATTTATATTAAAATGGTTAAGAATATGGATTTTTTTATTTTATTGTATCTTAAAGTAACTACTTATCTTATCTATATCTTCTTGAGAGTTAAATTCAATTTTGATTGAGTTTTTATCTATTTTAGCTTTGATTTTATCATTTTTTAGAAATTCAGTAAAAGATTTTAAATTAGTAATATTGTAACTATTTGTAACTTTTTCTTTTTTTAGTTTTGGAGAATCTTTCTCTTTTAAATCTTTTATCAATTTTTCTGTTTCTCTTACAGAAAGTTTTTGTCCTATAATAGTATCACAAATCTTTTTTTGCTCTTCAGCAGTTAACCCTATCATCATTTTTGCATGACCTGCACTAATTTTATCTGTAGCTAAAAATTGTTGTACATATGAACTTAATTGTAATAATCTCAAAGTATTTGTAATAGAAGTTCTACTTTTAAAGACTTTTTTTGATAGCTCTTCATGAGTAATATTGTGTTCATTTAGTAGTTGAGCATAACAAAATGCTAACTCTATAATATTTAAGTCATCTCTTTGAATATTTTCTATTAAAGCTAATTCTCTTAATTTAAGCTCATCTTCATCTACAATAATTGCTTTTATCTCTTCTATATTTGCTAACTTATGAGCTCTTAATCTTCGCTCTCCCGCAATTAAAGTATAAGTTCCATCTTCATCTTCAACAACAACAATTGGTTGCAAAAGACCATGTTCTTTTATAGATGAACTTAGCTCTTGAAGCTTCTCTTCATCAAAAATCTTTCTTGGCTGATTTGGATTTGGTTTAATCAAAGATATTTCAATTTTTTTAACTCCATTATTCGAGTTCCCAGCAGATTTACCATAAGCTGTCTCTACTTCACCTAAAAGTTCTCCTAATCCTCTTCCTAATGCCATATTATTTTCCTCTTAAAAAATTTAACCAATAATTGCTCTTGCTAAGTTTGTATATGCTTTTGTACCAATAGATGTTGTATCATAAAGCATGATTGGTTTACCAAAACTAGGACTCTCTGCTAATTTAATATTTCTTGGAATTACAACATACGAGTCATCATCTACTTTAAATAGTTTATTTTCAAAGTGTTGTGCTAAATCTGCAAAAACTTGTTTTGATAAGTTGTTTTGAGCAGAATACATAGTTGGCAAGAAACCTTTAATTTGAAGGTTTTTATTAATAGTTTGCTTTACAAGTTTTATTGTATTTAAAAGCTGTGCTAAACCTTCAAGAGCAAAAAATTCACACTGAATTGGTATTAAAACAGAAGTTGAAGCACCTAAAGTATTTATTGTAATTGGTCCTAAAGCTGGTGGTGAATCAATTATTATATAATCATAATCAGCTTTAACTGTATCAATTTTTCTTTTTAATACAAGTTCTCGCTCTTTAGTATTTTTGTAAAACTCTTTTTCTATTCCTACAAGACCTATATTTGAAGGTGCCACTTTTAAATTTTCTATTTCAGAATCTAAAATAATCTCTGAAAGCTCTTTTGTTCCAAGCATTACATGATAAATATTATATTCATATGTATCTCTATGAAAACCTAAAGAAGTTGTAGCATTTGCTTGTGGATCAGCATCTATTAAAAGAACTTTTTTCCCATCTAGAGCTAATGCAGCACTAAGATTTACAGCAGTTGTAGTTTTTCCTACTCCGCCTTTTTGATTTGCTATTGAAATAATTTCTGTCATCTTAAACTAAATACCTTTTTGTTTTCAATTTGTATAGAACCATCGCTATTTAAAATAGCATTTTCAAGTGAAACTTTAATACCATCAACAGTTGCTTGAAAATTTTTAGAATGCATAAATTCTATCTTAAAAAGACTAAAAATTTGCTTCCATGGAATTTTTTTTTCTATCTCTATAAAATATAAATTTAAAATTTCATCAATATCTATATTTATATCAAGCTTTCCAAAATTTTCATCTACTTCAATCAGATTTAAACCTATACCACAAAATAGTAACTCTTTATTTGTAGAAGTTATTGCTCCACCAATTTTTCTATTTTTTATATAAAAATCATTTGGCCATTTTAAAAATAGTTTTGAACCGCTCTTTTGTAAAATATCCTTTAAAATATATGTAAAATATATACTAGCACTTTGAAGCGGTAAATCTTTGGGTAAATTATCTTTGCTTACAACAAAAGAGAAAAAGAGATTTCCCTCCCTTCCAATCCAAGAGTTTCCCCTGCTTCCAACTCCTGCCGTTTGCATTTTTGAAGTTACACATAGTGGATTGTTATAACCATTTTTTTGTATATACTCTTTTAAATAGCTTTGCGTGGAATCAACTTCATTTAATCTTATAATTTTCATTTTAAGATTATATATAATTAAAGTAGAAGATTATATTAATTATAATCAAATCTTTATTTTCATAAAGGCAAAAGATGTTAGACCCAGTTTTACCAATAGCTATATACCTACTTTTTGGTTATTTATTTAAAATTATTTTTCAAGATAATTCAAAACAACTTGTAGATTTTATTATATATTTCTCTCTTCCAGCAATAGTTTTTTCAAAAATATATCCTTTATCTTTAGATACAAAAATTTTATGGCTTATTCTTATGTTTATGGGAATAATATTTTTTAATCTATTTTTATCATACACTATTGGAAAAATGATGAGATTAAGCAGAGTTACTCTTGCTACTTTTATGATTATGGCAACTTTTGGAAACACTTCTTTTATAGGTTTTTCTTATATAGATGCTTTTTATGGTCAAGATTATATTGTTTATGGAGTTATTTATGATATTTTTGGATCTTTCTTACTTCTAGTATCAGTTGGAATGATTATAATAACTTGGGGAAGTGGAAGAAAAAACTCTGTTTTAAATATATCAAAATCAATATTTTTATTCCCACCCATGATAATGTTTATAATAACAATTTTTGCAAAAAACTTTGAAATTCCAAAATTTTTAATTTACACTTCAACAAATCTAGGTGCAACTCTAGTTCCTATTGCTATGATTGCTATTGGAATGAAACTTGAATTAAAACATATCTTTACAAAGTTACATATTGTAACAGTTGCAGTTGTTTTAAAAATGCTTATTATTCCAATTATTGTTTTATTTGTATTTAAATATTTTTATGGAATTGATGAAACGTGGGTAAAAGTTACTATTATCGAAGTTGCAATGCCACCAATGACTATGGCTGCTGTTTTAGCTATAAAAGGCGGATTAGATGAAAAAATTGCTATAAATTCTTTAGTTTTAGGTGTTATTGTAAGTCTGTTTACGATTACTTTGTTTACTTCATATTTAGCTTAAGATTTATTTTTAAATCTTAAGCTGCTTTTTCACTCATTCTTAATTGTTTATATAAATTCTCATGAGCTTGTATCTCTTCAGCACTAGCTTTTCTTCTACAAGATAAATATCCCTTTGTTCCTTCACTTGTGATTGTTGGATAAACTGTTGCAAATACCCAATAGTAGTCTCCATCTTTAGTGGCATTTTTAACATATCCAGTCCATATACCACCTTTTTTTACAGTTTCCCATAAATCTTTAAAAGCAGCTTTTGGCATATCTGGATGTCTTACAGTATTATGAGGTTTACCTATTAACTCATCAATTCCATATCCTGCGATTTTACAAAAAGCATCATTTGCAAAAACAATTATCCCTTTTTCATCTGTTTCACTTACTAAAAAAGCATAATCATCCAAAACTATTTCTTTTGACATAATATTTTTCCTTTAATTACTTTTATAAAATTTAATTTAATTTTTTTTAATTGATTTATTCCAAATTTAAGAATATACATATTTTATAAAATTTGTGAAATTGTATAACAAATACTTTTAAATTGAAGTAAATAAATTTAATTTAAAATATTCCCTAATACTAATCTTTGTCCTTTTATATACTCTACACTACTTATAGAATTTTTTGAAGGAGCTTGTAAAGTTCCTATTTTTAAACTGCCTTTTTCACAAGCAACTACTATATAATCTTTTGCTATTTCTAAAATCTCACCAGCATTATTTTCTAAACTCTCTTCAATAATTTCAATATCTTTTAATTTAAGTCCTGATTTTAAAAAAATACCTGGCCAAAAAGAGTAAGCTTTGTATTTTGAAAAAAGCTTTTTTGCATTAGAAAAATCTACTTCTCCATCCTCTTTTTTGATTTTTTTACAAAAGCTAGAACTTGAATCATTTTGTTTTGTTGGCTTTAATTTATCAAAATTATCTAAAGTTGTAATTGTAAGTTTAGCTGCTAAATTTGAAAGTTCGTTAAAAGCCTCATCAACTAATATGTTTTTATCATTTTTAAAATATGAATATCCTAATATATTACCACAATCAAGCCCCTCTTCCATAAGCATAGAAGTAACTCCTAAATATTCATCATCATTTAAAATACCTTCTTGAATAGGACTAGCTCCTCTATAATTTGGTAAAATAGAAGCATGAAGATTTATGCAAGGAGCTAAATTCAAAATCTCTTTTGGTAAAATCTGTCCATATGCAGCAACAACTATAAAATCTGGTTCTAACTCTTTTATAGAAATATAAGCCACTAGGTTGTCTTTTAGTTTTTTTGGTTGCAAAATAGGAATTTTAATATTGTTTTCAAGACAATACTGTTTTATGTGTGGCGGAGTTAAAACTTGCTTCCTACCAACTGGTTTATCTTCTTGAGTAAAAATTCCTATAACTTCATAATTGTTGTTATTTAAAAGCTCTTTAAAAATCTCTGTAGCATAAGATGGTGTTCCCATAAATAAAACTTTTTTACTCAAAACATTCTCCTTATTTTTTAAAAATTGTTCCACTTTTATGATTATTATCAACTAAAAAATCATAAGCATTCGTCAAATCAAAACCACTAGTTAAATACATTGGAATCTCTTTTTGCATTAAAAAATCAGCAGCTTTTAGCTTTGTAACTATTCCACCAGTTGCAAATTTTGAGTTTGCACTAGGTTTTTTTTCAAGCTCATCTTGTGATATTTCATTTATTATTTTTTGAATTTTTGCATCACTAAATTCTCTTGGATTTTTATCATAATATCCATCTATATCTGTCAAAATAACTAACATATCAGCTTTAAAATAGTGTGTTATATAAGCTGCTAACTGATCATTATCACCAATTAGCTCTTCAGTTGCAATAACATCATTCTCATTTATAATAGGAATTACATTATTTTGAAGCAATATTTCCATAACATTTTTTGCATTTTTAGATCTTTTTCTTGAATCAAAATCATCTGCAATAAAAAGCATTTGAGCAACTGTTATACCAAACTCTTCAAACATCTCTTGGTAAGTTTTCATTAATTTTGGTTGACCAATAGCTGCTAAAGTTTGTTTATTTGCTAGAATAGTTTTATCAAGTTTTAACTCTGTATAACCAGCTCCTACAGCTCCTGAGCTTACTAGTATTACTTCTAAATTCTTATCATTTTTCAGTATAGAGATTAGATTAACTAAATTTTTCATTCTTTGTAAAGCTAGCTCTTCACCTTGAGTTAAAACAGCAGTTCCTACTTTTATAACCAAGCGTTTCATTTACTTTCCTAGCATTGTGTATAAAGCATATTTTAATGGATTTATGTTTGTTTTATCCAAAGATGATATTGGTAAAACAAAATATGGTTTACTACTATCTTTTTTTGAAAAAATTAAATCTTGAACAAAATATGGTAAGTTTGTATCAAATTTATACTCGTTTGATTTAGAAACTTCAAGATTTAAAGCTATTAAAAATTCTTCTATATCTTTTTGTAAATCTTCTCCATAGTAAGCATCTATTTTACTTAAAACTATTGCAAAATCTCTTTGTGATAGTTCTTGTGAAAACTTCACAAGCTCTTCTTTTAACACATTGTATTGATCTATCATAGTTCTGTGGTTCGCAACATCAATTGTAAACAAAAGTGTTTTTGTTCTTTCAATATGCTTTAAAAACTCTAATCCAAGACCTTTTCCTTCACTCGCACCATCAATAATTCCAGGAATATCAGCCATTACAAATGAGCTATAATCTCCAACATTTACAACTCCTAGTTTCGGAGTCAATGTTGTAAACTCATAATTTGCTATTTCTGGAGTTGCATTTGATGTTACAGATATTAAAGTAGATTTTCCAACATTTGGATAACCAACAAGCCCAACATCTGCAATTAACTTAAGTTCTAATCTTATATTTTTTGTAATACCTGGAAGTCCTGGTTGAAAATATGTAGGTCTTTGATTTCTTGAGTTTTTAAAATGAACATTTCCAAGTCCACCTTTTCCACCTTCAATAAATAAAAATCTCTCACCATCTTCAAGTAAATCATATAAAACTTCATTTGTATTATCATCTATTATTTGTGTTCCAGGAGGTACTGTTAAAAGAAGATGTTCACCAGATTTACCTGTTTTTTGTCTTCCCATTCCTGGTTGACCTTTATCAGCTTTAAAAACTTTTTTTCCTTTATAAAAAGATAAAGTATCAGTATTGCTATCTACAACAAAGTAAACATCTCCACCTTTTCCTCCATCTCCTCCATCAGGACCGCCTTGAACAACAAACTTTTCTCTTCTAAAAGATGCGCAACCTTGCCCACCTTTTCCACTACTTACACTAAATCTTGCACTATCTATAAACATAGTTTTCCTTTATAAATAAAAAAAGGGTGTATGGCAAAACATACACCCTTTTTCAAAAAAACTAAATCTCTTGCTTACGAAGCGTAAACAGAAACTTTTTTTCTTTTTTTATCTTTAATTTCAAATTTAACAACACCGTCAATTAAAGAGTATATTGTATGATCTTTTCCCATACCTACATTATTTCCTAAGTGAACTTTAGTTCCTCTTTGTCTAATAATGATATTTCCAGCAGTTACTACTTCGCCACCATATTTCTTAACACCAAGTCTTCTACCAGCTGAATCTCTATTATTCTGTGTACTACCCTGACCTTTTTTGTGAGCCATTTTATTTCTCCTTAAATTTTTTTAATGCTTAAGCAGCAATTTTTGTAATTCTAATTTTAGTGAAGCTTTTTCTAAAACCTCTTTTTAACTTAGAATCTTTTCTTCTTCTTTTTTTGTAAATAATAACTTTTCTATCTCTATTTACACCTGTTCCATCTAAAACAACAACTGCTTCAACTTTAGCTTTTTCTACAGCTGAACCTGTTTTTAGCTCACCGTTATTAACTGCAAGAACATCAGTAATTTCTAAAGTCTCCTTAGCAGCCTTACCAGTGTAATCAATATCTATAATATCACCTTCTGATACTTTATACTGTTTTCCACCACATTTGATAATTGCGTACATCTTTTCATCCTCTTCTTGTTTATAAGCATAACTAGGCTTGTCTTTTTATACTAATTTGCATTTTTCGAACGGGAATAATATCTAAGATTTTATTAAACTTTCTTTAAAGGGTTATTGGAGTTTTGTATATAAAACAAATTTAATTAATACTATCTTCCATCTTTTACAAATTGGAAGATGATTTTATATATTAGTATTTGCTACAAAGCTTTACTAATATATAAATAAAAGGAGCGGGATTGAACTCAAAAACTAGCGATAAACCAAATATATTATTTAATTTTCATTATCCAAATGTTCATTATGATGCATTTCTAGCATAAAATTTATTTTTTCATAAATTTCTTCTGCTTCTTTATCATTTAATTGATTATTATCAATTGATTTTAAGATAGTTTGAAGTTCTTCTAAAAAATATTCCATATCTTTTTTTGCTTCTAAATCATCTTCACTTGAGCTATTATTTTTTATCATTTCATCTAATTCATTTAAAAAAGATTTAGATTCTGGAATCATTATTTTTTCAATAATATCTTTTAGTTTCATTTGTATAGTAATCAAATATTTTCCTTATTTTTAAAGTTTCGTATTGTACAAAATAAATCTTATAAAAAGTACTTATATAACTTATATTTAGTTTATATAAAATATTTAAAAATTATGAAGTTACAATTTTTTTGTATAAATTATAGCTGAACATAAACATGGAGGCTTTCCACAAGCTGTACAATCAAAGTTGAATTTAAGGCTATCTTCTTTCCAGAAATCTTCAATTATAAACTCTTCTTTGAATCCTTCTTTTATAGCTAATCCTTTAATATTAACTTGGTCTTTGTTTATCCAGCCAGCCATTATTGCAAATCCTATTTTATGTTCTCTTAATTTAGAAATTGTATCTTTAAGCAGTAAAGTTCCAATACCATAACCTGAATAATTTTCATCAACAGCAATTGAGTCAATATATCCTATTTTTTCATATTCTTGATCTAATTGTAATTTTTTATCTCTTATAATTTTTTTTAAATAATCTAAATCTATAAATTTTGTAGTTGCATAAGCAACTATTTCTTCATATATTTTTGCACATA
>Ga0265294_10001807_pt1 | contig 28591 bp, 25 predicted proteins | sample MunlanPumphouse3_FD_192504 | JGI IMG/M metagenome (GOLD analysis project Ga0265294, IMG submission 192504) | Groundwater microbial communities from a municipal landfill in Southern Ontario, Canada - Pumphouse #3 | ecosystem: Environmental > Aquatic > Deep subsurface > Groundwater | place...
GTGCCCTTCGGCTCTTTCCAATCCCTTTTCTTTTGCCCAACGTCCATTCCCATCCATGATAATGGCGATATGCGCGGGAAGACGACGATGGTCAATTTTTTCAAATAGTGACATCCTTTTTGTGGCTAATATGTTAGTTGCCGTGACATGGGTCATCTCTCAAACCGAAATCCCAGGTGAGGCAAATCATTGTAACTGAATACCAATCCTGGTTTTTGAGGTGGCTGCTCCCAATTCCGTAGGGTTGATCTAAATTCCACCCCTGCGTGGTGCGTGTCACGTCAAAATCATCTGCAAACAATTTTCGTATCGAGCATTCGACAGCAACATTCAATCTGTTTTTTAATTTGACCTTCAACCCCACACCAAAAGGGATGTGTAAGCCCACATAATCCTGTTCACTAGGAGCATAGGTCAAGCCGGCACCCACTAACAGGTAGGGTGTATAAGATCTCGTCCCCAAATACCGATAGTTGTCGCTATATGGCAGGAAGTTCCACTCAATCTGGGAGCCTGCCTCGGCAAAGGTACGTTTAAAAACGGTTTGCCCAGCAGCTGGGAAACGGTTGCCCGATTCGCGCGTGTCTCCGTAAACCCTTCCTGCAAGCAGGTTCACTTTCAGCGCCCAGTGGAAGGTGAGGTTATAACGAAAAACCACGCCTCCTGCCAAGCCGGGATTGTACAAAAAACGGCTTTTGTTGGCATCTCCCATGTAGGAGGAAACCCCTGCGGCCAGCCCTGTTTCGTATTTATACTCCTGTGCATACAGAGAGTCGGGACAAGCTACAGAGAGTAATCCCGCTATTGCTGCTACAAGCAGAGGCTTATCCGGAAACTTCATACCTTCATTCCTTTAAATCCTGTTACCAAGAGAACGGAAAATCGGGCAATAAATTATCTTTTGCTCAATAATTGTAGCAACCCATGTGCTTGCTCAGTTTGTATCAAACTTATTGAGCCTGCCTCTCCATATATCGGCCAGTTGTGTTTGTGTGCCGGATATTCCGCCGAATATCCAGATATAATTATCCTCATCGGTGATAACCGAAGCGGATGTTCGTTGTGTAAAGTTCTCTGGGAATAGCTGATTTTCTGCTGTTTCAACCCAGTCGAGTCCGAAGTTTTCAGAGTACATCAGTTTGTTTTTTCCAGAAGCTGAGGTCATCAGGTAAGGCTTGTCGTCATAAAAAAACAAGCTGCTACCAATCAGTGATATCGTGTTGGGAATTCTTGAATGAATGTGGGTGATGGAGCCGTTATTTTCAAGTAAGATCCAGACAACATTGTTGAACAGGTTCTCCGTTGTTGTCCCCCCCGTTATGATAAGATATTTGGAGTAGAACTCCGGAAGATCCACCTTGGTAACCGAGAAATCCTTTACGGGCAGGTTTGTCGGAACCTTGTTCAAACTCGTCAATACAGTGAAATCGTCTGTCTGCACGAAAGTTAGTTGGCCGTCGATCTCTGCTGCAGCTAGAATGGCGCCGTGCGTTGCCAGAGGAAGCTCTCCATAAATTGCTTTTACCGTGTAGGGTGTGATAACCTTACCCCAGTTCACGCCATCGCTTGATTGATAAACAGTGCCAGTGGTGGAATCGAGTCCAAACACAGCTGCCTGGGTGGGTGTCAACGAGGAGAGTGTCAGAGTGGGGGGCAATCCGGTGGGGTTTACCGTGCTCCAGTTGGTTCCATCGGAGGCATCGGAGGATAGAGCCTTTATGCTGCTGCCTGATTTGAGGTAGGTGATAAAGCGATTTTTGAAAGCGATTGTTTTCTGTGAATCAAAAGGAAGTGGCAGATAGTCTGATTTTTTTTGTTCCCATGAAAGGATATAGGGATCTTCCTGGTGGATACGCAATTCAAAATCATAGGATTTATTTGTAAGGCCATCGGGTGCGGTGGTCGTGATCCGTTGCAATCGGTTTACGTCTACCGAGTCGGTTTCAGTCCAGTAGTAGGAGCTGTCGGGGTTCAGCGTAAGCTTCACTGCCGAAAATGGGTAGTATGTGCTGGAGGCTTTAATGTTCAGAAGCACGCTGTCTACATGAAACAAGTAAGGCAACGGCTCTTTGTTGAAGATCTTGCCGTTAATTTGGTCAATGGTAAACTCGGTGTCCGATAGCACGTCAGTTGTGTCAGTGGTAGATGACAGGGAAAATGCATAGATTTGTGCATCGGGTGAATATTCTACGTCCTCACTGGATGAGTTAAGGCAGGAGGAAAAGAGCAACAGGTTAAGAGCAAGCACCCATGCCGGGGAAAAATATTTAGATATCATTCGTTTCAAAAATATTGTACAGCACGTTTGAGATATGCAAAAGTAGAAAGATTTTTCTCTTTAACCATATTAAAATGAATATTTAAAGAAAATTTCGAGTTATTGGGCACTTTAAATGGGATTGGCTTGCGTCAAGGTACTTTTTGATGCTTATTTCTTCGCCTTGAATTTCAGGTGCTTTGGTACCACTGTGAAGCATGGTTGCTGATTTCTCAATATAGGCTTCATCCCACATGTTCTTCTCAATGAAGGAAGAAAGCAAACGGGCCCCACCCTCCACCATCAGAGAGTATATCCCTTCCTGGTAAAGGCTTTGAAGGATCTGTCGGTTAGTGTCTTCCTGAAAGTCGATTACGATCTGTTTTACCTTCTCGTGAGGAAGGTTCTCTGTTCGCGGGACTGCATTAAACACGATGGTGGGCACCTTCCCGTCGAAAAGGGCAGCAACAGGGGGTATCTTGTTTTCTCTGTCGATGACGATGCGCACAGGATTTTGTCCGTGCCACTTTCTGACAGTGAGCTGTGGGTTATCCAACAGGGCTGTATTGGTGCCAACAAGGATGCCTTGCACCTGGGTACGTATTTTATGCACGAGCATGTGGGTCAGCCTGTTGGAGATAAGCGCAGGCATTTTCTCCTGTAATGAAGCGCGGGTGTGATCCATGTAGCCATCTTTGCTCTGTGCCCATTTCAATATCACGTAAGGACGATGGTATTGTTGGTTCACAAAAAATATCCTGTTCAACTCACGTGCTTCGGCCTCCAAAACTCCTTGAGTTACCCCAATGCCATGTTCCTTGAGCATGGCAATACCACGGCCCGATACCGCCGGATTGGGATCCTTTACGGCAACCACTACATGGGGGATCTTACTTGCGATAATCAATTCGGTGCAGGGTGGTGTCTTGCCATGATGTGAACAAGGTTCCAGAGATACATACAGGGTTGAGTCAGCAAGTAAGCTCTTTTCCTTCACTGCCATGATCGCATTCACTTCGGCGTGGGCCCCTCCAAATTGTCTGTGATAACCTTCACCTATTATCCGGTCACGGTACACCACCACGGCCCCGACCATGGGGTTGGGACGGGTATAACCTTCTCCCTTGCGGGCAAGCTGCAGGCATCGCTGCATAAATACCGGATTTAATTCCATTTTAATTATCTTTGTTGGGTCAACCAGTTATCAGTAGAGCAACCCTTGCTATGCAACAGATCCAATATATTCGTCACGAATTGAGCGGCTTGTATACTCCTTCCGAAATTGCGGTGCTGGCCCGTATCATCCTCGAGGAGGTACATGGTGAGTCGCACCACCTCCTGACAGATGACAAAATTAATCATTTATCCCTTTCAGAGACGGAAAAAATGAATGATATTCTCTCCCGGCTGAAAAATGGGGAACCCTATCAGTACGTGTTGGGAGAGGCTGAATTCTATGGCAGGAGGTTCAAAGTTACCGGCGACGTGCTGATTCCCCGTCCAGAAACAGAAGAGCTGGTGGAGTGGGTTGTGTCGGATGCAGGAGACAAGAGATCACGTTATCTCGATATTGGCACCGGCAGCGGTTGTATCGCAGTGACCCTCGCAAAGGAAATTGCAAATGCCCGGGTCGATGCATGGGACATCTCAGAAAAGGCGCTGGAAGTGGCAGCAGAGAATGCCCACCATAACAAGGCGCAAGTGAATTTTTCTCAAGTAGACATCCTCCGGCCGTTGACCGTGTCGGGCCGTTATGATGTGATTGTGAGTAATCCTCCTTATGTAACCGAGGCGGAGCAAAAGGATATGAGCCGCAACGTGCTCGATTTTGAACCCCATGTGGCACTCTTTGTTCCAGACAACCGTCCTCTTTTGTTCTATGAGCGTATTGCCGATCTGGCGAAGGAGTTGCTCCACGACGGGGGGAGATTGTATTTTGAAATTAACAGGGACATGGCAGAGGCTGTAGCAACTTTGCTTTACAACGAGGGCCTTCAAGCCGTGGAGGTAAGAAACGATCTCTCCGGTAATCCCAGGATGATTCGGGCCCTAAAACCAGGAAACCATGGATAAACCGGAAAAGATGGTGACCGCAGAGCAAGCCTTCGCACAAATGGCCCGCCTCTGTTCACGGAAAGAATGTTGTGCAGACGATGTAAAAAGGAAACTGCAACGTTTGGCTATCTCTACTGAAGCAACAGGAGAGATTATTGCCCGGTTAATAAAAGGCCGTTATATTGATGAAGCACGTTACGCACGCAATTTTATTCACGACAAAATAGCCTTCAATAAATGGGGAAAAATAAAAATAACCCTTTCGCTGCGACAAAAACAAATACCCTCCGAGGTAATCGAGACTGCTTTCGCGGAATTCACCGATAACGAGCTCAATGCCTCATTGGAACAACTGCTGTTGGCAAAAAGAAAAAATGTGAAAGGAGAATCACCCTACGAAATCAATACCAAACTAATTCGTTACGCGTTGGGAAGAGGGTTTGCGATGAAGGAAATTATACGTTGCATGCAGAAGATGAAACTGAATGAGCTACCCGATGAGACGGAATGATCTGTTGCTTGAGTTCTCCCATCTCTTTTTCCCTGCCGTCTGCATGGTATGCGGTGCGCAGCTGGTACACTCCGAAGAGTGCATCTGTTTGCGGTGCTTGTACAAGCTACCACGCACTCATAATTTCAAACAACGCGACAATGCGGCGGAGCTGCTGATGGCCGGAAGGATTCCATTTGAAAGGATTGCCTCTTTTTGTGTCTACGCCAAGGGTGGGATGCTGCCCCCACTCATTCATCAGCTGAAATACCATCGCCAGCAGAGAGTGGGGTTTTTGTTGGGGAGGCTTTTCGGTGAAGATATGCTGGGGAGCGACTTCCTGAAAACCATTGATGCAATTATTCCTGTTCCGTTGCATCCAAGGAAGGAAAGAATCCGTGGTTACAATCAGGCGGAAGTGATTGCGCGGGGGTTGTCAGAGTCCACCTCCCTACCTGTGCTAGTGGGCAACCTGAGCCGTATTCTTTTCAATCCCACACAAACCAAACGCTCCAAAACACAGCGTTGGGAGAATGTGAAGCATATTTTCCGGGTGAATGAACCCGATCTCCTCGCACACAAACATTTGCTGCTGGTAGACGATGTGATCACGACCGGTTCCACCATCGAAGCCTGCGGCATTGCCTTGCAGGAATGTCCGGGGATCAAAATCAGCGTGGCCACATTGGGGGAGGTTTTTTAGGTTATTTCATCTCCCTGTTCTTTTTTCGACAAATGAGGCTATATTAATTTTGAAATCTGTATTTTTGTAGCTTATTTGAGAAAAAACGATAAAATGAAAACCGTACAGAAATCAACAGCTGAGAAACTTCTCAAAATCAAGGCCATCAAATTACAACCATCCAATCCTTTCACCTGGGCTTCGGGCTGGAAATCTCCCATATACTGCGATAATCGCAAGCTGATGTCCTATCCCGCCATTCGCAACTTCATCAAGGTGGAGTTTGCGCGTATTGTCCTCGAGAAATATCCCCATACCGATGCCATTGCCGGCGTGGCTACCGGAGCCATTGCTCCCGGTGTTTTAGTGGCCGACCTGCTTGGCTTGCCATTTGTTTACATCCGCTCCACGCCCAAAGATCACGGACTGGAGAACCTGATCGAAGGAGACCTCAAGCCGGGACAAAAAGTAGTCGTGATTGAAGATCTGGTATCTACTGGAGGCAGCAGCCTGAAGGCCGTAGAAGCCATTCGGCGTGATGGTTCTGATGTGCTGGGAATGCTGGCCGTCTTTACCTACGGGTTCCCCCATGCTGTTCAAAGCATGAAGGAGGCAAAGGTGGAATTGACGACCCTCTGCAATTACGATGCGATTTTGGATGAAGCACTGCAGACAGATTATATCGATGAGTCGGAGCTGAAAACTTTGCAAGATTGGCGCCATAGCCCCGAAAATTGGGGACAAATCATAAAAAAAGCGAAACGATGACCGAATTTGTCAGTGAGGAAAAAATTATCCCCCATAGTGATGTCGAAGTGTTTCGCGTGCTCTCCGATCTGCAAAAACTGGAGTCGGTGAAACACCTCGTCCCGGAAGATAAACTCAGCGACTTTTCATTTGATGCAGATATGGTCACCTTTCGGTTCGACCCCCTGGGAAAGGTCGCCTTTCTTGTAGAGGAGCGCGAGCCCTACAAGCTGATCAAATTCAAATCGGATAAGCTGGGTTTCGATCTGTTTGTCTCGATTCATCTCGAGGCAGAATCGGAAAAACATACCCGGCTGCGCCTGAAACTGCTTGCCGATCTGAACCCTTTTATCAAAGGAATGGTCGAGAAGCCCATGGGTGAAGCCCTCGATAAGATCACAGACGCCCTGGTGCAGTTGCCCTACGATCGCCTCTAAGCAACCATCGTTACCCGAAGATGCCAAAATGGGCGTGTGCTGTAAAAGAATAACCGGATGATCTCTTCACAGAGGTCATCCGGTTTTTGGAAAATCAAAAAGTCATATAAGAAATAGAACTAATTAAGTTGTGGTCTTTTTTTCGCTTAATAGTACTCGTTCGATGAGATCACAGGGATGGGCATTTCTGTAGCTAGTTCTGCTACTGCGTCGTTATACCTGTAAATCACATCGTAAGTTGTTTCTCTTGCATGTTCTTTCACTTTGACCGAGAGTTTCACGGAGTCAGCGTTTTCTACCCGCAGCGGCCTCAGGTCGAAGCACACGAAACCTTCGTACAGTTTGGATTGCTGGCTCTGATATGAGTTATGCCGAAATTCGAGCACTGTGGATTGGGACGATGAAGACTCAACAAGCGTGTTCTTTACCAAATTAATCGCGTGAGGCTGCACCCCGCCGTAGTTGAACATGAAGGAGATATTCAGGTAGTCTCCACCAACCCACACTGCATTGGTTTTCACCGGATCGTTGCCGATACTGTCTTCATTTTGTGTATTTAGTTCAATCACCTTCTTCGTCAGAATATCCCAGATATCATTCACCTTGATGTAGTGATCATAACCGTCCTGGGCACCCGAGAGAATGGTGTAATTGAGAAAAACGCGCTGGTTCTTGACTGGCTTATATGGCACTGACGTGGCTGCAGGCCACAGTCGCGTACCATTGTCGAGCAATAAGGAGTATGTGTTTTCCCCTTCTGGAACCGCAGTGGCAATGTTAATACGGAATTCACCCAACGAATGAGCGCTGTCGTCGCATGATGACAGCAAGAGGATGATCCCGATTGTAGAAATGCTGATTGCCCAGAAAACCCTTCTCATACATTTTTGCTCTTTATATTTGTTAGATGCAACAAATGCAAAAACGCTGCATGAAAAAGTGACCTTATCGTACTTTTAACAATGATTAACTCTATCCGGTTGACAGGCAGGCTGCTTCCCAGCGCACTTGGAGACAAGGAGGATGAGTCTCTTTCTTTATCCTTTCGGGTATAACTTTTTGATCAGGTCCGGTCTGTTGATTGCTTTGAGCGCACGGACAATGGCGGGCTTGTTTTGCGGTTGGTGCCAGAAGAAAAAGAGGCGTTGTGCATTTTTCTCTTCTTTTGTTTTGGCTGTATATACAGGTTTCAGGGTATAGGGATGAAAGCCTGTGTAGTAGATCTCGGTTGCCAGTGTCATGGGTGAAGGGGTAAAATCCTGTACCTGCTCCAGCTTGAAATGTAGGTTTTTGGTAATGGCTGCCAGTTCGGCCATATCTTCTTCCCTGCAACCGGGATGCGATGAAATGAAGTAGGGAATGAGCTGCTGGTTCAGTGCTTCCTTTTCATTCAACTCATCAAAAATATGTTTAAATTGATAAAACAGGTCGAACGACGGTTTGCGCATCATCTCTAATGTCTCTCCGGATGTGTGCTCTGGGGCTACTTTTAATCTTCCCGATACGTGATTGACAATCAACTCTCTGAGATAACTACGCGTGGAGGCGTTCGTCTTTTCGTCGCTACTTCGGTGCAGAAGCATATCATAACGAATACCGCTTCCAATGAAAGATTTTTTCACACCGGGTAATGCATCCACCGCATGGTAGATATCGAGCAACGGGCTATGGTCGCTGTTCAGATTGAAGCAAACTTTCGGAAAGATGCAGGATGGCTTTTTGCATTTTTCGCAGATTGAGATGTCTTTTCCTTCCATCCGGTACATGTTCGCAGAAGGACCTCCCAGGTCGCTGATGTATCCTTTGAAGTCGGGCATCGCTGTGATCTTTTTCACTTCCGCCAGAATGGATGCCTTGGAACGCGAGGCGATGAATTTACCCTGATGTGCCGAGATGGTGCAGAAAGCGCATCCCCCGAAGCATCCACGATGCAGGTTCACCGAAAATTTGATCATCTCGTAGGCCGGAATTTCCTTTCCTTTGTATTTGGGATGCGGCAGGCGTGTATAGGGCAGATCGAAAGAAGCATCGATCTCCTTTTCTTTCATCGGCGGAAAAGGAGGATTGATCACCAGCGTGTTGTCGTCTACCTGTTGTAAGATGCGGGCAGCAGCGCGGCGGTTAGACTGTTCCTCCACCACGCGAAAGTTTTGAGCCTGTTTCCGTTTGTCACGCGTGCATTCGTCATGAGAGAAGAGGCTTACTTCTTCGCTGAACAAATTTGCAGGTACTTCCTCTTTCGAACAGAGGAAAGCTGTTTGCGGGATATCTCGTATGGTGTTGAATTGTTCCCCGTTGCGTAATCTTTTGATCAGCTCTCTCAAAGGCAGTTCTCCCATGCCATAAATCAGCAGGTCGGCCCCAGTATCTGCCAAGACGGTTTTGTGCAGGGTGTCGTCCCAGTAATCGTAATGGGTGACCCTTCTCAGTGAAGCTTCAACCCCGCCGAGCAAAAGTGGAACTTCGGGGTAAAGCTTCTTCAGGATACGGGAATAGACTGTTGCAGCCCTGTCGGGGCGCATGTCGGTGCGGCCGTCGGGCGTATACGCATCGTTAGAACGCAACCGCTTGCCGGCAGTATAATGATTGATCATGGAGTCCATTACCCCGGCAGTGACAGCAAAGAAATAACGGGGTTTGCCCATTTTCTTGAAATCACGCAGGTCATCCCGCCAGTTTGGCTGTGGCACGATAGCCACTCTGAGACCTTCGCTTTCGAGGAGTCTCCCAATGACAGCGGTACCGAATGATGGATGATCTACATAGGCATCGCCTGAGAACAAAACCACGTCCACCTCATCCCATCCGCGAAGCTCGGTCTCTTTTTTCGTGGTGGGCAGCCAATCGGTGAGTTGAAGTGGTTCTTTTTGCATCAGCGATGTTTCTGTTTGAGTTCTTTAGGTAGTTCTGCATCGATCTCCCTGGCTCTTGCTACCGCCTTGTGAATGTCAGAACAAATATTCTCGTCGCCCACAATCTGGGGGATTTTCGATTGATAGAGGCTTTCCCGTATATTCTCCCTTACGCCGGAGAGGATAACGTGTATTTTCTCTTTCTTTGAATGGCGACAGAGCGTCTCCAGGTTGTTCAGTCCCGTGGAGTCGATAAAGGGCACTTTGCGCATCCGGATGATGCGGATATTGGGGTGTTGACCGATCTCTCGCATCATCTCATCGAACTTATTGGCCACACCAAAGAAAAAGGGGCCGTCAATCTCATATACCTCCACACCCTGGGGTAGCAAGAGTACCTCCTCCTTCATATCCTGTGAGTGTGATTCCATCTCCTTCGAGATGTCGATGCTGCCCGTGGTGTGAGAGATTTGTGTGCTTTCGTTCATTCGCTTTAAGAAGGCAAAAACGGCCAGCAGCAGTCCCACGGCAATAGCGATCGTGAGGTCGAATATCACCGTCAGGAAGAAGGTGGTGAGCAGGATGGCAAGCGTGGATCTCGATTGTTTGGTGAGTGAGAGGAAGGTGCGCCATTCACTCATGTTGTAGGCCACAACCACCAGTACACCGGCCAGACAGGCCATGGGTATATGTTTTGTGAGGTCACCCAGAAAAAGCACGATGAGCAACAAAACCACGGCATGAATGATTCCGGCTACCGGTGTACGCCCACCGTTGTTGATGTTGGTCATGGTGCGTGCGATGGCGCCGGTAGCAGGAATACCTCCAAAGAAGGGGGTGATGATGTTGGCTGCTCCCTGCGCCACAAGTTCCATGTTGGAGTTGTGCTTCTTGCCGGTTACCCCGTCGGCCACCGTGGCGGAGAGCAGCGACTCAATAGAGCCGAGCATGGCAATGGTGAAAGCCGCCGGAAACAAGAGCCGCACACTTTCTAGGCTCAACGAGATGGATTCCACAGCAGGAAGCTGGCTGTTGATGATAAAACGGTCGCCAATGGTTTCAATCCCTTGTATGTTGCCATAGGTCTTTAGCAAGTAGGCGGCGACGGTCATCACGACGATGGCGATGAGTGATCCGGGAATTTTTTTGTATATTTTCGGACTCACGATGATAATGAGCACACTCGCTACGCTTATAAGTGCAGCCCACCAGTTTATGGTAGGGAAATAGTGGAAGTAAGCGATCCATTTTTCAATGAAGCCGGAGGGTAGTTTGGGGGTGGTCAACCCAAAGAAATCCTTCATCTGTGTGGAAAAGATGGTCAGTGCAATACCACTGGTGAATCCCACCACGATGGGGTAGGGTATGAATTTGATCACGGCACCCAGTTTCAGGAACCCCAGCATGACCATCATGATACCTGCTAGCACAGTTGCCAGCGTGAGCCCCGGCACTCCGTACTGCTCCACAATGCCATAAACAATCACAATGAAGGCACCCGTGGGGCCACCAACCTGTACAGTGCTACCTCCCAGAAAGGAGATGATGAATCCGGCTATGATGGCCGTGTAAATACCTTTTTCAGGTGTAACACCTGAAGCAATTCCAAAGGCGATTGCCAGGGGCAATGCCACTACTCCTACAATCAAGCCGGACATGATGTCGGCCACGAATTTTTCCTTGTTGTAGGTTCTTAAAGACTGAAAGAGGGCGGGTTGAAAATCTTGAAGAAATTTTATTTGCATACGTTTGATAAAAAACGCTGCAAAGTTAGCAAAAAAATCAGACAATACCTTGTTCAACGAGTACACATACTCGTTCGGTTACGCGATCTTCCCCGTAAGGATTGTATCTTGTTTTCAGGCTGTTTCCGAATAATCCGGCAAAAACATTATACGTCCATGCTTTGAAACTACCCATAAATGCATCGATGATATGGTAAGAAGAGGAGTTGGTCTCCCTGTCTACCAGTTTCATCAGCAGTTGTCCCTGCGAACGGGTCAGTTTTTTCATTTTTGGGGTGTAGGCATCCATCAGATATTTCTCCATTCGGTTGAGGTGTTGTTGTCGTGCTTTATCGTCGGGGAGCGTTTCCATGTATTCATAAGTCTCGGTGATGATGCTTGCAATTTCTTTGGCATAGGGGAGGGTTTTCTTTACATCCCTGATCAGCTTGGAGTAGGCCATCCGGTCCCTGGAACTGCGGAAATTGAGGGGCGAGTACTTGATGAAATCTGTCAACCACATACAGGCTACGGTGTCACCTTCCAGAATCACGGCAGGGTATACATTCGGCATCAGGAATATGGTGGAAACGGGATTACTCGTCTCGGGGTTGACGTTGGCTGCGTAATAACCCTGCGCTTTTATCCCTGGTGATAAGAACGCCAAACAAAGCAGAATCCACAAAAGAAAAAGTCTTTTCATAACAACGCAAAGATAAATGCAATGTTTTATTTAACCATGAAAGAGCACGTTAAGTGTAGTTAATTAACTTGCGAGTTTTTAGAATGTTAAGAAAAAAAATTACCAAAAAAACGCTAAAATGATACCGCACATTAAACCTCCAAAACTACAAAAAAAAATTGTTTTCGCAACAAATTCCCGGAAGAAAGTGTAAATTTGAAAAAATAACAAGTTATATATGGAATATCATCATCTCGGTGAGCTTGTGCATAAGCAAGCATTGAAGCTGAAACACAAAACAGCTTTGAAATATCAGTCCCCTCAAGGTGAATGGCTCGATATGTCATGGGAAAGTTTATCTCATCATATCATGAAAGCCGCGCAGGCAATGGCTGAAATGGGTGTACAACCCTATGAAAACGTGGGTATATACTCACAGAATATGGAAAAATACCTGATTGCCGATTTTGCCGCATATGCCAACAAGGCCGTCATGGTGCCCATGTATGCGACCTCGTCGCCCATGCAGCTCAGCTACATTCTCAACGATGCAAAGATCAGGTTGCTGTTTGTGGGCGAACAGTTTCAGTATAACAATGCCTATAAGGTACAGCAGGAACTGCCCCTACTGGAGAAGCTGATTATTTTCGATCCTCAGGTGGTATTGAAACCGGACGATAAGACTTCTGTTTATTTCGATCATTTCATCACTACCGGTGATAACTCTGAATCGATGGCGCTCGTGAACTCCAGGTTAAAGCAGCTCGAAGAGACTGATTTGGCCAACATCATTTACACATCCGGGACCACAGGAGAACCCAAGGGGGTGATGCTCACCCATGCCAACTATATGAACGCCTGCAATATTCATGACATCCGTCTCACCAACCTGTCGGATAAAGATCTTTCCATGTGTTTTTTGCCGCTGACCCATATTTTCGAAAAAGCATGGACCTATTATTGTCTTCACAAAGGCATTACTGTGGCTGTGAACCATGATCCGAGTGAAATACGGAAGACGCTCACGCAGGTACGGCCTACATTGATGAGTAATGTACCCCGTTTTTGGGAGAAAGTATACGATGGAGTGAAAGAAAGAATCGACAGCGCTTCTGGTATCACCAAGTGGTTGTTCAATGATGCGGTAAAGACAGGCCGGCGTCACAACCTCGATTATGTGAACGAGGGGAAAAGGGCTCCTTTGGGTAATCGGATAAAGTTTTTCCTTTACCGCCATACCATCTTTTATATGATCAAGCGCATTGTGGGTATCGACAGAGGAAATTTTTTCCCCGTGGCGGGTGCACCTTTGTCCGACAACATCAACGCTTTTATGCAATCGATCGATGTGCATCTTATTTACGGCTATGGGCTTACTGAGACGACAGCCACCGTAAGCTGCTTCACCGAAAAAGGTTTTCGCATTGGTACCGTAGGGAAAGTGATGCCCAATGTGGAAGTGAAGATCGGAGAAAACAACGAAATACTGGTCAAAGGAGACACCGTGATGGCGGGCTATTACCAGAAACCCGAAGCAAATAAAGCCGCGTTTACCGAAGACGGTTTCTTTAGAACCGGTGATGCCGGCTCATTGACAGACAACAACGAAATCATCCTCACGGAACGGATCAAAGACCTTTACAAAACATCCAATGGTAAATACATTGCACCGCAGATGATCGAAACCCGCATTTCAGAGGATAAATATATTGAGCAGGTGGCAGTGATAGCCGACAAACGCAAGTTTGTGAGTGCACTCATCGTGCCCGACTTTGAAGTCCTCAAACTATATGCCGAAAAACAACAAATTGCCTTCAAAACGCTGGAAGAGCTGGTGAGTGATCCGCGCATCCATAATATGATCTTTGGCCGCATCGAACTGCTGCAATCACAATTCACCTCCTATGAAAAGATCAAAAAAATTACCCTGTTGTCGAATCCGTTCAGCGTGGAGAGCGGCGAACTGACCAATACACTCAAACTGCGCAGAAAGGTGATCCAGGAGAAATATGCCGACGTGATTGACAAGATGTATTCATTTTAAATCATTATCTTTGCACCGTTTTTTTAATGGAGTAACGGCATGGATTACAATTTCAGAGAAATAGAAAAAAGGTGGCAACAATACTGGGTCGACCATCAAACTTATAAAGTAACGGAAGAGAGTGCAAAACCCAAATATTACGTGCTCGACATGTTCCCTTACCCTTCCGGGGCGGGGCTGCACGTGGGACATCCTCTCGGGTATATCGCTTCGGATATCTTTTCGCGATACAAACGACTGCAAGGATTTAACGTACTCCATCCCATGGGGTACGATGCTTACGGACTACCTGCAGAACAATATGCCATACAAACCGGACAGCATCCAGCCATCACCACCGAGAACAACATCAATCGCTATCGGGAGCAACTCGACAAAATAGGATTTTCATACGACTGGAGCCGTGAGGTACGTACCTGCGACCCGGAATATTACAAGTGGACACAGTGGGCGTTCATTCGCATGTTCCATTCCTACTATTGCAACCAGGCGCAGCAAGCCCGTCCTATCACGGAGCTGGCAGAGGTGTTTTCTCAACAGGGTACTGCCGGACTGGATATTGCCTGCACCGAGCCGATGACATTTACTGCTGAAGAGTGGAACAGCAAGACAGAAAAAGAACAGCAGGAGCTGTTGATGAACTACCGCATAGCCTATCTGGGCGACACCATGGTAAACTGGTGTCCGCAGTTGGGCACCGTACTTGCCAACGACGAAGTGAGCGAAGGCCTCTCCATTCGGGGCGGTTACCCCGTGGAGCAACGTAAGATGCGTCAATGGTGTTTGCGCGTTTCAGCTTATGCCCAGCGCCTGCTGGAGGGGCTCGACACGATTGCCTGGAGCGACTCGCTCAAGGAGACGCAGCGCAACTGGATCGGGCGCAGCGAAGGTGCTGTCATGCATTTCAAGACTTCAGAAGAGATCACTTTCGATATATTTACGACCCGTGCCGACACCATCTTTGGGGTGACCTTCATGGTGCTGGCACCCGAGAGTGAGTTGGTGGAACAACTTACTACCGCTGAGAAGCGTGATGCAGTAAATGCTTACATCGCCAGAACAAAGAAAAAGACGGAACGGGAACGCATGGCCGATAAAACAGTGTCCGGCGTCTTCTCCGGTTCCTATGCTACCCATCCTTTCACGGGTGAGCCCCTTCCCATATGGATATCCGACTATGTGCTGGCCGGATACGGTACGGGTGCTATTATGGCCGTACCGGCGCATGACAGCAGGGACTATGCCTTTGCGCGCCATTTTAATCTCCCCATCATCCCACTTATAGAAGGCTGCGATGTCTCGGAAGAGAGCTTCGATGCCAAAGAGGGCATCATGATCCACTCCGGCTTCCTGAACGGAATGACGGTGAAGCAGGCCATCCCGGCGGCCATCGATGAGGTGGAGAAAAAGGGACTGGGATACCGCAAGATCAATTATCGCCTCCGCGATGCCATCTTTTCACGACAGCGCTATTGGGGTGAGCCTTTCCCAATCTATTACAAAGAAGGGATGCCCTACACGCTCGATGAAAGCCAGCTGCCGCTGGAGCTCCCCGAAGTAGACAAGTTCCTGCCTACCGAAACGGGCGAACCGCCGCTGGGCAGGGCCCAAAACTGGCAGACAAAGGAGGGATACCCCCTTGAACTGAATACCATGCCCGGTTTTGCCGGCTCGTCGGCCTACTACCTGCGTTACATGGATCCGCACAACAACGGGGCACTGGTGTCGGAGAATGCGAATACCTACTGGCGCGATGTGGATCTCTACATTGGCGGCACCGAGCATGCCACGGGACACCTTGTGTACAGCCGCTTCTGGAATAAGTTTCTGTTCGACCTGGGTGTCTCCTGCGAAGAGGAACCTTTTAAGAAGCTCGTGAACCAGGGAATGATCCAGGGACGAAGCAACTTCGTGTACCGTATCAAAGGGTCCAACACGTTCGTATCGTATAACCTCAGGGAACAATATGAGGTGACTCCCATTCATGTGGACGTAAATATCGTGCACAACGACCTGCTCGACCTGGATGCTTTCAAGCAGTGGAGTCCTGAGTATCAAACAGCCGAGTTTATCCTGGAGGATGGCAAATATGTGTGCGGATGGGCTGTAGAAAAGATGTCGAAGTCGATGTACAACGTGGTCAACCCCGATGACATTGTCGAAAAATATGGAGCCGATACGTTGCGCCTTTACGAGATGTTCCTGGGACCGCTGGAACAATCCAAGCCATGGGACACCAATGGAATCGACGGTGTGCACCGTTTCCTGCGCAAGGTATGGAACCTGTTTTACAAGGAGGACGAGTTGGCGGTGACCGACGGCGAACCCACGAAGGAAGCTTTGAAGTCGTTGCACAAGCTGATCAAAAAGGTGACGCACGACATCGAAAATTTCTCTTTCAATACTTCGGTTTCCGCGTTCATGATTTGCTTGAATGAACTCACGGCACTTTCATGCCGCGAAAGGGTTGTATTGCGTGACCTGACGGTCTGCCTGGCACCTTTTGCACCGCATCTTGCCGAAGAGTTGTGGCACGCACTGGGGAGTGAAACCTCGGTATGTGATGCTGCATGGCCTGTGTGCAACGAAGAATATCTGAAGGAGGATGCCTTCCCATATGCCATCTCTTTCAACGGGAAATCACGTTTCATCCTCGAGTTTGCCGCAGACGCAGCCAATGAGGAGATAGAAAAAGCGGTGCTGGAACATCCCCAGTCACAAAAGTGGTTGGAGGGCAAAACGCCGAAAAAGGTGATTATCGTACCGAAAAAAATCGTCAACGTGGTGGTATAGGCAATGTGGCAATATGCCAATGCGGCAATATGCCAATGTGCCAATGTGATGATGTGCCAATGTGATAATTTGTCAATGATGGAAAAGTTGCCTGTTTTTAGCCTGAAAAAGTTTTACTGGAAAGATTATCTGACCATTTTTCTGGGGACTTTCATGTATGCACTGGGCGTTACTCAATTTATCATGCCCCATCACTTTGTCATGGGTGGACTCACCGGTGTGGCCGTGCTGATCAACTATGCGGTGGGATGGCCGGTGTCGGTCCTGGTTTTCGTGATGAACGCAATATTGCTGCTGGTTGCTTTCAGGATACTGGGAACGGAGTTTCTGCTAAAGACCATTGTGGGGGTGGCGTCGCTGACCACCTTTATCGGCATGTTCGAAAGCTTTCAATGGACGCCAATCATGACGGAAGAGCCGCTCATGGCGGGACTCATTGGCTCCATCGTGGCAGGTGCTGGTGTGGGGCTGGTGTTGTCGGTGAACGGCAGCAGCGGGGGTACCGATATCATTGTCCTTGTAATCAATAAATACCGCAATATTACTCCCGGTCGTACCATGCTTTTTGTGGATTTGGTCATCGTTGCCTCTTCCTATGTTATTTTTCGGAGCATGGAAACCATTGTTTTCGGCGTCATCATCATTGCAGTCATGGCTACCTCGGTCGATTGGGTGTTAAACGGCATCCGGCAGTCGGTCCAGTTTTTTATCATTTCCCAAAAGTACGAGGAGATTGCCACCCAGATTAACCTGCAGTTGCACCGAGGATGTACGGTGCTCGATGGTACGGGATGGTATACGAAGCGAACACAGAAGGTATTGCTGGTCATGGCACGGCGAAACGAATCCACTTCCATTTTCCGGTTGGTCAAGGGCATCGATGAAAATGCCTTTATCTCCCAAAGCAACGTCATCGGTATCTACGGACAGGGATTCGACCGCATGAAATAAAATAGTTTTACCGCCTTCCTCCTTTTAGCAGGCTTTTAGCAGGTCGCTTTGTCAACCAGGTAGACGATCGACTGGTAGGTGATGCCGCTGTTCAAGGAGAGTCCGATTTCACAGGTGCGGCTATTGGAATACCCTTCTCCTGCATCACGGATACCCTGCTTCAAGGCCGACAAGGCCGAGTTATTCAATTCAGGATAGAAAAATCCCCTGTCACCGGCCCAGCCACAACAATCCACATTTTCGGGAACCACCACCTTCTCTGCACACCGTGAAGCCACGGCAAAGAGCTTCTCGGTTAGCTGCATTTTCGTGGAACTACAGGTGGTGTGTATGGCTACCGTCACCGGGCGGGGAACGAAATGCAGGCGATCCAAAAGAAAATCATGGATAAACTCTACCTGATCATAGAGCTTCAAACGCTTGTCGAGTGTTTCGCGCATATGCAGGAGGCAGGGACTCATGTCGCACACGACGGGCAGCTCCCCGTTGCGGGTGATCTCCAGCAGGGCCGCGTTTAACTCCTGCTCCTTCTTTTGTGCTTCCCGCCGGAATCCCTTGCTGGAGAATGCCATTCCACAGCAAAGCTTGTTGATCCCCTCCGGAATCATCACGGTATAACCTGCTCTCTGCAACACCGACAGCATCTTCGAGGGCAGATCTTCCTTCTCCTCGTATCCAAATGAAGGACCACCCATCGAACGGGTGATGCAGGCCGGAAAATACACGACCGTAGGAGCATCGGGATTCTCAGATGTTCCCGACGTGCCGGAAGGTGTATGCGCCGGAAACAGGCGCCCTGCAATTTTTTTACTGCCAGCGGGAGTATACCGTGTCCACAAGGGGAAAGTGCCGGCACCCACACGGTAGAGTCCCCGGGTTACACCCTCCATTGATTCATAACCAACTATGTGCGCAATTGTATGGGGTATGTGTAGTATGCTACGCAGCAGCGCCGTGGTTCCCTCCATGTGGTTTGCGATCTGTGCTGCCATATATTTTGCCAGTCGCCCGTTTTGCTGCCAGCGCAATTCCTTCACGAGCTTACCGGTATCGATACCCACCGGGCAGGCAATGCCGCACAAACCATCTGTGGCGCAGGTCTGCTCCATCGGGTATGAAACATCCTTTACCTGTTTCAGGATAGAATGAGTGCGACCTTTCGCAGCATTTTCGGCGAGGTGACGATAGGCCACAATGCGTTGCCGCGGCGTGAGCGTCAGGTTTTTGGAAGGGCAGCTCACCTCACAGAATCCGCACTCAATGCACTTGTCGATGAGGGGATTTGCCTCCGGGATGTGCTTCAGGTTCTCAATAAACACATCCTGGTTGTCGTTGATCACCACACCGGGGTTCAGGATGTTGTCGGGGTCGAAAGCATTTTTGATCCGTTTCATCAACGCATATATGTCGCTTCCCCATTCTCTTTCCACAAACGGAGCCATGTTGCGACCGGTGCCATGTTCGGCTTTGAGGCTTCCTTCATGCTTCACGGCCACCAGCTCACACAGTTGGTGCATGAAAGTCGCATATTCTGTTACCCCTTTCTCTGTGTTGATATCCGGGAAAACGGTAAAATGTACATTGCCATCGAGCAGGTGGCCCCACATCACCGCATCGGCGTACCCGCTTTGCATGAGCAGCTCCCGCACATCGGTCAGTGCATCACCCAGTATCTCACCCCTGAAGGCGATATCCTCGATGATGCAGGCCGTATGGGGTGGCCGTGTGGCAGCCGCGGAGGTAAACAACCCGTTGCGGACGTTCCAGTAGAGGTTATAAAGATATTTGTCGGTCGTGAATTTGATGGGCGCAAGGGTAGGGAGGTGTGCCAGTTTACCTTCTATCTCCTTCATTTGTGCCAGCAAGGTCTCCTCATTGTCGGCGGAGGTGTCAATCAGCAGTGCAGCCGCTCCTGCGGGCAACAGTTTCAGCTCCTCCGGCATACCGGGGTTATCTTCCACGGCACGCAGGGCGTTCCGGTCCATCAGCTCTGCCGCGCTCACCTGACATTGCCGGAGTGGAATGATGGCGTCGCTCACATCGCGCAGGTTCGCAAAATATACCATGGATGCGGCTTTCAGGGGTGCGTCGTGCACGGTCTCGAACGTGGCCTGCGATATAAAGCCGAGTGTTCCTTCGGAACCGATCAGCAGGTGCTGGATGATCTCGATGGGATCGTCGAAGTCGATGAGCGCATTGACTCCATAGCCGCAGGTATTTTTTAATTGAAACTTGCGGAAAATCTTGTCGCGGATGACCCTGTTTCCCGTGGCCTCACGATGAAGTAGGGTGATCTCACTGATGAGCGTTGGGTGGGTGGAAGCAAATGTGCGGCGGCTCTCGCTGTCGCCCGTATCGAGGAGGGAACCGTCGGCAAAGACAATGCGCATCGATTTCACGGTATGGTAGCTGTTGTGGCGGATGCCGTGGCTCGATCCGCTGGCATTGTTGGCAAGGATTCCGCCAATCTTTGCCGAATGAATGGATGCAGGCTTGGGCCCTAGCTTTCGCTGATAACGCATCAGCATCCTGTTAGCCATGTCTCCTGTCAACGCGCATCCAAAAGTGGCCGTAGCGCCGTTGTCGGAGATGGCTGAAAAAGAAAATCCTTCACCGGTCTCCATCAGCACGGAGTCCGATATGGTCTGCCCGCTCAGGCTGGTGCCTGCGGCTTTGAAGGTGACCGGTACTTTTTTGCTCCGACAGAATTGAAGCAGGCGTATCACCTCTGTTTCGCTGTTTACTTTGATTACAGCCTCAGGAATAAGGCGGTAGAGACCCGCGTCGGTTCCACGGGTCAGGCGCGACAGTTCGTCTGTAAACAACTGCTCTTTGGGAAATAGCCGAGTCAGTTGCTGGTATAATTTTTTATCCTCGGGCATGGTGTTCATAAAAACTGTCGCGACAACAACCAGCTACATGCATCCTTTCAGCATGTGTCGTATGCGGTTAATGTAGCGAGATATAAAGTTCTTTTTCCTCTTCCTCCAGCGCAATTTTTCCTTCTCTGGCAAGCCAGCCGATTGCTGCGTAGAGATCTTTTTCGGTCAATTTTGTTGATTTTTTGACCTCCTTCATGTTCTGACGACCCGCTTCATCGAGCTGAGTCCATACTTTCCCGGCATTGGTTCCTATTTTTTCAATCATAACTCTGATATATAATTAAATAAACTCAATTTCAAGTTGTTTCATGATCTCCTCCACCTGCAGAATCAGCGAGTGGGCGTTGTCGTTATAGACGACAAAATCCGATTGTTTGATTTTTTCTTCTTCAGGCAACTGAGCTTGCATGCGGGCTTTCACCTGATCTGCTGTTGCCTGGTCCCGCACGATGGTACGTTTTAAGCGTACATCTTCGGGAGCATATACCATGATTACTTTGTTGATCCAGGAGTGAAAACCAGCCTCGAAAAGCAGTGCCGCATCAATGGCGACGATTGGGTGTTGCTGCCTGTTGCACCATAGCAGGAAATGTTTTGCCAGTTCGGGGTGAATGATGGCATTGGCCAGCGCAAGCTTCTGCTTGTCGTGGAAGATGACCGATGCAAATGCTTTGCGGTCGAGTTTCCCATCGCGGTATAGTTCTTCCCCAAAGTGACGGGTGATCTCTGCCCGAATGACGGGAGAGGTATCGTTGAGTTCCTTGGCCTCCCTGTCGGCCTCATAGACCGGAATACCATGCAGGCGGAGAATATCGCAAACTACCGATTTCCCGCTTCCTATGCCTCCCGTGACACCGATTGTGATCATTTACGCAAATATCATGATGCGGACTAATCCTGTTTCGGAGATTAGCCTCCGGTCTTATTTTCAAACAAAAACTCTACCGAGGAGGGTGAAATGCGCGTGTTTTTGGCCGATGACGGACTCTTTGTGAGTTCCAGTTCCACACGTCCCCCTTCGTTCTGATGAAATTTCCGGTAGTCGAGTTTAATTTCGAAATCTTCCGGTGTGATCTTTTTATATTCCTCCAGCGTCACCGAAAAAGATATTTTCACGCGGGAGGGGAAAAACTTCACATCGAGTTTCGCCGGTATGTTGGTCGCAGTGATGGGAATCTCGAATGTACGTTCAGTGTATTCTTCTATGGGTATATAGATTTCCACCTCATCCGGCACGAACTTCACCCCTTCTACGGGGTTAATTTTAACCGGCAGTTGTGAGGTTGCTTTCAGGTTTTTGAACAGGGTATATTCGGTTGCTGCAGCTTTCAGCTTTTTAAGGGAAGCAGCGGAGCCATAGGCTGTCACTGTTTCAGGGATGAAGAGGGCGCTGTCGGCCACCAGGTTGGCCCGGCTTGTGGCAATCTCCCCGTCGAACACCACGCGCAGTTCTTTGCGCTCTAACTTGGAGGTAGCCAGCGAGATGCGCATGGGGTAATATCCCCGTATGTTGGTGCTGGGTGCCAATTGGGAGCGGATAAGCTGGCGATACTGATCGCCCTGCAGGTCGCTGGTTCCCTCCTCGGCAAGATCACCGATGTTGATCTCGAGGGAATCTCTCTTTTTGATATCCAGCATAAATATGCCTACCCCGTTGTCGGAGACACTGATCTCGATGAATTCCGGCAACGGGTTATCAAACACCACATCGTCGGGGATGTTCGTATATTTCAAAGGAATGCGGTAGGTGCCTTCTACATTTTCCTTCTGAAAGAAAAGCATCAACCAGAAAATAAAGGCCAGCATGAGGAACAACAAAAAGAAGAGCAGGTTCTTCCACGGGAATGTGGAAAAATATGCTTCTGCTTTGGGTCTCCATTTGCTGATAAACGCCTTTATTCCCATGGCAAAAGGTTTAGTTTGTCGTCACGTCAGCCGAAGAGGCAAAAACAGATGCTTTTTCGAATTTAATTCTTACGCCGTCTGCTACTTCCACCAGGAACCAGCTGTCGCCCACTTCTTTTATTCTTCCGTGAATACCGCCTGAGGTAACCACTTTATCGCCTACCTTCATGGCTTCGCGGCTTTTCTGCAGATCTTTTTGTTTTTTCTGTTGCGGGCGAATCATAAAGAAATAAAACACGGCAATGATGGCCACCATCATGAGGAGTGTGCTGGTCATACCACCGCCAGCCATGCCACCGCCCTGTGCTGCTTGTAATAAAATATTCATACAATTTGATATTTAAAGTTTATAACGAATAATTAATTCTTAAAGATACGATTTTCTTCTTTTATTTCCTGTACAATGGCATCTAATATTCCATTGATGAAGGTTCCGCTTTTGGGTGTACTGTAAGATTTGGCAATCTCGATGTATTCGTTCAGGGAGACGCTGGTGGGAATAGACTCAAACGTAAATATCTCGGAAAGAGCCACCTGCATGATGATCAAATCCATGAATGCAATGCGTTCGAAATCCCATTTGTCTGTGTGCTTGTCGATTAGCTCCCTGTATTTTTTTTCATTCAGGATGGTGTCATGCAACAGCTTGAGGGCATATTCCCTGTCTTCCTCGTCTTTAAACATAGGCAGGAGGGGTTGGTTCGCACCTTTTCCTTCCGAGAACTTCTTGATTGTCTTCAACACAAAGGTCTGCACAATTTCCACATCATCGTTCCAGTAGATGCATTCATCTTCGAGGAGGTCATCCAGCTCTTCGTTCGTGTAGATAAACTGCTTGAACGCCTTTCTCCAGAATGTGCGGTCGTCCTCGTAGGTGGGGGAAACAATTTCCGCGTACTCCCTGTAGGTGTCCGATGCCAGTATGGTGTCGAGCAGGTTCTTGATGAACGATTCATAGGCATCCCATACCATGGGGCGTTCGTTGAGCTGCTTTTGAAACTGCTTGTTCTCTCTGAGCTGAAGCATGAATTTGTTGTCGAGCAGGTGGGTGTTGGGATGCAGATCCTCTGCTGAGGGAAGATACTTGTTGCGTTTCATCTCCACCCTGTTTTCATAGGCTCTGGTCAACTCCACCATCAGCAGCAGCAGATAAAAATAAAGATCGTAAGATTTCTGCAGGCCGGACAAGAGCTCCTTTTCGGCATTTCGCAAATCCTTATTCGTATTTTGGTACCAGGAGTAGACAATCTGGATAATCCGTATACGAATTAAATTTCTGTTTATCATTGAAGAAACTTATTTTGAAACTGCAAAAGTAGCTATTTTTTTCGGTTTTTCTTATTAGTTTTTAAATGAAAAGGGTATTTTGTGTGCTTCACTTTGTTTTACCACGATGAGAATGAATGTAAATGAATAAGGTCTTCAGCTGATCCATGGCTTATTCAGGGTCGCTATCTCCTCATGTATATACGGAGGGATAAGGGAGGGATAAGAGAGGGATACCGGCGAAGTATCAGTGTATGTCCCTACCAGAATAAAAGAGAGCATTCTCCAACTGGAAATTTAGAGAATGCATGGAATGGATGAATATGTGCCAGAATTCCAAAGTTTTTCTGTAAATTTGTCTACATAAATAAAAGCTTTTAATTAAATGAAACACAGTCTAATCACCCTGGCACTCGTTTTTTGCTGGATAGCAGGTTTTGCACAGCAGGCCGAGCGCAACATCTCCGTTATTCCCGAACCTGTCTCGCTCCTGAAAAAAGGCGGACATTATGTGTTGCCCGATGAAGTGGTCGTTTCGATCCCTTCGGGAAAAGAGACGGCTTATGTGGCCGGTTTATTGAAAGAAAAGCTGTCGCTCGCACCGGGCAAGAACGTCACGGTGCGAGAGAACAGTCGCAATGCCCACATTGCGTTGTCGCTCAACAGCAAGGAGGATGCCACCCTCGGCAATGAGGGCTACAAGCTGGATGTGACGACCCAAAAGATTACAATCAGTGCCAACAAACCGGCGGGACTTCTTTATGGCGTACAGACCTTGTTTCAGCTTCTGCCACCGCAGATTGAGAGCGACCGCAGAGAGGAGAATGTCTCCTGGCAGGTGCCGCTTGTGGAGATTACCGATTATCCGAGAGTGGGGTGGCGTGGACTGATGCTCGACGTGTCGCGTCATTTCTTCACGGTGGACGAGGTAAAGCAGTATCTCGACAACATGGCGAAATACAAGTACAACCTGTTTCACTGGCACCTGACCGATGATGAGGGTTGGCGCATCGAAATAAAAAGTCTGCCCAAGCTCACGGAAGTAGGTGCCTGGCGTACCGAGCAGATCGGCTGGTTTGGCAGTCTCTCCGATCCCGATCCCGATGCACCGAAAAACTACGGTGGTTTTTACACGCAGGAGGAGATCAGGGAGGTGATTTCCTACGCTGCGGAACGCAATATTCAGGTGATGCCCGAGATTGATGTCCCGGGACACAGTTCGGCTGCACTGGCTGCCTATCCCGAGCTCTCCTGCTTCCCCGGAAGCGGGGATCATTTCGTGCGTACCGGTGCACCGTTTCTCGACTGGAATACTGGCGGACGCCCTGCCGCCATCTATGAAAATACCCTGAACCCTGCCAGCGAGAAGGTGTATGAGTTCATGGATAAGGTTGTGACCGAGCTGGCTGAGTTATTCCCCTTTGCATACATCCACACCGGGGGTGATGAGGCACCCTACACCTTCTGGGAGAAGAGCGACGACGTGAAACAGCTGATGAAGCGTGAAGGGTTGAAAGATATGGCTGCCGTACAGTCTTATTTCGGAAAGAGGGTGGAGAAGATCATTCTCGACAAAGGCAAAAAGATGATGGGATGGGATGAGATCCTGGAAGGAGGCATTACTCCCACCACCGGATTGATGAGCTGGCGCGGCGTGCAGCACGGAATTGACGCATCCAAATCGGGACATTATGTGGTGATGAGCCCCACCAATTATGTCTACATCGACTACATGCAGGGAGATATTTCCACCGAACCCCGTGTATACAGCAGCCTGAGACTGAACCAGACCTACCGGTTCGATCCGGTGCCCGAAGGTGCCAATGCCCAATACATCCTGGGCGGTCAGGCCAACTTGTGGACCGAGCAGATATACAACATCCGCCAGGCTGAATACATGACCTGGCCGCGCGGCTTTGCGGTCGCCGAGTCGCTTTGGTCGCCGCGGGAGAAGAAAAACTGGGACCTGTTCGTCACGAAGACCGAAGATCATTTCGTGCGGTTCAACTATGCCCGGACCAAATATTCACCGGCCGTGTATGACCCGGAGGTGTCGGTAAAAAAAGAGGGGGACGATTACTATGTAACCCTTACCCCGGAAATAAAAGGACTGGATATTTACACCAGCTTCGACGCTTCCACACCCGACAACTTCTATCCGAAATATGCTGAACCGCAACGCATACCCAAAGATGCCTACGTCATGCGGATCATAAGCTACAGGGGCGACCAACCCATTGGACGCCTGATGAGCATACCGGTGGACGAGCTGAAAAAAAGAGTGCGATAAAGTGGAATGAATGATTGCGCAATAAAAAGAAAATCACTATCTTTGCGCCGCTTTTTTGAAAGCTCCCGTGTGATGGGAAATAAAGAAAGCACTTTATTTTGAGTAACACAAAACAACAATTAAAAAATGAAGACATTTGCATTAAAAGGCGAGATCAGAGATGATTTCGGTAAGAAAGCAGCGAAAGCTTATCGCGCCGGGAGCTTGATCCCTTGCGTAGTTTACGGTGGTCACGACGGAGAAAACCTGAATTTTGTGATCAAAAACGCCGATGTGCGCAACCTGATTTACACACCTGAAGTATTTCTGGTAAATCTCGATCTTGGAGAAAAGAAAATGCAGGCAATTGTGAAAGAGGTGCAGTACCATCCGGTAAAAGACACCATTTTGCATATCGACTTCCTGCATGTATTTGACACAGAGCCCGTGGTCATCGAGATTCCGGTGCGTCTGGAAGGACTTGCTGAAGGTGTGAGAGCCGGTGGTAAACTGTCGCTCGACATGCGCAAGCTGAAGGTAAAAGCTTTGCCTGCTAAATTACCCGAAGTATTGGTAGTAAACGTAGAGAAGCTGGAGTTGGGCAAGTCGATACAGGTAGGTCAGCTCAACTTCGAGGGCCTGGAAATATTGAATGCCAAGAATGCAGTGATCTGTCGCGTTCAGCTGACACGTGCCGCCAGAGGTGCCGCAGCAAAAGCAGAATAATCAGAGAAATAATCAATGAAGTATTTGATTGCGGGATTGGGAAATATCGGACCCGATTATGCACAAACCCGCCACAATATTGGATTTATGGTGTTGGACGCTTTTGCAAAAGCGTCCAATGCTGTTTTTGAGGACAGGCGTTATGGATTTGTGGCCGAAATGCGGCTCCGCAATAAATCGCTCCTGCTGCTCAAGCCCTCCACGTTTATGAACCTGAGTGGCAATGCCATCCGTTATTGGCTGCAGAAGGAGAAGATTGAAACGGAAAACCTGCTGGTGGTGGTCGATGACCTGGCACTGCCCTTTGGCACGTTGCGGTTGAAATCGAAAGGAAGTGATGCCGGACACAATGGCTTGAAGCATATTCAGGATCTGATCGGACAGAATTATCCCCGTCTCAGGTTTGGTATTGGCAATGATTTTCCCCGAGGGGCACAGGTAAATTATGTGCTGGATGAATTCTCCGATGAGGAACAGCAAAAGCTACCCGAACGCATAGAGACAGCGGCCGACATCATTCGTAGTTTTTGCCTGGCGGGCATCAACACGGCGATGAATCAATATAATAACAAGTAAGTATTTGCTGTGATGGAAGAAGTACGCATCGACAAGTGGTTGTGGGCGGTACGCATTTTCAAAACACGTACCATTGCGGTGGAAGCATGCAAAAAAGGGCGTGTGATGATCGACGATGTAACGATAAAGCCCTCCCGGAATGTTCGTGCCGGCGACGTCATCCAGGTACGCAAGCCGCCGGTCACCTATTCGTTTAAGGTACTTGCCCTGGCCGACAAGCGCATGGGCGCGAAGATGGTGCCTCAATTCATGGAAAATGTCACTTCGCCCGATCAGTACGAACTGCTGGAGTTGAATAAGATCAGCGGTTTTGTTGATCGGCAACGGGGAACGGGACGTCCCACCAAGAAGGAACGACGTGACCTGGATCAGTTTGCCGGGTCCATCGATCCGGATGAATTTGACTGGGATGAGTGAAGAATCAGAGAGAGGCCTGTCGCTGTAAGATCGGCATGGTCCGGTCGTGTGCTCCGTTATTGTGCCCTGAGTTTCTTGTCTTCTTTGTGGTAGCAGGGTACCACCGATACCGTGTTTTCTTGCAGGCAGTAAGCTGCATCGCCTATCGCATGGTTGTCGATGAGCCGTTGGTAGTGGTCGCTCTGCTGCAGATATTCCAAAGGATCACTTTTTGCCTGATGCCACAGGGCCCGGGCAATCCTGACTGCGTCGGAACCAAGCGTCAGATTCGTTTTTCCCGATAACCGCTCTGCAAAAGCACCCCCGAAGAGGGTGTCCTCCACATTGACCCGGTTATTCCATCCGGCACAGATCACCACAACCCGTTCTGATGATTCCATACACTTGTCGGCCAACGCGTCGATGTTGGAAAAGGTGCCGATCAATAAATTTTTGCTGTCGCGTCCCATCTCTATGGCCATGGTGCCGTTGGTGGTGGTAAAGACCACCTCTCTGCCGGCCACGATTTCACGGGTATAGTCGAAGGGCGAATTTCCAAAGTCGGCAAAATCGCATTTTCGGGTTTTCCGTTCAGCTCCCACCAGAAAACCTTTCAGTTTGTACTGTCTTGCCTCCTCGATATCGGCTACCGGAATCACGGCAGTCGCTCCGTTGTGCAACATGGCACACATCGTGGCCGAGGCCCGGAAGACATCCACCACAATCACGGTGTCGTTCTCTTTCCGGTAATAGGGATAGAGGGCAGGGGAGGGACAAAGATCGAGTATCATCTTTTTTTTGCAAAGATAGCAATAACCCACATTTGTCAAAAATCAGGCTATTCCTGGCGCATTGTT
>Ga0265294_10001808_pt1 | contig 28572 bp, 21 predicted proteins | sample MunlanPumphouse3_FD_192504 | JGI IMG/M metagenome (GOLD analysis project Ga0265294, IMG submission 192504) | Groundwater microbial communities from a municipal landfill in Southern Ontario, Canada - Pumphouse #3 | ecosystem: Environmental > Aquatic > Deep subsurface > Groundwater | place...
TTTTTATTTTCTTCTTGCACCCCTCGCAAACACTGAAAATCAGGATGCTGTCAGAATTCGTAAATTCCTTCTTGTATCTCAATTCTATCTCATCCAGGATATTTTGCAATATGCGCTGGGAATTTTTGATTTCATAAACGGAAAATTGGATCTTGCGTCCGTATTTTTTTAGGAATTTGGAGAAGCGGGCGCGTGTTTTGTTGTCGGAGAAGTCGTAACAGATGATGACCATATTTTTATCTTATTTTAAAATCGGGGAAGTCCACATCTTCAAACATCATATATCTATAGTATTGTTTTATATATAGATAAATGTCTTCTTTGTTGGACATAATTTCATCAAGGAAGATTTTGGCGTATTTGGAGCTTTTGTCGTATTTCAGAACATACCTGCAGTTGATGTGTTGGAAATCTTTCTTATCAATCTGTCCGAGATGATAAGCGGAAAGTAGCCGTCTCTCAATCAGGCAACGCAAGGGCTCTACCATATCACAGCTCAGGGATTTGCGCTGAAAATATAGTTTATGGTAGAAGCCTTTGTAGGTGTCGAAACCGAAAAGATTCAAAAGACAATCGGCATAATTGAATATGAAAGTATAACCCATATCCAATAGCACATTGTAGGGATCGATCTTGGTGCGAGGCATCCGCTTGTACCAGCCAAGTTCTGCAAAATATATTCCGAAAAACTTTTTGGCGAAGCTGCCTTCAATTCCTAGCAGCTCCTTCTCTTCCCGCACGTCGTCGATTTTTTGGAAGATTTCTTTTTTGCTTGTTTTGTATTCTTCCGATGAAATTTTTTCGGCATTTTTGAGCAGTCGAAGATCGTTGCGGATCTTGTTTTTGACTATGTATTTTGCCAGTGATAGCTCGTCTGTGAACTTATATTGTTTCATCCGCAGCAGATAGTTTCCCGCCGCTTTGGAATCCATCGAAGTATAATTTTCCAAGCTGTCGCGGAGCAAAAAGATGGAGACGCCATAATCCAGAGACTTACGGATGAGCGTACTGGTTATAGTGCATTCGCCAACAATAAAGACCGCCAGAGCTTTGGAGCAGGACAGGCGATTTTGCACTTTGCCATCCTTCAAAAGGACGATGTTGTCGTTGATAATTTTGAGGTTATTGTCGACGCCCTGTTCGGTTTTGACGAAGAGGACTTGTTTTTCTTTGAGATCAGGTAGGCTCAGCATATTAGTTGCATAAATTATTATAGATACATTTTTCGCATTTTTGCGGATTTTTTGAAATCTTGGTACTCGGATCGAATTTTCTGATTTTCTCCAGTACCGCTTCAAATTCTTTTGTTGTGTCCTCGTCCGGCAGGGGAATGGGATAACTTTTGTTATCTGAGATACTATACAAAGACATCTCTTCGATTTCATAACCCATTTCTATGAGGCAGAAATATTGGGCATACAGTTGGTAGCGGTAACCGTCGTAGATATTTATGATTTTGTTCTTTCTTTCGATTAATTTCTTTTTGTCCGTGTCCAAAGTATCGATTTTTCCCACCAGCTCGTATTTCTCGCTGTAAACTTCCGTGCCTTGCAGGATGTTTTTGGAGGTAGAATATGTGCCGGTATCCACGCTTTCGTGCTTAAGCTTGCCTCGCGTTTGGTAGGAGGAATGATAAGTCTTCTCGGAAAAGTTTTCGTATATGCCGTGCAAATAAATAGAAAACGGACAGAAGATGAAATCGTTGATTTTGGAAATTTGGATGTAGTCTTGCATAGTTTTGTTTGAAAGATAGAAATAAATCTTGTGTAAAATTGTATCCCGTAGGGGCACAATATCTTGTGCCCTTTTAAGCGCATCGGAAATCCTGAAAAATAGATTCTATGAAGCCTTATCTGCCATTCTCTGTATATCATCAGATTTGCCGCGCCTGCAAAGGGCACAAAATATTGTGCCCCTACAACCCAAAGCATCGATAACTAAAACAGCACACTCTATTCCAGTGCGCTGTTTGTGATTAAAAGGAATGCTTGAGGTCCGCACGGGACTAAGAACGATAGGACTATTTTTTTGTTTTGACCAGATTGCCTTTATTATCCTCCAGCCACTTCTCCCAAGTTTTCTTTCCTGCCAGCCATGCTCCCCATTCTTCATCCCTGATGTATAGCTTGTCCAGGTTTCTTTTGATATGCTCTGAGGCTATGATTCCTTTGCGGGCAATGTTGTAGGCTCCATTGGCGTCACCGTTTGTTGGCTGGTTGTTTTTTGCTTTTCTGGAATCAAAATGATTGCCACTATTATCGCGAATCGGGGATAGGATAAAATCATTATCTTTTTCTGATTCACCGGTATTGCGTATTTGCTGGATGAGATTGATAGCGAATCTGAGAGACTCCCAGGCTGGTTTATTTTTTTTATTTATTTCCTTAGGTAATTGCACCAATTCAATGCCTTCTTCAAACAACTGTTCATAATAGGATTTTTCTTTGTTAAAATTTGTAAACAAGATGTCCAACATTTTCTTTGTATCTTGTTTTGTCGGTTCCCAAGTGTTATTATTATTGTTTCTTTCTCCATAAAATCGATCCAGGCTGATGCCGTCTTTGCCGGAGTATAGCTTCCAGATTGTGCCGTGCACATCTTTGTATTCGAAATAATAATCTCCGTGTTCGTATCCGATATCAGAGAAGCTGCTTCTTATCTGGTCTTTTATATTCTTTTCGGAGCCGCTTTTCAGATAGATGCTTTTTCTCCAGCCGGTTACCGGGTCTGTCTGTGAAGTGTAATCTGCTCTGATATAGAGCATATTCCCGAACTGTTTCCAGTTTTCCATATCGCTGAAAGTATTGACCGGAGGTGTCAGTTGGATAGCCTTGGTAACCGATCCGATTTTTCCGTCCTCAGCTTCTTTATCTACTAGAAAATTTAATTTTTTAGCTAAAGCTAACTCTAATTTCTGATAAACTGATTTCTCTATTTTCTGTCTACCTCGCTTAAAACCGATATTCAGATCCTCTAAGACTATGAAAGTAAATTTATCGTTTTTAGTGGCAATATCGACTATTTGTCTTACGACTTGGGAAATATAACCGTCTTTCAATTCTTTTATCGTTCCGATGGTCTGCCAATTTTTTCTGGCGTAGTCTCTATCTCCCGCCCTTGCTTCCAGTAAGTCGTTGTAATTCTTGCAATCCACTACTTCTACTTTTTCTTTTCCAGTTTCTTGATCGATCGTTCTTTTTTCTGCTTTTATAATCCTTTGTTTACCCTCTTTGTCCAGAAACGGCAGATTCAAACTTCCTTGCTTCAAGATGTTTCCATCACTATCTACCAGGGAATAATAAGCCAAATGTTTTTCGCCGCGGTCTATTCCCAGAAAATACAATTGATCTTTGTATTGTTTGATTTCTTTGTTCATTTCTTTATTAAATCCTCCTGATATCAAGGAAGGCTTGGTATAATTTAATATTATCGATAAATGTAGAAAGAAAGACTTTCCGTCAGTTGCAGAAGTTTTATTGTTTTTTTCCAAAGATTCATTTTCCGTGAATCTTTTATCTTTTATTATCCAATCTTTATTTTCATATCCTTTCTTGATTTCTTTCTTGTTTATGGCTTTTTTTCTATAAAATACTTCTCCCTTTCCGATATCTATGGTTTCCTGATTGCCCGAGAATAGAGTTTCAAAATATAATGAGTGTAAATTTTTATGGAATTTCTTCTGTATATCATTTTCTTTTGTTTTTACACGTTTTGACAGGTCTTTATTGCTAATTTTAAATAAATAAAGAGGATTCTCTTTTCTATTACAGGTCACCTCTAACTCTTTGTCACTGATGGGAAAGTAATCATAGATTTTGGTAATTTTGGCTATATGTTGCAAATCGTCAATAATTTTTTTTAACCCCAACGCCTCTTCGTAGTTTTTGCTTTGTATCTCTTTTAAAGCCGGAGTTCTTTTTTCGTATTGCTTTACAAAATTTTTCATTTCACCAATAGTGCTTTTAATAAGATCAACTAATTCTTTATCTTTTAAAATACCTAAAAAATCAGAATGTTTATCTTCCTTATAAATATTATCAATTAGTTTAGTTGGGGTAGTACCTTTTAGAAGTTGTTTTCCTTTATTGCCTAAACTCCTTTCGTCTTTCGCTGAGGTTAATAATATTTTCTTTTCCTCTATTATTTTTTTTACTTTATTAGAAATTAAATCAATAATCCTTTCTTTATTCTTTGAGTATTCTTCACTAAAAAAAGTAGTGCTTTTGGGTTGATAATATTCCAATCTTTGAAGGTCGCTCTTATCTTCTCTAACAACGGAATCTTTTTGGGAACAACGGAATAGCTTGCTATCTTTGCTAATGCCTAAAAAATATTCATATCCATCCAAGTTTTCATCGCTTTTTTTTCTAAAAAGATATCCCCCATATTGAGTACCATTGTCGGATTTTTCTGTGCACGAATCAACAAATCCATTTAATAAGCTGCCATTATTTGTAACAAAATTCAACTTTAACTTATTATCTTTCATCTCATCTTGCGGCTTTTTGGTCAGGTAGTTTCTGACTGCGTCATACCATTTGAACCAATCAGCTCTTTCCTCTTTTACTCTACCTGCGATTTCAATTTCCAGCTCTGCATCTTGCAGCATAAATTTTAATGCTTCGGTAATTGTAGAATCCAAAGAGTTGCTCTTGGCCTTATTTTCCCTTACTGAAAAATATCTCAGTATCTGCGTTACGGACAAGGCATCGTCCAGCCACTTTTTGATCAACTCTTTGTTTTCTTTCTCTGAATAATCTTTCAAATTCAGAACTTCATCTGACTTATCGAAAAAACTTTTAATATCTTTATCAATATCCGCAAAAATCAGTCGCAATAAAGACAGGGGAGCCGATTCTGCATTGTCGATAATATTTTTCTTGCTCTCATCTTTTAGAATAGAGTCCTTGTATAGCCTCTCTTGCCATCCTTCGGTTTCGTCTATAACATCAAACAGACGACTGAGCTCAATGGCATCCGGAATATTTATCTTGTCTTCTCCTCCTTTCTTGCTTTTCTCAAAGACCTTTTTCTCGATTAATTTGTCTTGCAAATCGTGCCAATTGGCAAAATATCTGCTTGATATGGTATTGATAGCAGCTTTTGACCAATAGACGCCGTCATAGTTTTCTCTACCCAATAAATATCTTTCAAACGCGGGTACGCTTTTTACGCCGATTTCTCCAGCTTGTTCGTTGAAAATCTTCTTGGCAAAAAGATTGACCATTTTCAGGACTTCTTCCAGTGAGACAGGATTTTTTATATTCTTGTGTTCCTTCGCATCTTCTTTTCTGTCGTCTGTTATAGTAAAGAACAAACTTTCGCTTTTCCCACAACCTATTTGTTTGTATAGAGTTTTGAATAAAGGTAATTTCTTAAATGCTTTGTCCTTGCTATTCTGTTGGTTGTATAAATTGATCAAAAAGTTAGCATTGCCGATTTCATCATTATATTTCTCTATTTCTTTCTGAGATAGACAATTACTAAAATGCGATATGGAAAATATATTTTTTGAAACGGGAAATAATTCTTTCTTGTCTTTAGTTATTAGAACTTTCTCATTTGCTTTCAGCGAATCATAGGTATTCAGATATTCGTTTTTTCTGTCCCGGAAAAATAATATATTGTCACAGAATTTAGGCAGATTCTCATTTACTATTCTTGTGGCAACTGCAGTGGCGGCTTCTTTTTTGGTCTCATAATAATTTTCCCTATTCTGGTTGAAGCCGGAAAAATATGTGAAAAATCCGCGGAAACGATTCAGGGCCTCTTGGATTTTTTCTTTGCCGACAATTTCGCTGTATTCTTCAATATTTTTTTCAATATAATCCAAAACTCCATTTTCCGTAAGGATTTTAAAACCATCTTTTTTAAGAATGTCTTTATTCTTTTTATTTTTGCCAGCATCTTTTTTCCATGTTTCAGCGACATTCCTGTATGATGTATCAAAAGAAGACCTAAGAGAATCTTCTATGGGCTTAAAATCTTTTGCGGATAATTTTTGTAGTTTTTTTACTTCGTACTTATCAAAATATTTACTAAAATCGATTTCTTTAGTGTTTTTATCCTCCAAACTGTCGTTTATAAATTTTTCGTGCAGATAATCAAAAACTGGTTTTAGCGTTTGATAGGCATCTTCAATTTCCTGATCCTTTAAAAAAGTGTGCATATCGTCATCATATCCAATATTCTCCTTCATTTTTTCCAGAGTATCTCCTACAGGCTTCAACTCAAACCTCAGGGTCTTGCTCAAAGAATATAGATTGGTAAATTCTTCAAAAACATTTTTTGAATCGCTCATATTTATAGATTAAAATAAATAAACAAAAAAGGACGCCAGTGGTCGCTCGATAGAATGTGCTTACCAAACGGTTAAGCGCTATCGACACCGGCGCCCTTTTTCGTTTACAATTTATGAGAAATATTCTCGAATTTGCATACGACAAAAGAAAATGCACCTAGCCAGTGGCAAACAGTATCTATCAAGCGACAATAATATTATATATCAAAGAACGCAAACTATGCAATAGATTAGTTTTTCTTTCTGTATGCAGATAAATTATTAACATTGTAAGTCTTGTTGGGATTTTGGCATAGTTATTATTGTATCCGGTAAAAATTTTTTGATTGTGTAACTGGGCGCTGAAAACAAGGGCACAAGATATTGTGCCCCTACAAAATGCTGTATTGTGACGAATTGGGTGGGCAATTGATTGAAAATTTTACCCCTACCCGTCTTTTTTTACATAGGCTATAATATAGGTATAACTTAATATGAATATGAAAGAGCGAGAAATTGTGACAAATAGCGCGAAAGAGACGCAGGAATTGGCGGGGGGATTTGTCGGGGAAGTGTTAGCGGAAGCGAGGGCGATGGAGGACGGGGCCCGGTTGATTTGTCTGTGGGGGGATTTGGGCAGTGGCAAGACTACTTTTACTCAAGGGGTTGCGGAGGCTTTGAAGGTGAAGGGTATGGTGAACAGCCCGACTTTTCTGATTATGAAAAAATATCCGCTACTCGGGGAATTCAAAGGGATGAACCTGTACCACTTCGATTGCTATCGGATCCGGAGTGCGGAGGAAATCGATGATTTAGGATGGCGGGAAATTTTGGCGGATGAGCATAATCTGGTAGTGGTGGAGTGGCCGGAGCTGATTGCGGAAATTTTGCCGGAGAAACGGATCGATATAGAGTTTGAAACTGTGGCGGAGGATGCGCGGCGAATCGTGTTTAAGGACAGGGAATAGTCTTCTCGTCTTGCTATAGGGTCGTCTAGAATAAACTACGCGTGGCGGATGTGGTTAGTCTGGGAAAGTTACGATGCGATTCAAATATTGTTTCTTTATAAGACTATTTTTCAAACCTGATATATTTCCCAGATCCCTCAGATGAGTACATCTTTCGGGATGACAAATTAAGGCTGTCGTCGCGGAAGAGAAAATTTATATGATATACGGTTTGATATTTAAATAATCCGGTTAATCCAAATATATGATAACAAAAGCGCAGCTCGATGCCGCTTTGTCGGATTTGGAAAAGAGAATTGGCAGGGGCACGGATTTCAAGGTCGATGCCAGGATTTTTACGCTCGAAGAGTCGCTGAAAAAACGGATGGAGGAATTGGATGGGAAGAGGGAGCTGGCGGAGGATGAGTCTTTTTCTGAGATGGAGAAAACTTTAGCGGAGATTAAAAAAGATTGCCAGGCGCATGCCGAGGAGATTGGAGAACTAAAAGAAAGGCTGTGTGAACTCGAGCGGTTTATTGCGGATACGGCGAAGGAGGAGAAAAAAGTCTCTATGGAAGATGCTTTTGATGATGAGATTAGAGATGATTTCAGTTGATGATGTTGCGTCGATATTATACACTGTGTAATGTAGAGACGTCGATTCATCGCGTCTCGGATTTCATGGTAAGGCGATTGTTGGCTATCTGTTTTTGAATAATGATAGGTATTTTTTTATTATTCCCCCTCACCCCCCGATCAGGTCGAGGGCAGGCTCTAATCCTCTCCCGATGGGAGAGGGGACGAATATTATTTCTTTTTGATAGAGTCGAAACGTTACGGAATTGGTCTGGAGAGCGGTTCTGGCACGCATACGAAAGCAAGGACAGTCCTTTTGATCTTGTAAAGATTGTCCTTATCACCACCTCCCTCATTTAAATTAATCCGGTAGAAAAGAAAATATGTCAGCAGATAAAAAATTCGTACTTATAGATTCCAATGCTATCATGCATCGCGCTTTTCATGCGTTGCCGCCGCTTACGACCAAGAGCGGGGAGGTGGTGAGTGTGCCTTACGGCTTTTCTTCGATTCTGTTGCGGGTGGTCAAGGATCTCAAGCCGGATTATATCGCCTGTGCTTTTGATGTGGCGGGCGGTACTTTTCGCGATGAGATTTTCGACAAATACAAAGCGACGCGCAAGAAGCCGGATCAGGAATTCTATGATCAGATAGAAAAAGTGAAAGACGTGGTGCGGGCGATGAATATTCCTATTTATGAAATGCAGGGTTTCGAGGCGGATGATGTGATCGGGACGATCGTGACGCGGATCGACGAAGAGAAAGAAGGCATCGAGACTTTTATCGTGACCGGGGATATGGACGCTTTTCAGCTCATCGATACGAGGGTGAAAGTTTACACTTTGAAAAAAGGCATTTCAGAAACGGCCATCTACGACGCCGAGAAGGTGAGGGAACGTTACGGGTTCGGTCCGGAGCAGGTGATCGATTACAAGGCACTGCGAGGGGACGCTTCAGATAATATTCCAGGAGTGAAAGGTGTGGGTGAAAAGACCGCGACGATCATTTTGCAGGAGTTCGGTTCTTTGGATAAGCTTTATGCTCGCATCGAGAAAGGCGATACTGGATCTCTCAGACCCAAGGTCGTGGAAAAATTACTGGCGGAAAAAGAGGCGGCTTTTATGAGTAGGGAGCTCGCGACTATCAAGTGTGACGTGGAAGTGGGATTCGGATTGAAAGATTGTTTATGGGGAGATTATGATCGGGAAAAATTAACGGAGGTCTTTCGCAGGTTCGAATTCTTTTCTCTGATCGGGCGTCTTAATGATGTGGAGAAAGATAACGGGAATAAGAATTTCGCTGTCCCCTTGGCGCCGATGTCGGCGGAAAAACGTAAGGTCGAGAAGATAGAAAAAGTTGCCTGCCGAATTGTGGAAGAGGAAAAAGATATTTTGTTACTCGCGGATAAGTTGGAAAAAAATCATCGTTTCGTTTTTGATACCGTTGAGAGCGAACACAAAATCGCTGAGCTGAATTTGACGGCGCTTACTTTTGTTTTTGATAAGAGCGAGATTTTCTATGTGCCGGTGGCGCATACGCCGGAAAAGACGCCTACGCTTTTTGGCGGCGAGACGATAGTGAAAAATGATTTTTTGCAAAAGCTGAAACCGTACCTGGAAAACTCCGAGTATAAGAAAATCGGCTTTGATCTCAAGCGGTCCGCTGAGGCGCTGGCTGCTTACGATATCACGCTGGGAGGCTTGGAATTCGATGCGATGCTGGCGGCTTATCTTTTGGATCCGGGCAAACGCGATTACGGTATGGAAAAAATCTTATTCGAAACCTTGGGTGTTGACGGCGGGTGCGAGATGGTTTCGGATGCGGAAGCTAAAAATGCTCCGGAACCGGAACTTTGGCAATGGGCATATCTTTTCGACCTTGCGGCGGAACTGGAAAGGGCGATAAAAGATACCGATATGGAAAGACTTTTTGCTAAGATAGAGATGCCTCTCATCTCGGTGCTGCGCGATATCGAGATGGCGGGCGTGAAAATCGACACAAAGCTTTTACGAGACATTGCCGTAGAGACGGACAAGGAAATCAAGCGGCTCAGCGCGACTATACATGAAATGTCCGGCGACAACGATTTTAATATCAATTCTTCAAGGCAGCTGGCAGACGTGCTTTTTGAGAAGATGAAAATTTCTACGGCGGGTATCAAGAAGGGCAAGACCGGCTACTCGGTTGCGGCCAGTGAACTGGACAAGATGCGCGGCGAGTGTCCGATTGTCGATTTTATTTCCGAATATCGCGAACTCAGTAAACTCAAGAACACTTATATCGACACGTTGCCCAGGCTGATAAATTCCCGGACGAAGCGTTTGCACACTACTTTCAATCAGAATGTCACCGCAACCGGACGGCTATCCTCGAGTGATCCCAATCTGCAGAACATCCCTGTCCGTACCGATATCGGCCGTAGGATCCGCGAGGCTTTTGTGGCGGAAGAGGGCAGGACACTGCTCTCGGCGGATTATTCGCAGATCGAGCTCAGGATTATCGCGACTATCGCCGACGACAAGAAGATGCAGGAGATTTTTAATAAAGGTCTGGACATTCATACTGCGACGGCGGCCGATGTGAACGGCGTTCCTATCGAAGAAGTCACACCACAGATGCGCCGCGCGGCCAAGACGCTCAATTTCGGCGTGATTTACGGGATGAGCGTTTTCGGTTTTGCGGCCTCGGCGGGAATAGACCGCACTTCGGCCAAGAAATTTATCGATGATTATATGGAAAATTTTACAGCCATCGCAGCGTACATCGAACGCTCCAAACTGGAGGCGGCAGAGAAAGGTTACGCCGAGACGCTGTGGGGGCGCAGACGCTATCTGCCTGAACTCCATTCCCATAATGCGATGGTGCGCGCCGGGGCGGAGCGGATGGCGATCAATATGCCGGTCCAGGGTACGGCAGCGGACTTGATGAAAATCAATATGATCAAGATTCACGAATGGGCGGAGAAATATAATAAGGACAATCCAGGCGCGGTGTGGACGTTGCTCCAAGTGCACGACGAGCTTTTATTTTCCATCAAAAAAGAATTTTTGTCCGATGCGGAAAAATTTATCAAACACGAGATGGAGAACGGTCATATCAAATTCGACGGTCGCGACATCGATTTTTCCGTACCCATCGAAGTTAGTCTCAAGGCGGGGAAGAATTGGGGAGAGATGAGATAAACTAAACTAAACCTATAATCCATATCGGGAAAATACAGAATGAGGATAAAAATTGGCTTCCTCTTCTGTCGGTTCAGTCGTTTCGGCTGAATCTTTTTTGTTATCAATAAAACTTTGCCCGTAATTTACTTCCCATAGGCCCGGGATCGTTGTATTGGAAAAAATACAAGATATTGCAATCCTAAAGATTACGATGACATCTTGTTATTCTTTTGCTTTTATTCTTTTTGTGGTAAAATTTATTTGAATTCTATGGTTAAAGAAATTCGGATATGAAAAACAAAATGTCATCGCGCTTTTCTTTCAATAAAAATATTAATCATCATGCCATGCAAAGCCTGAAGCAAAAAATATACCTCGCCTTCTTTTTGGTAGCGGTTTTTTTTATTCTGCCGGCCGGAGAAGTCTTTGCTGCCGCATCCCAATGTGATTATTCGAAAAAGTATGATAATGAGCAGACGATTTATATCGAAGCTACCGGAGCAGATGATCAAAATGTTATCAATTCGGCTATCCAGCAAATCGATGGCGTAAATAAGCTTTCTGTGTTTTTGAAGGAGGGCGAATATGTTCTTAGCGGGTCAATTGAGATGAAAGACACTTCGATGCTGGAAGGAGACAAGGAGTCCATAGTCAAGCTTGATGATCATGCCGGCTGGGAGACAAAAGTGCCTCTTATTACCGCCCCCGATGGTGCCAATAATCTGGAAGTCAAATGTTTCGAGATAGATGGTAATTATAAGAATAATACTTCTCAGGCCGCCGACTCTTGCTATCGGCCGCTCAGCTGGAATTCTAATTTTGAGGATTGCGAAGAGAAAACGGATGATCGATTGATCGGAAGAGGTTATTATGATTTTGTGCGCTGGAAAGGCGGGGATAATTATGCGGTGCACGATATGTATCTGCACGACGGTGCGGGAGACGGTTTACGGGCGGATAACGCGCTGAAAGTGAAATTTTTTGACAATGTCGTCTATAAACTGGGCCATGATGCGGTGGCTTACTATAATTGCGAATTTGCCGAAGTATGGCGGAATAAAATAACTATCCGGAACAATTTTGGTGTCCGCGTGGAAAATACTAACAACGTTTCCGTTCATGATAATGTGATTGAGGCTTATGACCATTGGGACGCGGGCAACGCGGGCATCGGGATTATCAGAGATGATAATGGCAAATTGCCGATGAATAAAATCGCTATCTACTACAATACTATACATCATACATATGGTCCGGGTGTCTATGTCGTGGCGAGCGGCAAGTATGAAGTGGCCGATACCGCTGTAAATATCAATCATAATGTTTTTTATGAAACGGGCCTCAATTCCTATTTTCACTGGGTGGGTGCGATTGTTACCAGCGGTTTTTATGAAGTGGTTGTTGAGAACAATACTATCGATCATGCCTATAATTACGGAGTCGTGGCGGTGGTCACTGCCAATAGTGTCAGCGGCTGGGGGTATAAAACCATACTAAAAAATAATATCATCGTAAAAACACAGCACCGGCGCAGTACTGCGGGGGGCGATACCGATACAGGGGGTGTTGGAATCAGTAATCTCGCGCCGGACACGCATATGATAATCGTTTCCTATAATGACGTCTGGTATAACGAAGGAGGTGATATTGAAGGACAGAGTGTTTATTTGGGTGGGGATCCGATAGATAGGCTCAATCTCGGCGGTAAAGACAATCAGACGATGACGCTGTCTGATAATATAAGCAAAGATCCTAAGTTCGTGAACGAACTCGGGCATGATTATCATCTGCAAGAAGGTTCTCCTTGTATAGATGCCGGAGATCCGAGCAGCGATTTTACCAAGGAGCCGGATCCCAATGGTGGCAGAATCGATATGGGGCGATACGGAAACACTGTCGAGGCGGGGGCGGGGAAGACCGGTATCTCAGCAGTGATTAGTCCTCGTAGCGGTTCGGATGGTATAGGTTCCAATTCGGTTACCACCGCTGAAATCGGTGACGGCGGCTCGTGGTCCGGTGCTTCCGACGTAGAGGCGCCTGAGTTGCCGGCTTATTACGATCCTGGAGCCGCTGTGACTGAAACGAGTATGACGACCGCTGTCGAGGTGGCGTCCGCTCCTCAGGAAACCGAGCGAGAGAGTTATTTCGGTCCGTTGGGAGAGAGTGTGCCCTCCGCTACTGAAGGCTGCAGTGTCATTGAAGGTTCAGGTGGGCTGATTCCCTGCGGACGAAACACTAACAGCTCCGGTACTTCTTGGGACGAATGCAAACCATGTGACCTTTGTGGTCTCGTCTTGATGGGGCAGCTCAGCGTCGAATTTATGGTTGAGCTTGCGGCGATTGCGGCTAATCTGGCTATCATTTTTGCGGGATTTCTTTATATCTTCGCGACAGGAGAAACGAGTTTGATTGCCAAAGCAAAACTGATGGTGAAGTATGCTATCATAGGGTTTGTTGTGGTCTTTGCAGCCTGGGCTATCGTAAATAGCTTCCTTACGATTCTTGGCTACATCGATCCTATGGGGGATGAGTGGTATACCGTCTGCTAGTTTCTTTCGTGTCGCGTCTGGTTTATGGGTCAGCGTAAAAAAATATCGTGTTTTAGATTAATAAACAATACAAGCTTATGAAAAAAATATTGCTGTCGGTATTCCTCGCTTTTGCCTCCCTATCTTTTTTTACTCCGAGTGCGCTTGCGGCCGATTCGGCTTGCAGCGGCGGCAGTGGTGCCAATACCACTTCTCTTTCTCCTCAGTCGGGGGAGAATAATCAGGATCAAATCAATACGGCTATCCAAAATGCTCCTATTGGCGGAACAATCTTTCTGAAAGCCGGGACCTATATAATCAGCCATCCGATCGTGTTGAGAAGCAATATAATTCTGGAGGGGGAAAAAGATAAGACAATTATACAATTGAAAGATCATGCGAATTGGAAAACTGTCGGACACGCGGGCGCGCAGAGCATTCTGGACCCTATGATCGGTGGTGGCGCGGGATTAACGGGCGTGGAAATCAAATGTTTTACGGTTGATGGCAATTTTAATTTCCGCCAGAATAGTGGTGGAGGTAATGTCTCTTCAGGCTCCGCTGCTTGCTACCGGCCGTTGAAGTGGGATTCAGACTTTTCCAATTGTGAGAGTCAGTACGTAGATAGATATTCCGGGCGAGGTTATTATACTATGATATATTTTTCTAACGGGAGTAACCTTTCTGTACACGATATGACTATGCAGGATGGGGCTAACGATGCGGTAAAAGTCAATAAGTGCAGTGATATCAGATTTTATAACAACTATGTTAATGCCTCGGGGCATGAGGGGCTGTATGCTCTTTACTCCCATGGCATCGAAGCTTATGGCAACAAGATTGCCGTCAGGTCTAGCGATGGTATCAGAGGCGACAATTGCTCCGATTTCAGTATCCACGACAATGAGATGTATTCCTACAATAGTGCGGACAGTAGCGCAGGCGTGCAGATTGCAGATAAGGGGCATTCCGAATACCCAGTTTTCAATGTCCAGATTTTTCGGAACGTTTTTCATGACATCTGGCGATCGGGGATTTGGTTTTCGACTGCGATTGCGAAGTACAATGGCAAATGGCCAGTAGAAGTTCACCACAACCTTTTTGTTGGCAACGGATACAGCCGTGACAGTGCTGTTGGTGCTACCGGAGGTATTACCAATACCGGCGGTTCGGCTGCCGTGGTTTATAATAATACTTTCGATGGTAATTTTGGAAGTGGCATCTACGATGGCAAAAACACGATGAAGATTCTGAATAATATCGTGGTCGGGACCACGACCGGCAAATATTCCGCCGCCGGTACCGGGGTAGGTATACAGGGCGGTAGTGAAGTAACCTATAATGTTTTCTATAATAATGTCAAAGATGCCACCGTAAGCGGCACTGGCAATTTTAACGGGAATCCTCTTTTTTACAATCCCGGGGAAGACTATCATCTTCTGTCTATGGCTGGTAGGTGGAACCCGGCATCTTCGTCATGGACTGCCGACCAGCAGAATTCTCCCGCCATTGATGCGGGCGTTCCCCAGACCGAGGATTCTGTCTACGGCGATTATTCGAATGAACCGGAGGAAAATGGTGACAGAGTAAACGCCGGTGTATATGGTAATACTTCGCAAGCTAGTCTTACCGGTATTATCCCGCAAGAGCCCATGCCTCCAGCTCCTGAGCCGGATCTTTTCTCAACTGTTGAATTCTCTGACGGTACAGCGTCTGCCAGCACCGGCGAATCTGTCGGTACCAGTGGTGAAACTACCAATCTTGGTGATTATATTCCCGGCACCGGAAGCGGCGGAGTCGGCACCGGTTCCTTTACTGAGATGGATATGGGCAATGGTGACAATGACGCACCTGATTATTACGATTCATCGGTAGCCATGACCGCGATCAGTAGTGGAGATAGTCCCGAGTCTGCTTCAGCCACGTCAGCCGAAGGGGCATATGTTGCGCCTTATTTTCCTGAATTGGGTTCTGCTGCAGAGTCTGCCACTGCTGCTTGTAGTATTGCCAAAGAATCCGGCGGCCTCGTTCCTTGTGGTCGGAACACCGATGATCCCGACACCGACTGGAACGAATGCGATAAGTGTGGACTCTGCTCTGTTGTCCTGATGGGGCAACTGATTATACAATTTCTTATGAAGATGGCGGGAATCACCGCGATTTTGGCCATTATTTTTGCAGGATTCCTTTACATCTACGCTGTGGGCCGCTCGGATGTAATTTCCAAAGCGAAATCAATGATTAAATATGTGCTTATCGGTTTTACTATCGTATTTTCAGCTTGGGTTATAGTGAATACTATCCTTACTCTTCTCGGATACATTGATCCTCTCGGGGGAGAATGGTACACGATGTGCTAGGATTGCAGATGGATTTCTTATTCGCGGTTTCTGATTCTTTGGTTTTTTTGATATTAATCTGAAATAATTTCTTTTATTTCTAATCCACAAAAATGCGTAGTCTTAAGTCTGATTTTTTTCTCGCCATCCTACTTGTTTGCGGTTTCTTCTCTGTGAATTTGCCGCATGCTCAGGCAGGGGGGACTCTTTCTGCCACAACAGGAAGTAGTAGCAATCAGGTTCAAATCAATGCTGCCCTAGCCAGCGGTGGTACGGTTCATTTGAACGCTGGAACGTACGTTATCAACGATACGATTGTGCTCAAAAGTAATACCGTCCTAGAAGGGGATTCGGGAGCTAAAATAGTTTTGGCAGGCGGTGTGCATTGGCCGGAATACAAAAATATGTTAGAAGGGCTTTCTGTCTCCAATGTGCGTATTACCGGTTTTGAAATTGATGGCAATAGGGCAAATAACGATGATGCGAATGGTAAATGCGGACAATATCTTTATACTATGATCTATTTTAAGGGTAGTAGTGCCATTGAGGTTGATAATATGTATTTACACCACAATTGGAACGATATTCTGAAATTTTCCGGTTGTTCAAATGTTAAATTTCATAATAATACTGTTCGGCAGCCGGGACATGACGTTGTGTATGCTATAGGATCCAGTGATGTGTGGGTTTATGACAATTATATACGTATTTACTGCAACAGTGGCGTGCGTCCTGATGGTACGAAGAATATCTATATTTACGGTAATGATATTGCTCGCGATGAAGGTGCCGGAGGTTATGCCGGTATTGAGGTTCAGGGAGCTTCCACAGTCTTTATATGTAACAATAATATTCACGATTGTAAGGGAGGTGCGGTTGTTGACTTGAGCGGAGGCGATGCCACGATATCTTACAGTGGGTGTCCCGATTCCGGCAAGTCTGGTCTCGGTGCTACAGTCGGTACCGGTAGCAGTACCGGTACTGGTACTACTGCTACAGGTGGCGCCGGTACCACGCTTGTCACTGGCGATACCGACGGTGTTGGCGGTACGACTACGACTACCAATAATGGCAATGGTACTTCTACCTCTACTTCTACCGACAATAACGGAAACGTCACTACTACCACCACTGACAGCAATGGTAATGTGACCTCTACTACAACTGACAGTGGCAATAATGTAATTGCCACTGGTACCGGTACTACTACCACCGACAATACCGGTACTACCACTACCAACATCACCGACAGCAATGGCAATACCACCACCACTACCACCACGGGTGGTGGAAATGTTTCTTCTACCACCACTGACAGCAATGGCAATGTGACCTCCGTCGCTAATGGCACAGCCTCTACCGATGAACACGGTAGTCTTATAATTACAACTACCGACAGTAATGGCAATACCACCACCACTACCGTTGATAGTACGGGGTATCTGTCTTCTTCTACCGTTGACCCCGCCGGTATAGAAGTTGCCAACAGTACCGGTACCACTTCTCAGGACAGTACCTATGGAGAATCTATTCTGGGAGATGCGGGCTCTACCGGTTCTGTCGATAATAATATAGAAGGTCTCGATATCAAGGAATATTATGATCCGAACGATCCTCTGACCAATACAACAGGGCGGTCCGTCGTGGAAGTCGCAATGGCGCCGGTGGCAAAAGCAATCGATACCATTTTTGCTGCTTTGGGCGATAGCCCCTCCACCGCCACTGGCACTTGTGGCAGTATCGAGGAGAAGTCGGGATTCTTGCCTTGCGGGAGGAATTATAACGATCCTGACACAGAATGGAATGAATGTGATGAGTGTGATCTCTGCGCTATGATCTTGATGGGGCAACTCAGTATCAATTTTCTTATTAAGATTGCCGCTTTTGCTGCTACGCTGTCTATCATTTTCGCCGGCTATGTCTATATCTTCGCTTTGGGTAAAGCGGATCTGGTTCGCCAAGCCAAGATGATGATTGTATATGCTTTGGCAGGGCTGTTGATAATTTTCTTAGCTTGGGCTATCGTGGATGGTATTCTTACGACGCTTGGCTATATTGATCCCATGGGGGACAGTTGGTACACAACCTGTTAGAGATTTTCTAACACAAAAGATAATCGGTTCCGTAAGGACCGATTATTTTTTGATTGAGCAGGATTGAAAATAGTGCTAAAATCAAAGGAGACAAACTAAATGGAAAATAATGAAGAAAAATACGAAAAAATTGCTGACAGCGGCTTTGTTAATCTTTTTGCTGTATTTTGGCTATACTTTTTTTGCTAAAGACAATTCCTTCGAGATCAAAGGTATGCTAGAAGGTCCAAAAAATTCCGAACAGATCGAGACAAAGGTGGAAGGGTCTGAGACGCAAGGGCCAAAGAGTCCCCTTAGCGGCCTAAGTTGTGAAAATGCTACGGCACGTCCTATTGCCGTGTCTATGTCGGGAGATAGAGAAGCTCGACCTCTGAGCGGTATCTCGCAGGCAGATATGGTAATAGAGCTGCCGGCGGTGACTGGAGGTATTACTCGCTATTTGGCTTTTTTCGGTTGTAATCAAGCTGCGGAAATCGGCAGCGTGCGCAGTGCGCGGCACGATTACATCCCGCTTGTGATGGGGTTCGATGCCATGATGGCGCATTGGGGTGGATCGCATTTCGCGCTGGATAAATTGAATGCCGGTGTGATGGACAATATCGATGCCCTTTATCTGGAAGGCAGTGTTTTTTATCGCAAACTGGGCATAGCGGCACCGCACAACGGCTTCACTAATTATGAGAAGTTGAAAGAATATGCTACGAAAAAAAATTATCGTTTGGATAGCTCTTTCGTGGGATTCAAATTCGCGGCAGGGGAAGAGTCTTTGGGGATGAAAGGACGCATCACAATCGGTTACCCTTCTTCTTTCAAAGTGGAATATGAGTATGATCCGATTAAGAACGAATATCTTCGCTTCAAAGGCGGGACGAGAGAGATGGACAAGAATACTTCTCAACAGGTCGCGGCCAAAAATGTCGCTATCATGTTCGCGGCCTCGCGACAGATCGAAGGTCAGTACAACGATATGGATATTGAGGGAGAGGGCAAGGCGATCGTCTATCGGAATGGTGAAGAAATCAAAGGCAAGTGGTTGAAAGACAAAGATAGTCTCTCTTCCAAACTATTTTTCTATGATGATGCGGGTCAAGAGATAGAGTTCTTACCCGGACAGACTTGGATCCAGGTGGTGCAGACGGACCAGATCGTGGATTGGATTACCGGATTTTAGAATTCCTGTTTTATATGTATTCGTATTATTTTGTTTTGTTATCCTGAACTTGTTTCAGGATCCACTGTATAATATGCTTATCCTTTATATTTTGTATCTGAGTAAAATGATTTCACGTTATTTAGACAATATGAAATACGGTAAAATTGATAAAATATTAAAGAAATATAGCGAGAGCACTGAAACAAGTTCAACATAGCCCGGTTCGGCGTCTGCCCTCGATCCCCGATCAGGTCGAGGACAAGCTCTGATTGGGGAGGGGGTACGCTCGTGGAGTTGGTAGACATTTAGCGCGATAAACTAATTAGGGAGTTAACGTATGCAAGACAAACAAACGCAAAATATATTTTTCTTTTTCGGCAATGACAACTTCTCAATGCATGAGGTCGTGCGTGGCGAAAAAAAACTGATGTTGGAAGGCAATAAGAATGCCGATATCAATGATTTTGATTTCGCGGATGGAACCAGCCGCTTCGAATTAGAGGTCAAAACTAGAGAGGCGCTTCGGGCGAATTCGCTTTTCAGCTCGGACAAGCTGACCGTAATCAGAGATTTTTGGTCCGGAAAAAGAAAATCGAAAAAGGACACAGAGGAAGAAGATGAAGGCGCACAGAAATCGCGCAAGGATAATTTGGAAGATTTTCTGTTGGAATACATCAGCAAGATAAGTCCTAATGATAAGATTTTTTTTCTGGAATCAAAAAGCTTGGACAAACGAGGAAGGGCATATAAATTTTTTGAAGGGCTGAAAAAAGATGCACATTTTGAAAAAAAAGAATTCGCCTTGCCGTTGGGATACCAATTCAATATCTGGCTTGAGGACCGGGTGAAAAAGTGCGGTGGCAAGATTTCCAAATCCAACGTCGACTTTCTGGCTATGCTGCTCGGCAAGGGGATGGAGCAGAAAGAACATGGCAGTCTTATCGTTGCTTACGACCTTTATCAGGCAGCTTCGGAACTCGATAAACTGATTGCATACTGCGACGACAGGGAAATCACAAAAGAGGATAGCTTGCTGCTGGTCTCGGGTCGGGACGATATGAATATTTTTAGTCTCATTGAAAGCTTGGGACGAAGGGATAAGAATCGAGCCTTGGCAATCCTGACGGGACAACTCCGCCAAGGCTCCAATGGAAATTATATCTTGACGATGCTTGTTTTTCATTTCCGCAATCTGATCAGTATCAAGAGCCTGCTTAGTGAAGGATTGAGTGCGGATGAGATTTCTAAGCAGACCAATATCCATCCTTATGTGGTGGAAAAAAATACTGCCTATGCGCGCAGCTTCAAGGAGGAAAACCTTGTTTTTATCTATGAGAAACTATACGCCGCCGACCTAAGTATCAAGACCGGCAAGATGGAACCGGAACTGGCGCTGGATCTTTTGATTGCTGTGATTTAGGTTTAGTTTCTTGTGTTTTGGATTTTGAATTATGTATTAAGGGTTTTGGAACACGTCAGGAATGGTTTGAACCATGCACACAGAAATATATTTTTTACCATCCGTTTTATCCCGCTTTCACACGCCATCTCCGGTGTGGTCTAGATGCAGAATACAAAATCATCTCACAGATAAAATAAGCCACCCTCTTGGGGTGGTTTATTCTGGTCTATTCCTCTTTTTTGTTTCTTTCTATCTAAACATCCGTTATTTCTTCGCTGATTTCTCTTGCAATTTATTAACTGTCTTGGCAAGGCCAGATTTCTTGTGATTGGCGTTGTTCTTCTTGATAATTCCCTTCTTGGCCGCTTTGTCTATGGCTTTGTATGATGCTTTCAGAGTTTCCTCAATCATCTTTAGGTCCTCGATTGCGACGTTCTCGGCCTTTTCCATCTTGGCAGCAGACTCGGTCAAATCTTTGACAATCTTCTTCATTCGGTTCTTGGTGCGCAGATTGATTTCCTGCTTGCGGATGTTCTTGGTGAGCTCCTTCTTGGCTGAACTTGTATTTGGCATATTCTTTTAAAATTAGATTACGTTTGAATTGAACACTTGAAGTTTATTATAATTTGCGACAAATGTCAAATAATACTATATTGGAAATAGGCTTTTATTAAAACAAAACATATGATTTCATACATCGAAGGGGAAATAATAATGCGTGGCGTAGGTTTTATCATCTTGAAATCCGACGGCGTGGGATTCAAGATTTTTATCCTGCCCGATATAGACGTCGCAATCGGTCGGATCGGACTTTATACTCATCTGGCGGTGCGCGAGGATGCGTTGACGCTTTTCGGATTTTCTACTTATGAGGAGCTGGAACTTTTTGAAACGCTGATTGCGGTCTCCGGGGTGGGACCCAAGGCCGGATTGGGAATTCTGTCCATCGCCAATCCCAACACTATCAAGTTGGCTATCGCCAAAGAAGATGTCAGTATCCTGACGCGTGTTTCCGGTATCGGCAAGAAGACGGCAGAGCGGGTGATTCTCGAACTCAAGAATAAATTTACTCTGGCGGATATCAAAGGCGGTGAACTCAATTCTACACAGCAGGAAATTATGGAGCAGCAGGACGTCATTGAAGCGCTGATCGGATTGGGCTACGGACAGAACGAGGTGCGACAAGTTCTCAGTAATATCCCGAGGGAAAAAAGCCTGGAAGAGAGAATCAAGCTGGCGCTTAAAGAATTGGGGAAGAGGAAATAATCTTCAGCTATGATTTTTCTTGGAGTAGCAGGTTTCAACCTGCGCTGCTATCCCACGCAGATGGAAATGTGCGATTGCAATGGGTTCGGTGTCTTGGGACAACCGCGCGGGATGAATCCCGCTACTCCGAGTGGTCTGTGTTGGTATGGCGGTCAGCGGTGGCAGGTTTATGGCGCGATGAAGTCCGTCGTTAGGTTTGCGCGAGAGATTCTATCTAAAATATTCGGAATTAGTTTTCCAATTCCAGTATTTTCGAAAGCGTCATAAACTCATAGCCATCTTCACGAAGCTTAGAAATGATTTCCGGTAACGCTTCGGAATCCAGATGTGTCTTATCGTCGGGGTTGCTGCCGAGGTGCATCATAATAATGGCGCCGGGTGAAGAAGCCTTTAAAACTTTTTGTTCGATAGCAGCTTTGCTCATTCCACCCGAGGTGCCCTTCCATCCCAGTGAGTCTACGGTCCAGCGGATATTCAAATAGTCGTTCCCGCTTATTGCCAAGAGTGTACCGGCGTTTCGGTCTCCGTAAGGTGATCGTAGAAACGGTTTGAATTTTCCATCCAATTTTGCGAGTGCATTCTCGGCTCCCTGTATTTCGGTTTTTATTCCCTCATTTGTGAGGCGTGTAAAATATGGATGATCATAGCTGTGATTACCGAGATCTCCTCCAGTTGCGACAATCTCCCGCACTTTCTGTGGGTATCTTTCGATGAACTTTCCGGTCAGGAAGAATGTTGCTTTGATATTATTTTCAGCCAAGATAGGCAGCACTTTGTCGACCCCGTCAGCGTTGGCGCCCGCATCAAAAGTCAGTGCCACCGCTTTTCGGTCAGTCTTTATCCTTATAATCTCTTTGCCTTTATATTTTTCGATCAGCGGCGAGTAGTCTTTTTCCTCACTTTTTATTTCTTCCTCCTCCTTGGCGATTGAAACATCTCCTCGTTCCTCTCCCTTTGCCGCTTCGCTATCGACCACATTTTCTGTCGGACCGTTGTCGCGGTTTATCTCAAAAGAATTATCATTTCCATTTTTCCATATATAAGCCGCCGCAAAGAGCGTAAGAGCTAAAAACAGTGCGACAGCAGTGCCCAGTTTGCATTTTCTCTCCATATATTTCTGTAATTACTTCTAATGATTCAATTATATTTTCAAAAGCGATTCTTGGCAAAAAGCTGAAGAGGTGAACTAGGTCCTGGGATTGACAAAAGACAAAAAGTATGCAATAATCTTAAGTCAAGATTATAATGCTAAAGCATATTGCTTTCATACAGAATTGCGTTATAATTTTTTCAAGGGGGTCTTTGTCAAATTAAGAATAAAAACGGACCGACAAAAAATAAAAGGAGGTTCGGATGAGTAGTATCGGAACATTGATGTGCCATAATGCAGAAGTAGACATTAATGTGATATGTTCTACTTTCTTGCATAAGTATGAAACTCTCCTCGAGTGCCTATTTAGCAGCAAGCGGCAGGACGGTAAAGATAAAACCAGAGTGGAAATGTTTAGCTACCTGAGCGAAAATATCCCGGTAACCATAAAATGGGAAAACGGGAAAGATTCCTCCGGCCAAATATCGTTTTTGGTTTGTTGTGAATCCGATGTGAAAGCGCTAAGGCGTATCTTCACGTTGAAAAATCTTTATACTTCGGAAAAAAAAGTGGGGAGTCAGTACCTCCTTTGGTGTTCCCTCGATAATTTTTTGGACTGGTCCAGGTTCGCCATAGGGTGGAATAAAAAGTCCTGACTCGTAATCTATTAACAATTACGAGTATTTTTTACTCATAAATAAGTATTTTATGGAATTTATGTTTTTTTTTACTATACCTTTTTTGCTCATAAATCTCATTTCCTTTTTCTTGATGCTCGACGACAAGAAGAAATCGCGCGGAAGTTTGAGGCGGACCTCCGAGGGCGCGCTTCTTTTTGCCGCCATCTGTTTCGGCGCGCTGGGAATATGGGCGGGGATGTATCTGTCGCGACACAAGACACAAAAAATCATCTTCATCGTAGGTGTACCGCTGGCGCTGCTGCAGAATCTGGTGTGTCTCTATTCGGTCTATGAATATGTTTCTGCTTTGTTTTGATGACATTTATAAATTTCAAACTTTGTTATAAAAAAATAACCCCTCAAAAAGGGATTATTTTAATTTGTAGTCTACTGTACTCAGAATTTATACCCTATTGTCTCGGATATTAAGAGATGGCATGAGGCTCTGACAGTATTAAAGAGCTGAATAAGCCGCAATATCTCATTGAAAGTTTAAATTTAGCTTCTGTAAATATAGCCATTCACAACCCAAAACAGCCTAGATTTTCTATACAAAATAGCGTGGATTTATCGCATTATTAATGGCTCAAATACGCTTATGTTTCGCGATGGTGAGTGGATGTTTATAAATACCTATAAATTTCTTGACAGACTATTCTCTTTATGGTAAGTTCGTTTTAGAGTCTGATATTTGATAAAAGATATCGCTCTTGCAAAAAACTAGAAAGTTACAGGAAGTGATTAAACGCAACATAATAAAGCAACTAGCTTTGTAACGATTGCATTTATCTTAATGATGGCTTTCGTTGCGATTGTGCCGCTTGGAGCTGCTTATAATGGTTATGCAGCTGCAGACTATGCTACCAAGAATGCTTATAGCTCCTATACTTTTACCAACGACTGTACCAATTTTGCCTCAAATGCTTTGCAGGCAGGAGGGTGGCAGGAAACGGGAAAATATTCCTCCTCAAGTAACGATGCATGGTACTTCGATTTTCGGCCACAACCAGGGTTTAGCAATACTTGGACAATTGCAGACAGCCTATATAGGTTTATGTCCCGACATCCAGAAAGAGCTACGGCTATGTCAGCTAAGGGTCCTTTTTATAACTATAAAGTTGGAGATATTATTCAGATAGATTACGAAAGAGATGGAAGATGGGATCACACGATGGTGGTGACAGCAATTAGTGCTGATTACAATAATCTGCAAATAACTCAACATGGAGACAACGCTCCCGTGAAGTGGCTGAATAGTTTAAAAGGTACATACAGTACGGCTAACTTTATTGGATGGAGAATAAAATAAAAATATTTTTAAAGAGTTAATAATTGATATGAAGAATTCGTAGTGAGTTTAAGAAAGATTTTACTTTAAACTCACTTTTTTATTTACGAAATTAAATATTTATAAAAATCATGAAAAACAAAAAACTAATTATAATTAGTTTGGCTCTGTTAACTATCGCTATTATAGTTTTATATATAGATTTTGATCGCCAACGAAGGCAAGATTCGCTGGGGGTTTCATATGAAGAATACACGAACGATGATCCGCTGAGTTTGGCAGTGGAAGAATTTGGACAAGATAGATTTGCAAGACATAACGACCAAAAATCGTTATGCGCAGCTAAGGCTCTGTGGGAAAAAGACGTTGATTCTATACATAAAGTTGTCCTGAGTTCTGTTTTTTGCATGGAATTTACCATTAAAGATGGCGAGCTGGAAGCAGATGATGGATATATTGATCCAAGTGTATTGTTTATGATTGAAAAAAAAGAAGATAACTGGCAGGTCACTGATTATGATGACAGAAACTCCGAAGAGGCTCCTGCAAAAAGTTGGGTAAGTGAATATGATACTCAAATTCCTTCGGATATCAATACAAAAATAGACAAACAATTTGTATGGTCAAAACTTATGTCCAAGGCGAGCAAGGTCTTAAATGTTAAAACTCCCACCTACACTTATAACGCTTGCTCTTATGATAGTGATTGTGATTCCGGAGAAACCTGCGCTTTGCATAACTTAATTCAGAACGAGGCAGCTAACAAGTGTGTAAAAGAATGTTCCAGCCATGAAGAATGCGGCGCCGGTTATCTTTGCCGCACGAGCTGTGTCAATGGTGAAAACAAGTGCAATTTTAATTCTAAAAATGTTTGTAAACCTTTCTTTGAAATGAATATTCAGAGTTTCAATGTTCCTGACAAACCTTTTTAATAGGTCTATTTATAAAAAGAAACAAGGATGTAAATCCTGTTTTTTTATGGTATGCATTTTTATATCTGTCGTGTATTTATCTAACGAGTATGGGGTTTGATTATAATACGTCGGTATAAAAAATAATCCCTCAAACGGGGGGATTATTTTAGCACGTAGCCTACTGTATTGAGAATTTACACCCCATCGCGATGGATATTAAACGGTGGTATGAGGCTTTAACTACATTGAAGGCTTAAATAAGCAAAAATTAAGGTATTGTCATTTTAGAGATCCATTGATATAGGTCGGGATTGTTTTTCCATAGCAAGTCTCCCTTAGAAATCAATTCTCTGTGGTCTGGATATCCAATATTCTCTATCTTCCCGTGCAATTTGATAAAATCATCGGTATCTTGAATTACGGCATTGAAAACTTCTGCTAAGTCCCAGAGTTTCCCTTCTTCCGTGTTCATCTTGCCAAGATTTTCCGGAAACTTCTTTCGCATGAAGTCATAGAATATAAAGTGAAGCATTTCATGAAAAATTGTAAAAAGTTGGAGATTCCGAGTGTCATAAATAAAAACCTGAAATTCGCCATCTTCCAGAAAACGCGGGCAAAAATCGAATATGGAAAAGTCGCCGGTGAATTCTTCTCTTGTCCAAGGGTGCCCTTTGAATATTTTGTTCACTGTTAAAAAGAAATTGTTTTCTTCCTGCCATAAATATTCTTCAGTTTTTTTACCAAGGTCATGAATTTCGTCGGAGTGTACGCTATAGTATTTTGAAATGTATTTGTCCAAAAATTCTTTGGGGTCATTGACTGATTTAATTTCTAAAAGTTCCGGATGATGTTTTAATGCTCTTTCTTCCCAAAAATTGCACCCTCCAAATTCCGGATAATTATAAAAATTCCAAGCTAATTCCTGCTCCAGCTTTTGATCAAACTTTAAAATGATTTTTGGTTGTTTCATAATTTGAATAATTTAAAACCCACTAATATTATATCTTTATTACAAGAAAAAACTAGTGGGGTAATAATCGTTTTTTTAAGTTGTTTGCATTTGATCAAGGAGGTCCCATATTAGCCATTCAAGTGTCATTTTTGCATGAACGCAAAAGCGTTTATCGAGTGCCCAGATAGACCCTTCTTCTATTTCTGCCTGAAATGGACAGCCTCCACCACAAATTCCTAGAGCAGGACAGTTCTGGCATTCCGGCATATTTATGGGCGACCTCATACTCCATTCTGCAAAAGTGGCATCGGTCTTGATGTCGAAATTATTATCGTAGACGTTTGTGGGGAAATACTTTTTCTGAGGAGTAAAGCCATGGCAGACTCCAATATCTCCATCCGGAGCAACTACTATTTGGTTGCCACCGGTTGCGCCACAGTCGAATGGCCAGACAGTTCTGTTAACAAATGCATTTGCTTTTCTCATTATGCGATCTTCGTACACTCCTTTTTTTCTGAAAATTTTAAAGGCATCAATGATGAATTTTGCCGCTCTTTCGTTGTACTCTTTGTTCGTTTTTCCATCGCCAGTAATTATGAGATTGAATCCCAGATTGGTTATTTCACATTCATCCAATAAAACATGCATAGTTTTATCGAAATCGCTAATACTGGCTTCTGACAAAGTGCAAGATGCGCCAATGTTCATTCCTGCATCTTTGCAGATTTGAAAACCTCTTTTGATGTCTTGATAAACAGGCATTCCGTTTGCATAGACGCGATTCGTATTGGTTGCGCTGTCGTCTCCGTCAATTGATATAGATACTTGAACGTTATGGTTTTTGAGCTTCTCCGCGATTTCATAAGTCAATAAACTACCGTTAGTTACCATATTAAGAGTAGTCTTCTTCGGGAGTTTACCATTTTCGATGAGTAGCCGTATCTTGTCTAGGAGTGCGTTTAGTACAGTCCAATTAACAAGCGGCTCTCCTCCATAGAAAACAATTGTCTTCTCTAAATCGAACTGCTTGGAATCTTCTTGGATTAATTTGCAAAAAAAATCTAATCCTTTCATGGCGATATCCATTGTCATTTTTCCTGAAGGATTTTGATTCTTTACGAAACAGTATTTGCATCGGAAATTACACTCATCTGTCAGAATGAAATATGCCAAATGAGGATAAGGCTTTCCGAGTAAATTCTTGAAATAATCGATTGCTTTTTCATCCTCTGCAGGATCTTTTATTAGAATCCTAGCTTCTTTTAGAGCCTCGATTATTTTTAATAATTCTTCTTTTTTGTCGGAATCAACAAGCGAGATCTGGACTTCGACACAATTTCCTGATTCAAAGTTTTTAATCAGAGGAAATAGAGTCTCGGGAATATAGACTGGCATCATCCGAAGAGAATGATAACAGGCTATCGTAGGAGACCTATTAAAAAAACAGGCATATCTCGACAAATAAAGCATAGAGTTTTTCATTTTATCAATCTCCTGTATTTTCTTTGTATCAATTCCTATTTTAATCTGGAAAGGAGAAGTTCTTGTTTCTCCTTCCCTGTTCTTTTTTGGTATTACCAAGGCTTTTCATCGGTGCTGTTGTTGTATCGGCATGCACATTTACACGCACATGTTCCACATTTGGATGCATGAAGTGTATTCTCTGCATTGCCAAGGACTTTTGTTGTTTCTTCCTTCGTGGGGGAAATGGTGGACATTTTTAATTCACCTCCTTGCAAATTTTTAATGAACTCACGGGGTTTTTATCCCTCGTTCGGTGGAAATATATAGTGTTATGCATTTTTTGTCAAGGTTTGCTGTGAATATGACAAGGGGTTCGATTTCCATACGTGGGTATATAAAAACAATCCCTTAAACAAGGGATTGTTTTAGTATGTAG
>Ga0265294_10001809_pt1 | contig 28570 bp, 30 predicted proteins | sample MunlanPumphouse3_FD_192504 | JGI IMG/M metagenome (GOLD analysis project Ga0265294, IMG submission 192504) | Groundwater microbial communities from a municipal landfill in Southern Ontario, Canada - Pumphouse #3 | ecosystem: Environmental > Aquatic > Deep subsurface > Groundwater | place...
TTTTGCCTTGAATTCTGCGCTGAATGTTCTTCTTTTCATAGATAATCATCCTGCTTTCTTCTTTTTTATTTTATCAGGTTCATTATCTTTACGCAATATTTTTGTCGAGTTTTCTTAGACCATTATATTACTTTGTAATGATATTCAGCTAACGCTGAATGATATTGGCTTTGCCAATGATATTACTTCGTAATGATATAGAGCTGAGGTTGAATGATATTGGCTCCGCCAATGATATTACTTTGTAATGATATTCAGCTAACGCTGAATGATATTGGCATCGCCAATGATATTACTACATAATGATATAGAGCTGAGGTTGAATGATATTGGCTTTGCCAATGATATTACTTCGTAATGATATTCAGCTAACGCTGAATGATATTGGCTCCGCCAATGATATTACTGCGTAATGATATTCAGCTAACGCTGAATGATATTATATTCGTCCTTATTTTTATTCGCCGCAGCGAATATCACTCGCCCGTAAGGGCGAATATCATTCACGAAGTGAATATCACTCGTCCGTCAGGACGAATATAATTGATAATCCTGTCAAAAGACAGGATTATCTGGAGCAGGCGACGGGAATCGAACCCGCACAGTCAGCTTGGGAAGCTGAAATTCTGCCACTAAACTACGCCTGCGTTTGGCAAGAACAAATATAGCACAAAAGAATAATGTTGTCAAGCTAAAAAAGCGCTGTTTTATCCGAAGTCCGGCGAGTGGGCTTGCTTTTTTAATATGGCGGTGATGAATCAAAAAGACAAATCAAGAGCCGCCGGCGAGGCTAAGGCGTATATTGACAACACCCGCAAATAGGGTATAATACTTTTAAACCAAACAAAAAGGAAGGTCACGCAATTATGAGTTTCACGAAAAGCCCGCAAAACATAAACAACACAAATAACACAAATAAATTCAACTATATCGATTACATAAATTGGGACAGAAAAGAGATTTACGACAAGTTTTTAGGCTATACATTCAGCGTCACAAGCGAAATTACCGTCACAAAGTTCCGCGCCGCCACAAAAAAGGCGGGGTACAAGTTTTACCCCTCGATTTGCTACGCGATAGGCAAGACGGTTAACTCCGACCATAACTATCGCTTTGCTCGGGTCGGGGGGAAGCCCGGTTATTATGACTTTCTTAATCTTCATTTTAACCTGCTCAGGGACGACGGCTCTAACCTGTTCACCCACGCCGTCACCCCTTTTCGCGAGAGTTTTCCCGACTTTTATACCGATTTTCAGCGCGACAAAGCCTCCGCCGCCTCTTGCGGCAGGCTTTACAATTATGACGCTCCCCGGCCCGACAGCGTTCATGTCTCGGTGAGCCGGAATATTGTCCACACCTCGATCTCAATGTCAAAGCCCGCCGAGTTTTCGTCCTATAACAAGCCCGACACCCCTTTTATCCCCTTTGTCATTGTGGGCAAGCTGTATGAAAAAAACGGCGAAACCGTCCTACCCGTCACCGTGGAATTCCACCACTGCGTGAACGACGGCTACCACGCCGAGCGGTTTTTCCTAACGCTTGAGGCTGTTTGCGAAAAAACCGCGGGAAATTTATCATTGACTTAATAATACCGCCGTTGTATAATATTTGATGTATAAATCCCTGTAATTATTCATTTTAACACCCTTTTTAAGGAATATTTTTACCCGGAGCGCTAAGTTTATAAGCGAAAACCAAAGCAAAGTAAATGAAAAAAGTTAAAAATAAAAATGACAATAAACAATAAAACCCCTAAAAATGAAGTATATTTTGACAACGCCGCGTCGGCTATCCCTTTCCCCTCGGCGTTAGAAGAAGCGAGTTACGCCGCGCTTAATTTCGCCAACCCCTCCTCTACTCATCACGCGGGGCTGACTTCAAGAAAAATCATTGAAACCGCAAGGGAAAGGGTGGCCTCGTCGCTTGGGGCGGACAGTAAAGAAATATTTTTTACCCCGTCCGGGACGGTTTCAAACAATTTGGCGATTTTTTCGCTCGCGGCGAAAAACCGCGTTTCGGGCAACGCCATAATAACCACCCGCGCCGAGCATGTTTCGGTTTTATTGCCTTTAAAACAACTTGAGGATAAGGGATTTAAAATTGTCTATATCCCCGTCGACGGCGGGGAAGTCAACTATTCCGCGCTGGAGTCGGCGCTTTTGGGCGAAAAGGCCTGCCTTGTCACGCTTATGCAGGCGAACAACCAAAACGGGGCGCTGACCGACCTGAAACTTGTGAGGGAACTCATCACAAAAACCGGCTCGTCCGCGTATTTTCATTCGGATTTGGTTCAGTCTTACACAAAGGTTGGCGGAAGTCCTTCGGTTGCCGCCGAAAACTGCGACACGTTTTCGATTTCTTCCCATAAAATAGGGGGGATAAAAGGGGTCGGCGGTCTGTTCGTTAAAAAAGGCCTTAGCGTTTCCCCGCTGATTTACGGCGGCGGGCAGGAAAACGGCTTGTGGAGCGGCACGGAAAACCTCCCCGCCATTGCCGCGTTCGGGAGGGCGGCCGAGGAATGGTCGCTCCGCGGCAAAGAGCATCTGGCAAAAGTTTCGGAATTCCGCGATTATTTTCTTTTAAAGGCAAAAATATCCCTTGGCGGGAATATAGACTTTAAAATCCCGGTTTACCATATAACTTCGCTTGTCAGCTTAAGTTTAAAGGGCGTTAAAAGCGAGGTGGCTCAAAACAGCCTTTCCCAAAGCGGAATTTATGTGTCGTCTTCGTCCGCCTGTTCCTCAAGAGCAAAAGAAAACACCCAGCTTGCGGCGTTCGGTTACGGAAAAGACTACACTTCCTTTGCCCTTAGGATTGCCTTTTCGCCCCTTAACACAAAGCAAGAGATCGATTTGCTCGTCGAGGGGCTGGCGGCCGCGAGGTTGTTTAAGTCAAAGGGGGAAGCGGAGAAATGAGCCAAAAGTACGCGATAGTTTTAAAATACGGGGAGCTTGCCCTCAAAGGCCTTAACCGGGGGAGGTTTGAAAACCTCCTTATCAAGCGCGTAAAACAGCTCCTTGCCGGGGTCGAGGGCGAGTTTACCGTCAGAAATTCCCAGTCCACCCTTGTGGTGCGGGGGGACCAAAGCGCGGACATGAGGCTTGCCGCCGAGAAAATGAAAAAAGTCTTCGGCGTGGTTTCGGTTTGTTTCGGGTTTGAGTGCGGCAAGGGAATAGACGAAATAAGCGGCGTTATCCGTGAAAATATATCATATCTTTTAGGAAACGCGAAGACATTCAGATGCACTTCAAAAAGAGGGGACAAGTCTTACCCGCTGACCTCGCCGGAAATTTGCGAAATCTGCGGGCACGTCGTACTCGGCGCCGCCCCCGGCGTTTCGGTAAACCTTAAAGACCCTCAAGCGGTGATTTATATTGAAATCCGCGACGTTTTCGCGTTTGTCCACGCGGGCGGTGAAAAGGGCGCGGGAGGGCTTCCCGTGTCTTCGGGCGGGAGCGCGCTGCTGCTGCTCTCGGGGGGGATCGATTCCCCCGTGGCGGGGTATATGGTCGCCAAGCGGGGGGTAAGCGTCGACGCGGTGTATTTTGAGTCGCCCCCCTATACCGGGGAGGCCGCGAGGGAAAAAGTCATATCCCTCGCCGGGGTGCTTGCCGGGTATACGGGCTGCGTCAGGCTTTACTGTATTTCCGTTACCGAAATTCAAAACGCCATTTACACCGCCTGCCCCGAAAAGCTCTTTACCCTTGTGTTGCGGAGGTTTATGATGCGCCTTTCCCAAAGGCTGGCGGAGGATATCGGGGCGGCGGCGCTTGTGACGGGCGAGAGCTTGGGGCAGGTGGCGAGCCAGACAATCCAGTCGCTTGCCGTCACCGACAGCGTGGTCACCCTCCCCGTGTTCCGCCCCTGCATCGGGCTTGACAAAGAAGAAATCGTCACCGCCGCCCGGAGTATCGGAACGTTTGACATTTCCTCTCTCCCATACGAGGACTGCTGTACGGTTTTTGTGCCGAAACACCCGAACCTTATACCCAAACCCCGAGAACTGACGTTTGCGGAGTCGTCTCTTGACATTGGCGCTCTGGTCGAGGAAGCCTACCTCACAAAGGTTTTAAAGGTTATCTATGGAAAATGAAACAACGGTTAAAATAAAAGCTTCGGCCGCCCGCCTTGTGGGTCGCCTTTTGGAAAAAAACAAAAAAATCTCCACCGCCGAAAGCTGCACCGGCGGGCTTATCTCATACGCGATAACTTCCGTCCCCGGCGCCAGCGGGGTTTTTGAGACAGGCATATGCGCATACTCAAACCGTATTAAAGAAACGGTTTTAGGGGTAAAGAACCAAACGCTTGAAAACTTCGGCGCGGTGAGCGGCGAGACCGCCATTGAAATGGCAGAGGGGGTAAAACTGCTTGCGGGGGCAGACTACGCGGTCGCCGTCAGCGGCATTGCCGGGCCGGGCGGGGGTTCGGAGGAAAAACCGGTCGGCACCGTTTGGCTTGCCTTTGCTTATCCCGGCGGGGCGTTCTCAAAACTTTGCCGCTTTGAGGGGAACCGGGACGAAATAAGGCTGTCCTCCGCGCTTTGCGCCCTTGAGATTCTAAACCGAATAACAGACTTTGACGGGGAGTTTTATGAAAAGACATGACAGCCGCGCGGTCGCGTTTAAACTGCTTTTTGAGTATTCGTTTGGCGGCGAGACGGAAACCATAATTAATAACGCGGCGGAATCCCGCGGCGAGGTGATCACAGCTTTCGCGAGAGATCTTTTTACCGGGGCGGTCGAAAGGATATCCGAAATTGATTCCCTTATCGCCGACTCCGCCGAAAACAGGAACTTTTCCCGGATAGGCAGGGTGCCTTTGTCCTGTATGAGGCTTGGAGCGTATGAGATGTTAGCAACCGACACCCCGCCGGAAATTGTGGTTAACGAGGCGCTTGAGCTTTGCAGGGAGCACGGCGGCGAGGAAAGCGTGGCGTATGTAAACGGCGTGCTCGGGAAAATCGACGGGATTATCAAAAGAGATGGATAAAAAAGTAATAACGGTAACCCAGCTTAACAATTTTATAAAAGATTATCTCGAAAACATCCCGATACTCAGACAGGTTTCGGTGAAAGGCGAGATATCAAACATCACCCTCCACCGCACCGGTCATATTTATATGACGCTGAAAGACGAAACGTCGCTCCTAAAGGCGGTGATGTTCAGAACCGACGCGGAAAAGCTTAGCTTTGTTCCCAAAAACGGCGACAAGGTTATCGCCGCCGGCAGGGTTTCCGTCTACCCCCGCGACGGGGTGTATCAGCTTTATGTCAATTCCCTTGAACAGGACGGGATCGGCTCGCTTTACGTCGCATTTGAAAAGCTAAAGGCAAAGCTTGCTTCCGAGGGGTTGTTTGACCCCGCGAGAAAGCGGCGTCTCCCCGCTCTCCCGCTTTCGGCGGGAATCGTCACCGCGCCCACGGGGGCGGCGATACGGGATATGATAAACATCGCCGGGCGGCGGTTTCCGGGCTGCGAGCTTGTACTTTACCCCTCGCTGGTTCAGGGGGCGGGCGCCCCCGCCAATATTATAAAAGGAATAAATTATTTTAACGAAAACAAAAGGGTCGAGCTTATAATAATCGGCCGCGGCGGCGGCAGCGCCGAGGATTTATGGGCGTTTAACGACGAGGAACTCGCCCGCGTTATTTACAAAAGCGAAATTCCCATTGTTTCCGCCGTGGGGCATGAGACCGACTTTACGATTGCTGACTTTGTGGCCGATCTCCGCGCCCCCACGCCGTCGGCGGCGATTGAGATGGCGCTGCCGGATTCGACGGAACTCAGCCGCAAGTTCGGCAACGCGGGGACGCGAATTTCCTCTCTCCTTATAAGACGGCTTGAGGGTGAGAAAAAGCTTTTATCCCTTTTAGCCTCGTCGTCTTTTATAAAAACGCCGGAAAAGCTTTATCAGGACAAAACTGTCGATATGCTGAAGCTTTCCCAAAGGCTTGATTCCGCCGCGGCGGGGGTTATTGGGGAGAGAAAAAAAGAACTGCTCCGCCTTTCGTCTCTTGCGGGCTCGCTTAACCCTCTCGGGGTGCTAAAGCGGGGGTATTCGGTGGCGTATGACAAAAACGGAGCCATTCTCACAAGCGCCGGTGCGATTTCGGACGGGGAGGAGTTCAGGCTCAGGTTATCGGACGGATGTATTGACGCTTTAAAAATCGGGGAGGCATAAGATTGAAAGATAATCTTTCAAACTCAGCTGCAAAAAGGATGGTCATAAATATGGGCGAAACAGACAAAAAATCAAAAGAACAAAAACAAAAAACAACCTATGAGGAGGCCGTAAAACGGCTTGAGGAAATAGTCAAGGGGCTTGAGGAGGGGAGCGCCTCGCTCGAGGACTCGATAAAAATGTTCGAGGAAGGGGCGCGGCTTATCAAACAGTGCGAAACCCTGCTGAGAGACGCCGAACAACGGGTTAAAATTCTTGTCGGCGGCGTTGAAGAAGATTTCGGTGGGGCGAATGGATAGTCTTCCGTTTGACCAAAAGTATTTTTCGGCGTTTGAGTCAAGCCTTGAAAAAGCCCTTTTTACCGGTGACGAAAGCTTAAAGCCCCTCTATGACGCCATGCGCTACACGGCGGCGGGGGGCGGCAAACGGCTGAGAGCGGGGCTGGTGTTCGGCTTTTATGAGGCCGCCGGCGGGGAGGATGCTTTTTCCCCCGCCGACTACGCCGCGGCGGTGGAGCTTATTCACGCGGCGTCGCTTATTCACGACGACCTGCCGGTGATGGACGACGACGATTACCGCCGGGGAAAGCTTACAAACCATAAGGTGTACGGGGAGGACTTCGCCCTTATCGCCGGCGACGCGCTGTTTATAAAAGCCTTTGAAACGGCGGCGAAAAACCCGCACTGCGGCGAAACCCAAAACCTAAGGGCGGTGTCTGTTCTCGCGAGGGCGGCGGGTCCCGACGGAATGGCGGGGGGGCAAATGCTTGACATTTCGTTTTCCCTTAAAAACGGCGGCAAGGCTCAGCTTAAAAAAACCCACCTTTTAAAAACGGCAAGCCTGATTTCCGCTTCCTGCGCGCTGGGATGCGTAGCCGCCGGCGCCGATGAGGAACAAATCCTCGCTGCGGAGGAATACGGCAAAAGCTTAGGTCTTGCCTTTCAGATATACGACGACATACTTGACGTAACCGGCAGCAAAACAGATATGGGAAAAACGCCGGGAAAAGACGAAAAACAAAGAAAACTCACCTACCCCGCCCTTTACGGATTGGAAAATTCAAGGGCGATGTGCGGGGAGTATACAAAAAAAGCGGTTGATTCGCTCTTCGCGTTTAAAAACACCCCCGCGTTACAGAAACTGAAATGCCTTGCCGAGCGGCTTTTGGAAAGAAAATCGTAACCCAAGCTTCAAATATTTGTTAAGGAGCCCGCCTTGATATTAGAAAACATTAAAGCCCCCGGGGATATTAAAAATCTTGACATAAAATCATTAGCGGCGCTCTGCGGCGAGATACGGGAAAAAATCCTGCTTTCGGTTTCCAAAAACGGCGGGCATCTGTCGTCAAATCTCGGTTCCGTTGAGCTTTGCGTGGCGCTCCACAAGGTTTTTGACTCGCCGGACGACAAGTTTGTGTTTGACGTGGGGCACCAGAGCTACGCCCATAAACTTCTCACCGGAAGGCAGGAGGGGTTTGAAAAGCTGAGGAGCGACGGCGGGGTTTCGGGGTTCACCAAAAGGAGCGAGAGCGAACACGACCCGTTTGGCTCGGGGCATTCGGGGAACGCGCTTTCGGCGGCGATAGGGCTTGCCGCCGCCGAAAAGCTAAGCGGCGGGGAAAACTTCACCGTCGCGCTTATCGGCGACGGCGGCTTTACCAACGGAATGACATACGAGGCGCTCAACAACTGCGCGGGCGAGGAACTCAAACTCATCATAGTGCTCAACGACAACGAAATGGCAATTTCCCGCAACGTAGGGACAATAGACAACATATTCAACCGGATGAGGCTGAGCAGGCGGTACTTCCGCTTTAAAAACAACTTTGTAAGGCATCTCACCCACCTGCCGCTGTTCGGGAAACCGCTTATGGCGGCGTTCCGGGGAATAAAAAACTTTTTTAAACATATAGTTTTAAGAGAAAACTTTTTTGAAACGCTTGGGTTCGACTACTTCGGCTCCGTCGACGGCAACGACATTAAAAAGCTGATATATATATTCGAGCAGGCAAAGAAGTCGCAAAACGTGTGCGTTGTCCACGCCTACACCAAAAAGGGAAAAGGCTATAGGTTTGCCGAAGACAAGCCCGACTCTTACCATTCGGTTTCGCGCTTTAACCCCGAAGACGGGCTTATTTATAACGGGGTTGAAAAAACCTTTTCCCATAACGCCGGCGAGTCGCTCCTCCGCCTTGCCGAAAAACACCCAAAGCTCTGCGCGGTGAGCGCCGCCATGACCGCTGGCACCGGGCTCGGCAGATTTGCGGAAAAGTTCCCCGAACGCTTTTTTGACGTGGGAATCGCCGAGGAACACGCCGTGACTTTCTGCGCCGGGCTTTGCGCCGGCGGGTATTTCGGAGTGTTCGCCGTTTACTCAACTTTTCTCCAGCGGTGCTTTGACCAGCTCGCCGAAGACGTGGTCATGCAATCCCTCCCCATCACCCTCCTTATTGACAGGGCGGGGCTTGTGGGGGACGACGGCGTAACCCATCACGGAATTTTTGACGTTTCACTTTTAAACAGTCTCCCCGGAGTACTTATCTTCTCGCCGGACAGCCTTTCCGAACTCCTCCCCTGTATTGAAAAATGCCTTTCCCACCCCACGCTCTCGGCGGTTCGCTACCCCAAAGGCAGGGAGAATGACTACCCAAGGGGCGGCTTTATTTGCGGTGAAAACCTCTCGTACGCCGATTACGGCAACCCCGAAAAGGTCATAATCACCTATGGAAGACTTGCCGCCGAAGCGGTCAGCGCGGCGCGAAAGCACGGGGGAGTCAGGGTTATTAAGCTGCTGAGGATAAAGCCCGTCGACTTTGACGCGCTTCTCCCGCTGACAGTCGGCCTGCCCGCGCTGTTTGTCGAGGAAGGGGTGCTCCACGGCGGGATAGGGGAAATGGTTTCGTCTCGCTTGCCCGGCAAAATTCTTGTCCGCGCCATAAGCGGAACTCTCCCCGGGCACGGCTCGCTTAAATCGCTTTTTAAAGATTTGGGGCTTGACGCCGACAGCATTGTTGAGCTTTTAAACGAAATGTAAATGTAAGTGTAAATGTAAAGGAAAAACATGCGCGCCGATTTGCTTGTTGTAAAAAACGGACTCGCCAAAAGCCGCTCCCATGCCGCCGCTCTTATTAAAGAGGGGAGGGTTTCTCACCAAAGCGGGGGAGTTAAAAAGCCCTCGGAGGATATTCCGGAGGACTCTGCGCTTAGCGTAAACATGCCAGTTACAAGTTTTGTGTCGCGGGGGGGATATAAGCTTAGCGCCGCGCTGGCCGCCTTTTCAGTTGACCTAACAGGGCTTGTGTGTTTAGATATAGGCGCCTCCGCCGGCGGGTTTACCGACTGTATGCTCCAAAGTGGCGCGTCGGCGGTGTACGCCGTGGACTGCGGTTTCTCGCAGCTTGACAAAAGCCTTGTTTCAGACAGCAGAGTTATAAACCGCGAGAAAACCAACGCGAGGTTTTTATTAAAAAAAGATTTTGAGCTCCTGATAGGTTTTGCCGCCATGGACGTTTCGTTTATTTCCCAGTCTTTGATTTACCCTGCCGTTTCGGCAATCCTTGAGCGGGGCGGAAGTATGGTCACTCTTATTAAGCCCCAATTCGAGCTTGACAGGTTTTCTTTAACAAAAAAAGGCGTTGTTAAAAAAGAGCTGCTGACGGGCGGCTGTATTGACTTTATTGTCGCAAAGCTAAAAAAAGCGGCGGCGGAGCGGGGTCTTGAACTTGTGTCGGTGATTGATTCCCCCATTAAGGGCGGGGACGGAAACAGCGAATTTTTAGCGTATTTTAAAAAGCTTTAATATATTTTTTAAGACATCAAAACATAACAAACTTTTATACATATGGAAAAGGACGGTTTACCTTGAAAGCAGTTGTCTTCCCAAACTTTAACAAACCCCGGACAAAATCCTCCCTCAAAACCCTTGAGGGCGTGCTTGCCGCGTACGGCTGCGACTACGCCGCCGCAAAAGACGCGAAAGAGGCTTTTGAGTTGTTCCCGGGCGGCGCTGACCTTGCGGTTATCCTCGGCGGCGACGGCACCATGCTCACCGCCGCTGACTGGGCGAGCGTTACCGACACCCCCATAATCGGGGTGAACCTCGGCACACTCGGCTATATGCACGAGCTGGAACCAAACGAAATAGACAAAATAAGCCGCTTTTTTACCGGGGAATACACGGTGGAAGAGCGAATGATGCTCCGCGCAGAGGTACTCAGGGACGGGGAAAGCGTTTTTACCTGCGAGGCGCTAAACGAGATCGTGGTCTGCCGCGGGGTTATTACAAAGCTTATCGACCTTGACCTTTTATGCGACGGCGCGAAGGCGTTTTCCTACAGGGCGGACGGCATTATTATTTCCTCGCCCACCGGTTCCACCGCTTATTTTATGTCGGCGGGGGGCCCGATAATCGACCCAAAGCTTAGGCTTATCGCCACCTGCGCGGTTTGTCCGCATGGGTTTTACGGGTCTAACTCAATGATTTTTTCACCTGATTCGCTCCTTAACATAAAGGTTTCCTCAAAATATAACGGGGATATTTATCTCACCGCCGACGGAAGAAAGCGGCTGGAAGTCTTTTATAACGACGTTGTCGCGATAAACAAATCAAAGCTTGCCACAAAGCTTATAAGGCTGAGCGGAAGAGCGTTTTGCGAAAAGCATTTCACAAAATTTAACGAGAGGTAAGAATTGATGAAAAACAAAAGGCACGCCGAAATTCTAAGGCTTATTTCCTCCGAGGATATTGAAACGCAGGAAGAGCTGCGGAGCAAGCTTTACGAGGGGGGTTATCCCGCGACGCAGGCGACGGTTTCGAGGGATATTCGAGAGCTTAAAATCGTTAAAACCTCCGTGGGCGAGGGCAAGTATAAGTATGTGTATCACTCTCCCGGGCCCGACAGCTTTTTGCAAAACAGGTTTTCGGTGATTTTAAAAGAGGCCATTAAATCGGTTGACACCGCCATGAATATCGTGGTGGTAAACGTCTACACGGGAATGGGGAGCGCCGCCGGCGCCGCGATCGACTCGCTGAACCTCATCGGGGTCGTGGGCTCTGTGGCGGGCGACGACACCTTTATAATAATAACCAAAACTCCCGAGACCGCGAACGATATCTGCAGGTATATAAAAAATATAATCAAGTAAAAATCCGTTTAAAACGGGAAGCTAAAGGGGTGGTGAAAACTGCTTTTATCCCTTTATATTGAAAACATCGCGCTAATAAAAAAACTGAACATTGATTTTTCGGGCGGGTTCACCGTGCTGACGGGCGAGACGGGGGGCGGCAAGAGCATTATCATAGACAGTCTCTCTCTGCTCTGCGGCGGCAGGGGCGACCGCGCTCTCATCCGCACGGGTGAGGAAACCGCTTTTGTGGAGGGGATTTTTGAACTCCCCCCCGATACACACGGTTTTGAAGACGGCTATATCGGAGAGGACGGGCTTTTCGCGGTATCAAGAAAAATTACTTCCGACGGCAGGAGTATTTGCAAAGCGGGGGGGCGGACGATCCCCGTCTCCCGGCTGAGGGAGCTTACCTCGCGTCTTCTCAACATTCACGGCCAGCAGGACACTCAGGCGCTTTCCGACCCTTTGACTCACCTCGATATGCTTGACGTTTACGCGAAAAGCCGCGGGGAGAGTTCTCTTGATGAATATACCAAAGTTTATTCCGACTATTCGCGCCAGAAGTTAAAAACTCAAAAGCTTGAAAAAGCCGCCGAAGACAGTGAATTACGAGCCGAAACGCTTGACTTTCAAATACAAGAGCTTGAAAACCTGTCTGTGTCCCGCGGGGAGGAAGACAGTCTTATCTCGGAAAAAACCCTGCTTACAAACTATGAGAAAATTTTCGGCGGGGTAAAAACGGCAAAAGACGCGCTTGTCGGCGGGGAGGGCGCTTACTTTGGGCTTAACAAGGCGATTGAAAGCCTCGGCAGGATAAGCGGGCTTTTAAAAACCACTCCGGAACTTATTTCCCGGCTTGATTCCTGCTTAATAGAGGTAAAAGACATCGCCGACTCGCTCGGGTCGATTGTCGGCATCGACTGCCCCTCGCCGGAAACCCGCATTGACGAGATTGAAACCCGGCTTTCGGCTATCTCCCGCTTTTGCAGAAAGCATAAGTCATCGGCCGACGGGCTTGCGGATGTTCTCGCCTTGCTAAAAGAAGAAAGAGAAACGATAGGGACGGCGGATGAGTTATTGTCGGCGGCGAAAGCCGAGCTTGAGCTCCTCACAAAAACTCTTATGGCGGCGGGGGAAAAATTGACCTTCTCCCGCAAGGGAGCGGCGGCCTTGCTTGAGAGAGAAATTGAGTCCTCCCTCTGCGAGCTTGATATGCCCGCGGTGACTTTTGTCACATCAATAGAAAAAAAGCCCTTTGGCGCCGCGGGGGGCGACAGCGTGGAATTTTTGGTATCGGCAAACGCCGGGGAAGACCCCAAGCCAATTGCGAAAATCGCCTCCGGCGGCGAACTCTCAAGGATAATGCTCTCAATAAAGTCGGCTTTCGCCGAAATTGACGGGGTTAAAACCGTGGTTTTTGATGAAATAGACTCGGGAATCTCGGGCAAAACCAGCGAGAAGTTAGGGCTTAAGCTAAAAGAGCTTTCAAAAAAAGGCATTCAGATACTCTGCGTCACCCACGCCGTGCAAATCGCCTGTCAGGCCGACGGGCATTTACTTGTCTCAAAAGCGGAAGAGGGCGGGAGAACCTTCACCTCCGCCAAAACCCTGAGCTTTGAGGAACGGGTTGACGAGATCGCCCGGATAATGGGCGGGGTGGAAGTCACCGGCTCGGTAAAAGCGGCGTCGCGGGAATATCTGCTGAGGGCGGCGGGAAGAGAGACGGCGAAAAAATAAAACTTATTTGCTTTTTTACTCATTTGACGCACCTGTTTATCTTGACATAATGCGGGAGATAGTGTAAAATAACACAAGTATTACATAATCTTTAAAAATACGGAAACATTAGGGCGGGTTTGAAATGCGGTTTTTACGGCACAAGCGGTTTTTGCGTTACATAAGAATGATTTCGCTCATCCTTTCCCTTTGCTTTATATCGCCGCTGTTTACCCTCGGCGCGGCAGCGATAACCCAACAGCAAATGGAGGATTTTATAAGCGTTATCGGCGAGATGGCCTCCCGCGATATGCGCGAAAACGGCATTTTGGCGTCTTTGACCATAGCTCAGGCTATTCATGAGAGCGCCTACGGCACCTCTAAGATGGCGGAAAACACCAACAATCTGTTTGGGATGAAAGCTTTTGCCAGCACTTGGACAGGCAGGGTGTACTGCACCAAAACGGGCGGCGTGTACTCAAGTTTCGCGGAGGCAGAGGAAATCCTCGGGAAAACTTTGTATAAGTCTTATTCCGAAAACTTCTTCCGCGTCTATGACTCTTGGGCGGACAGCGTCGCCGACCACACAAACCTTTTTGTCATGTATGACAGATACGCAAATCTGCGGGGGCTGACCGACTATAAATTAGCGGCGCGGTATGTGGTTGAGGACGGCTATTGCAGCGACCCGGGCTACGCCGATATGATTATCTTCTACATAGAAAAGTACAACCTCACAAGCTATGATGTGCCTGTCGAAAACATTCCGGACGGCGTGACTTCGGTTACCATGGGGGTTGACAACATATGCGTTAAAGTGGGGGGCAAGGTCACGGTTTACCCCGTTGTCTCCCCAAAGGACGCCGCGGATAAAACTCTTTCGTTTTCATCGTCGTCCGCCGCGGTCGCCGCGGTCAGCCCGGCAGGGGTAATAACGGGGGTTTCGCCGGGCAGGGCAGTGATCACAGCCAAGAGCAAAAGCGGCAAGAGCGGCACCGCCGTGGTTTATGTCACAAAAGCCGGGGAGGAAGTTTACTCCGCCGTCACTACAGGCAGGCTCAACTGCCGCTCATCGCCCTCTACCGAGGGCGGGTATAACACCGTTATAGGCACTTTCCCTTCGGGGGCAAGCCTTATTGTGTTCGGGAACCCGCAAAACGGCTCATGGTATTTGGTTTACGGCAAGGACGAGAGCGGAAAGTATATAACCGGTTACTCATCCGCTTCGCTTTATATTACAATTACGGGGGTTTTCAAGGGCGATACCCCAACCCCGCCCGAACCCGAACCCGAACCCGAACCCGAACCCAATCCCGAACCCATCATATCCTCGTCTTACCGGATCGGGGTTACCACCGGGCGGCTTAACCAGCGCAGCGGACCCGACGCCGGCCGCTCTCTTGTCGGGACTTTTGCCGCCGGCACTAATATTCTGCTTATCGGCGACGCCGTTAACGGGTGGTACCACTGCATAGGTTACAGCGAAAGCGGCAAAGTGATAGAAGGTTACAGCGGCGGCTCTTATATTGATGTGCTGGGGGGTTTTCTCACCACAAAGGGGCTGCAACTCACCGAGGACGAAGGATTTATTACGGGGATCACCGCGGGAACGACGGTAAGCATGCTGAGCGGTTACATGACATACGCGGGGGTTAAGGTTTATTCCCCGTCGGGGAGCGCGCTGAAACCCGCGGACGCCATTCCCACCGGCAGCACGGTTGAGTTCAGCTATTGCCAGAACGCCTATATCACAAAGACGCTTTGCGTCAAGGGCGACGTGGACAGCGACGGAAAAGTTACAACTCTTGACTATATCGCGGTCAAGCTCCATATTCTTGGCATACAAGGGCTAACCGGCGTTAACCTTAAGGCGGCGCTCGTCAACGGCGACAACACCCCCTCGATTTACGACTACATTAAAGTCAGGCTGCATATATTGGGTATTTCAAGCCTTTACTGATATTAAAAAACAAAATAAAACAAAATAAAAAAACTTCCCGTAAGACAAAGCTTTGCGGGAAGTTTTTACTTTTAAATATAAAAATATTACCTTTGGTAAACGCCGATGCTTTTTATCGGGATTTCTATCCCCGTTTGATCAAAGGCTTTTTTAATGTTTTCCATCATTTCAAAATAAATTGTCCAGTAATGCTCCGATTTGCACCATATCCTCAGCACAAATATCAAAGCGTACTCCCCGTGGGATTTCACCGCTACAAACGGCGGCGGGTCGCTCAGCGCGTGGGTTTGCCGGGCGGCAAGGAGGCTCAGCACTTCTTTTGCCTTATCAATATCGGTATCGTATGAGACGGCGATTTCAAAATTAACGCTCCGCGTTTCGGACGCCGAATAGTTAACCACCGACGCGTTGGAGAGCAGGCTGTTGGGAATGGTTATTATTTTTTTATCTATGGTCGAGAGCTTTGTGTAAAACACCCCGATGTCAAGAACCGTCCCGCTGTCGGTGTGGTTGTCGATATAATCGCCGACTTTAAAAGGCTTGAATAAAAGTATCATAAACCCGCCGGCGAAGTGTGAAAGGCTGCCTTGGAGCGCGAGCCCCACCGCGAACAGCGCGGTACCAAGAATGGTTATCACGCTTGTCATGGGGATTCCGAGTATGCCGATGGCTGTTATAAAAATCAGCGCTTTTAAAACAATTGACGTAAGCCCTTTTAAAAATCCCACCGCGCTTGGGTCGGCCTTTTTAAAAAGCGGCTTTTCGGGGATTCGCTTGGTTATAAGGTTAATTAGCTTAAGGCCCAAAAAAAGCGTTGCCAGCGCGGCTATCAGCCTCATCCCGTAGGTCACCGCGTAATTCTTCAGAAGCTCAAGTATTTGTTCCACTTTTTACCCCTTTCAAGCTTTTGTTTTTAGGATTTTTTTGCCTGTAAAGCCGCTTTATAAAGCGCTCCCAATACCGGGTCTTTTTTAAGAGGGAAGACATTCGCCCGGGGGTTGGATATGGCCGCTTTTAATTTTTTTAACATATACGGATTTGTCCCAACCCCGCCCGCCACGCAGACATTAAAGTCAGAATTAAAAAACTCCCCCGCGCGGGCAACATAACCGGCGAGGTATTTTGCCGAGCTCTCAATTATACCCTCCGCGTATTGGTCGCCAAGGGAAGCGGACTCAAAAACAAGCTTCGCCAGCGCGGCTATTTGGGTGACGGGCAGTTTTAGAAGGCGTTCCAAGTCCAAAAGGCAGTCCCCGCCGCAAAACTCTTTTATTTTTTTGCAGAGAATCCCTTCCCGCTCTCTTCCGTCCACACACTTGAGCGCGTGGGAAATCGCCCTCTTCCCCATTTCATACCCGTTGCCGTCAAGGTCAAACACGGAATAGCCGCCTATCCTGAAAACCGACTCCCCCGTTTTTACAAAGCAGGATGACCCGGTGCCGCAGATAATAATAGCACCGTCGCAATCGGGAAAAGCGGCGTAAAGTATGTTTTCGCCGTCGTGGCTGACGCCGATTACGGCTTTTGGGAAAGCGTGAGCCAAAGATTGGGTGAGGAATTCCCTGTAAAGTTTATCAGACCCCCCCGCAACTCCTACAAAAACGCTGTCGGGGGAAACGCTAAGCGGGTTTTTCGCTAAGACCTCAGTTATCCCCGAGACAATTGTTTGGTATGAGGATTCATAGCCCACGTCGTTTGGGTTAACGCTTTTATCTATTTTGTGATAGCTTGTTTCCCCGTTTATAGACAAGCAGAACGCCGCTTTTGTGCCCCCGCCGTCGACCCCTATGTAAACGCCTTTTTTACTTTTCATCTTCGTCAGAACTGATTTTCTCAATGGCCTTTTTTTTGTAATCCTGAAGTTTTGTGAAAGACCTCAGCACTATAAAAATACTAAAGGCGATAATCAAAAAGTCAAGGACATTTTGCATAAACTTGCCGTATCTCAGCGCTGTTTCGGCTTGGATAACGTTTCCCTGAGCGTCTAACGCCGCTTCTTTAATAATCCACTTCCAGTCGGTGACATTAAGTCCGCCCGCCGCGAGGCTTATCAGCGGCATTATAATATCGTCCACAAGCGAGGAAACGATTTTGTTAAACGACGCGCCTATGACCACCGCCACCGCCAAATCAATTACGTTGCCCTTTGATATAAACGCCTTGAAGTCCTTATAAAAAGTTGATTTGCCCATAAAACACCCTCCTTTTTTGTTAAAAACTCATTTTGCCACTATATTAAAGATTTTATTCGGGACATATACTTCCTTTACAACCGTCATTTCGCCGAGCAGGGCCTTGATTTTTTCCTCCGCGTAAACAGTTTTTGCCGCTTCCTCCTTGCCGCACCCGGCGGGGAGGACAACGGTTCCCCTGAGCCTGCCGTTAATTGAAACGGGGACTTCCACAAAGTTGTCCTTTGTCTTTTCAACGTCATAGCCCGGCCATTTTGAAGATGCCACAAGGTCATCCCTCCCCATTTCGGAGTTTATTTCCTCACAGAGATGGGGCGCGAAGGGGGACAACAGCCTTATAAACACAAACAGCTCGTCGGCTGTAAGACCGCCGTTTTCATAAATTTCATTTGACAGCGTCATAAGAGAGGCTATCGCGGTGTTGAACTTCATTTCCTCAATGTCTTCGGTGACTTTTTTAACCGTCTTGTGGAAAGAGTTTGAAAGCGCTTTTGTCTCCCCGCTCCCCTTGGCAAGGTCTGTAAGCCCCGCCACCCTGTCGAGAAAGCGTTTGCAGCCCTTTATTCCGTTTTCCGACCAAGGCGCGGACTGCCCGTAGTCGCCCATAAACAAAGTATATGTTCTCAGCACGTCGGCTCCGTAAACCTCCGCCACATCAATGGGGTCAATCACGTTTCCGCGGGACTTTGACATTCTCTCGCCGTCGCTTCCCAGCACAAGCCCCTGCGCCGTCCTTTTCGCGTAGGGTTCGGGGGTGTTGACACAGCCGATGTCATATAAAAACCTATGCCAGAAACGCGAATAAATCATATGCCGCGTGACATGCTCCATACCGCCGTTATACCAGTCCACGCTCATCCAGTATTCCATTTTGTCGCGGGCGCAGAACTCTTTTTTGTTATGAGGGTCGATATACCTTAAAAAATACCATGACGAGCCCGCCCATTGGGGCATTATATCCGTCTCTCGCTTCGCGGCTCCGCCGCATTTCGGGCATTCGCAGTTGACAAACGACTCTATTTTCGCAAGCGGGCTTTCGCCGTCGACTCCCGGCTCAAAGCTTTCAAGCGGGGGGAGGGTGAGGGGAAGCTCGTCATAGGGCAGGGGAACAATCCCGCATTTTTCGCAGTGAACAATGGGAATGGGTTCCCCCCAATACCGCTGGCGGTTGAATGCCCAGTCTTTCATTTTATACTGCACGCCTTTTTTGCCCAAGCCTTTTTCCGCGAGAAAGTCAGCGGTTTTTTCGATAGCTTCTGTTTTGGAGCTTATCCCGTTTAAAAAGCCGGAATTAACCATCTCCCCCTCGCCCGCGTAGGCTTTGTTCGCGATATCGCCGCCTTTAACCACTTCGATAATTTCGATACCGAACTTTTTCGCGAACTCATAGTCCCGCTCGTCGTGCGCCGGAACCGCCATAATCGCGCCCGTGCCGTAACCCATCATTACATAGTCGGAAATATAAACGGGTATGTGACATCCGTTTATCGGGTTTACCGCGGTGATCCCGTCTAACTTTACACCCGTTTTTTCTTTTGAAAGCATTACCCGCTCAAATTCGGTTTTCTTGGCGCAGACAGCCCTGTACTCGGTTATCTCACCCATGTTTTTTATTTGCCCGGCGTATTTGTCAATAACGCCGTGCTCGGGCGCCATGACCATAAAAGTAGCGCCGAACAGCGTGTCGGGGCGGGTGGTGTAGACCTCAAGCGTTTCGGGGACGTTCAGCTTAAATTTCACAAACGCGCCGGTTGAGCGGCCTATCCAGTTTTCCTGCATTTGCCTGACATTTGCCGGGTAAGACACCTTGTCAAGCCCCTCGAGGAGCTTGTCCGCGTATTGCGTTATGCGGAGATACCACACGTCTTTCGGCCTTTGAACGACGTCGCTGTGGCAGATATCGCATTTCCCGCCCTGAGAGTCCTCGTTGGAGAGCACCACACGGCAGTTGGGGCAGTAGTTGACCAGCGTTTTGTCGCGGAACACAAGCCCATGCTCAAACATTTTTAAAAATATCCACTGCGTCCACTTGTAATATTCCGGGTCTGTGGTGTCCACAACCCGCGACCAGTCAAAGGAAAACCCGATCTTCTTCAGTTGGGTCGTAAACTTTTTAATGTTTTGTTCGGTAAGCTTTTTCGGGTGGGTTCCAAACTTGATAGCCGTGTTTTCGGTGGGGAGCCCGAACGCGTCAAAGCCTATCGGGAACAGCACGTTATACCCCTCCATGCGCCGCTTGCGGCACACCGCCTCCAGCCCTATGTAGGCCTTGATATGTCCCACATGCATTCCCACGCCGGAGGGGTAGGGGAACTCCACCAGCCCGTAAAACTTGGGCTTTGTAAAATCGTCCTCCGCGCGGAACACGCCCGCTGACTCCCATTTGTCCTGCCACTTTTTTTCTATTTCGTTAAAGTTATTTTTCATAAAGCTTTCCCTCTTTTATTTTTATCTTGTAAAAGGTTTTTAAGGTGAACTCACTCCCGAATCCGCCCATAGCTTGTCCAGCTTGTAAAAGTCCCGCGCCTCTTTTGTAAAGATATGAACCACCACGCACCCGTAGTCGAGAAGCACCCAGTTTAGGTGATCCCTGCCTTCGGTATGGGCGGGCTCGATGGAGAAGTTTTCTTTGATTTTAAACTCCACCTCGTCGGCAAGCGCCCTTATATGTGTTGATGAAGTGCCGTTTGCCAGCACAAAAAAATCGGCGAGCACCGTTTGTTTTGTCACCGGCAGCACCGCTATGTCATTGGCTTTTTTAGAGTCAAGCGCCTTATAAATCTCGTCGGACAAAAACTTCGCGTATTCGGTTGAGTTTTTTTCTGTCATTTTACACCTTCCTTAATTAAAAAATTCCTCGCCTGCGTAGTATTTATATGTATGACCCTTCCTTTTTTAAGAAGGTTCTCGATAGTCAAATCCAGCGAATAAAGTATGGCGGCGTCAAGCGGGTTCGGGTGGTTATTTTTAATCAGCGAAAAATAAGTGTCCCGCACGTCGATACAGCTTATATGGGTTCGGTTTTTTTCAATAAAATCGGCGAGATAAATAATTTTTTCCAGCTCCGTCATGTTTTCCTTCCCCGTCGTGTGGTAAAGCACGGCGGAGCATATTCCCTCGTCAAGGCCGTAGCGGTGTTTCGCGATGGCGCAGGCGCTTTTGGCGTGGAGAAGCTTTGGGGTAATGTCTTCGTAAGCGTCGACAGGGACACCGTAAGAGGAAAGAATTTCCCTGTGCGTTTCCTCGCCGTATTCCTTTGTAAAGTCATGCATATACGCCGCTAAAACCACCCTGATGTCTTCCAGCCCGGGGAAATGCTTTTCTTTAATTGACAAGGCGCTTTCCGCAACTCCCAAGATATGGTTCAGTCGCTTTGGGTTTTGCGCCAGCAGGTCGTTTTTAACGGTATTCAGCTTTTTTGTATAATCCATTTGTTTTTATATACTCCGATATAACCGGGTCAAGCCGGTTTGTGTTTTGCCCGTTTCTTATTTCGGTGGAAGACACCTCGGTGACGGCGATATCCACCCGTATTATGTTCGCTCCCATGCTTTGGGCGCGTTTTATGTCGGATTCGGGGTCGGCGTTTTTCTCCCTCGTGACAAGGGCGATCGCCGCGTTTTTAAAAATATATTCGGGCGAATTCCACTTTTCGATTTGAGTTAGCTGGTCGTTCCCGATAATTAAAAAAAATCTTGCCCCGGGGTGAATTTCCCCATAATGCCTCAGCGTATCTTTTGTATAGCTGACGCCGCCCTTTTTAATTTCAAAGTCGTCGACAACAATGTTTTCCCCGCGGAAAGCCAGCCTGCACATTTCGAGCCTTTGGCCGGGGGGAGCGGCGGGGGAGGCCTTAAGCGGCGGGCTTAGCGCCGGAACGACATATAAAAGGTCAAGGGATAAAAAACTTACGGCTTGACATGCCGCGTTCGCGTGGCCTATGTGAGGGGGGTCGAACGCGCCCCCGTAGATTCCGATATTCATAAAACTCTTCTCACTCGCCCGGCAGGACAATCTTCGGGTGTTCCCCGTTTTTGCGGTAAAGCACTGCCTTTCGGCCGATTATCTGAACAATTTCGCAAGTTAGAGCCTCCGCGAGCGTTTTGCCCGTTTTGTCCGGTTCCTCGGGGCTTGTCTCGTGGAGCGTGACTTTAATGAGCTCCCTTGCCGTCAGCGCCTCGTCGAGGGTTTGAATCACTTTTGGGGTGATTCCCCCCTTGCCTATTTGGTAAAGGCTTTCCCGATTAGCGGCGAGAGATTTTAGATATGCCCTTTGTTTTGACGTCATTGCTTTCCTTTGTCAGCTCCTTTATTTCATCGTTTGTCAGCATTCGCCATGAGCCGGGTTTTAGTTCCCCCAAATACACCCCACCGATGGCAAACCTCTTAAGCTGCATGACAGAAAGCCCCGCCTCCTCGCACATCCGGCGTATCTGGCGATTTTTGCCTTCGGAAAGCGTCATTATCAGCTTTGTGGCGGATTCGGTTCTTTCAAGCACCCTGACGCCCACGGGGTTTATGGGGCTGCCGTCAAGTCTTGAAACGCCCTTTAGCTTTTCAATGGCGGTTTTATCCGCTTTTCCGTTTACAATAAGCAGATAACTCTTTTTATGTCCGTAGCGCGGGTGCGACAGCCTGTTGGCAAACTCCCCGTCGTTGGTTAGGATAAGCAGCCCCTCGCTGTTTTTATCAAGTCTCCCCACCGGGTAAAGCCTTGCGGGGAGCCCCGTAATATCGCTGATCCCCGCCCGCCCGAGGTCGTCTGACATTGTGGTTATCACCCCCGGCGGCTTGTTATACATCACATAATATACGGCTTTTGCCGGGGTTACCGCTTTGCCCTTATATTTTATAATATCTTTTTTTGGGTTAACCCTTTGGCCGGGCTTTGCTTTCTCGCCGTTTATATAAAAAAAGCCTTTTAAAATTTCTTTTTCCGCCTCTCTCCGCGACATAAGTCCGGCAGAAGAGATATATTTTTGAAGCTTTTCACCCTCCGTTTGAATCATTTAAAAAAGAAACCTTTCAAAAAAGTTATAGCGCCGCTTTTCCACGCCGATTTCCGCGACTATCGCCACGCTCCCCATAAGATGACCGCTGGCATATATCAGCGCCTCGCCGATTTTTTCGCCTTTTGTCACCGGGGCGAAGACAAGCTTTTTGGCTGAGATTATAATCTCAATTTTTTCGCCTTTAAACAAAGAACAGTCAAAGCCGGTTGGGTTGGCGGCGGCGACAAAGCTTTCTTTTCCCCCCGCGACGGCAATTTCGGTTCTTACCTCCCCCGGTTTTAAGGCGGAAGTCCGCGCAAGGGTTTCAAAACCGTAGTTGAGCATTTTCGAGTGGTCGCTCCACTGGTTGCTGTCGTTGAGGGTGACGGCGACAAGCGTCACGCCATTTCGCGCTGCGGCGGTGACAAGGCATTTCCCCGCCTGAGGAGTGTAGCCCGTTTTAACGCCTATCATGCCGGGGTATGACCCAAGCAGCGAGTTGCGGTTGTAGAGCAGGCGGGAGCCCTTTATAGTCGCCTTTTTTGTGGAGGTGATTTTTACAAATTCGCTGTTCTTCAGCGCGTAGCTCGCAAGGCTCGCCAAGTCAAGGGCGGTGGTGTGGTGGTTGGGGGAGGGTAGCCCGCTCGGGTTTTCAAAATAAGTGTCAAAAAGCCCCAGTTCCCTTGCTTTGGCGTTCATCATTCCCGCGAAGTTGTCTATGCTCCCGGCGCAGGCAATCGCCAGCGCGGCCGCCGCGTCGTTGCCCGAGCGGAGCATAAGCCCGTATAAGAGATCCCTTACGGTGAGTACTTCGCCCTCCGCGAGGTAAATTGAGGACCCTTCCGTCCCGGCGGCGGCTTTTGTTATTGTGACCTCGCTGTCAAGGTCAAGCGTTTCAAGAATAATAACCGCCGTCATTATTTTTGTGGTGCTCGCCATGGGGAGAATAAGATCGGCGTTGCGCGAATAAACAATCCTGCCGCTGTCCGCGTCCATAAGAACAGAGGCGGAAGCGTATGGCGCAAGCGCCGGCGCGAGTGCAGGCACAAGCGCAGGCGCGTTTGCCGAGCGGTTTTGAAGCGAGCCAAAAGCGCTTGCCGGGACAAAGACATAAGAAACGTCGTTATTTTTTTTATAGTCCCCGCCAAACAGCGGCAAGAACATAAAAACAATTAAAGCTAAAAGTAAAGTAAACAAAATGCCGGCGCGGCGAAAACTCAATACACTCACCTCTTATAAATAATTACTGCGAAGCGGTGTATTTTATTCTTAGCGGGCGGGGGTTGTTTATTCCTTGTTTTTATTGGTTTTGTCTTCTTGTTTTTCCCCGGCGGAATCTTTTTTGGAAAACAGGTCTTTAATCTTAATAAGAACTCCGGGCGCTTTGTCGATAATTCCGTTTATCGCGTCAATGGTTTTGTTGACCGGGTCGGACGACGGCGCAAAAGATTCTTGGTGCTTAAGGTCAAGCATTCTTATCTCGTTTTTGTCAATGACCAAAAAACCAAGCGGCGTTACCGAAACCCCCGCGCCGTTCCCGCCCGCGAAGTGCGGCGGCTTTTCGGCGTCCGGGTTTTTGCCGTCATAGTCCGCCCCGCCCGAGGCGAAGCCCACCGAAACTTTTGAAAAAGGTATTATGGTAACTCCGTCCGGCGTGGTTATGGGTTCTCCTATCACCGTGTTGACGTCGGCGACGCTGCCGATTTTTGAAAGCGACGCCTCTATCACTTGCTTTAAGGGTATGTCGTACATATTTGCACTCCTCCAAGATTTTCATTTATCATTACGGTATTATATCTAAAAATCAAGTTGATATTTCTTTAAATCTGTTATAACCTTTGAGTAGCTTTGAGAGTATTAAAACCGTCCGCCACACATAAGTGCCTAAGATAATATCCGCATAAACGTCGGTGCTCTCGGCAATAAAGTCGGGTTTGACCTCAAAGTCAATTTTTGCTTTTCCCCCGGAACTGTCGTTGATTTCATTAGCCAGCCGCCAAACGCCCGCCGCCGCGCCGGAGATTACGCCGTAGTAAATCGCGGTTTTCGCCGGGTCTTCCCCCCCGACGTTTAGCTTTAGCGTAAAGGTTTTAAGCCTTATATGTTTTTTAACGCCTGTGTATAAGTCGCCCACCGTTTCTTTTAGGATAATTAAAAATTCCTTTATATCGGCGGTTTTTTTAGGAGGGGAGGGTTTTTTCGCCCTTTCGGGCGGGGGTGTTTCATCGTGCGCGGGAATTTCCTTTCTTCCGAGCCTAAAGGTCTTTTTTATAAACCCCACTTGGAGCGATAAGCTCAGCGTATCGCAATAGCACACTCGAAAATACACCGGCAAAAGCATCAAACAGCCCAAAAGCGCGAGTATGCCGCCAAAAACAAGCCCTATAACGGAGAGCGCGTTCATTCGTCTTCGCCCAACAGCAGCGTTTGGGTCTCTTTCGCGCCGGGGTTCGGGAGCATATCAAGCGATTTAAGCCCGAAACAGCGAAGAAAGTTTTCCGTGGTGGCAAACAGCGAGGGTCTGCCGGGGGCGTCAAGCTGCCCGCATTCTTTAATAAGCCCTTTTTCCCTAAGCGAGTTTACCACGCTGTCGGAATCAACCCCCCGCACGGTCTCGACAAACGCTTTTGTGACCGGCTGGTTATAGGAAATTATCGCGAGCGTCTCAAGCGACGCCTTTGAGAGCGGGGAAGTTTTGTTGTTTTCAACCGCTTTTTTTACATACGCGCTGAAAATATTTTTGGTGCAGAGCTGATAAGCGTCCTCGATTTGAACAAGCTCAATTCCGCTGAAATCGTTTTTCAGCCTTTCGGCAAGCCTTGACGCGGAAGTTTCCACTTCGCTTTTTTCCGCCGCGAGAAGTTCGGAAAGCCTGTCGAGAGCCACCATTTCACCGCAGGCGAACAGCACGGCCTCAAGCGCGGCGTCAAGAGCCAAAACATCCATTGCCAAAAACCCTGCCTTTCTTCTTCCTTTTGTTTTTTATTTTTTACTGATTTCCGCTTCGGCGGTTTCTTCCGTTTTTGCCGTCTTTAATAAGGTTAAGGTAAACCCCGCCTTGTTGTTCTCTCACCACGTTTACCCTCCCGCTCCCCACAAGCTGGAGCAGCGCCAAAAACAAAGCGACAATCTCGCCTTTTGACCTGCAGCGCCCGAAAAGAGCGTCGAACATATGGCGCTTTCCGTCATATAAAAACTTTATGGTATATATTATTTTGCCCTCGACGCTGTAATATCTGTCCCTGCCGAGTTTTTCAAACAGCTCGGTTTTTTGCCCGGACGGCTTTGTTTTGGCGGCAAGCGTTCTGAGAGCCTCCATAAGCAGCTCAACCGAATGGCTGACCTCATAGCTCGTTTCAACCTCAAGCTTGTCTTTTACAAAGCGGTCAAAGTATTTTTCCCCCTGTTCTTTTAAAAACCCGGCAAGCGCCTTTGCCCTTTGGTATTCGAGGAGCGCGTCGACAAGGGGTTTTACGGGGTCTTCCTTTTGGCGGGCGGGGAGGAGTGTTTTTGACTTTATAAGCATGAGCTCGCTCGCCATATAGATAAAATCGCTTGACAACGCCATATTATAGGTTTTTGCCGCCTCAATATATTCCATATACTGGTCGGTAAGCTCGGCGATGGGGATATTGAAAATATCTATCTTTTGTTTTTGGATAAGCGAGAGCAGCAGGTCAAGCGGACCTTCGTATTCTTCAAGCTTCAGGCTTAGGTTTTCCATCTTCGCTCTTAGTAAATAAACGGCAGCAGCCCGATAAGCTTGTTGTAGCCGTCATAAATATATCCCCTTATCGCCTCAAGCGGGGCAAAGATAAAATCCCCGCCGCCGATGTTAGACATTAAGAAAAGAGCTAAAATAAATAAACCCGCGTAGCGCTCGAGAGCGATAAATTTATACCCGTATTTCGGGGGAAGAATCGACGCAAGCACTTTTGAGCCGTCAAGCGGGGGTATGGGAATTAAGTTAAACAGCCCAAGACCTAAGTTTAAGAGGGTAAAATAATAAAAAAATGTAATTAGGTTGGAAAAAACGTTAAAAGTGAACCCGACTTCCACGCCGTTATAGGGAACAGCCCAGAGCGTGAACGCTATTCTCATTAAAAGCGCGCCCAAGAAAGCTAAAATAAAGTTTGAAACCGGCCCCGCCAGCGATACAAGGGCAATGTCGCGGCGCGGCTTTTTAAAGTTGCGAATGACAATCGGGACCGGCTTAGCCCAGCCGAACCCCACCAGCAGCATTGAGAGAAACCCAAACAAATCAAGGTGTTTTATTGGGTTTAGGGTCAGTCTGCCAAAACTCCTCGCGGTGCTGTCTCCGCACTTATAGGCGACATATCCGTGAAAATATTCGTGTACCGTAAGGGAAATAAGCACCGATATCAAAATATACAGCGCGAGCGCTATGTTCCCGTTTCTTATAGCCGTAAAAATCATGCGTTGTAAAAATTCCTTTCGCCGCCGTCGTTTTCCGCGCGGGCTAAATCTGCCGTTTAAGTTTGACCATGCTTGTTTCCCAAACGGGAAGCGGGTCTTCGCCAAGCAGCGTGACCACCGTGGCGGCGATATTGGCAAGACCGAAATCCCCCCGCAAAAAATCATAGCCGTCTTTGTGGAAATTGTCGTATATATAGCAGGGCACCCTGTTTAAGGTATGGCTTGTCTTGGGTTTATTATGGCCTTTTGAGTCGGTTTTGGCGTACCCGTTTTTGTCAAGCTCAAACATTTCATCGGCGTTGCCGTGGTCGGCGGTTAAAATAAGTATCCCCTTTGCCTCGTCAACCGCTTTAATTATCCGGGAAAGGCACAAATCAAGCGCCTCCACGGCGATTTTTGTAGCTATAAAGTTCCCCGTGTGACCAACCATATCGCCGTTGGGGAAGTTGCAGCGCAGAAAGTCAAACTCACCAGACTTTATTTTCTCAATAAGCGCGTCTGTTATCTGGGCGCACTTCATCCACGGGCGTTCCTCAAACGGCACTATATCGGAGGGGATTTCGACATATTCCTCAAGCGTTTCGGAAAACTTGCCGCTCTTGTTCCCGTTCCAGAAATAAGTCACATGCCCGAACTTTTGGGTTTCGGAGATCGCGAGCTGCCGATAACCCTTTTTCACAAGGAATTCCCCCATGGTGTTTGTGATATCGGGCGGGGGGACAAGAAAGTTTTCCGGTATATGAAGGTCGCCGTCATATTCGAGCATCCCCGCGAAGGTTACGTTTATATTTTGCTTTTTAGTAAAGCCGCAGGGTCTGTTCTCAAAGGCTTTTGAAATCTCAATCGCCCTGTCGCCGCGGAAGTTGAAAAATATCACGCTGTCGCCGTCTTCCATCTTGCCTGGGCTGCCGTCTTTTTCGGCTATTACAAACGGCGGGAGATCCTGATCTATTTTGCCGGTTTCTTCCCTTAGCGTTGTAATCGCCTCTCTCGCCGAGCCAAACAGCCGCCCCTCGCCGAGTACATGCGTGTTCCAGCCTTTCTCCACCATCGACCAGTCGGCCTCGTACCTGTCCATTGTTATGACCATCCGCCCGCCGCCGGAGGCTATCCTCGCGTCAAAGCCACCGTCTTTTGAGAGCGACGACAAAAATTCCTCAAACGTGTCGACATAGTCGAGCGCGGAGGTCTCCCCCACGTCCCTGCCGTCAAGCAGAATATGAACCCTCACCCTGCCCGCGCCGTCTTTTTTCGCCTGAGTAATCATCGCTTTTAAGTGGTCTATATGAGAGTGGACGTTCCCGTCGGAAAAAAGCCCCAAAAAGTGGAGAGTTCCGGGAGAGCTGCCGCCTTTGCAGTTAGAAATTATTTTTTCCCAGACTTCGGACTCAAACATCCTGCCGGATAAAATCGCCCGGGTGACGAGTTTAGCCCCCTGCGCGAACACCTGCCCGGCGCCGAGCGCGTTGTGACCGACCTCGCTGTTTCCCATATCCTCGTCGGAGGGGAGCCCTACCGACGTGCCGTGCGCCTTTAACAAAAAGCGCGGGTAGTATTTATTTAACATGTCAAGGTTGGGGGTTTCGGCCGCCATGACCGCGTTTCCGACAGCGTTTTCGGAATATCCCACCCCGTCCATGACAACTAAGACAATTGGTTTTATTTTGGCTTTCGCGCCGACCCCGCAATTTTCCCGCATTTTCATCAGTGCCCGGTTCCTTTCGTCAACAGAGGTTTTATCAGCTCGTATAAAGCTGTAGTTTAACATATTTATACAAGTAATTATTATACATCATAACGCGGGGAAATGCAACGATTTTTTCAAAACATATGCCGTAAAACGCCGTTAGTTAATTCCCAAAGTAAATTCCACAGTGGGATTTACGATGGAAGTTACATTGGGAAGGAAAATATAGTAGAATTAAGTCTGGGAAATATCCCACGAAAGGAGCCTGGACTATGAACGA
>Ga0265294_10001810_pt1 | contig 28540 bp, 23 predicted proteins | sample MunlanPumphouse3_FD_192504 | JGI IMG/M metagenome (GOLD analysis project Ga0265294, IMG submission 192504) | Groundwater microbial communities from a municipal landfill in Southern Ontario, Canada - Pumphouse #3 | ecosystem: Environmental > Aquatic > Deep subsurface > Groundwater | place...
GACTCGGATTAGAAGGACATTAATGCTGGAATCATGAATCTTAACTGCCAAAAGTATAAACTGAAATACATAGGCATAGATGATAGCTAAGATACTATCATTAAGTTCATTATCAAAAGAGTGACTCGATATTTTAGGGGAATGCCAGTTATTTTTATCGGCAGCCCACTAATAATAGCGGATCAAGACATAAAACGTGCTCAGGATAATGGCATTGAGGGCAAAGAGCGCACCGATCTTGGTGTATTCTTTGAAGCTGATATGAAAGCCATTGCGGTTTGCGATCCCGATGGCCACGATATTTGCAGAGGCGCCGATCATGGTGCCATTGCCGCCCAGGCAGGCTCCCAGGGCCAGAGACCACCAGACGGGGTGCATGGCTTCAGGATTGCCGATCATTACGCCCAGCTTTTCCAGCACCGGGATCATGGCAGCCACAAAGGGCACGTTGTCGATCACGGCACTAAAGATTCCGGAAAGCCAGAGTATGACCATGGAGGTGGTTTTGGGCTCGCCATGGGTAATGCGCATTACACTGGTGGCGATCATATCTATAAATCCGGTCTCCACCAGGGATTCCACTATCATGAAAAGCCCCATAAAGAAGAATATGGTTACCCAATCTATATCATTGGCCAGGGTGTGTTCCACTTTGTGACGGTCTGAAAGGATCAAGAGCAGGAGTCCGGCGCTCATGGCGATGGTAGCGGTTTCCATCTTGATCACACCCTGCAGGGTAAAGGCGGTCAGCATCATGGCGAGCACCAGCAGGCTGCTTTTGAGCAAGCTTTTATTATTGATCAGGTTTTTCTCATTATAGCCCATCAGGTGAGCGCGGTTTTGATTGCTCACGTGCATCTTCTTGCGATAGAGTAGCCAGATCAAGCCCACAGAGGTGATGGTTATGATCAGCACCGGCGGGGTCAGATTGAAGATAAAGTCCAGGAAGTTATAGTCTGTAGCGGAGCCGATCAGGATATTGGGGGGATCGCCGATCATGGTGGCTGCACCGCCTGCATTTGAAGCGATGACCATGGTAATGATAAAGGGCACCGGCGATATTTTCAATTCACTGGCGATCAAAAGAACTATGGGCACCAGGATCATGATGGTGGTTACAGATCCCATAAAAGCAGAAGTGAAAGTAGTGAGCAAATACATCAGGACCATGATGGCCAGCGGTCTGCCTTTGGCCAGTTTGGCGATTTTGATGGCCAGATACATAAAGAGTCCGGTCTGCCTGATGACCGAGATCACCAGCATCATCCCGATCAGGAAGAAGATCACATTCCAGTCTATAGCTCTAAAGGCGATCTCCTGAGATACTATTCCGGTGAGGATGATGGCAAAGCCGCCCAGCATGGCGGCTATCATCTTGTTGATCCATTCGGTGATTATGAGCAGATATGTAATGCCAAATATGAGAAGAGCGAGCAGCATTAGAGCCATTATATCTTATGCCTTGATTACTTTCTTGATGATGTCCAGAGCCGTGATCACACCCACCAGTTTCCCCTCGCTATCCACCACGGAATAAAAGCGTTTATGGTGCTGTATCATATCAAATACAGCCTCCGGGATTGAAGTGTCCGGTCTGAGGTAAGCTTCGCCCTTGTCCATGATCTCACCCACGGTGAGTATATCTTCCTGCTCAAAGAGTTTCTCCAAAGGTTCGTAAGAGCGCAGAAAGTTGACATGCTCCAGCATCATCAGATAATCCGGAACTCCTACCTTGAGAAGGCGAAGGATACTCACCTCCCCAAGATAGTTTCCGGAGTCGTCTGTTACCGGGATGAAGGAAATATTGTTGTTTGAGATGATATCACCGAGCTCGCTCAGCAGAGCATCCGGGCTTATGCTGATGGGATTGCTCTCCATGATATCCGCCAGGGTGATTTCTTTGGCAAGGGGAATCTCCAGAGCCTTGATTTCTTGCACCACGCCCAGGCTGTCTGCTGCCATCATGGATTTCAGCAGCTGGCTATCCTTGGACATCTTGAGCAGGCCAGCCACCAGGTTCAGGTAGAGCCTGGAAGAGCTTTTATCCGTGATCACCAGGCAAACCCAGTGCACGGGAGTGCCTTCATAATCCAGCGGACTATCCAAAAAAGCCATCGCCACCACGGTATCTTCAAAGTTGTCCATCCGGATATGGGGGATGGAGATACCGGTGGGATAGGCTGTGCTGCTGACCTGATCCCTCGCCAGGATCAGTTCGAGCAAGGCCTCCCCGCAGATGGGCAGGTGATGGCGCTTGCAGATTCTGTCCACAAGTTTGCTATACACCTGCTCTTTGCTGAGCGCCTCGCTTTCATGCAAGATCGCTTTTGAATCCAGGAGATCCGAAAGAAACATCTTTCCCTGCTTTATCTTTTCTTTTTGGAACGGCAGGTTACTATGGGCAGGATCATCTCTTCCATGGAGACTCCGCCGTGTTGGAAAGTGCCGTTGTATTGCCTTTGATATTGATGGTAGCTATTAGGATAGACGAAATAGTAGTCGTCTTTGGCAAAGATGAAGTTATCCACTATACTCTTTGAAGGCAGGCCAAAATCGGCCGGTTTCTTCACAAAGAGGGCATGGCGGTCGTTTGCAGTGAGGTTTTTGCCTTCTTTGTAGCGCACGGTTACAGAGGTATCGCGATCGCCAATCACCTGAGTGGCACGGTTTACCTTGATGGAGCCGTGGTCTGTAGAGATGATCACAATGGCATCCTGCTTGGCGATCAATTTGAGCGCTTCATACAGAGCGGAATGCAAGAACCAGTGTTTGGTAAAGGCTCGCAGTCCTTCTTCGTGGGGGATGGTCTCTTGCAGGATCTGATCCCGGGAGCGGTGATGCGCCAGCAGGTCAAGGAAGTTATAGACCAGAACGATCAGGTTTTCCTTGGCCCAGGTTTCGATCTTACGCAGCACGAAGTTGCCTTCTTCCATATTGAAGATTTTCACATATTTGGAAGTGGGGTCCAGCTCGTAGCCCAGTTCAGAGATATGCGCATCCAATAGCTGATGCTCGTTGCGGTTTCTGCTGTTGTCCATTTCGCCTGAGGTCACCCAGTATTCCGGGAACTGTTTGGCTATATCTATGGGCAAAAGGCCGCTGAAGATGGAGTTTCTCGAATACGGTGTCGCCGTGGGCAATATCGAGAAATACATATCCATATCCACATCAAAGAGCTCCTGGATATAAGGCTCGATGGCCAGATATTGATCCAGTCTCATGCAATCGATAATGATAAAGTAGATCGGCACATTTTCTTCAAAGTGTGGAGCTACATATTGTGAGACCAGGTCAAAGCTAAGGTTGGGGCGTTCATCCGTCTTTAGCCAATCCCGATAGTTACGCTCTACATAACTGGTAAATTCGGTATTACAATTGCGTTTTTCCAAAAAGTGAGTCTGGCGCAGGTTTTCATCGTTTACAGCATCAATGCGCAATTCCCACTCTGCCATTTCTTTGTAGATCTGTCCCCATTCATCCCAATCCGGATTGCCAAAGAGGCGTTGATTCAGCTTGGCCATGTACTGGCTGTATTGCTGGCCTATTTCGTTAGCGCGGATTTCATCGGCCTGAAAGATCTTTTTGATGGCCATGATGATCTGTGAGGGATTGATGGGTTTGATCAGGTAGTCTGAGATTTGCGAGGCGATGGCTTTGTTCATCAGGCCTTCTTCTTCGCTCTTGGTTACCATGATGATGGGGATGGCGTTGTTTATACGCTTGATTTCCTGCAGGGTGCTCAGGCCGTCCAGGCCGGGCATCATTTCATCCAGGATTACCAGATCGTATTTTGTTTCCAGCACTTTTTCGATGGCGTCTGTGCCGTTATTGCATGTATCTACATCGTAATTTCTTTCTTCTAAGAAGAGGATGAAGGGTTTCAACAGATCGATTTCATCATCGACCCATAGGATTTTCATCATTTTCATGAGTTGTACTCCTTGTTAGTTTGGGTTTCTTGTTCAAAAGCGCGCTGACGTTCTTTCACGATCTTTTTCACGCTGTCCAGCTCTGCATCCTGAAAATATAGTGCGAGCTTGAAATTGAGTTCACTTTTTGAGCAATTGAACCATGTTATCATCTTCTCCAAATATTGATCTACAAATACTTTTTTTAGATCCGGGTTTTCTTCTTTTTCTTTCTTTCTCAGCTCTTTGATTTCGCTGCGAAGCTCGTTTGTAGGGGTATCCGTCGCCTTTTGCAGCCATTCATCGCGGATATCCCAATCTGCCTTTTGCACCATGGGTTTGATCAATTGCAGCCTCTCAAAACCGATCTGTTTCATGCTGCTCTCATCCACATCCATATCTTCGATGTAAAGATCGAAGGTAACCGCAAGCTTGGAAGCCAGCGAACCGGAAAGCTGATATTCAGCTTCCACAAAGTCTTTGAAAGATTCATAACCCTTGAAGCGGTAAAGCTTACTTCGCTTGATCTCGCTCAAAAGCTCTCCCAGGGCTATGAAATTGTCCTCCAGCTTCTCTCTAAGGTTTGCGATAGCACTGAATTTCTCTTCCGGACTCATTACTTCATTTCTATTGTAAGACATATCTTATCCTTCCTGTTTTTCGATTGGGTAGTAGGTCTGTTCCCGCCCCGGAAAGCTGCCCTCACGGACCTCTTTGCTATATTGCATAATGCTGGCGGAAATGCTTTGGTTCAATTCACTATAACGTTTTACGAATTTCGGGCTCATATTGCTGTAGCCCAAAAGGTCATGATAGACCAATACCTGGCCATCACAGTATCTGCCGGCTCCGATGCCGATGGTGGGGATGCTCAGCTGGCTGCTGATCTTTTGCCCCAGACTCTCAGGGATGGCTTCCAGCACCAGCATGAATGCTCCGGCTTCCTCTGCGGCCAGAGCCGCCCGGAAGATCTCTTCATAAGCTGCTTCGGACTTGCCCTGAACTTTGTATCCGCCAAAGCGGAGTACGGATTGCGGAGTAAGGCCCAAATGTGCACAAACGGGTATCTCCATATCCACGATCTCGCGGATAGCCTGGATCCGGCCGGGCGAGCCACCTTCCAGCTTCACAGCATCTCCGGCTCCTTCATTGACGAGGCGGGCAGCATTGATCCGGGTTTCGCGGGCAGAGAGGTGATAGCTCATGTATGGCATATCTATGATCACGAATTTCTGGGGTGCGCCCCTTACGGTAGCTGCGCCATGTGAGATCATATCTTCCATGCTTACCTTCAGGGTGCTATCAAGCCCCAAAATCACCATGCCCAATGAGTCTCCCACCAGGATCACATCAATATCGGTATTTGCCACAGTGCTGCCACTGGCAAAATCATAAGCCGTGATCATCGTGATCTTTTGTCCTTTCTGCTTCATCAGCGCAAAACTTTGCGGACTGTGCTTCTTATTCGTCGGTGCTGTCATTTGTGTTTCCTTCTCTTTCTAAAATTTCGCTTTCTTCGCGGAGCCTGTCCTGATCCTGGTCTGCCAGGTTGTCCGAAGCAAAAGCTCCTGAGTTTATATATCTGTCATATATCAGGCTGCCATTCTGATACCAGCCCAGAAAACGGCCATGCAAAGCGCCTTGCCGGTAGCTGGCGTTCATCTGCGGGCTGCCATCTGGATACCAGATCAGACTACAGCCATGTTTCTGGCCATATTTATACTCTGTAGCCTCAAGCAAAGTGCCTTCAGGGTAGAGCTCAAAAGCCCAGCCCTCAAAAGGCCTGCCGTCGTGCATTACTATCCTGCCTTCAAGCTGCAAGTCATCCATGGCCACAGCTGTTTCAGGCAGTTCCCAGTTTTGCATCGATGTATAATCCTCTCCCATAGACTGGGCAAAGAGGCTTGCTGCCATCAATGTAAAAATAGTAAGCAAGACCACAAAGCTGGCCTTATAGCAGGATCGGGGGGCTGCCCCTTCATTGTCTCGAGGATCGGCATATATGTAAGTCTGATGCCACATTTTTCATCTCCAAAAGCTAAGTCAACCTTTTTTTTGTACTTTAAGCCTTACTAAGATAATAAGCCAAATAAGTCAAGAACAAAAAATCATCTACTTGTTTGATCTATATTGATTAAAAAAAGAGGAGCTTTGGCTAAAGTCCTGCTCATGTATTTTTTTAGGCTTGCCAGCCCTAAAAGCGCAAGCAAGACTATCACCCCCCGCTCTCCCTTTTCCTGAACTTGATTTCGACTCGCCTTCGACTCGAGTTGACTCGAGTGCTCGAGTCAACTCGAGTGGAAGACAAGTTAAAAGCGAATCTGGCAAATGGGAAAGCTTGATTCTTTGTGCTTCGTTGGATTGGATGCCTGCTGGATTGGATGCTTGCTGGATTGGATGCGTCCCGCATCCAGTAAGGCCGGCGGCCTTAAGAAAAGAACAGGTCGCACCCACTGCAGGCGAGACGCCTGCAATCCAGCAGCTCTTTGTGCTTCGTTGGATTGGATGCTTGCTGGATTGGATGCGTCTCGCATCCAGTAAGGCCGGCGGCCTTAAGAAAAGAACAGGTCGCACCCACTGCAGGCGAGACGCCTGCAATCCAGCAGCTCTTTGTGCTTCGTTGGATTGGATGCTTGCTGGATTGGATGCGTCTCGCATCCAGTAAGGCCGGCGGCTTTAAGAAAAGAACAGGTCGCACCCTCTGCAGGCGAGACGCCTGCAATCCAGCAGTTCTTTGTGCTTCGTTGGATTGGATGCCTGCTGGATTGGATGCGTCTCGCATCCAGTATGGCCGGCGGCCTTAAGAAAAGAACAGGTCGCACCCTCTGCAGGCGAGACGCCTGCAATCCAGCAGCTCTTTCATGTAAACTCTATCTGCGCCTTTATCTGCGGAATCTGCGTGAACCTTCTTTATCCGCAGCATCTGCGTGAACCCTCTCCACCACCCAAAAGAAAGATTTGCCTACAAGCGCAAGTCTATTATACTATATACTAAGGATATGCGATAAAAAAGGAGAATATTTGTGACAGATTTTCAATTTCATGTCTTTGCTATGCCGCTGCTGTATATGCCACTTGCGTGGACATTTTATGCTTCTATAGCATATTACCGGAAAATCCGCCTCCATAACCTGGAGTCTTGGAAAAAGCTCAGCACTGAGACTAATATCTCTGCCAAAGAGTTTGTTCTGAGAGCTCAAAATATGTGTTTGAGAAAGGGAATGGCCTTGACGGATATTATCGAGTCGGAGGGGGTTATCAGGGTTTTAATCAGAGAAAATCCCAGTTTATTGTGGAGTGGCCAGTTTTATTGCATTGATTATAGCATTTCTGAGCAGCCCAGCGTTACTGTGCATGCCAGAGGTTCTATTTTCAAGGAAAATCTGAATAGTTCCAGCTTCAAAAATACGCTTAATGCCTTTGTCGGGCTATGATGCCATAAAAATCGGCATTCCTCCATTTTGCGAGAGTCTGATTATAGGCTGGTCGGTAGTTGCTATCTGAAATGCCGTCCCGAATGGGACTCTGGGTTTTTGTGCAGCTTTGAGTTGCTATCTGAAATGCCGTCCCTACAGGACTCAACTCGTTGTTTGATAATTGAATTGCTATCTGAAATGTCGTCCCTACAGGACTCAAATGGTTGCGTGGTAATTGGTTTGCTATCTGAAATGCCGTCCCGAATGGGACTTTGGGTTTTTGTGCAGCTTTGAGTTGCTATCTGAAATGTCGTCCCGAATGGGACTCTGGGTTTTTGTGCAGCTTTGGTTTGCTATCTGAAATGTCGTTCCGAATGGGACTCTGGGTTTTTGTGCAGCTTTGAGTTGCTATCTGAAATGCCGTCCCTACAGGACTCAACTCGTTGTTTGATAATTGGATTGCTATCTGAAATGTCGTCCCTACAGGACTCAAATGGTTGCGTGGTAATTGGATTGCTATCTGAAATGTTGTCCCTACAGGACTCAACTCGTAGCCTGGTAATTGGTTTGCTATCTGAAATGTCGTTCCGAATGGGACACGAATTAGAAGCATATTTAGCCGGAATCAAGAATATTAAGTGCTAAAGATATAAGCTGAAATACATGGACATGGATTCGCATCTCCACCCTTTTACTCTCTCAACACCATCTGCGCCCTTATCTGCGGAATCTGCGTGAACCTTAACATGCTTAACGGTATTATATGCGGAATCTGCGTGAAGCATTCTCAGCCTCTAAGATACGGAAATGTTTGACAAGCATCAAAGCTTTGTTATACTATCATTAAGAAATAACAATAAAAGGGAGGAGAATATGCCTATTCTCGAAGATAAAGTACTGAAAGACGTGGAAAAAGCGCTGCAAAACATGAAAAAGGAAGTGCGCCTGATATTCTTTAAAACATCAGGAGAATGCAAGTATTGCAAAGAAACTCAAGAGCTTTTGGAAGAAGTGCAGGGCACAAATAAGCTGCTCAAGCTGGAAATACATCAGATTGAAGACGACAAAGAAGCCGTAAAGCAGTATGGCGTGGATAAGACCCCTGCGATCGTGGTGGCAGGCGAAAAGGACTATGGTATTCGCTTTTACGGCATCCCGGCGGGCTACGAATTTTCGTCACTCCTATCGGCAATCTTGATGGTCTCCACCGGAGTGCATAAGCTGAGCGAAGACGGTCAGAAATTTCTGAATAACCTGGCCAGGCCCATTCATTTGCAGGTCTTTGTTACGCCTACCTGTCCTTATTGTCCGAAAGCTGTGATCCTGGCGCAGCAGATGGCTTATTACTCTGACAAGGTCAAGGCCGATATGGTGGAGGTTTCTGAATTTCCGGATTTGGGCAAGAAATACTCGGTGCAGGGTGTGCCGCGCACTGTGATCAATGAAGACTGGTTCCAGGAAGGTGCCGCTCCAGAAAATATGCTGATCGAAAAGATCAAAGAGGCCTTGTAAGATGCTCGAATTTTCCGTGAATCTCGGCTCTGATGCTGATAGCTCCGAGCTGTATGATCTGATCATCATCGGCGGAGGTCCGGCGGGGCTTACTTGCGGGCTTTATGCGGCGCGCTACAAGCTCAAGACCTTGATGATAGAAAAATCTCCGGTGACAGGGGGACAGCTCACAACTACCCAGTGGGTAGAGAATTACCCCGGGTTTCCGGAACCTGTACTGGGCAAGAAACTGGCTGAAGATATGGAAACTCAGGCAAAACTATTTGGCTTGAAGGTGGTGAATGAAGATGTGCAAAAGGTGGAGCTTGTCGGGGAAGTCAAGGAAATCGTGACTGGGCAAAACACCTGGAAAGCACGCACTGTCCTGATCTCCACCGGAAGTTCGCCGCGCAAGCTGGGCATTCCCGGAGAGCAGGAATATTCCGGCAAGGGAGTGTCTTACTGCGCCACTTGCGACGGTCCTTTTTATCCGGATAAAGAAGTGGCAGTAGTCGGAGGAGGCAATACCGCCTTTGAGGAATCCGGCTTCATTGCCAAATACGCTTCCAGGGTTTACATCATCCACATGAATGATAGCTTTGATGCAGATCAGATCTTGATAGACAGAGTAAAAGAAAATCCCAAAATTGAGCTGATCACAGATACCATAGTAACCGAGATCGACTTCAAGGGTGAGCCCCGAAAGCTGATGCTCAAAAACAGGAAAAGCGGAGACAGCAGCGAACTTGCGGTGGATGGACTCTTCGTCTTTATCGGCTCGATCCCAAATACCAGGCTCTTTGAAGGACAGCTGGAATTGCAGCAGGGCTATATCGCTACAGACTGCGATCACAATACTTCGCAAGCCGGAGTATTTGCCGCCGGAGATGTGCAGGCCAAAGCCCTCAGACAGGTGGCCACGGCTGTGGGAGATGGTGCCCTGGCTGCATACAAGATTCATAAGTACCTTGAAAAACAAGAAAATAGCTGATGCCGGAGCTTCCTGAAGTACAGACCGTATTGGATGGTCTGACCGAAGTTCTGCATGGCGTTAGCATCACTGGCCTGATCTGTTACTATCCGGGCACAGTGATCACAGACCCCGCTTTGGGAGACGAGCCCTTTCCGGCCAGGCTCAGCCAAGCTCAGCGTCGGGGAAAATATATGATCCTGCATCTGGACAATTCCACAAGCATGATCATACATCTGAGGATGACCGGCAAGTTGGTCTATGAGCCTCATCCCGAAGAGCCGCACAAGCATGAGCGTGCCCGCATCCAGCTTTCCACAGGTGATGCTCTGCGCTTCATCGATCCCCGCACTTTTGGTAAGATCACTTTGGTAAATACTGCGCTTGTGGAAAAATATCTACCCGATTTGGGTCCGGAGCCGCTTTCGCAAGACTTCAGCCCGTCCTATCTGAAGCGGGTGCTGAAAGGCCGCACCGCGCCGATCAAGAACCTTTTACTGGATCAACGCATAGTGGCCGGTCTGGGGAATATTTACGTATGTGAATTGCTCTTTAGAAGCGGAATCCGGCCTGATAGACCCGGCGTCAGCATCTTCGCAAAAGAGCAGTGCGAGATAGTGAAACATACCAAAGAGGTGCTGCTCCAGGCTCTAAAGGTGGGAGGAACCAGCATCTCAGACTATCGCCGCATCGATGACAAAACCGGGCAGTTCCAGCATTTCCTGCAGGTCTATCAAAAACGGGAATGCCCCCTGGGACATGCTGTGCAAAACCTCAAGCTGGCAGGACGATCCAGTTTCTTTTGCCCGGAGTGTCAGAAATAAAACATATAGCTCTGGCAAAACTTTTGTTTGATTTATCCTTGCTTTTGAATATACTATCTTTGTAGCCCTTCATAAGCAGCAAAACCTCAGAGGGGCTAAGACAGTTAATAAACTCTTGGAATGGCTAATACATACGCCGCTCAAGAAATAAAACAGTATAGGAGAAAAAATGATCAGTAGCAAAATGATATCAGCGATAAACGAGCAAATCAACAAAGAACTCTATTCTGCGTATCTGTATCTTTCGATGCAGGCCTGGTTTGCAGATCAAAACTTAGACGGTATGGCGAATTGGATGAATGCTCAAAGCAAAGAAGAGGATTTCCATGCCATGAAATTATTCGATTATCTTATTGAACGGGGAGCCCGGGTAAAGCTCAAAGCCATAGCAGACCCCACGCTGGATTTTGAAAATCCGCTAAAGGCCTTCCAGATGGCATTGGAACATGAGAGGTATATCTCAAAATCCATAAATGAGCTGATGGACCTGGCTATCAAGGAAAAAGATCACGCTACCAAGAGCTTCTTACAGTGGTTTATAGACGAACAGGTGGAAGAAGAAGCCTCTGTGGACCGCATCGTAAATATGCTCAAAATGATAGGTGATCACGGACATGGTCTCATGATGATTGACCGGGAATTAGCACAAAGAAGCTATAGCCCGGAAGATGAAGAATAAGCAGAATCAAACACTAATGTCAGAAATTATCACGGGATCCTGAGCCCAGGCTCTGGGGTCCCATTCCCATTTTTGTTCACAAAGGGAGGAAATGCAATGCAAGGCATTGATTTAACGTCGGTTTATAAGCAGATATTTAACTCTACAGTCGTAGCGATTGGGATCACCGATACAGCGGGTAGATACACCATAGTCAATCCAGCCTGGACTAATTACCTAGGCTACAGCGAAGAAGAGGCCAAAAATCTCAAGATATCCGACATCACTCCTATAGAAGACCGGGAAGGCAGTGACCTTAGTTTCAGCCGTCTGGTCAGCCAAAAAGTAAAATCTATCCGCACCACACGCCGGTTCCTCAACAAAGCCGGTAACACATTTTGGGCAGACCTAAACGCCACGGCTCTCTACGATGAAAATAATAAGATTTGCCAGATCCTGGGCTTATTCGTCAATATTGATCCTCAGAAACAGGCTGAAGAAGACCTGGAAAAGCTAAACGCCCAGCTTACCCTGGCGAATAAGGAACTGCATGAGGCCATGAATAAATTGAGTGTAATGGCCCGTAAAGACCCTCTTACTCAATTGTACAATCGACGCGTTCTGGAAGAAGTGATGCAGCGAGAAATTCAACGCAGCATCCGTAGCGAGAGAGGTCTGGGAGTGGCTATCGGAGACATAGACGATTTTAAGAAAATCAACGATACCTACGGTCATGCCTGTGGAGATGAAGTACTGAAGCAATTGGCCAATGTTTTTCGAAGCAAGGTTCGTGCTTCGGATACAGTGGGACGCTGGGGCGGAGAAGAATTTCTTTTCGTGCTTCCTGAAACTACCTGTAAGGGTGCTATGGTAGTGATCGAGCGTATCCGCAAGGCTGTAGCTGATATCCGGGTGAATTGCTCCGGTGAGGAGATTTCCTTTACCATCAGCCTGGGGCTATCTTATCAAACTGAGAGTCCTCAGCGGGAGAGCATCGTAGCCGAAGCAGACAAAGCGCTTTACAAAGCAAAAGCTGATGGCAAAAACAGAGGCTACTGCTATCAGAAGCTTGATTTATAAAGCTTAGACGAAGGTATGAAGCATAGATTGGCAATCCGGAGGACTGCCAATCTGCGCCTATAGTATAAGCTTTACTATTCGTATTTCTTCATCTGCTCATCCAGCTCCTGGAAGGCTTGTGAAGCTTTGAATTGGTTGTAAAGAGCCTCTTCATTGCGAACGTTTTGCCAGACCGATTTATTGATCTGTTCTTTGGGAATTTTCATCTGAATCCAGGTTTTGAATCTGGGGCCATTGCCTTCATCTACCCTGCGGGTTTCATTTTTACCGATGATAGCTCCCGAAAATTCGGTTTTTGCGGAGGTTTTAATGATGTTTGAAGTAAGGCTAAGTAATCCCGGGTCCACTACTCCGGCTTCTTCCAGATAGTATTTCATCATGCTTTCCACGTTTGTCTGCACATATTGAGCGGCATTGGACATGGCAATGCTCCGCGCAGCAGTGAGGGAAGCGTTTTCACTCATGTTTGCACTCTGACCATAAGTGCAAACATAATCGGGATCGTTTTGTTCACTCCACCAAGCGGGGCGATAGACCAGGTCTCCGTCGGGCTTAACCTTGTTTTTGTTTGAACCGCAGCCAAGAATCATCAGAGTCAGGCTCACGAGTATCACGGCAAAAAGGACTTTTTTCACTTTTTCCTCCATACGCTTAGCGTATCTTTTTTTTGAATTTGGGCAATCTATAATTAAATAGAACTCTTAGTCTCTGACCAATGCGCACATATAGCTTTCATTGTCAAGCAAAAAACTTCACAACCTCATTTGCCTTTGCAAACGTTGATGTTCTTGATAGCTGCTGCTGAAGACGTTTTTACCCCGGCGATCGGCGAAGAAATACAGGTATCCCTGATCCAGGGGATTGAGTGCAGCAAGGATCGATTCTACTCTGGGATTTGAGATCGGGGTGGGTGGCAGGCCCGGATTTTGATATGTATTATACGGCGAGGGGATTTCGGTATCTGCATTGGTCAAAACTTCGCGTTTGATTCCCTGCCGCTCCAGGATATAATCCACCGTGGGACAGCTCTGTAAGGCCATGCCCAAGCGTAAACGCCGCACAAATACCCCTGCCACAGTGGCGCGTTCGCTATCGTCTCCTGCTTCTTTTTCTACTATCGAGGCCAGAATCAGTTTGTCGTAAAAATCGGGAATATCATTGATGTTTATACCCTGATAGTTCAACTTACGAAAGAATTCATTGGTCATGATTGCCAGGATGCTATCGCTGCTGCAGGGCACCGGGAAAATATAGGTTTCCGGATACAGGAAGCCTTCGAGGCTGCTAAGTGGCATGCCGGTGAATCTATGCACCAGTGAGGTATCCGTAGCCGCAGCGGTGAGACTGTCAAGCTCTGCCAGGCCGCTGGCTGAGATGATCTTGAAACTACGATACATGGACAGCCCCTCGGGAAATGTGAGCCGGATGGTCTCTGATAATCCATCTTGCAGGCGGGAGACGGTATTCCAGAGATTGGTATGTCCGCCAAAGGTATAGGTGCCGGGCTTGAGCTGCCGGTCTGCTCCCCTGAGCTTGGCCAGCAGGCGGAAGGTACTGGCTCTTTTCACTATTCCGGCCTCTTGCAGCCGCTGTCCGATAGTGGCAGCACTATCTCCTTTTTGCACTCTTACCACCTTTTCCCGGGAGTCCTTCATCTGAAAAACATTGTAAGCGGCAAAGCCGGAAAAGATCAGCATCACTGCGATCAGAAAGATGATCAGGTAATTCCATTTATTTAGCATTGATTTTCCAAATAGCTTCTTAAGATCATGGTAGCGGCCATTGCATCCACCATCTTGCGGGCCTCTTGCCAGGTTTTCCCCATCTTTTTGAGCTCTTCCTCGGCTTCGCAGGAGCTATAACGCTCATCATAGGCGATCACCTGCGTAGATAACGCCGCTTGCAGCTTCTTCATAAAGTCTTGAGTTTCAGTCGTCTTAGGCGTAAATCTGCCATCGATGGCGTAGGGCATGCCTACCAGGATCAGGTTCACGCTCTGCTCTTTGATCAGCTTCTTGATTTGCGAAAGCAGGACATCAAAACCGGAGTTTTCCAATACCGAATGCGGCGTGGCAAACATTCCCAGAGGATCGCTGAAGGCAATGCCGACCCGCTTTGTACCATAGTCTATCGCCATGATGCGGGAAGTCATAGATTCGATTCGTCCCTCCAGATGATGATCTGCCAGTTTCCGGCTTCCTGAACTAAGTAAAATCTTGCCGTGCCATTGGCCATATAGATGCTGTTTGAAGAAGCGTAACTGAGGATCAGATCAAAATAGCAGGGAATCACTATCCAGGTCTCCCGCCCCTCGGTAGCATCGGTCTCCCAAACTTCCTGGGGAGGTATCTGCAGGCGCAGCTCAATCTCATCTGCCACCGGTAAAGTGCCATCACTGGAGCCGCGTTCAAACATATTGCGGGTAAGCTCTATTTCCTGATCGTAACCCCACCAGGAATCGCGCAGTCCATCGCCATCCATATCGATGCCGATCTGAGAATATTCGCTGGAGAGCAGCTCAAAGCGGTAATCTTCGTGCAACAATTGACGGAAGACATTGATGTTTTTCTCACGATAGGACTTTTCCAGATTCTGCAAGAGCTCTTCCGGGCTGCGGCTATTGACCAGCGAAGTGGAGGAGTCCAGGAGTTTTGGTCTGAATGGATTCTCGCAGCCAAATATGGTCAGCATCAGCAGTAGAGGCAGATATCTAACTATTCTCATGCTTCAACCTCCCCCAGGTGTGACCATCGGGTAAGCGGTAGTCGTACCAGCGATATATATACCAATATCCGTATTGCTTCCGGTAATGCAATTCCAGATTGCCGTGCACTATAATGTCTTGTTCCTGGCTATCTGCCGCCTTTGCGATCAGCTGATAAGAACGGTATAGCTTGGCTTCACTGGCAGAGATTTCATCTGCGGTGCTCAGAGGCTCCAGGCTCACGTTTATCTTGCTGTAGCGCGTATGCAGATTGAGCAGCATATCTTGCTCGTGAGTGCTAAGCCAGTATGCGTCCGTGCTGAAATCAGTGATATCCTGAGGGGCAAAATAAAAGCGGAAGTCGGGATAAAATATCCGGGAATAATTGATAGCATTGCGCGAATCCTCATAGGCGTATTTCAGATTTTGCAAAGCAAGTTCCAGATTTGTGGCAAAATCATTCCACTCAGCCTCCACAGTGGGAAGCTGTGAATCCCGCAGATCAAAGACCTCACAGGAAAACAGGGTGATTAACACCAGGATTATCAACGCAATTCTTCTCATAAGAACAGCCTAATCTCCCCTTAAAATGTGTCAAGTAAAAAGGGGAAACAGACAGCGGGCAAAGGCTAATCTATTATATTGATGTTTTGTGAGAGCATCATAAATCTTAGTTCACGGGAATGACAATATCCACGTAGTGTTCTATATGGTCGTCTATGAGCTGGATGAACTGCTCGGCTTGCTCGGTTCCATCCACTTTTATCCGCATATGTCCTGATTCATCCGGTTTCTGGGAGACCGTGAGGTGATAGACCGTTCCACGATAGCGGTAATGCAGCTTGAACTCAGTCCAATCTTCCGGCAGGCATGGTTCTATATACAATTTATCCACTTCGAGCCTCATTCCCAGCAGGGATTCCATGATCAGCCTGTACATCCAGGCGGCTGAGCCGGTGTACCAGGTCCAACCTCCGCGTCCGCCATGAGGCGACACAGCATAGACATCGGCAGCCATCACGTAAGGCTCCACCATATAGGTCTGGGTTTCTTGCGGATTTCTGCTATGATTTACGGGATTGATGAGCTTAAAGAGTTCCCAGGTCTTCTGATTGTCTTCCAATTTTGCATAGGCCATGGCAGTCCACACAGCGGCGTGGGTGTATTGGCCGCCATTTTCGCGCACTCCGGGGACGTAGCCTTTGATATAACCGGGATTCATGGCCGATTTATCAAAAGGTGGGTCCAGGAGTTGGATGAGGCTGAGGTCTCTGCGTACCAGATGCTGATCCAGGGAATTCATGGCCATCAAAGACTTCTCAGGCTCTCCTGCTCCGGAAAGCACAGACCAGCTTTGAGAGATGGAATCGATCTGACATTCGTCATTGGAAGCAGAGCCCAGCGGGGTGCCATCATCAAAATAAGCGCGACGATACCACTGATCATCCCAGCCGTTTTTGTTCAGATTCTCGCGCAGAGTCCCGGCTTCTTGCAGGCAGAGCTCGGCAAAGGTATCATCCTGATAAATCCTGGCTATCTCGGCAAAGCGAACCAGAACATCGTATAAAAAGAATCCCAGCCAAACGCTTTCGCCTTTTCCGCCGAAGCCTACCAGGTTCATGCCATCATTCCAATCTCCGGAGCCCATCAGGGGTAAACCATTTTCGCCAAAGCGCAGACTGATCTGGATGGCGCGAACGCAGTGCTCATACAAGGGGGCTTTTCCCCGAGACCTTTCGGGAAGGTCATAATAGGAATCTTCATCGGCATTCACAGCACGTCCCTCCAGGAAATGAAGGGATTCATCCAGCACTCCGGTGTCGCCTGTAGTAAGCACATAGTGGGCAGTAACAAAAGGAAGCCAGAGTAAATCGTCTGAACAGCGGGTGCGCACTCCCCGTCCTGAGGGCGGATGCCACCAGTGCAGGACGTCACCTTCGACGAATTGCTGACTGGCGCTGGCCAGTAACTGTTCGCGGGCGATATCCGCTCTGGCAAACATCAGAGCCAGAACATCCTGCAATTGGTCACGGAAACCAAAAGCACCGCCGGATTGATAGAAGCCGGAGCGTCCCCAGAGGCGGGAAGCTATGTTTTGATACATCAGCCAGCCATTGGCCAGCACGTTCAGCGCCTGATCCGGGGTCTCGACGTTCACTGCACCCAGGGTATGATTCCAGTGTTCCCATACCTTTTCCAGGGCGTCACGCGCAGCATTTGAGCCTTTGAAGCGTTTGGCAAGCCTGGAGGCATCCTTGGCATTTCTGCCCAGTCCCATACGGAAGATGATCTCACGAGGTTCATCCGGTTCCAGGGTGAAATTAAGCTGGATAGCCGTGCAGGGGTCCAGCGCTGCGCCCATCTTTCCGGAAAGGCGGCTTCTGGACATCGCAGCCGGCTCTTCCAAACGGCCGTTGCGTCCCAAAAACTCAGCCCGGTCACAAGTTACCGAGCGGGAGGTATCTTTTCCGGGGAAACCGCTATCGTCCACGTCAAAGAATGCGGTTCTGTCTTCAAATTCTTTATTATATGAATTTCGGGCCAGGATCGCACCGCTGGCTTGATCCACTTCGGTAATCACATGCATGCTCGATGTGGAGGGAAGATCACCCAGTACCCATTCTGCAAATCCGGTGGCAGAAAGCTGTCTGGGCCGGTTTGATTCGTTGAAGATTTTGATCACGACAAATTTTACCGAGGCGTCTATAGCCACATAGACCCAGACCTCGGTGCGGATGGCGTGTTCGGTATGTTCAAATACGGTATAGCCAAAGCCGTGACGGGTGACGTAGGGAGTGGTTCCGCGGCAGGGCAGAGGAGTGGGAGACCAGTAGTTGCCCCGCTCTTCATCGCGCAGATAAAAGGCCTCGCCCCGGTTGTCGCTCACGGGATCGTTGTTCCAGGGGGTCAAGCGGAATTGGTGGGCATTTTCGGCCCAGGTGTAGGACAGCCCGCTCTCGGAAACTACCGTGCCAAAATTCGGGTTTGCCAGGATATTCACCCAGGGAGCAGGCGTGCGCTGATCGTCAGTGGTGGTGATCACATATTCGCGGCCATCCTCGGTGAATCCGCCCAGCCCGTTGAAAAAGAGAAGATCAAAGCGAGGCATAGCTGTAACAGGCATGGATTTGAGACGTTTGCTTCGCGAGGGAGCCAGAGGAGGTATCTCAATCTCCGGCAGTCTGCGGCCATCTATCTGTTCAGATAGAGAACCTGATGCGTCTGAGATGATTACGCGGGCAACAGACTGGATGAGGATGCGGTCTTCTTCGGAAATCTGATCTATAGGACGGATGAAGATGCCGCCAGGTTGGTCGGTGATTTTGGGTTCAATGCTGGAAGAGATCAGCCCCATCAGCTGGTCGTTCAATATCTGTCGATATCCGGCATGGTCTTCGTTCCATATTACCAAATCTACGATCAATCCCTTCAGTCGCCAGTATGAGTGAGCCTGAACCATCTGTCGTGCCAGTTCGATATTGTCAGGGTCTTCTATGCGCAGCAATACTATGGGCAAATCTCCGCTGATGGCATAGCCCCAGAGACCGGATTGTCCTCTGCGGTTTTTGATTAGAATACTGGGATTTGCTCGCAACGAGGCATTGGCATAGATGATGGAGCTGGCCAGACGTCCATATAGCTGGGCGTCTGATTCTGAAATATTGAATTGACGCAAGAGAACTTGATTGTGGGTCCAGGCCAGGTCAAAGACACGGGTTGTAAGACGCCAGTCCTGATACTTTGCGATCAGGTTCATTACCTGCTTACGTGTATTGCCCACTCCGGTAACTATATTTATGGTGGCAGCCTGCTCAGGTTCCAAAGTGATCTGGTAGCGGATGCTCACTATGGGGTCCAGCACGGAGCCTTCACTGTCTGAGAGGGCAGTGCTATCGCCCAGCGGATCGGTTCTCAGGGCTATGGGATCGATTACTGTATTGCCCCGACCGATGAATTTGCTGCGGTCTGTTTCGTAGGAGACCTCATTTACCTTTGCGCCTTGAGCAGACATCAGATGAAAGAGCCAGGGCGTACTCTCGGTTTCGGAGCGCGGGCGTCTGGTGCAAATGATGGCTTTATGGTGCTCGATGATCTCTGTTTGTACAAAGAGCTTGCTGAAGGCAGGATGCAACAGATCCGGAGCATGAGGAGCCAATACCACCTCCGCATAGCTGGTAAGGTCTATAGTCCTGCGGGTTCCGGCCCGATTTGTGATCCGCAGCCTGCGCAGCTCAATATCGTCTTCCGGAGATACTGCGATCTCGGTATGGGTGTCATAATCCAGCTTGCTTCCCCGGAATTCCACCCTGTCTTCAGAAAAGATGGCTTCAAAGTTCTTGGTTTCCTTCAAAGTGGGCTGATAGGCAGCAGACCAATACTCCATGGTCTCCAGATCACGGATATAGCAGAAGGTACCGTAGTTATCGCTGATGCGGTCTTCCCGCCAACGGGTGACATCCAGCTCGTTCCAGCGGCTGTAACTGGCGCCGGCATTTGTGAGCATCAGATGATATCTGCCATTGGAGAGCAATTGAACTTCCAGCTTGGCGGTATTGGGATTGGTAAATACACGGATCGGCGTATCTGCCTTGGAAGAAGTAAGATAGTGCTCTTCAAGATTGGTGGTGCGAGCGTAATATGAGCTTGCTTTGGGGACCTTTTCCTGCAAGAGCAGCATAATAGCCTGAAACTTAGAATCTGCTTCAAAGCGTTTTTGCATGGGACGCTCCAGAAGCAGGTAAGCCAGAGAAAGAAAGCTCATGCCTTTGTGATGAGCCATAAAGGAGCGGACTATACTGTGCTTTTGCCCTCTCTGCAAACGGGAGCGGCTGTAATCTATCGCCTCATAAAAGCCATAGCGGGCTTCAAAGCCCTCGGCAGCGAGACGCTGGAGATTGGAGCAAGCTGCTTCCGGCATCACCATCAGCGCCATCGTTGAAGCATAAGGTGCTATCACCAGGTCCTGCCCCAGCCCTCGCTTCAGTCCCAGGCCGGGCACGCCAAAGGCGCGGTATTGGTAATTCTGATGGGCATCAATGGCATTATAGCCGCTTTCAGATATACCCCAGGGCACGGAATGTCTCTTACCATACTCTTTGTGTATCCTTACTGCAGCCTTGTAGGTCTCGTCCAGGAGGGTGTTTTCATAGTTTGGCATCACCAAAAGTGGCATGAGATATTCAAACATGGAGCCACTCCAGGATAGCAGGATCGGCTCTCCCATCGCTGTGGTCAGCAAGCGCCCCAAAGCAAACCAGCTTTCCTGGGGAAGCTTACCCTGGGCGATTCCCACGAAGGTGGCAAGCCTGGCTTCAGAAGCCAAAAGATCGTAGTAACCGGAGTCTAACCTCAAATCTCTGACATTATATCCGATGTAAAATAGATGACGTTTCTCATCATAGAGGAATCTGAAATCTACCTGAGCAAAGTCTTCCGAGCTTTGGGCAAGCTCTTCTATCAAAGCAATCCTGGCTTTGGCCTTGTGTGCGGCACTGCTGTCCAGCTGCTGAATTTCTTTCAAAGTGGGGATTTCCTGGCTATCCGGCAGCTCAGGCTCCGAATCCGGGAAAAACAGGAGCAGCTCGTCCAGAGCGTCCTGGCATTGCCCCTCAAAGGCTCTCGCCCACCAATTCAGCGGGCTGTCCGGGTCTGCATCCAGGCTTGCCATCTTTCGGCTCAGCAATCCTGCACTGTGTAAAAGTTCAGCGAGACACTTTTTGGTGGCCGTTATCGATACCGGAGGCGCTTGCAAGATAGCCTGCAGCTGCTCTTGCACAGGCTTCAGGAAAGGATTGGCTGTGATTTCGGGTACGGCGTCTGCAGTATCGCCGAGTATGTCCAGCGCATCTTTCAGGCTTTCATACACCCTGATATTTACTATCTTATCGTCTATCAAATCCAGGAGTCCCTGCCTGAGTATATGCAGATGTCCGCTCAGGTTTCCACTATCCACCGTAGATACATAAAGTGGTAAAAGCGGCTGCAAGGTCTTAGTGTCGTACCAATTAAAGAAGTGTCCCCTATACCTTTGCATGCTTTCCATAGTACGAAATGTATTGGCTGTGCGCTCTATGAGCCGGCCGGCCGAGATCGTGCCAAAGTCATAAGCGGTGAGACTGGCCAGCAAAGACAGCCCGATATTGGTAGGAGAGCTGCGATGTGCTATTTTGGGAATCGGATGTTCCTGATAGTTATCCGGCGGCAGCCAGTTATCTTCTTCCCCTACAAAGGTTTCAAAGAAAGCCCAGACCTTGCGTGATATCTTGCGCAAAAATACAATCTGAGCCGGACTGAGCCTCACTACCCTTTCACCGATGGGCTTGCTAAACCACCATACCACAGCCGGAGAGACAAACCACAAAGCCAGGATGATGAAGGCTATGGCAGCTCCGGGCACCGGGAAGGCTATCATCACAGAGCCTGCAAGCACGGCCAGGAAGGGGGATATCCACATCCTCTGGAAGGTGCCCCACAAGCTGGTTTCGTCCCTATTGGTATCGGCAGAAGGGGCCCATTCCAGCATGTTTTTGTGAGAGATCAGCGTACGCCACAGGGTGCGCAGCACGGCATCCAGGCTGTAATAAGCTTCATAAGGCATGGTAATCAGATAAAAAAGAGTCTCGGTTAGCCTTTGATTTACAGATTTCAGCTCGGAGCGAAGGTGATCCCTTATCTTCATATCCGCAGGTTTTCGCAGCATTGCTACTGCAGACCTTAAGGCAGAAGGCAAAAGCAGAATGGTAAATACCGCCAGGCTCCAAAATAGCGGCTGAGACAGGGCAAGCCATCCTACCAACAGCATAATGGTCAGAGACAGCGCCACCATACTGCGCCGCAGGTTGTCAAAGATCTTCCAGCGTGATAGCATCGAGATCGGATTCTTTTGAAACCCCTTATCCGCTTTCGGAACGAAGGGCAGCACCCACTGAGCTATCTGCCAATCGCCTCTGGTCCAGCGATGTCGGCGTTTGACGTCGGCGTAATAGCTGGAAGGATATTCTTCATATAGCTCGGCATCGGTCAAAAGCCCGGACCTGCTATAGCAACCTTCCAAAAGGTCGTGGCTCAAAATGCGGTTATCCGGGAAGCAACTGCTCGCAGTCTGTTCAAATGCGTCTATGTCATAGATGCCCTTACCCACGAAAGACCCTTCGCCAAACATATCCTGATACACATCGGAGACAGCGCGGGTATAGGGGTCTATCCCCGGATCGCTGGCACACATGATGGAATAGCGGGAACGATTGCCCAAATCCATGCTGATACCCACCCTGGGCTGCAAGATGCCATAGCCGGCTATGATGCGCTTGAGATCAGGATCATACTCGGGACTATTCAGCGGATGAGCCATGGCCCCGATGAACTTTTGGGCAGAATCAAGGGGCAACTGGGTATCGGTATCCAAAGTGATGATGTATCTGATGTTTTCCAGCTCTGCGGTATCGCCCACGATCAGAGAAAAGTCATCTTTTTTCCCATCTCGTAAAAACCGGTTCAAAGCAGAGAGTTTGCCGCGTTTACGCTCAAAAGCCATCCAGACTTTGTCTATAGGATTCCACAGCCGGGGACGATGGAAGAGAAAGAAGAAATCGCCCTTACCGCCTGAATATTTTGCATTTAAGCCTTTTATTCCTGCAGAGGCGATCGCCAAAAGAGATTCATCCTGGGGCATGCTCTGAGCATCGGCATCGGCAAAATCCGTAAGTAAACAGAAGTACAAATTGTCTTGCCTGTTTGCCAAAAAGCGCACTTCCAGCCCATTGATCAGAGACTCTGCATTTTGAGGACTGGTAAGCATGGTGGGAATGGTCACCAAGGTGCGCGCCGTATCCGGAACCCCACGGGAGAAATCCATGCGGGGCAGGCGCTTGGGACTTACAAACAAGGTCACCAGCCAATTCACCAGCATTACTGCCAGATGTGAGCTGCCTAAAAGGGCAAAGATCGAAAGCAGCCATAGTCTCCAGCCCTGTAAGCCTGCCAGAGAGGCGACGCGGGCTAAAAAGTAACCGCTCATAAGGGTTATTAGCAAAATCAAGCCGAGATAAGCCCACAGAGGAACTCTTTTTACCAGCTTGCGCACAAGTTCTCTGGTTTTTAGTTGGACTTTGCCCATGTGCTCGGTCTTGAACAGCCCTTTGCCCAGCAGGTAATATCCTATATGCGCTTCGCGGTGATTCTCGCCCTTGCTGGCGGCACCTTTTTGGGCCAGACGCACAGCATATTGAGCTATTTCACTTTCGCTGGATTTGCTTTGTCGGGCAAGTTTCTCCACCACATGCCGGTAGCTGTCTCTTGTCTCAAAATCCATATTGGCATATACCCCAGCCGGATCCTTGCAGAGTATCTGTTCCACTGTGCTCACGGATTCTACAAACTGTCGCCAGTCCGTATTACCCAGGAGACGCAAACTGCTGATGGTATTGCTTATGGAGACTTGTTCCATGGCTTGTTGCTGGTTTTCTGCGCGTACCAATTGCTCTGTAGTCAGCACGGATTCTGCCAGCCGCTGTTCTATCCAATTCAAGGGTAAAGATAAAGCCGGAGCCTGGCCTTGCAATCTACGCACCAGCTCCGCTACAAAAGAGCTCACCATGGGAGGATCGGAGCGTGCCATGTCGGCGATAGTCAAAATCAGGCTATTGGGGTCTTTAGCCACTGTTTCAGTTATCTTATCAGCCCAATACACGGCTTTCTGTTTATCGTTTCTGGCCGAAGCAATGCGAACCGAGGTTCGTCTGAGTTTTTCTATCAAAGCCAGCCGCAGCATGATCGGGATAGCCCAAAGCTCACCCAGTTTCAAAGTTGTTACAGATTGGTAGGCGTTTACGAAGCTACTGAGATTCTCCAGGTCGATGCGTCCGTCGCCATGCGAGATGATCTCCAAAGCTATGTCATAAACCCGGGGATATCCCGCCAGAGCTCCGCCCCGTAAATGCGGAAGTTCTTTGCTATAGGCCTTGGGAAGATGTCTTTTGGCTATGCGGATTTGCTCTTCGATCAGGTAAAAATTGTCGAGCAGCCATTCCCCCGCAGGAGCAATGGCGGTATCAGAGCCCAAATCCTCACTCAAAAGATTGTAAACATCAGAAAGCAAGATTTCATTTTCTGCCAGGCGGTCCAATAGATTTCTCTTTGATTTACCAGTAGCCAGCTCATGCCGTTTGGCCAGGTTCTTTCCATGTAAATCCATTTGTTCGCTGCTAAAAATCTCAGCCCGCAAAGGAAGCTCTGCCGGATCGTGTTTTAGCTTGTTTTTGGGTACGTTCATCCGGACGCTGCGCCGGGAAATTTTCTGAGTCAGCTCTTTAAATAGTCCAAAATCTTTCAGCTTCATAATCTGCACCCTGCATATTGTGGCGCAATCTGAACAATATATCTATATCTTGTCATAGCAAAAGCAGAGTCGAGACTCAGGCCTTCGTAAATAATCCCAAACATTCTTTTCTTACTCCTTGTAATGACCCTGTAGCAGGCCTTTATCCTGCAATATGGTTTATTGCTTAGTTTTCAAAACTTGTTGCTTAGCTTGATATGCAAGTTTAATTAAGCTCGATATCCTGTCAATGTTATTCTTTAGTCAGACAATCCTTTATCTTTTTATCAGAAGTTGATTTCGGCCGCTTCACACGCGCCCGGTAACGGGCTATCTCCCAAGCTGATTCCGTGTGAAAGGCCTATGCTCTTATTGTGGTGTCAATCCACTGGACAAATCAAGCATTGCCCCATTTTTCACGATAGATTATTATGGTTTGGTAGAGGTTTGCTATCTGAAATGTCGTCCCTACAGGACTCAAGCGATTGTGTGGCATATGGATTGCTATCTGAAATGCCGTCCCTAAGGGACTCGTTTTATTGGTATTTTGAGCTGTGATTATGGTTCATATTCATTCAAGTCAAAAAATGAAATATATGGACATAGATAGAAGCTATACTATAATCTTTAATACCAATATGGATATCATAACTTGATTTTTTGGGAGAATGCCTGACTGGACAAATGCTGTGTTTATGGCAGCTTTCTTTATGGCTAAAAACCCTCCTTGAAAGACATTCGGCTTCTTCTCATATTGTCTTTGAAAGACTTCAGGTGCCGGTTTCAACCGGCACATCGCGGGGCAGCTATCCAGCCAAGACTTTTCCCTGGCCTTTGAAGGCCAGGCACCCGGAGCTATATCCCTGATAATACGATGGATTATGCAGGCGCACTCCGAATTCAGCTCCATCAAGTTATACAGCAGGAGGTCTGAGCTAATGTGGGAAAAATAATTTGCCAGAGCTGGCATAGCTGATTATATTGTTGGATAGGTATTTGGCTCTAACATAGAGTGCGGATGATGATAGTAGATTCAAAAATAATCTGATAAGCATCGGCGATTTGGATTCAACTTAAAAAAGCTTATATCCAAATGCTAAATCTCTATCAGACCCTGTCAGAGATGAATAAAGTCCTGGCTGCCAATCAAAAAGATGAATCCTTATGGCCAAAGGCCGATCGCCATCCTGAAACAGGATTAACCATATTACCACAAAAAAGGAGAAAAATTATGGAACAAACAAAATTGTATGAACTGCCCCCATTACCTTATGCTTATGACGCTTTGGAACCTTATATCTCGGAAGAATTGCTAAAACTGCACCACGACAAACACCATGCAGGCTACGTCAAAGGCGCCAATGCCATTCTGACCAAAATGGATAAAGCACGCGCCGATGGGACGGAATTTGATACCAAGGCTACTTTTAAGGAATTATCTTTTCAGGTAGGCGGAAATGTCCTGCATACACTATTCTGGAAAGGTATGGCTCCTGCCGGTAAAGGCGGAGGCGGAGAGCCCACCGGGATTCTTGCCACCAAGCTCATAGAAGAATACGGCTCCTTTGCCCGGTTTAAAAAGCTCTTTAGTATGACTGCAAACAGTGTGGAAGGCTCCGGCTGGGCTGCGCTGGCCTTTTGCAAAAAGACCAATCGCCCCTTCATCATGCAGGTCGAAAAGCATAATGTCAATATTTATCCCAATTTCCGGCTGCTTCTGGCCCTGGATGTATGGGAACACGCCTACTATCCGGATTACAAGAATGAACGCGGCAAATTTGTGGAAGCCTGGTGGAATCTCGTGAACTGGAAAGAGGCGAGCCACCTGCTGGATATGATATTAGCTAAATAAGATACTATACAGAACTTAGAACTTATGACGAAGAGCAGGATTCATATCCTGCTCTATTTTTTTGCTGTGAGATCTTTTTAATAGTTTGCTATCTGAACTCACATGAAATGGATTTCGCAAACGTGAATGAGATCAAGATTTTGAGCCCCAAAATCAGTTTCATGTAAAATATCGTCCTCACCCAGTTTGTCTAAAATGCCGTTCCTACGGAGCTCAAGCCAATGTGCGGCTGGTCGTCGGCTATCTAATATCTCGTCTCGCTGAGGTTTGTTTTGGCAGCTTCCTAAGGACATAGAAGGCGTTTTGTAGCACTGTCGAATCAGAGTTCAGCTTCCCAGAAGCAGAATACATGCAGACGCCGAAATTTAGTCGCCCCTACTCTTAAAATATTCAGTGCGACTTGATGCGGATACTTGAGCTTACTCATTTAACTAATATCAAATTAAAGGATATACCTTGACAGATATACTGTGAACTATTATATTGAATTTCTCTTGGATTATGCTAAACATACACTTGAAGAATGGCAATGTGTTGCAGGGACACTGCATAAGAAGGAAATTATGAAAATTATACTGACATTTATTCTGCTGATCCCGCTCACCTTAAACGCTGCCATCCTGCACGTAGCCCTTGATGGCTCGCAACCTTATAGTGCCATTCAAAACGCAGTAGATGCAGCCGCAGAACAGGACACCATATTGGTTCACCCCGGTACCTATTATGAGAATATCGAGATCGTCGGCAGAGACCTCACTATTGGCAGTCTGGAGCTTGCGACAGAAGACAGCACCTACATCGCTCAAACAGTGATCGACGGTAATCAAAGCGGAAGCTGTTTTAACATCCGTGACAATGCCCGCGTTACGATCAAAGGTTTTTACATGACCAATGGCATCGGCACAACGAGCACCACTTGGAGCAATAGACATGGAGGAGCTATCTACGCTTCCTACAGCGACGTCTCCATAATCAATTGTCGGGTCATGTACAATCGGGCGATCTCCGGAGCAGGGATTTATCTTATGGATGGCTACGGCTATCTGGCCGGCACCACAATAGCCTATAACCGGGGAAAACATGTCGGCGGTGGTTTGAGTTTTGGAGGGATTTCAGGAATAGAAATAATATTGGAATTCGATCCAATAAACCGATGCAGCATTTACGACAATCACTCAGGATATGGAAGGGATATTTCCATCACCCTACAACACATGACACACATAGATATTTACCTTGATAAGTTTACCGTGCCAGAATCATCGGTTTATTTTAGAGAATGTGTTAGAATAACGCATTATATTGCCTATACTGAGATTAATTTCACGTTTCATTGCAACACTACAGTCCTGACTCAGCAGTATGCTGACTTTTTTGTGAGCCCGGATGGTGATGATGCTAATACCGGTCTTTCTCCGGAGAATCCGCTAAAGACCATTGCCCTGGCTTTGCATAGGATCGGTGCGGATAGCGAGCGTCCCCACACTGTCCACCTGGCCAATGGCATTTATGCCGAGGATCAGCTTTTTCCACTCAACATACGCAGTTATGTGAATATCGTAGGAGAGAGCGAAGAAGGGGTCATCTTTAGTGGACCGGATATATTTATCTTGGGTCGGGATGCTGAAAAGGAAGTAACGCTAAAGAACATTACATTTCAGGCCATCACTGACCAGGAGGGTTATCTTCCTAGATTAATTGATTGTATTACTGGACACGCTTTTAACGGAGTATATGAGAGACCTGTCCTGACCTTAGAAAATCTGAGCTTCCGCAATTGTCAACCACTGCATTACGACAAAGAATACAAACTGGTAGAGATTATATGGCCAGGGAAACTGGTGCTGCGAAACATTACGGTGGAAGACTGCATGGGAACGGCGGCAATCCATATCTGGGGAGGAAATGTTTATGCCGAGAATATCCGCATCAACCATTTTTATGCACCCCCTTATGGCGAACCTGGCGGATACGCTTTATATCTCTCAGTAGATCATCCCGAAGGTACCTGCGGAGATATCGTCATCAACAATATGCAAATAACCGGGTGTCAAGCCACTCCGAGAGCTGGCAATACTATTGTCGGTATAACCAGTACCTTTATGCCGGCAGTTTATAATATTTATTTTATCAATTCTACCATTACCGACAATCAATGGTCTGCCGGTCATGGTGCAGCGATAACATTGTATAGGAATGCCAAGGTAAGCTTTATCAACAGCATTATCAGCACTGAAGCGGGCATGAATTTCATGCTGCGCAACGAGGATATGCCTTCGAATTTACGACTCTTGAATTGCCTGGTCGGCCCCTCTGACAAT